>Ga0335079_10004388_pt1 | contig 16231 bp, 12 predicted proteins | sample Lox_Sample_33_FD_206719 | JGI IMG/M metagenome (GOLD analysis project Ga0335079, IMG submission 206719) | Soil microbial communities from Loxahatchee National Wildlife Refuge, Florida, United States - Lox_Sample_3.3 | ecosystem: Environmental > Terrestrial > Soil > Wetlands | place: USA... | reverse complement strand
TTCCCAGAACCACGGAAGCCAGCGGGTCGTCGGCGATCGATACCGGCAACCCGGTCTCTTCCCGAATCCTCTTATCCAAATTCTTGAGCAGAGCGCCGCCCCCCGTCAACACGATACCCCGGTCGCTGATATCGGCCGAAAGCTCGGGCGGGGTACGTTCCAGCGCCACACGCACGGCATTCAAGATAGTGGCCACACACTCGGAAAGCGCTTCACGAATTTCGCTGTCATCGATGGTGATGGTTTTGGGGACGCCCTCGATGAGATTGCGGCCCTTGATTTCCATGGTGAGAGGCTTGTCGAGGGGGTACGCCGAGCCGATCTCGATCTTGATGGCCTCGGCGGTTCGCTCGCCGATCAGCAGGTTGTACTTGCGCTTGAGGTACTGCATGATGGCGTCGTCCATCTCATTGCCCGCCACGCGCACTGAACGGGAATAGACGATGCCGGAGAGCGAGATCACCGCCACGTCGGTGGTTCCGCCGCCGATGTCCACCACCATGTTGCCGGAAGGCTCCGTGATGGGCAGGCCAGCCCCGATCGCCGCCACCATGGCTTGCTCCACCAGGTGTACTTCGCTGGCCTTGGCGCGGTAGGCCGAATCCATTACTGCGCGCTTCTCCACTTGCGTGATTTCCGACGGCACCCCAATCACGATCCGCGGATGCACTAGCATCTTGCGGTTGTGCGCCTTCTGGATGAAGTAATTGAGCATGCGTTCGGTGACCTTGAAGTCGGCAATGACGCCGTCCTTCATGGGCTTGATGGCGACGATGTTGCCGGGCGTGCGGCCCAGCATCTCTTTCGCCTCTTTCCCCACCGCTTCCACTTCTCCCGTATTCTTGTTGAGCGCAACGATGGAGGGTTCGTTGACGACGATGCCTTTGCCCTTGGCGAATACCAGCGTATTGGCGGTACCCAGATCGATGGCAAGATCCGAGGAGAAGAGGCTGAACAGTGAGCGGAGATTCATGGAAAGAAATTCCCTGCGAAACGCCGGGACGTGAACAATCTACAGGGAATGTTAGCATAATTCTGGATGTGCGCACGCTTTTTTGGCGTACTCGTCTCCGGATTCAAATCATGCAAATGTCCAGTGGCACATCGTCGCAGGGTGCGCGCTCTGCTCCATCGAACTTTTCCGAATGAACAGCCGTCGAGTGTTTATCCTCGGCTCCGCGGCTGCGCTCGCCTGCAGCAGGCGGCGAGCCACGGCCTTTCCGGGCTACGCATTTGTCGCCAACCAGGGCGAGCAGTCCATTGCGGCGGTCGATCTGACCACCTTCTCCGTAGCCCGCCAGATTCGCCTGGAAGCCGCGCCAGCGGCCATTGCGGCGGATCGCCAGCGGCGGGCGGTCTACGCGCTGGCTCCGCAAAATGGGATGGTTTACGAGATCGATACCGCAACTCTGGCCCTGAAACGCAAATTATCGCTGGGAGCTGCCGCGGTCGCGATGCGTATGGCCCCGGCTGGCGGCTCCCTGTGGCTGTTATGCCGGTCGCCGCACGGGCTGGTCCAGGTAGCACTCGATGGGTTTCAGGTGAAGGCGCGACTGAAACTCCCCAATGCGCCGGAGGATTTCGACTTGAGCCGCGAAAGTCCGATGGCGGCGGTGGCTTCTCTTGAGGCGCGATCGGTGGCGCTGATTAACCTGGCGAAGGGGGCGGTGGAATTTGTCGCTGCGGCCGGCGACGATCCGCGTGCCGTCCGCTTTCGCGCCGACGGCCGCCAGATTTTCATCGGCAATCGGGGGCCGCGCTCGCTGACGGTTGTCGACGCGAAGACCGGCGCAACGCTGGTCCGGCTGCCGCTTCCCATCGAGCCCGAGAATTTCTGCGTCAACGCCGACGGCGGCCAGGTATTCATCACGGGCAAGGGAATGGACGCGGTGGCGATCTATCACCCGTATCAGACGGAAATCTCCGAGACGCTTCTGGCCGGAAAAGCGCCGGGGGCCATGGCCATCTCGGCCGCGCCCGAGTATCTGTTCGCGGCCAATCCGCAGTCGGGCGACGTCACCGTGCTCGACGTGCAAACGCGAACCATGCTCGCTTCCGTCTCGGTCGGGCAGGAACCGTGTTACGTCACCTTCACTCCCGATAACCAGTACGCCCTGGTGGTGAATCGCCGCTCCGGCGACCTGGCGGTGATTCGTTTGAGCGCGCTCAGCAACCGCAAACCGCGCGTCCGCACGGTCCCGCTGTTCACCATGATCCCCGTCGGCTCCGGCCCGGTCTGCGCAGCGGTGTTGGCGGTGTAGGGGGAAAATAAGCTTCTCGCGCGGCCCCTCGGTTTTCCGCTCGACAGGATGCGACGATCGACCTGCAGTGGGATGATGGAATGAGCTCCCTGGAGAGGCAGGTACAGCCATGGCGATCAACCTCAAACCCGAAGATGAAAAGCTCATTGAGCGGGGAATTGCCCAGTTCGAACGTGGTGAGGGCTTGACACCGGAAGATTCGATGGCCCGCCTGGAATCGAAGAAGACAGCCTGGCGCGATGAGCAACGCCGTGGATGAGTGGCTACTCTCTTTCGCCGCAGGCAGTCGATGACCTATTCGCAATCTGGCAATACATCGCGCAGGATAGCGAGGACGCGGCCAATCGGGTTCAGTCCGAGTTCTTTGAGACGTTCGTTGCGCTGGCCCGGACGCCCGGGCAAGGTCACCGTCGCAAGAAACCTCACCACGAAGCCCGTATTGTTTTTCGCGCTCAACTCCTATCTGATCGTTTATCAGGCGGATGTTAACCCCATCCGAATTCTGGCTCTGGCTCACGGCCGCCGCAGCGTCAAACGGGTCTTGAAGCGGCGCCGGCTTTAGCGAATTAAACTATCCACATGGTTCGACCCTCTGCGCTTGCTCTAATGATAACGATGCTGTCTGCTTTTCACGCGCTGGCCGCCCCCCGTTTCTCCATTTCCTTCCCCAAAGAGCGGAGCTCGCTGCCGCTCGATGGGCGCTTGTTGCTGGTTGTTTCGACCGATCCCTCGGCCGAGCCGAGGATGCAGGTGAACGATGGGCCGAATACCCAAATGGTTTTCGGCGTCGATGTGGACGGCCTGCAACCCGGCGAGCCGGCCATCGTCGACGAACGCGCCTTCGGCTATCCGGTGCGTAGCCTCGCTGACCTGAAGCCGGGCGAGTACTACGTGCAGGCGCTACTTCATCGTTATGAAACCTTCCATCGCGCCGATGGCCGCACGGTGAAGCTGCCGATGGACCAAGGGGAAGGGCAGCACTGGAACCTCAGGCCCGGCAATCTGTACAGCACGCCGCAGAAACTGAACCTCGATTCCAGTGCGCCTGTGCCCATCCGCATAGTTCTCGATCAACAAATACCGCCGATACAAGCGCCGCCGGATACCAAGTACGTCCGGCACATCAAAATCAAGAGCGAGTTGCTGACCAAATTCTGGGGCCGCCCCATGTACCTGGGCGCCAACGTCCTTGTGCCCGAAGGCTTCGATCAGCATCCGGAGGCGCATTACCCGCTGGCTGTCTTTCACGGGCACTTTCCGGCGGATTTCGACGGCTTTCGTACCGAGCCTCCTGATCCCAACCTCAAGCCGGATTACAGCGAACGGTTTCATCTGGCTGGTTATAATCGCATCCAGCAGCAGGAGGCCTACAAGTTTTATCAGCAGTGGATCTCACCGACGTTTCCGCGGCTTCTGATCGTCGAGATTCAGCACGCTAATCCCTATTACGACGACTCCTACGCGGTGAATTCCGCCAACCTCGGACCCTACGGCGACGCCATCGAGACCGAGCTGATTCCTTACATCGAAAAACAATTCCGCGGAATCGGGCAGGGCTGGGCGCGATTCCTCTATGGCGGTTCAACTGGCGGATGGGAAGCGCTCGCCGTCCAGATGTTCTATCCGGACCACTACAACGGAACCTTCGCCGCCTGCCCCGATCCGGTAGACTTTCGCGCCTACACGGTGGTGGACATTTATAAGGACAAGAACGCCTATTTTATCGAGGGCCCGCACAAGAGAGTGGCTCAGCCGGCCATGCACGATTACCTCGGCCACGTGATGGCGACACAACAGGACGCGAACTACTACGAACTGGCGCTGGGAACGAAGGGCCGCTCGGGGCAGCAGTGGGACATCTGGCAGGCCGTTTTTTCGCCCGTGGCTGGCGATGGCTATCCGGCGGCGATCTTCGACAAAGTGACGGGCGAGATTCATCCGGATGTCGCGGCTTATTGGCGGGAACATTTCGATCTGGGCCACATTCTCGAGCGCGATTGGTCGACGCTCGGGCCCAAATTGAGGGGGAAGATTCACATCTACGTGGGAAGCGCCGACACGTACTTTCTCAACGACGCGGTTTACTACATTGAGGACTTCCTGAAGGGCACGACGAACCCACCCTACGACGGCGAAGTCAAATACGGCGACCGCGCCGAACATTGCTGGAACGGCGATCCCACGCTCCCTAATGCTCTCTCGCGCCTGCATTACAACACGATGTACCTACCCAAGATGATGGAGCGGATGGAGAAGACAGCTCCACCCGGCGCTGATCTGACAAGCTGGCGATATTAGTGGGCCCGTGGCGGCCGTCATTCCGATCGCGTTGCCAGGCGCCAGCGTCCCGCCGTAGCGTGCCAGGCGGCCGCAACCGGCGAGTTGCCTGACAGCCGGCGGTAAGGCCGAGTCAGCCGCGCGCGCCATCGATGTAAACATCAAACGCGTTACGATGAGGAACGCGTGATTCGCTGTGGCCGCTGGTTCGTCGTGCTCGGCATGTTTGCGAGCATCGCGTGTGCCGAATCGGGTTACAACGCGTGGCTGCGGCATGCACCCCTCGATCCGGCGGCGCGGAAGTTGTACGCGCACCTGCCGGCGGCGATATTCGCGGCGGAAAACACTCTCATTCTGGAAGCCGCGAAGAACGAGCTGATTCGCGGAGTGGGCAGCATGCTCGGTAAGACTCTGCATGTGGAATCGCGCATCGCAGCGGGTGATGCTGTTGTGCTCGCGACCTACGATGTGGCGCTCGCCATTGTGCCCACCTTAATTACACCGCCTCAACCGGCTAGCTATGTGCTGAAGGCGCTGCGGGTCGACGGCCATTTCGTTTTACTGGTTGCCGGCCGCGACGACCTCGGCGTGCTCTACGGTGTGTTCGCCCTGCTGCGCCACATCGCTCTCGGGCACGACATCGAAAATCTCGGTGAGTACGGCTCGCCCTACGCGCCGGTGCGTTGGACCAACGAGTGGGACAATCTCGACGGGACGATTGAGCGCGGTTACGCCGGCCGGTCGATATTTTTCGAGAACGGGCATGTTGCGCGGGATCTGACGCGTGCGCGTGATTATGCCCGGCTGCTCGCCTCCATCGGCGCGAACGGTTGCACGCCGAATAGCGTGAACGCCGATGCGCGCGTTCTCACCAGTGCGTTCATTCCAGAGATGGCGCGCATCGCTGACGCTTTCCGCCCATGGGGCGTGCGCATGTCACTCGCCATTGACTTCAGTAGTCCGAAGAATATCGGCGGTCTGGACACGTTCGATCCGCTGAATCCCGAGGTCGCCGCCTGGTGGAGGCAGAAGGTGGATGAGGTGTATCGCGCCATTCCCGACCTTGGCGGCTTTGTGTTGAAAGCCGATTCCGAGGGGCGGCTCGGTCCTTCGGCATACGGCCGCACGCACGCCGACGCCGCCAACGTCATCGCGCAAGCGCTGAAGCCCCACCGCGGCATCCTGCTCTATCGTGGTTTCGTCTATGACCATCACATGGACTGGCGCAACCTGAAGAACGATCGCGCCCGGGCGGCCTACGACAACTTTCACGACCTTGACGGCAAGTTTGACGACAACGTGGTTTTGCAAATCAAGCACGGCCCCATCGACTTTCAGGTGCGCGAGCCGGTCTCGCCGCTTTTTGGAGCGCTCCAGCACACCAACGAAGCCATTGAATTGCAGATTACCCAGGAATACACCGGCCAGCAGCGACACCTTTGTTATCTGGCGCCGATGTGGAAAGAGGCACTCGATTTCGATCTTCGTGCGGCGGGCAGTGCAACGCCCGTGAAGGGACTGATCTCCGGCCGGATTTTCCATCGCCCAACGGGTGGTTTCGTGGGTGTGTCCAATGTTGGCAGCGACGCCAACTGGATGGGCCATGATCTGGCCATGGCGAATCTCTACGCCTTCGGCCGCCTGGCGTGGAACCCGGATCTCAGCGCGCACGACATCGCGGAAGAATGGGCGCGCTTGACGTTTGGAAGCGATGCGCGCGTCGTGGATACAATCGTCAATCTGGAAATGGAGTCTTGGCCCGCTTACGAAGGCTACACCGGTCCGCTGGGCGCGGGCACGCTCACCGACATCATCGGCGTGCACTATGGGCCGGGGATCGAATCCTCGGAGCGGAACGGTTGGGGACAGTGGCACCGTGCAGACAAACGGGGCATGGGCATGGACCGGACGGTGGCTACCGGGACGGGCTTCATCGGTCAATACGCACCGGATGTGGCGCACCAGTTCGAATCGGTGGAGGACTGTCCCGACTCGCTGCTTTTGTTCATGCATCACGTGCCCTGGACGCACGTCCTGCACTCCGGCAAGACGGTGATCCAGCACATCTACGACTCCCATTACGAGGGCGCCGCACGCGCGCAAACTTTTCCCGAGCGGTGGAAGGAGTTGAGAGGCCGCATCGACCAACAGCGTTACAGCGCCGTGCTTGCCCGGCTCGAATATCAGGCCGGCCATGCCATCGTGTGGCGGGATGCCGTTTGCAACTGGTTCCTGCGCGTATCCGGGACTCCGGATGCGCACGGCCGCGTCGGGGATCACCCGGGCCGCGTGGAAGCTGAATCCATGACGCTAGACGGCTATGCGGTGGAGGCAGTGACACCGTGGGAGACGGCTTCGGGCGGAAAGGCCATTGGCTGCCCGAAGGCAGCTTGTTCCGCCGGGTTTCGATTTGAGGGCAAGCCGGATCGGTACGATCTCGCCGTGCAATATTTCGACGAGATGGAGGGCGTGTCACGATATACGTTGTTCGCGGGCGGTCGTCCCATCGCAGAGTGGTTAGCGGACGACACGTTGCCATCCGACAGGCCGAACGGGCACACCAGCACACGCAAAACCACAACAGGGGTTTCGTTGCGAACCGGGGATGAAATTCGGATCGAGGTTCGGACGGATGCGAACGATCACGGTGACGTCGACTACGTCGAGATCACTTCTGCCGGGCGATCCGCTCAGGGACGCTGAGATTCATTCGTGCCGATTGAAGCCGCCCATGAAGTGAGTATTCAGCCATGCGGACGGGTGCGCTGGTTTATTTGCGGGCTGCTGTTTTTCGCCACGACGGTGAACTACGTCGACCGGCAGGTCATCGGCATCCTGAAGCCAACGCTGGAACGAGAGCTGCAGTGGAGCGAATCCGACTTCGGCTGGATTGTGTTCGCGTTTCAGTGCGCATACGCAGTGATGATGCCCGTCGCAGGAAGAGTGATCGACTGGCTGGGCACGCGTGTGGGTTATGCGCTCGCCGTCGTGATCTGGAGCCTAGCGTCCATGTCGCACGCCATCGCGCGTACTTCTTTGCAATTCGCCGCGGCGCGATTTGGCCTGGGCATTGGAGAATCGGCCAATTTCCCCGCGGCGGTCAAGACGGTGGCGGACTGGTTCCCGAAAAAAGAGCGCGCACTGGCCACGGGAATCTTCAACAGCGGCTCAAATGTCGGCGCCATGGTTGCGCCGCTGCTGGTTCCGTTCGTCGCCCTTAGGCTGGGATGGCGTGCGACGTTCCTTGTCACCGGCGGGCTCGACCTCATCTGGGTGACGGTATGGCTGCTCTACTTCCGCAAGCCGGAGCAGTTTCAAAGACTTTCAAAGGCGGAATTATCTTACATTCAATCTGACAGCGCGGAAGAACCAGTTACCAGGGTTCGTTACTCGAGTCTACTCACCAAACGCGCTGCCTGGGCGTTTGTGATCGGCAAATTCGTGACTGACCCGGTGTGGTGGTTCTACCTTTTCTGGCTTCCTGGATTTCTCCACGCCACTTACGGGCTGAACCTCACACAACTCGGACCCCCGCTGGTCGCCATTTACATTGCGGCTGACGTTGGCTCCATCTTCGGCGGCTGGCTGTCTTCGCACCTGGCTTCGCGCGGGTGGACGCTGAATCGCGCGCGAAAAACGGCCATGCTGATCTGCGCATCGGGCGCGACTCCTGTCATCTCGCTGGCGTTTGCCGGCAGCCTTTGGCCCGCCGTCGCATTGATCAGTTTTGGAACGGCGGCACACCAGGGTTGGTCGGCGAATCTGTACACTCTGGCCTCGGACACGTTCCCGCGGCGGGCGGTCGGATCCGTCGTGGGGCTGGGTGGCCTGGGTGGGGCCATCGGCGGTATGCTCGTGGCTCCGGCGGTGGGTTACTGGCTGGATTTTTCGCAGGGCGCCTACCGCCCGCTGTTTGTCTGCGCCGGGATGGCGTATTTGATCGCCCTGGGCATCATCCATTTGATGGTGCCCCGGCTGGAACGGACTGAATTATGAAACACCTTTGTCACGCCGCGCTTGCGACGTCGTTCCTGTGCTTAACGGCTGGCGCGCAGATTCCGCCTGCTAATTACGATGAGTCGAAAGTCGGCACGTACACGCTTCCCGACCCGCTGGCATTTAACGACGGCAAACCTGTTCGTACAGCCAGAGACTGGAGCGGGCGCCGGCGTCCCGAAATTCTCGAACTGTTTGCGGCCAACGTCTACGGCCACAGCCCGCAGGCGCCGAAGGAATTGCGCTACGACGTTTTCGACTCGGATGAGCATGCTCTCGGCGGCAAAGCCGTCCGAAAGCAGGTGACGGTCTACTTCTCGTCGAACAAGGATGGTCCGAAAGAGGACCTCCTAATCTACATCCCTGCCGGGAGCGCCAAACCGGCGCCGGTGATTCTGTTGATTAACTTCGGCGGCAACCAGGCGATTTCCATCGATCCCGCGATCCGGCTTGCCACTATTTGGAACTCCAAGACCCACGAGCCGCAGCAGGCGCCCGAGGAATTTCGCGGGCAAATGAAGGACTTTGACCTGCAGAAAATCGTGGCGCGGGGTTACGCGTTTGCCACGGTCTGTTATCAAGACATCGAACCGGATTTCAAGGGCGGATACGTCCACGGGATTCGGCCGCTGTTTTTGAAAACCGGACAATCCGAGCCTGCCGCGGACGAATGGGGCGCCATTGGAGCATGGTCTTATGGCGCAAGCCGCGCCCTGGATTACCTGGACAAGGACAAGGCCGTGGACGCGAAGCGGGTCGCTATCATGGGCCACTCACGGCTGGGCAAGACGGCCCTTTGGGCCGGCGCCGTGGACGAGCGTTTTGCCATGGTGATCAGCAGTTGTTCGGGTGAGGGCGGCGCATCGCTTGCTCGCCGCAATTACGGCGAAACCGTCCGCAATCTGGTCGACGCCTTCCCGTATTGGTTCTGCTCGAATTTTCGGAAGTATGCGGATCACGCGGACCAGCTTCCCGTGGACACACACGAGCTGATCGCTCTGATCGCGCCGCGCCCCGTGTACGTCACAGGCGCGGAAGATGACAAGTGGGCCGATCCGAAAGGCGAGTTCCTCGCCTGCGCTGCTGCAGGCCCGGTGTACCGGTTGCTCGGCGCGCTGGGCCTCGGCACCGACCAGATGCCGCCGCTCGATCAACCGATCATGCACACCATCGGATATCACTATCGAACAGGCGGTCACGCCGTGACCGCGTTCGATTGGGAGCAGTTTCTCGGTTTTGCGGACATGCATCTGCAGGGGCGGTAGGCATCGTTCCTCTAAAGGGTCGCGGATCGTACGCACAATGGCAGTGCGGCCGCAGTCCGCGGCAAGCCGAGACAGCGACGGTCATCGCCCCTCGGCTCTTTTGATTCGCACAGGTGCTTGATAGCATGTTGAGCGGGATGGCAGAACTCGAACGCGCATCAGTCGAAGACCTGATTACGCGCACCCTTGATTCTTCATTTGAGGCTGAGGATGAGGTGGGCAATCCAAAATCTATCGCGTCTTGGGACGCGCTGATGACGCTGGTGAAGCGCGACGATGATGAAGTTTTTGAAGCTGCGAAGTGTCTTCTTGCTTCCGGTGATCCCTGGCGCAGGGCTCGCGGGGCCACAATCCTTGGACAGTTTCAACAGGGCTCTAAAGCCAGTGAGAGGTTCGCTGCGCTCTCAACCGCTTTAGATAGGGAGGATGACGCCCGCACACTCAGCTGTCTGATTCATGCGATTTCCCATCTGCACGACCCCAGAACCCTTTCTAGAGTTCTCGGGTTTGTCCAGCATCCAAATCGTGAGGTCCGCCGGGCGGTTGCTATGTCGATGGACGCGGGCTGGGGAGATGGGGCAGTGGCTGCGCTGTGCGCATTGTGCTCCGACGAATGGGCGGGTGTTAGGGATTGGGCTACCTTTAAGTTCCGGATCTCCGATATAGATTCAGACGAGATCCGCCAATGCTTGAGGGTACGCCTTCAAGATCCCGATCCAGAGACAAGGGCGGAAGCAATCTGCGCACTGGCCCGCAGACGTGATCTAGCGTGTCTGAAACAGCTCGTTAATGATCTGAGTAATCTGGATGCCTGGGATGACTATTTTTGCCATATCGAGGCCGCCCACCAGCTAATTGGGTGTGCTCCTGACGATGAGCGTTCCCCCGAAGAACTGCGGGATGAACTGGTACGCATGTATCCGTCTCCGTAGTACCTGCGGAACGCAAACACGCGCTTTGCAGCCGTGATATCCTGAAACACTTTTGAACAAAACGTGAGCATCTATTACAGATGGCTTGTTGGGTTCAGTGTCTGCCTTACCGCGCTGCTGGGTGAGCAGCCGATTCCATTTCCACACAACCGCCACATGTCATTGGGCCTGGCCTGCCTGGACTGTCACTCGACTGCCGACCGGCAGGCCGCCGCGGGCATTCCGTCCGTTCAGAAGTGTATGTTGTGTCACGAGAAGCTAGCCGTCAACAAGCCGGAGGTACAGAAGGTCCGGGAATTCGCCGCGCGCGGCATCGAGATTCCGTGGCAGCGGGTGTATAGCTTCGGCCGGGGGGCGCTGGTCCGCTTCCGCCACGCGCCGCATTACCAGGCCAAGATTGATTGCGCCACGTGTCACGGCGACGTGGCGAAGGGAACGGTGGCTGTGCTCGCCGTCAAGCACAACATGGGAACCTGCTTGAATTGCCACCGTCAGTATAAGGCCACGGAAGACTGCGCGGCCTGCCACTACTGAAGAATTCGCATGGACCGCCGCAACTTTTTCAAAATCGTCTCGACTGCTTCGACCGGCGTGATGACCGGCGCATGCGGCAAAAGAGTCGAGCGGTACCTGCCGCTGCTCGTCTCCGACCACGAAATCGCGCCGGGGGATGAAGTTTGGCATCCGGGCGTCTGCGGCGAGTGCGAAGCCGGCTGCAGCATTATCGTGCGGGTGATGGAGGGTGAGCGCGTCGTCGAGCGCAAGGGAGAGCAGTTCCGCGAAAGGATCGCGACCATCAAAAAGATTGAAGGCAACCCGCTCGATCCGGTGAGCGGCGGCCGGCTGTGTGCGCGCGGGCAGGCGGCGGTCGAAGGGCTGTATCATCCGGATCGCCTGCGCGGGCCGATGAGGAAACAGGGAGCGCGCGGGCACGGTGAGTTTACTCCAGTGACGTGGGAACAGGCGCTGGATGAGGTTGCCGGAAAACTTCGCCACGCCGATCAGGCTCGCGTGCTTTATCTGACGCGGCCGCAAGCCGGCACGCGCGCGCTCACCGTGGCGCGATTTCTCCAGGCGATCGGCGGGCCAGCGCCTGTCAGCTTTGAGCTGGCGGATTTTCCGCTCGAACGCAAAGCGGCTCGAGACGTTTATGGTTGGGTGGATGTGCCGGTTTACGATCTGCGCCGGGCAACGTACGCGGTGGGAATCGGTGCGGATTTCCTGGGAGGCTGGGCATCGCCGGTCTTCTACGCACGGCAGTTCGGACACTTCCGGCAAGGTCGGCCGGGTGTGCGCGGAAAGCTGGTGCAGGCCGAGCCGCGTTTTTCGATCACGGCTCAGAGCGCCGATCAATGGTTACCACTTCGTCCTGGCGCGGAGCTTTTCATTGCGCTGGCACTGGGCCATCTGCTGCTCAGCGAGAAACTGTCGCGTGCAACGGTGCCGGAACAAGTGCGCCAGACATTCGAAGCAGTGGATGTCACAAATGCCGCACGGCTCTGCGGCGTGACCGAGAAGCGCTTGCGGCAGGTCGCGCGCGAGTTGGGCGAGTCGGACAAACCGCTGGTGTTTGCGGGGGCTTCGATCGCGCAAACCAATTCGCTCGCCGCGCTGAAGGCAGCGGCTTGGCTGAATGTGCTCCTGGGAAATGTCGGCAAGCCTGGAGGTGTGCTGCCTCCGTCTCCGGACGCTGCCGCCAGCCGTCCGGTTTACACGAATGCGCTGGCAAAGATCGAGCAGGCACAATTTCTGTTTCTGGACGGTGTCGATCCTCTGTATACATTGCCTGCGTCGACGGGAGTAGCGGAGAAACTGGCGCACATCGAGACGATCGTGAGTCTGGCGTCATTTATTAATGACAGCGCAGCGCATGCCGATCAGCTCCTGCCGGATCATCACTGCCTGGAATCGGGCGGGGCGGTGTTTCCGGCGGTCGCCGACGGAGCGGCCGTGGCGGCTCCGTTTGTTCATCCACTTTACGACACGCGCTCCACCGAAGAAGTTCTCACCGCCCTGGCCAAGAAATTGGGCGTGGAAGTGGTGGCGGTCACACCGAAATCGGCGATGGAGAAGATGCTGCAGGCGCATCAAGGTTGGGATGCTGTTGTGCGCCAGGGAGGCTTCTGGACCGAAGCCAAACCCGCAAGCGCCAGGCTGCCGGCGCACGCCACACTCGAAACGCCGCAGGCTGTTTTCCAGGGCGATGTCGCGCAATACCCGTTGCACTTCCTGCCGTATCGCTCTCTGCAGTTCGACGACGGCAGAAGCGCGCACCTGCCCTGGATGCAGGAATTACCCGATCCGGTTTCGAGCGCCATGTGGAGTTTGCCGGTAGAGATCGATCCGCAGACGGCCGCGAAGCTCGGCATCAAGACAGGTGACCGTGTGAGGGTCGAATCGCCTTACGGAAAACTGGAAGCGCCGGCCTACGTCGATCCCGCGGCGGTGCCGGGAGTGGTGAGCATGGCGATCGGGCAGGGACATCGGCACTTCGGGCGCTACGCTTCGAATCGCGGTGCGAATCCGATCTCGATTCTGGCGCCCGCGTGGGAAGAGTCCACGGGAGCTCTGGCATTGGGCGCGACGCGGGTGCGGCTGGCGCGCGTAGCAACGGGCGGCGGATTGGTGCAATTTGCGGTGGTGGACCGGGAGGCCGGTCCGTGGGGGCGCAGGTAATGGAACATCGCTGGGGGATGGCTATCGATCTGGATCGCTGCACGGGCTGCGAAGCGTGCGTGGCGGCTTGCCACGCCGAGAACAATCTGCCGCTCTCGGATCCCGCTGAAGCGGAGAAGGGCCGCGCCTTTCACTGGATCCGCGTGGACCGCTACTACGAGGGCGAGTTCCCCGACATTCGCATGAAGTACATGCCAGTGCTGTGCCAGCAGTGCGAAGAGGCACCGTGCGAGCCGGTTTGCCCGACCTACGCGACCTATCACAACGCGGAAGGTTTAAACGTCCAGGTTTACAATCGCTGCGTCGGCACGCGTTACTGCGGCAACAATTGCCCTTACTCGGTGCGCTTCTTCAACTGGTTCGAGCCTCAGTGGCCCGAGCCGCTCGAGTTGCAGCACAACCCTGATGTGTCGATCCGTCCCAGCGGCGTGATGGAGAAGTGCACTTTCTGCATCCAGCGCATCCAGCGGGTGAAACGCGACGCGAAAGCCGAAGGGCGTCCGGTGGCTGACGGCGAGGTGCAGCCGGCTTGCGTGCAGTCATGTCCGGCGGAAGCTATGACGTTTGGCGATTTGAACGATCCGGAGAGCAAAGTATCGCGCCTGGCGGCGAGCGGTCGGGCCACGCGTCTATTGGAAGATCTCGGTGCGAAGCCGAAGGTTTTCTATCTACAGCGAGCGAAGTAACGAACGATGGATACGGTGGTCGAAACGCGCGCGGACAATTTACGTGAGACCTTGTGGCGTCCGCTGCGCGGCGCTTCGCGAAGCTACATGGTGGCACTCGCGGTGACATTTCTGCTGGGTGCGTTGGGCCTGGGCTGCTGGAGTTACCAGATTGTTCGCGGCATCGGCGTGGCGGGCATACGCCGCCCCACCATGTGGGGACTTTACCTGGTCAACTTCGTATTCTGGATCGGCATTTCTCATGCGGGCACGTTGATCTCGGCCATTCTTCGGTTGACCGACGCGGGGTGGCGCAAGCCCGTGACCCGTATCGCAGAAGCCATCACGGTGTTTGCTCTCATGATCGGGGCGATGTTTCCGATCATTCACCTCGGTCGCCCGCTGATCTTTTTCTGGCTGATACCTTATCCCAACTCGCGGCTTCTGTGGCCCAACTTCCGCTCGCCGCTGTTGTGGGATCTTACGGCCATCGTCACCTACCTGAGCGGCAGCATCATATATTTATACCTGCCGTTGATTCCCGATCTAGCCGAGCTTGCGCAACACGCCGCGGGGTGGCGCGGCCGTTTGTACCGGCTGCTTTCCGTTGGTTGGACGGGAAGTGACCGCCAGTGGCGGGCGCTGGAAAGGGCCATGCACCGCATGGCGGGCATGATCCTCGCCGTGGCCGTTTCGGTCCACACGGTGGTCGCGTGGGATTTTGCGATGGCGGTGGCGCCGCTCTGGCACAGCACCATCTTCGGACCGTATTTTGTGGCGGGCGCGATTTTCAGCGGCATCGCGGCCCTGCTGCTGGCTATGGCCATCATCCGCAAGCTTCTGCACCTGGAGGCTTATGTCCAGCCCGTGCACTTCGACAATCTTGGCAAGCTGCTGCTCCTGATGAGCCTGCTCTGGTTTTATTTCACAATCTCGGAGAATCTCACCACCTGGTACGGAAACAGTCCCGCGGAAATGAATGTTTTCGGCAGCCGCGCGCGCGGCCCCTTTGCGCCATATTTCTGGGTGATGGTCTTCTGCAATTTCGTGGTACCGTTTCTGCTGTTAAGCAGCAAGCGGGTGCGCTCGGCTCGCACCGTGACTATCGCGTCTGTGACCGTGCTCGCCGGCATGTGGCTGGAACGCTACCTGATCATTTTGCCCACCCTGTCTTACCCGCGCCTCGCGGCTGCGACGGGCTTCTACAAGCCAACCTGGGTAGAGATTTCGATCACTGTTTCGACCTTCGCCGCGATGACCATGTTCTACCTGATTTTCTGCAAGTTGTTTCCGGCAATCGCCGTCTGGGAATACAAGCATGATTCTCACAGCTGATTTTGACGACCCGCGATCGGTAGCGTCAGCCATCGTTGCGCTTCAGGCGCGCGGCTACGGGGCTGAAGAAATCGACGTATTCTCCACCGCGCCGGTGGAGTTGGCGCAAGTTTTGCTGGAGCGCCCCAGCCGCATGTCACTGGTTGCCGTCACTAGCGCCGTGGTGTTTGGTTTATCGGCGATCGCGTTTGTCCATTACACCCAGAACGATTACCGGATCGTGACCGGCGGCATGCCGATCTTCTCCTGGTGGTCCACCGGCGTGATTTTTTACGAGTTCACGATGTTCGGATCGATCAGCGCGACCTTTGTGATGTTTCTGCTCGAAAGCGGCCTGCTTGGGCGGCGCCGCGCCGTTCCGGTGCCGGTGCTCGAGGCAGGGCGTATTCATCTGCGCCTGTTGTGCGAGGCGGAAGACGCCGCTCCGGCGGCCGACTGCCTGTATCAGGCTGGCGCTGCCAGCGTCGAGAAAATGGAGGAGTGGGCATGAGCGTTCGATCGTGGCTGCTCCTTATTTTTCCGCTCGTGCTTTTGGCCGCCGAACAAACGGCGCCGCCCTGGGAAAAACCAGAGGCGGTGACCCGCATGGGTGAGAGCCTGTACCGCGAGAATTGCACCGTGTGTCACGACATCGACAAAGATCAGAAGGCCACCCGGAAAATCGGCCCCAGCCTCAACCACCTGTTCAAGGACCCGAGGCTACCGCTGTCGAAAAGCCGTCCCAGCCGTGATTACGTCAAGGTCAGGATTCAGTACGGGGGCGAGATCATGCCCGCGTTCATGAAGCGCATGAATGAGGAGCAGATGGTGGCGCTGCTCGCGTA
>Ga0335079_10004387_pt1 | contig 16237 bp, 15 predicted proteins | sample Lox_Sample_33_FD_206719 | JGI IMG/M metagenome (GOLD analysis project Ga0335079, IMG submission 206719) | Soil microbial communities from Loxahatchee National Wildlife Refuge, Florida, United States - Lox_Sample_3.3 | ecosystem: Environmental > Terrestrial > Soil > Wetlands | place: USA... | reverse complement strand
CGCTTGAATTCTTCTGCCGCGCGCAGGGCGACGGATGGTCTGCCATCAGTAACTCCAACACCGTCTTCCGCGCGTTCAGCACTTTCTCCGAATTCGTCACCACCTTCATGCCCGGCTCAACCGGCCTTACACACGAAGCCGCCAGGACGCGCGCTCCCGTATCCACGACACACAGCCGGCACACCCCCACGGGTGTCTCGTTTTGCAGGTGGCATAACGTCGGAATGGCGACGCCATTCATCCGCGCCGCGTCAAACACGCTCGTCCCCGCCGGCACCGACACCGTCCGCCCGTCAATCGTTATCTCCACCGGCGGCGCCGTCGTTGTTGTAGTCGTCGTGCCCACAGTCTCAGTCTCTTCTCCGTGTCGTCTATGGTGTCAGGGAACTCTGCGTAAACTCTTTTTCCTTACGGGTTTCTTCTTCACTTCCCGACCTCTCTGGCCGGCTCACGTATATTCTTTCCCTCTATTCCCCTTCTTCTCTGTGCCCTCTGTGTCTCCTCTTCTCTTTCTCTGTGTAAAATCTTTTTCCTTTTCCTCGGCTACGGCCGAATCCCCACTCGTGCCGCCTCTTTCGCTCCCGAAAAACAAATCCCGCTCGGACATTGTCCATGCAACACATGCGCATCCAGCTCTTCGCGAAAATGTTTCAACACCGACTGCACTGGTGCCGGCACAATCTGTCCTAGCCCGCAAATCGAAGTCTGGCTCATCGCCGCGCACAGTTCGTCCACCAACGCCACATCCGCCTTGTATTCTTTCTCCGACAGTCCGCTGTGCGTCCACCGCACCAGCAAATCCGTCATCTTCTGCGATCCCACCCGGCACGGCACGCATTTCCCGCACGACTCATTGCGATAGAACTTCACCGCGTTGAGCGCCATGTCCAACATGCATGTCGTGTCATCGCACACCACAATCGCGCCCGATCCCAGCATCGATCCCGTTTCCGCCAGCGCCTTGAAATCCAGCCGCACATCCACCATAGACGCCGGCAAATAGCCCGACGACGGTCCCGACGGCGCAAAAGCCTTCAGTTGCCGCCCGCCACGGATGCCGCCGGCGTATTTGAAAATCACTTCGCGCATGGGAACGCCCATCGGCACTTCAAACACGCCGGGATTTGCGACATGGCCGCTCACGCCAACAAACTTCAGTCCGCGTGATCCATTCGCCCCCTGGGCCTTGAACCACTCCACGCCGCGCGCCAGAATTTGCGGCACATTCGCGAAGGTCTCCACGTTGTTGATAACCGTCGGCTTCTGCCACAGCCCCGCCTGCCCGGGAAACGGCGGCTTGTTTCGCGGTTCCGCGCGTTTTCCTTCAATCGCCTCGAGCAACGCGCTTTCTTCTCCGCAAATGTATCCGCCGGGACTCACAAAAATCTCCAAATCAAACGCTAGCTCGCTTCCTAGAATATTTTTTCCGAGCAATCCGCCGTGATAGCAGCGCCGCAACTCTTCTCCCAGAATTTCTTCCTGCAAGTGATATTCGTGCCGGATGTAGAGAACTCCCCTTTTCGCTCCGGTCACCAGGCCCGCCACGATCATTCCTTCGATCACCAGATGTGGTAGATGCGTCAGGATGAAGCGGTCCTTGATCGTTCCTGGCTCGCTTTCATCCGCGTTGCAGACGACATACTTCTCTTTTCCTGGCTGCTTGCGTACCAAATCCCATTTCATGCTCGTCGGAAATCCCGCGCCGCCCATGCCGCGCAGCTCCGACGCTTTCAATTCGGCCAGGACGCCATCCCAATCTTTCGTCGCCGCGAGCTTGCGGAGCACGCCGTATTTTTCTTCCGAGACAGCGTACGGATCGGAAGCGCTTTGCACGCGAGCATGCTGCGGATGCGGCTCCAGCACTTCTTCGCCGCGCAGAATTTCGCGCACGATGGCGTCCACGCTCGTCACCGTTGCCGCGGTAAAAATTTCGTCGTTGATGGAAACGGCGGGTGCGTGATCGCATCGCCCGAGGCACGAAACATCGCGAAGCAACACATCATTCGCGCTGTACTTGGCGAAGCGCTGCTCCAGGCCCGCGCGCAATTCGCAGGCGCCGTTCAGGCGGCAGCTCATGTCCGCACAGACGCGAAGGTCCGCCTTCGGCGGCGGCGTCAACTGGAAATGCGGATAGAAACTCGCGACGCCGTGGATTTGGTAGAGCGGAATGTGCGCGCGCTGCGAAAGAGCTTCCAGCTCCGCTTTGGGCAAGAAGCCGAAGCGCAGCTGGATAGCCCGCAAGTCGTCGAAGATCACGGCGCGGCGTCTCGCATGAGAAAAGAGCCGCGCATTGTCCTTCTGCTTCTGGAAAAGCGGATGCCAAGACTCCGCACCTTCCAGCTTGCTGCGCGCGGCAAAATGTGTCGAACGATTTCTTTCTGCATACTACTGGCCGGGCAAGCCAGTGTAAATAAAAGGCCGTGGCCTTTTCGCGGCACGCCGCGAAAAAGGCAACGCGCGCCTAGCATCTTCCACACGATAATTGGGCGAACGAATCGTCCGACCTAGCGAATGGCAATCGCCTCCAAGTCACACCGGCTGGGCGTGGCACTGCGTCCGCCACGCGGTATGCTCGCCTCGATGCGCGCCGCCTTGTGTGTTGCGCTCTTTCTATCCGCGGTTTTTCCGGGGGGCGCCGCCTCGGAAAACGATGCCTCCACGCGCAAAAGCAGTTCTGCAATTTCAGCTGACGTAACGGGCGAACCGCAGAAGTTCATCGGCCCAGGGTCGTGTGCCGCGACGAGTTGTCACGGCAGCGTGGCGCCGGTAGCAGGCAGCCGTATTCTGCAGAACGAATACTCGACGTGGATCATTAAAGACAAGCACAGCCGGGCGTACCAAGCGCTAACCAGCGACGTCGGCGAACGCATCGCACGCATCCTGAAATTAAACGCGAAAGCCGAGGAATCGCCGAAATGTTTGACGTGCCACGCGCTGTACACCACGCCGGAGCAACGTGGGCGCGTGTTTGAGATTTCCGACGGCGTGTCCTGCGAAAATTGCCACGGGCCCGCCTCCGCGTGGCTCGGCCCGCACACCACGCGCGATTGGCCGCACGAAAAATCGCTTGCCTTGGGTATGCGCGACACGCGCGACGTCATCCATCGCACGGAAAAATGTCTCGAATGCCATCTCGGGACCAAAGACAAGTTTGTCGACCACGAAATGATTGCGGCGGGGCATCCGGATTTGTTCTTTGAGCTGGATTCGTTTTCCGCAGTGATGCCGCGCCACTGGAAAACGCCGCGCGAGTCGGCGCCGGGGAGACCGGTGGAGGATGGGGCGTGGACGGGCGTTCGCGATTGGAGCGTGGGGCAAGCGGTGCAACTGCGCGCGGGACTGGAACGACTGAGCTGGCGCGCGAAAAACGAGCGCTTCGATAAAAAAGATGTGTGGCCGGAATATTCCGAGCTTTCCTGTTTCGCGTGCCACCACGCGCTCGGGCCCGCAAAGGACAGTTGGCGGCAGGAGCATGGGTATGCAGGGCGCCGTCCCGGCGATCCGGCGTGGAACACCTCGCGATACGTCGTTTTCCGTTTGCTCGCAAAACAAATCGATACGGCGAGCGCGCAGGAATTGCACCGGCGGCTTGGCGAGGTCTCGGACGAAATGTCCAAGTTGAATCCAGACCGCGACACAGTTGCTGCATCGGCGACGGCTGCGGCTCCGATGGCACAGCGATTGGCGGAGCGGCTGGCGGCGATGCCATACGACCAGGGACTCGTTCTGCGGATGCTGCAACAAATTTCCGGCGATGCGGAAACCATTTCGCTGGCCGATGAGCGCGCCGCGGAACAGGCGGCGATGGCGCTGGATTCGCTCTACATCGCGTACAGCAAAGATGCCAAGCCGGGCAATGCCGAAGAAGTTCGCGCCGGCATTAATGACATGTTCCAACAGCTGGAAAATCCCTCCGCGTACAACGCCGACCAATTTGCCACATCCTTGCGGCGCATCCGCGCGCTGCTGAAGTAAACAAAGAGGGCGCGATGATCGCGCCCCTACATGAGCCAAGCGACGTGCGCCCACGAAACCCTTGCAGCGTATTCCGCGCGATCCGTGGCACGCATGCCTGCGAAATCGTCGCCAAGGAACCTGGCGGCGGCTTGCGCTATTCTGTTCAGGGCCAAGAGCGGCTTCGCTTGGGAGGAAGATGAACCGGTTCGAGAACTGGTTTTGTGCTTCGTCGTTTTGGCGGCGCGTGACGCACAAGGAGTTGCTGCCGTGGCTGCTGTCCGACACGGAGTTGGGCGAGCACGTTCTGGAGGTTGGCGCGGGAGCGGGTGCGGCGACCGAGGAACTGCGGAAGCGCGCCGGGCGAGTAACAAGTCTCGAATACAGCCACGCGCTGCTAACGAAGCTGGCGAAGCACCACGCAGATCTGGACTCGGGTGGAAGGAACGCGGTGCTGCGGGGCGACGCAGCGGCGCTGCCGTTTCCGGAGAAAACTTTTTCGGCAGCGATTGCGGTGTTGATGCTGCACCATTTGCGGTCGCGAGAGGCGCAGGAACGGGCGTTGTCGGAAGCGTTCCGCGTGCTGCGGCCGGGTGGACTGTTCCTCGCGGTGGAAATCCTGGATGGCTGGCTGAACCGCATCGGGCATATCCGCAGCACGTTTGTTCCGGTGGCGCCCGCGGAGGTTCCCGCGCGGCTGGTTGCGGCAGGATTCTCGGACGTGAGGATCGCGTTTCGCAGCGGGGCCTTTCGCGTGCAGGCGGCGCGGCCGGCGGACAAAGACAAATCTTGACACAGGGCGCGTTTGACGACGGGCCGCGCGGCCCTTAGCATCAATATCATGGAAACTGCCGAGCAGGGCAAATTTCCTCCCGGCCCTTCGATTGGATTCCTGCGCTGGACCATGGGAGTGCTGAGCACTCCCGATCCTCTCGGCTACTTCACACAAGTTACGCGCGAGTACGGCGACATTGCCGGACTGCGTGTGCTGAATTTCCGCATCTTTCTGATCAACCATCCCGATTACATCGAAGACGTGTTGGTGAATCATCCGCGAAAATTCATCAAAGGGCGAGTGCTGAAAGCGAACAAGCGCGTCTTTGGAGAAGGATTGTTGACGAGCGAAGGTGATTTTTGGCTGCGGCAGCGGCGGCTGGCGCAGCCGGCATTTCACAAGGCGCGCATCGCGAGCTACGCGGCGACGATGGTGGAGTACACACAACGGCTATTGTACGAATGGCAGGACGGTGAAGAACGCGATATCCACAAAGAGATGATGCGGCTGACGCTGCAGATTGTGGGCAAGACGCTCTTCGATGCGGACGTGGAGCGGGATGCGCAGGAAGTGGGGCGGTCGTTGGAGTTGCTGCTGAAGCTGGGAGCTAATTTTCGGCGGACGATTTTCATTCCGCAATGGCTGCCGACGCCAACGAATCTGCGGCTCGAGCTCGCGATCCGCAAAATTGAAAAAGTGTTGTACCGGATTATTGCCGAGCGACGCGCCTCGGGGCGCGATGCGGGAGACCTGCTCTCGATGCTGCTGGCGGCCCAGGATGAGGACGGCACGCGCATGACAGACAAGCAGTTGCGCGACGAGGCGATCACGCTGTTTCTGGCGGGACACGAGACCACCGCGAACGCGCTTTCCTGGACGTGGTGGCTGCTGGCGCAGAACCCGGCGGTGGAGGCGAAGCTGCATGCCGAACTGAGCAGCGTGCTCCGCGGGCGCGCGCCGTCGGTGGAAGACTTGCCGAAGCTGGCGTACACGAATCATGTGATTGCGGAATCCATGCGGCTGTATCCACCGGCCTGGGGCATGGCGCGCACGGCGATCGAGGACCACGAGATTGCGGGATACAAGGTGCCGAAGGGCTCGGGTGTTTCGTTTGCGCAATGGATCGTGCACCGCGATGCGCGGTGGTACGAAGCGCCGGAAGAGTTTCGTCCGGAGCGCTGGGAAGGCGACCTGCTGAAGCGCCTGCCGCGATTTGCGTATTTTCCGTTTGGCGGAGGGCCGAGACAGTGCATCGGGAATACGTTCGCGCTAATGGAAGCGGCGATGATTCTGGCAACCATTGCGCGGCAGTTCCGATTCCGCCTGGTGGAGGGGCATTCTGTAGTGCCGCTGGCGTCGATAACGCTACGGCCGAGAGAAGGGATACGAGTAAGGATGGAGAAGAGGGGGTTGGAAGGTTTGAAAATTTAGGGGTCGGAAGGTTGGGATGATAAGAAGCGGCGAGTAAGCGGGCGGCCGACAAGAGTGCCCCGTGTCGTGTAGCCCCAACCCCTGATATTACAGCGAATTGTGAGTAGTTCGCTTGAAAAGATGAGAGTTACAGGCGTCGTGCCTGTGAGATATTGTGCTATTTGGGGTAGGCGTCGAGGCGTTTTTTGTAGAGGAGGAGGACGGAGGGGCCGAAGGCGAGGAGCATGATGGCGATGCCGGTGGTGATGCCGAAGCTGGTCGCGACGGGGGCGGAGCAGTCGTGGCGACGCCGGACGATGATGTGGCAGGGGACGGCGATGAGAAGTTCGAGGACGCTGCCTTTGAGGAGCCAGGAGACGGCCTGCGTGACGATTTGGGAAGAATTGCGCCCGTACCAGTAGAAGATGAGAGCCCAGAACAGCCAGAGTAGGAGCCAGAAGGCGAGGATCTCGGCGGTGGTGTCGAGATACTTGTCGCCGAACTTGTCGCTCTGGATGGCCGACCCTACGGAAAAAACGGCGGCGAGCGAGAGCAGTCCAAGCAGCAGCGCGGTGAGGCCGACAGAGATGAGGATATGAGAGCGGGGCTTGAGGCGTTTTTGGGAAGTGTCCACGGAAAGGAGAAGCAGGAGAGCCTGGCCCGAGATGAGCAAGGCGATAGGGAGCCAGAAAAGCCACTCGGAAGAGAGCTCTTGGAGGGCACCGAAGAGTTTGGAGGGGGTGGAGACGCCACCAGCGAAGAGGAGGCCGGCGGGGATGAGAAGAACCAAGAGGACGCAGGCGTAGAAGAAGGAGATCAGAATGCCCCATTTGCGCATGGGCCCCTCCTAGCCTGGTGTGGTGTATAGCACATTGGTGCGGAGGAAAGAGAAAGAAAAGAATAGAGATAACACAGAGGCGCAGAGAAGAACGGCAAGCGCGGGAGGAGGACGACCCTACGACGGTTGGATGAGGGGCTTGGAGGTGAGGCGGTCGGGGGAGACGCCGTGGCGATCTTCGAGCTGGAGTTTGCTGAGGATGTTGGAGACGTGGAATTTGACGGTGCGCTCGGAGATGCGCAGGGCTTTGGAGATGTCCTTATTGGTGAGGCGACGCATGAGGAGTTGAAGGACCTGGGCTTCGCGAGCGGTGAGGAAATGGCCGTGGAGGAGCTGGGCGTCGAGCAGGGCCTTGGCGTGAGAGACGAACGCCAGGAGAACTTCGGAAGGGACCCACAGCTGGCCTTTCAGGATATTGTGGAGGGCGTGCGGAAGTTCATTTTGCCAGGTTTCGTGAAGTTCAACGAAGCCATCAATCCCCCAGAAAAACAGGCGGATTTTTTCGGAGAGCGAGCTGCTGCCGGGAGCGAGGAGAGCAAGGAACTTGCTGCCGGGAGAGTGCGCGCGGCAGCGCAGAGCGAGCGGGCCGAGATCAATTTGTGAAGAGCAGGCGTCCAGGAGAAAGACGGAAGGACTGCCGGACTCGGCGATGGGCGCGGAAGCGACGGCGGCGGCAGGAAAAGAATGCACGCGAAGGCCCTTGGCGTCGGCGAGAGTCTGCTCGACAGCGCGGATGAGGAGAGGGTGCGAGCTTACAAGATTAACGTCGTTGGCCATGCGCGCTGCACCTACTGGGGATGGACCAGGGTAGCCCTGTCGAGATGGGCGCTTACACCAAGACAAAAACGATGGAGCCCGGGCGAACGATGGGAGAGTACAAAGCAGGGTGATGAAAAGCAAGGAGATTCTTAGGAAGCGCAGGGCGCGGCCCGGGGAAGAAATCCGAATGAGGTGCAAGCAGGCGTTGCGCCTTTGACTTCTCTTCGCTGTACTTCGGACGTTGCGCGAAGGACAGGAAAAATTGCACCAAGAATGGACAGCGAGGGTCGTTGTGTTTTTGTCGCCCGGGCAGTTAAGTTCTCAGGAATTCATACTTCCGGCGCGAGGGGGCCGGGCAAACCTACCAGGGAACAGCGTCCACAAGGGGTCGCAAGGATTGAGGGAGATTGTCTTTGCGATTTTAGGGAACGTTCCTTGGGTAACCTCGCGCCGGAACCTACGGGAAACCGCAAACGGACTTGCAGCCATAGAAACGGATAGAGGTAATGGCTCAACACCAGGATTGAGCGGACCGGCAAGCTGGGATGGCGTGGCAGCGCAGGGGAAGAACGAGCCGGATTGGGGTGAAGGTCAGGACTGACGATCCGGCGGGGCAACAGGGCGAGTGGAGGGCGGCGGGGCGGCGGGGGAAAGACCCAAGGCCTCGCCGATGTCTTTAAGGAGCGCGTCGCTGTCGACGGGCTCCTGGTAATAGGCAATAGCGCCGGCCTTGAGAGCAGCGTCGCGATTGGTCCTGGCATCGCGGGAGCTTACGACCATGACGGGAATGGTGTGGGTGTTGATGAGCATTTGCAGGCGCTGAAGCACGGTGAAACCATCGCCAGCAGGCAGGCCAGATCGAGCAGGATGAGGTTGGGCTGCTCTTTGCGGGCGGTGCTGATGGCGGTAATGCCGTCGCGCGCGGCGACAACGTCAAATCCCGCAGACCGCAGGCGGCGAGCCAAGTCAGTGAGCTGAACATTTTCGTCTTCCACGATCAGGATTTTCTTTTCAGCCATTCCCGGCGCGTCCTTCGCAAACCCATCGCGGCGACAAGAGCGGAAGGGGGCTCCGCTTCTCTGAGTATGCCGAGGTGAGGCCGAGATTACCAGTGAGATACGACGGCAGAGAGGCCGATGCGATATGGGACTAATGCCGCGCGTGGAGACCGGGCGGCTGGGTCCTGCCAAAAACGCGCGATGTGGGAGGGAAGCGAGAGAGTGTACAATCCGTCCGCGTGCAGGGTGGCAAACCGACGGAATGGAGAAATGCCGATGAAGGCTGCGAGGTGGTGCACCGGGATTGCGAGCGTAATTTTGGGTGTGTTCGGAGTTTTGCACGGGACCAGGCTGGGGCAGGTTGAACAGATGATGCAGGCGGGGGGAGTAAAGGCGCCACTGGATGCCATCGTGAAAGCTTCGTGGCTAATTTTTTCAGTGGAAATGGTCATGGTGGCGATCATGGCGTTGGTGGCGAGCCGGATGGAGCGCGGAGGGCGGATCGTGCTGCTCTGTGCGGCGATGATGGGAGCCAACGCCGTGCTGGTATTTCATTTCGTCGGACTATTCATTGGGGTGTATGCCGTCTCGCTGGTGACGATCCTTTATGCGGCGGGGGGCTGGCTGCAGAGCAAAAAGGCTTCCTGAGGGAGCAGCCAATTTGTCGGTTGCGGCGGTGGGAAGGTTTGCGGGAAAATTAAGGTTCGCGCGGCGATGCGAATGTCCCCCCTAGGAGCAAGTCCGCGTCCCGGTTCCCTTGCACGATTCACCAGACAGAGAAGGACACAAACCATGACGCAAGCGATAGGCGAACTTAATCCACCGAATCGATTGATGCTGACGCCGGGGCCGTCGTCGATCGACCCGCGCGTGTACCGGGCGCTGGCGACGCCGGTGGTGGGGCATCTGGACCCGTGGTTCAAGCACTGCATGGACGAAACGCAGATCCTGATGCGGCAGATTTTTCAAACGGAGAACCGCCTGACGATGCCGATTTCGGCGTCGGGTTCGGGCGGGATCGAAGCGTCGGTGCTGAACACGCTCGAGGAGGGCGAAGAAGCAATTGTGGCGGTGAACGGCACGTTTTCGGACCGCATGTTTGAGATTGCGTCGCGCGCTTCCAGCAAAGTGACCAAGGTGGAAGTGCCCTACGGGCTGCCGGTGGATCCCGAGGATGTGCGCAAAGCGGGCAAGAGCAAAAAGATCAAGATGATCGGGCTGGCGCATGGAGAAACTTCGTCGGGCGTGGTGACGAAGCTGGACGCGTACCGGAATGTAGCGGATGAGTTGGGGGCGCTGCTGGTGGTGGACGCAGTGGCGTCGTTGGCGGCGGTGCCATTGCACGTGGATCGCGGGCGGATTGATATTTGTTTCAGCGGATCGCAGAAAGCCATCAGCGCGCCACCGGGGATGTCGCCGATTACGGTGAGTCCAACGGCGGAAGAGGCGTTCCGCAAGCGCAAGACGAAGGTGCAGAGCTGGTACTTCGATTTGACGACAGCGATGAATTATTGGGGAAAAGAGAGGCTGTACCATCATACGCCACCTATTTCCCTGATTTACGCGTTGCGCGAAGCGATGCGCATCGCGCTGGAAGAAGGTTTGGAGGCGCGTTGGGAACGCCATCGCGTGAACCAGCAAGCGCTCATCGCGGGACTGGAAGCCATGGGGCTGGGGCTGCTGGTGAAGAATCCGGCGGACCGGCTGCCCACGGTGACGGCCGTGATGATTCCGAATGGACTCGATGACACGAAAGTGCGGAATCAACTGCTGGAGGAATTCAACATCGAGATCGCGGGCGGATTTGGGCCGGTGAAGGGCAAAATCTGGCGCGTGGGATTGATGGGATATTGCAGCCAGAAGCCGTTTGTGCTGCTGTTTCTGTCGGCGTTTGAGAAGGTTTTGAGCGAACAGGGATTCCGCGTGCCGGCGGGAGCGGGAGTGGCGGCGGCGATTCACAGCTACTCGCATGCGGAGACGGCAGCGGCGGTGAGTAGATAAGAAGGGGCAAGAGCAACGAAGCAAGGACGCGAGAATAAGAAGCGATTCAGGAACCCTGGAGCGAACTGTGACGACAACACGGCCGGTGTTAGCGAATAGCGGGGCGATGAACCAGTTTGTGGGGCAATTTGAAGTGACTTCGAAGCTGAGCGGGCAGGTGTATCAGTGTCGGTTCTCGCACATGTGGAACGCGGTGGCGACGCGGCACAGCGACACGATTGACACAAAGTTTTTCGTGGATGGCGAGGCGCACGTGGTGGGAATGGCGCACACCGCGTTTGTGAAGTTTCGCGAGCGCACGGGACGCGATTTGACGGACCGGGAAGCTAGCTTCGTGGCAGCGGAATACTTGCGCGAGCGGCTGGAGGAAGAGGATGTGCGGCCGCTGTACGACGTAGCGCACGACGACGTGCTGAGATTGATCGACGCGGTGGGGATTAAGTAGGGGGAAAGGTTTTCCCGCCCGTCAGTCGTTGCCTTCAAGGCGGAACGACGCGAGACGCGGATGGTGCAAGCCGTCGCGACGCACGAAGTAAATCACCAGAAACATCAGAAGCGAACCAAAAACCATCACGGCGGTAGCGACTTGAAGGCCGAGCTGCAAGTCGCTGGCGTCGGAAATTTTCCCTACAAGTTGCGGCCCCAAAGCGCCTAACAACTGCGTAACGAACATGTAGACGCCGATGGCGGTGGAGTGTGCACGCTGCGGCGTGAGGTCGTGGAGCACGGCAGTGACCGGGCCGTGATACCAGGACATGAAATAGCCGCCAATGAAGAGGGCGGCGAGGAAGACCCATTTTTCGTCGGTCTGAATAGCCAAAAGGACAAAAGGGGCGGCGAACAAAAACGCCGCGGCGATGACCAAAATGCGGCCATAGGGGTACTTGCGGTGGAGAAGGTCGGCGAGAAAACCTCCAGTGAGAACGCCAAGCAAGAGAGAGAGAAGGGCGACGGCGGCGAGAGAAACGGCGGCCTCGCGCAGGCTGAATTCCTTGTAGTCGCGCGCAAAATCGATGCCCCAGGTGAGCAGCGAAACGCTCGAGAAGGTGATGCACGTACCAGCGACGAGCATAGCGACGTAGGCCGGCACGCTGAGGAGGCTCGAGATGGGGACGACTTCAGAACGGGGACGCCGGGGCGGCTCGGGCAGCTTGACGACGAAAATCCCCGGAATCATGCAAATCACTCCGACGACGATGAAGGTGTACTTCCAGCCGTGCACTTCGCCCACCAGGCCGCCGAAAGCCTGGCCGGCGGCGCCACCCAGCAGCATGCCGGAAGCGAAAATAGCCTGCGCATTGGCGCGGCGCTCGTAGGGAAAAGAATCGGAGATCATCGACTGAGCCGCGGGAGCATAGGCAGCTTCGCCGACGCCGATCAGGGAGCGCGCGATCAGCAAAAACATAAAAGACGGGACGAACCCGCAAACGATGGTTGCCAAACTCCAAAAGATGACGCCGCCAAGGATGATTTTTGTGCGGCTGATGCGGTCGGCGAAAAAACCGCAGGGCCAACTGGCGAGAGCGAGAACGACGAGAAGTCCCGACTGCAAGGAGCCCAGTTGACTGTCCGTCAAGTTCATCTGCTGGCGAAGCAGCGGGAGCAGCGGCACAACCACGGTGCGGTCAGCAAAGTTGACAAAATTGATTAAAGCAAGTACAGCAAGGAGTCGAATCTGATACGCCGTCAGTGGAGTGGAATTCGACGCCATCGTAGGCTAAGCAGCTTGCGCGAGCGACCTGGATAAAGAAGCTCTGAAAATAAGTATATACCGGCCATGAAAGCTACACCGACAGCCGACACGACAACAAGTGGCAGATTAGCAACCGTACTTTCTTACGGGGCCATCCTGCTGCTCGGTTACCTCGTTTTTCTCATCGTGGAGCCGTTTCTGGTGCCCCTGGCGTGGTCGGCAGTGCTGGCGATTTTCTTTTCGCCGATTCACGAAAAGATTCTGCGACGGATGAAGCCGACGTGGGCGGCAATGACCAGCACGCTGGGAGTAACGCTGCTGCTGATCGTGCCAGCGCTGGTGGTGCTGGCGCTGACGGCGCGGGAAGCGCTGGAAGCCACGGCGCGGGTACAGAGCGCGCTGGCCGTGCATGGTCAAGGGCCCAGCGAACCGATCCTGTTGCGGATCGAGGAATGGGTTTTGATGAAGCTGCCGGCTTCTTGGCGAACGCTGGATGTTTCAGATCCGTTGCAACAGGCGGCAGAGAAAGTGGCGTCGTTTGTAGGATCGGTTTTTGCGGGGCTCGTGAAGAATCTCGTCGCATTTTTTGTGGATCTATTTATTCTGATTTTTGCGCTGTTCTTCATGTTCCGCGACGGCGAAGCGGTGGTGCGCGGAGTGCGGCACTTGTTGCCTTTCGACGAGGACATTCAAGCCGATATGCTGCGGGAGTCGAAAGAGTTGATCTTCGCCAGCGTGGCCGTGGGTTTGCTGGTCGCGGCGATTCAAGGAGTGCTGGGCGGGGTGTCGTTTGCCATCGTTGGCATTGCCGCGCCGATATTTTGGGGTGTGCTGATCGCGTTTGTGTCTCTCGTGCCCGTGGTGGGATCGGCGCTGATTTGGGCACCGGCAGCGTTATGGCTGCTGTTCAATGGGCATTGGGGGAAAGCTTTGACCATCGTTGTGCTGTGCGCCGGGGTATCCACGATTGTGGACAACGTTGTGCGGCCGATGTTGCTGCGCAACCGCACGCGGCTGAACGAGTTGCTGCTGTTTATCGGCGTGCTGGGCGGATTGGGGGCGTTTGGGTTGCTGGGGCTGGTGGTAGGGCCAACGGTGGTGGCGGCGGCCATGGGCGTGTTTCGCGTGTACATGGACCATCGCGATGCGTTGGCGGCGCGAAAGGCGTAGAGCGGTGCAATTACGGATGAATTACTTTGACGGGCGGCGGGGGCGTTGCTTGGCGGAGATGGACTTGATGATGAGGTGGCGGTGCTGTTTGGGATCGAGAGGTACCTTGGCGCGGTGAAGCGCGGTGTTCATGAGAGAGACGATCTCTGGGTCATCGAGCGTCGCGGCGGAGTTGAGGGTGATGCGACGGACGCGATTGGCGGTGCCTTCGAGGCGGTGATGCGGATCGGGTAGCCCAGCGCCGTGCAGAAAAAAGAGCGTGACGTAGCGGGGATAGAGCACAACGGAGAAGATGGCGTTGGAAGGGCGTAAATCGGGACAGAAGCCAATCACCAGGGCGTTGTAGTTGTCGTAGACCAGCTCAACGGCGCCAGGAAGCCGCTTGCGCATTTTGACGAGTGCGCTGCGGGCGAGCGAAGCAATCTTTGGATCGTACTTGGCCAGAAAAGAGGCGAATTGCTTCGCGGGACTCTGGGAGGGCGACGCTTTGGACATGGAGCAACTCCGGTCTAGTGTGGCGCCATCGTATGCGATTCTCAACAAATAGGCCATTGGCAGACAGCGGTTTTCAGGATGAGAAACGCTGACGGGGAAACTCCGTGCGGCGCAACTTGGGTGTGCTAGAGTACCCGCCTCGGATGAGTGCCAAGAACCTAAAACCGGCTGCGGCGCACGCGGAACTGCCATCCACGAAGCTGAGGTGGCGGTGCGAACTGCCGCGCATTCCGTTTGAGACGACAGCGCAGGCAGAACTGCGCGAAGGATTCATCGGACAAGAGCGCGCGTTGCGGGCGCTCAAGATGGGCGTGGAGCTCTCCGCGCCGGGCTACAACGTGTTCGTCTGCGGATTGGCGGGAACGAGCCGCGGCGGGACAATCGCGCGGATGATCGAGGAACTGCATCCGCCGACGAAGCCTTCGCTGGACCGTTGCTACGTCAACAATTTCAAATTGCCGGACCGGCCGCGCCTGCTTTCGCTGCCGCGCGGGCAAGCCAATGCGTTCAAAAAAGATATGCAAGCGGGCGTGGATTTTCTGCGGCGGCGCATTCCGCAGGTGTTCGAAGGCGAGCCGTTCCAGCGGCAAAAGGGGCGCATTGTCGAGCGGTTCACAGTGCGCGAGAAGGAGCTGATGGACGACTTCACGCGGCGCATCGCGCGCGAGCAGTTTGCGCTCGGACACATGCAAGTGGGCGCAGTGGCGCTGCCGGAAATTTTCCCGGTGCTTGAAGGGCAAATGGTGCCGATCGAAGACATCTCGAAGATGGTGCACGAGGGCAAACTCGAATCGCCGGTGGCGGAGGAGATTGAGCGGAAGTACGAACAGTTCCGGCAGGAATTCACGGTCGTCTACCGCAAGACGCTGACGCTCTCGCGGGAGTTGGCCAGCGAGTTGAGCTATCTCGAGCAGGAAGCGGCCTCGGTGCTGGTGGATGGCGTAATTGAGGAGCTGAAGGAAAAATACCCTGGAACGAACGTAGCGGAGTACCTGGAAGAAGTGCGGCATCACGTGCTGGACAACCTCGACCCCTTTAAGGAACGCGAAGGCGAAGGAGAGCAAGAGGCGGAGACGCCGGATGGATTGCCGAAGACACCGGGCGCACCGGGGCCCGCGGAGCGCGACCCATTTCGCGTATACGGCGTAAACGTAATACTGGCGCATAGCGATGGCGAAGCCTCCCCCGTGATTTTCGAAACGACGCCGACGTACGCGAATTTGTTTGGCACGATTCAGCGCGCCTACGACGCGCGGGGGGGCTGGACCAGCGACTTCATGGATTTGCGCGGCGGTTCGCTGCTGCGCGCGGATGGCGGATTCTTGATCATGTATTCGCTGGAAGCTTTGTCGGAGGTCGGCGTGTGGCGGGCGCTGAAGCGCACACTGAACCACAACCGGCTGGAAATTCAGCCGCTGGAGATGTTTTATCCGTTTGGCGGAAGCGCGCTGAAGCCGGAAGCCGTGGAAATCAATGTAAAGGTCATCCTGATTGGAGACCGCCAACTGTACGAAATGCTTTACGAGTACGAAGAGGACTTTCAAAAGATTTTCAAGGTGCGCGTGGAGTTCGACGAAGAAATGCCCATGAGCGATGGTGTGATCGCCGAGTATGCGGGCCGGTTGCGCACGCTTTCGGAAAAAGAAGGATTGTCGCCGTTTGACCGCGGGGCATTTGCCGCCATCCTGGAATACGGCGTGCGCAAGGCGGGGCGAAGAAACAAAGTGACGGCGCGCTTCGTGGATATTGCCGACCTGGCCCGTGAGGCGCACTACGCTGCGGCTGCCGCGGGCGAAACGGTTGTACGGGCCGCGCATGTGCGAGACGCGCTGGCGTCGAAGATGGAGCGGCACAACCTGATCGAAACGCGCATTCGCGAAATGATCGAAGAAGGAACGCTGCTCGTGGATGTGACCGGAGAGCGTGTCGGGCAGGTCAACGGATTAAGTGTGCTGGAGATTGGCGGATATTCCTTCGGCAAGCCGGTGCGCATCACGGCCTCGGCGGCGCTGGGCAAGGCCGGGCTCATCAACATCGAACGCGAAAGCAACTTGAGCGGGCGATTTCACGACAAAGGCGTGCACATCATCGCGGGCTATTTACGCAGCTTATTTGCGCAGGACAAGCCGCTGTCACTGGCCGCG
>Ga0335079_10004385_pt1 | contig 16240 bp, 13 predicted proteins | sample Lox_Sample_33_FD_206719 | JGI IMG/M metagenome (GOLD analysis project Ga0335079, IMG submission 206719) | Soil microbial communities from Loxahatchee National Wildlife Refuge, Florida, United States - Lox_Sample_3.3 | ecosystem: Environmental > Terrestrial > Soil > Wetlands | place: USA... | reverse complement strand
CGAGATCTCGTTGGCGACCTGGTTGGCCGCCGACTCCAACAGGTCGCGCACGTCGCCCCACTCGGCGTTCAACGGCATGCGCCCGGACTCGATGCGGGTCATGTCCAGCAGGTTCGTCACGATGCGGTCGAGCCGCCGGTTGGCCGATTGGATCTCGTCAAGAAACGTCTTGGCCAACGGCGGCGCTCCATCCGAAAGTTGCGTGTCGAGTCCATCGGTCGCCGCGCGGATCACCGCCAACGGCGTTTTCAACTCATGCGACACTGAATCCAGCAACGTCCGATGGAGCCGCTCCGATTCCTCAGCCACGCGCGCCTGCTGGGCCTCTTCCATCAGGCGATAGCGCTCGATGATGATCGCTATCTGGCTGGCAAACGTCTCCAGCAAATCGCGCTCTTCGAGCGTGAGCGTCGTCCGTCCATCCAACCGCGCTCCCATCACGCCCAGCTTGTGGTTGGCTGTCTGCAGGGGGAAGTAAATCGCTGCGGCGTCGGGCAACGTGTCGGTGAACCGCCCGGCCGTTTGCGCTTTCTCATACGCCCAAGCCGCCACCGCCATCTCCTTCTCGTCCGGATGAAACGTGCTCGCCGGGTGCGCTGCGCCATCAAGTACGATGGCCGTGCGTGCGCCGAACAGTGCGTCCACCTCGCGCACCGCACGCGCCAAGCCGTCGACCAGCGAGGCGCTCGCCGTCACGCTTTCCAACAGCCGATTCAATGCCGTGGTGCGTTGGTCGCGCCGCCGCTCCGCCGCCTCGCGCGTGCGCAACTGGTTCGTGAAATGTCCGATCACCAATGCGATGACAAAATACATCCCGAACATCATCGCATCGTATACGTGGCTGATCCGAAACGTCAGAATCGGCGGGATAAACAGGAAATTCCACAGCAGCGCGCTCAAGGCCGCAGCCAGCAACACCGCCCACCGGTTCAGCACCATCGCCAGCAGCACCACCGCGAGCAGGTACAACAAGGCAATCGCCCAGTAACCGGTCACAGCCTGCAGCAGCCACGACGCGAGCGTTACCGCCCCCACCACCGTCACCGCCCAACCGCAATCGCGCAGCAGATTCGAGCCGAGCCATTCCCCAATCGACCGCCGCCGCCGGCCACCGCCCTTCGTCTCTCCGCTGACGACGTGGACATCGATGTCACCGCCGCGCCGAATCAGTCGCGTCGCCAACGAACCACCCTTCAGGAATTCAATCAACAGATTGCCGAGAGGTTTGCCCACGACGACCTGGGTTACGCCGTTCTCCCGCGCCGCGGCCAGTAATGCGCTCGCCACGTCGTCGCCCGTCGTCATGACGACCTCGGCACCCAGTTGCCGCGCGAGCGAAAGATTTTTCGTGAGCCGCATCTTCTCGTCCTCGTTCATGGGCGCCGATGTCTCCACGTACACGGCAATCCACGGCGCGTCCATCGCCGCCGCCATGCGCCGCGTCCAGCGGATCAACACCCCCGAATACGGGCTCGGCCCGACGCCGACCGCGAGCCGTTGCGCGGACTTCCACGGCACGCCCGAGCGCTTGGTGCGCATCACGTCGCGCAACTCCTGGTCCACCCGCTCCGCCGTCATGCGCAGCGCCATCTCGCGCAGGGCCGTCAGGTTTTCTTCGCGGAAAAAGTTCTCGGAAGCCGTGGCCGCGCGTTCCCCCATGTAGACCTTGCCCTCAGCCAAGCGCTTGCGGAGCTGGTCGGGTGTGAGGTCAACCAATTCGATCTCGTCGGCTTGATCGAGCACCGAGTCCGGAATGGTTTCGCGCACGGTGATACCGGTGATCTGCTGGACGATATCCAAGCGGCTCTCGAGGTGTTGAACGTTGAGCGTGCTGTACGCGTCGATACCGGCATCGAGCAGTTCGAGCACATCCTGATAGCGTTTCGGGTGGCGGCTGCCGGGCGCGTTGGTGTGCGCTAGTTCGTCCACGATGGCCAATTGCGGGCGCCGCGCCAGCAGCGCGTCGATGTCCATCTCCTGGAGTGTGACGCCCCGATACTCGACCTGCTTGCGGGGAACGACCGGCAATCCAGCCAGCAACGCCTCCGTTTCGGCGCGCCCGTGCGTTTCGACGATGCCGACAACCATGTCCACGCCCTCCCGTCGCCGCGCCTGCGCCGCCTCCAACATTGCGTACGTCTTACCGACGCCGGGGCACATGCCGAAAAAGATCTTCAACTTCCCGCGCTTCGCCGCCTGCTCTTCGCGCTGAATCTCAGCGAGCAGAACGTCGGGATTGGGACGCGTCGCCTCGCTCATACGAGCATTCTATCGAATCGACTGCGAGATTCAGCAACAAAACGCGGCAGCGGACGGGTCACGCGCTGCGCGTGGGCCCGAAACGATCTGGAGGTCTTGTGTGGCGCCACGATAGCCTTCCTTCTCTGCGTCCTGGTATGGCACTGCTGCATCCCCGGAGGGTGAATTCAAACCTGCCGAAGCGTGTTAAAAACTTGCTAATCATCGGCATGAGGCTAGTCTTCGTCGTTATGGAGGCGCGCGATGGTGACTAGGCCTGGTCTGAAGGATTTCTTCTGGATGGCCGTCGGGGCGATCCTGCTGCTCGTGGTCATGCTGGCCGTGCTGCGCTTCCGCAACACCGGGACCCCCGACGAGCAACGCACCGTCAGAGCGAGAAAGCTCGAGTTGGTTAACCAGATGCGCCTGGGGCTTGCCTCGGCAGCCGAGGCGGAAAAAAGCGCGGTCATGGCCATCACCGACCAGGAGTCACAAACTTTCGCGGATCAAGCCCGGGCGGCTGAGGTTACGGTGGAGCAACAACGTCAGAAGTTGGCGGAACTTGTGGGGACCGGCGGAGTGGCGGGCGAGCAGGACTTGCTCAACCAGTTCACGAAGACGTTTGCTGAGCTGCAGCGCATCGACAATGAATTGCTGAGCTTGGCGGTCAGTAACACCAACCTGAAGGCATCGAGCCTGGCATTCGGCCCGGCGGCCGCGGCCTTGAAGGAGATGGACGTGGCACTTTCGCACCTCGCTACCGGGACCGACAATCTGAACGTCCTGCGGCTTGCGGACGACGCCCGGATCCCGGCGCTGCGGATCCTGACGTTGCTCCCGCCACACATTGCTGAGGAAAGCGACGAGAAGATGGATCAGATGGAGGCGTTGATGGCCCAGGAAGACCGTGAAGTTCGACAAAACCTGCAGAGTCTGGCCGCGATCCCCGGCCTCGCCGACAGCCCCGATCTCAAAACGGCCACGTCGAGTTACGCGCGGTTCAGCGACATCAAGGCACAAATCCTCAAACTCTCGCGCGAGAACACCAACGTCCGCTCCTTGGCCATCTCACTAAACCAAAAGCGAAAGGCGACACTCCTCTGCCAAGATGCTTTGGCCGTGCTGCAGCAGGCCATCGAACGAGAACACATCCCTGGCGCCCCGACGATCCCGCGCTAACGGAGCGGCGGAACAATCGAACCACGCTGCCATCCGCGATGAACAGGGCCGATTCCGGCCAAACCGAAGCGCGCCACCGCCGCGCCGTGCGGCCGAATCCCTCACCGCGCTGGAGCCGGGTGGCGAAGCAGGAAGATCAGCGCGAGCAACAGCCACCGCAGTTGCGGATGGAGTGCCCTGCCGGTGGCGGGTGGTTGGAGCCGGTCAGCACGCCCGGTGAGCTGAACTTTGTCAACAGCGTCGAGGTCGGCTTTCATCGCCGCAGCGGTTGGGTAGCGCCGGTCAGGGTTGCGTTCCATGACGTGCAAGACGATCTCCTCGGCTTGCGCGGAAAGCTTGGGGTTGGCTTGGCGCGGCGCGATGGGGTCGCCGGTCAGGCGTGCGGTCATAATGACGAATGGGTTCTCGCCTTCGAACGGCGCGCGGCCGGTCAGCATCTCGTAGAGGATGGCCCCGAGGCTGTAAATGTCCGTGCGCGCGTCGCCGCGTTTGCCTTTGATTTGTTCTGGCGACATGTAATGCGGATGAAACAGGCTTTGCGTTCTTCCGAAAAGGTGTCTCGCGACGCGCGGATGATCACGCCGTCCTCCAAATGTTCGACCTGAATGTCAGTTTCCAAGTCAGGAAAGTGAAACGCAAACCGCCGGTTGATGGGCGCGTGTGTGTTCATGGTGTCCGCTCATTTCGCTTGATCGAGTGCCAGATTCAGCCGCAAAACGTTCACGCGAGACTCGCCGAGAAACCCCCATTGCGGTGGTTCGACGAATCTTTCCACGAGCGCGCTGACTCGCTCTTTGTCCAAACCGCGCGCCGCGGCCACTCGCGCCACCTGCAGCCGGGCCGACTGGGGGCTGATGTCCGGGTCGAGACCGCTCCCGGACGTGAACACCATGTCGGCCGGGACCGGCGCGTCCGCCGGGAGCTTGTTTCCGTCGCGGAATGCCTTCGCATTGGTGATGACATTGGACCGCAGCACCGCGCTGGTCGGACCCAGGTTGCTTGCGCCGGACGGCACCGTCGCGTAGCCGCCAGCGGACGGACGCGGCCAGAAATATTTCTCGCCAGTAAACTGCTGCGCGATCAGCTCCGAGCCAACGATCTGCCCGTTGCGTTCGATCTGGCTTCCGTTGGCTTTATCTTTGAACGCCACCTGCGCGATTCCGGTGATCGCGAGTGGGTACATCACCCCTGCCAACACGGTAAACACGATGGTCAGCAAAACGGATTGAATGAGTAGTTTCATGTTTGGTGCTCCTACGTAACGAGATGAACGGCGACCAACAGCACGTCGATCAACTTGATGAAGATGAACGGAATAATGATCCCGCCCATGCCGTAGATCAGCATGTTCTTCCGGAGAATCACCGCCGCACCGAGCGGCGTGTACTTCACGCCTTTCAAGGCCAGCGGAATCAGCGCGACAATGATCAGCGCATTGAAAATCACAGCGCTGAGAATCGCGCTCTCCGGCGAGTGCAAGTGCATGATATTGAGCTTGTCGAGCGGGCCTTTGCCCAGCGCACTCGTCGCATAGAGCACCCCGAACATCGCGGGCAGAATCGCAAAATACTTCGATACATCGTTGGCGATGCTGAACGTCGTCAACGCGCCGCGGGTCATCAACAATTGCTTGCCAATCTCGACGACCTCGATCAGCTTGGTCGGGTTGCTGTCGAGGTCCACCATGTTGCCGGCTTCGCGCGCCGCCTGCGTCCCGGTGTTCATCGCCACGCCGACGTCGGCCTGCGCCAGGGCGGGCGCGTCGTTCGTGCCGTCGCCGATCATGGCGATCAGTTTGCCGCCGGCTTGTTCCTGACGGATGCGCGCGAGTTTGTCTTCGGGTTTCGCCTCGGCGATGAAATCGTCAACGCCCGCCTCGGCGGCGATGGCGGCGGCGGTGGTTGAGTTGTCGCCGGTAATCATCACGGTGCGCACGCCCATCTTGCGGAGTTGCGCGAAGCGTTCGCGAATGCCGCCTTTGACCACGTCCTTCAGGCGAATGACACCGAGCACGCGCGAACCATCCGCCACGACGAGCGGCGTGCCGCCTTTGGTGGAAACGTCCATCACGGCCTGTTCGACCGCCTTGGGATAGAGTCCACCCCGTTGCTCGATGTAGCGGCGCATGGCGTCGGCGGCCCCCTTGCGGACAGCCCGCGTTCCTTTGCCGTCGGGATCGGTCAAATCCAACCCACTCATCCGCGTTTGCGCCGTGAACGGGACGAACTTCGCGTGCGGCTCGGCCACTTCACGCCCGCGCAAACCGTATTTCTCCTTGGCGAGCACGGCAATACTTCGGCCTTCGGGCGTCTCGTCGGCGAGCGAGGCCAGTTGCGCCACGTCGGCCAGATCCTCCCCGGCCACTCCGGGCGCCGGGATAAATTCCGTCGCCATCCGGTTGCCGAGCGTGATCGTGCCGGTTTTGTCGAGCAACAGCACGTCCACGTCGCCGGCGGCTTCGACGGCCCGGCCGCTCGTGGCGAGAACGTTCCGACGCATCAACCGATCGATGCCAGCAATACCGATCGCACTGAGCAGGCCGCCGATGGTCGTCGGAATGAGGCAAACAACCAACGAAAGCAGGACCGGAATGCTGGTCAGCACAACGCCGGACTGACCGGCCTGGCTTTCGTTGTACCGCGCGTACGGCGGCAATGTGAACACCACCACGATGAACAAGGCCGTCAAACTCACCAGCACGATGTTCAAGGCGATCTCGTTGGGCGTCTTTTGCCGGCGCGCGCCTTCGATCATCGTAATCATCCGGTCCAGAAACGAATGGCCCGCCTCGGCGGTGACGCGCACAACAATCCGGTCGCTGATCACCCGCGTGCCACCGGTCACGGCGCTGCGGTCGCCGCCACTCTCGCGGATGACCGGCGCGGACTCGCCGGTAATGGCCGATTCGTCCACCGTTGCAATGCCCGACACGATTTCGCCATCGGCGGGAATCACATCGCCGGCCTCGCAGACGAACAGGTCGCCAATCTTCAACTCGGAACCGGCGACCGCGACTTCCTTGTCGAGAAGGCCTGACGAAGCTCTGAGGAGCTTGCGCGCCATGGTCTTGGTCCGCATCCGGCGCAACGCGTCGGCGTGCGCTTTGCCGCGGCCTTCGGCCATCGCCTCGGCGAAGTTGGCAAACAGGCATGTGAACCACAGCCAGAGGCAGATCTGCAGGTTGAAGCGCGTGAACTGGTGCGGCAAGAACAGGAAAATGGTCGTCATGATCGACCCGACCCACACGACGAACATGACCAGATTCTTGATCTCATCGCGCGGATTCAATTTCTTAAGCGCGTCGATGGCGGCGTGACGCAACAACTCTGAATGTTTGATCTCGACTTTTGTACTCATGGTGGTCTCCTTAGAAGACGCGCCCGGCCAGCATGAGGCCATGCTCGACGATCGGGCCAAGGCACAACACCGGGAAAAACGTCAGTGAAGCGACAATGACAATTACCCCCAGCAACGAAAAGGAGAACGTCAGCCCGCTGACCGGCAACGTGCCGGTGGAAGCCTCGACGATCTTTTTGGAAGCCAGATTGCCGGCGATGGCCAACACGGCCACAATAACAATAAAGCGCCCGATGAACATGCACGTGCCTAGTGTGGTGTTATACCAGACGGTGTTGGCGTTCAGCCCGGCGAAGGCGCTGCCATTGTTGTTCGCGGCTTCAGAGTAGGCATACAGAATCTCACTCATACCGTGTGGGCCGCCGTTGTTCAGACTGGCCAAGGCACTTGGCAAGACGCAGGAGATCGCTGCGAAAAGCAGTATAACCGCGCTGGGCACCAACAATCCGGCCACAGACCAAGACGCCACCCACTTGTCGAGTTTCTTACCGAGATATTCGGGTGTGCGTCCGATCATCAGCCCGGCAATAAACACAGTAAGCAGCACGTGTAGCAGAATGCCATACATTCCGCAGCCGATGCCGCCGAACGCGACCTCACCGATTTGGATATTCCACATGGGCATCAACCCGGCCAATGGCGTCCAACTGTCATGCATGGAGCAGACCGAACCGTTCGAGGTCGCGGTGCACAGGACGCCCCACAGGACGCTGTTCATCACGCCGCAGCGCGTCTCTTTGCCCTCCATCAAAGCCCCGACGTTCCCGAACACCGGATTGGTTCGCGTTTCCGACCACCAGGCGACGCCGAACGAGACCAACAACAACAGCAACATCACGCCGAACAAACACCACGCGTGCCGACGGTCCCCCACCATGACGCCGAACGTGTACACCAGCGAGGCCGGCAACAGCAGGATCGCCAGCATCTCGATGAAGCTCGACAGCGGCGTGGGATTCTCAAATGGGTGCGCACTATTCTGGCCGAAGAACCCGCCGCCGTTCGTGCCCAGTTGCTTGATCGCAATTTGCGACGCGGCCGGGCCGAGCGGGATGTCCTGCGTCTCGACCTTCTGATCCACCATGACCGGATTGCCTTTGCCGTCTTTGACCGGGCTCCCTTTCTCATCGGTCTTGGGCACCTGCGCCGTGTACGGCTCGACCAGCTTGACGGTCGCGTACGGTTTGAAAGTCTGGACGACGCCCTGTGACATAAGCACGACAGCGTAAATGACCGAGAGCGGCATCAGTACGTAGAGCGTACCGCGCGTAAGATCGACCCAGAAATTGCCGAGGGTCTTCGCGGACGCGCGCTGGAAGCCGCGGATGACTGCCACCAACACGGCAATCGCCGTCGCTGCGCTAAGGAAATTATGAACCGCCAGCCCGGCCATCTGCGACAGGTACGACATAGTGGACTCGCCCATGTAGGCCTGCCAGTTCGTGTTGGTCATGAAACTCATCGCGGTATTGAAGGCGAGATGCCACGACAGCCCGGCGAACCTCTGTGGATTGAGCGGCAAGACGCCTTGCGCCATCAACTGGATGAAGGTGGCCAGAAAGCCGACGAGGTTGAAGATGAGGACCGCGGCCAGATACTCTTTCCAGGTCATCTCCGCCTTCTCGTCCACCCTGCCGAGCCGGTAAATCCATTTCTCCACCGGCCCGAGTACGCCGGATAGAAACGTCCGCTCGCCTTGAAACACCCGCGCCATGAACACGCCGAGCAGCGGCGTCAGCCCAATGATCAATCCGAAGTACAGCACTACTTGAATAATCTCGTGTCCGATCATCTCTGCTCCTTCTTGCTATGCGCCAACATATAAGCGCTCTCTCGGGCGAGGTGTTAATCAAAAGACAGTCGAGATCGGTTAAAATAGTGTTAACGCACGACGCCCTCAGCTCTCACAACCGTTGTTCGCCGATCGCGTGAATATGATGGGCAGGACGGACCGTGCCGAGGCCGAGCCGGAACGTGCCGACGACAATGACGATTACCCTCAACGTCCGCTGGGCGTTCAGCACGACCGTCTTGTGAAATAACGGCCCTCCGTTGCTGATCGGTTCGGCGCGCGCCAGCATCACAAGTGGCCTGTGCTACGAATCAGGATGGGAGGATGAGACGTACCGTCACAGCGCGCCAAATTGGATGACGAGTCCTCCAGCCATGATCAGCGCCAAGCCCAGCCAGGTGGACACGGGAACGGCCTCCCCGAAAATGTAGCGCCCGCAAAGAATGCTGACCATCCCGAAGAAGGCGACATAGATGCCGAGCAGCTTCGAAAAGTCCCACTTAATCGAGTTAACGACTAGGCCGTACGCACCGAGCACACAGAAGCCAGCGAGAATGAACAGCCGGCTGCCGCCGCGCAAACCGCGCCAAATTGCTGCATCACCGCCCACCTCAAGCAGAGCGGCACATACAAGGGTCAGCCATGCCGTGAAGGTCATCGCGGCTTCTTGTCGTTTGATTTCCCGCGAAATTGTTGAAAGAGACGGCTCAGTGCTGGGACAAACAGCAACAAGCCGAGTGCACCGAGCAAAACGACCATGTCTTTCACGGCACTTCCGACTGGGTAACGGCTTTGACGGCCTGGTGGTCTCGCCCGTGCAAGATGGCGCCAGCCATCAGCGCCAAGTACAACGACACCACGCCCAGAAACAGACGAATCATGAACCGGTTCGTGCGAGAGGCAACATCTGGTCGCCGCCGCGCAAGCGAATCGTCCACCAGCCAGTGAACACCCCGTCCCGACCACTGGAAGCAATCCGCGATAAAACCTTCCGCCGCCAGTTCGCGAATGAAACAGATCTTGCGCCGCTGGGAGAAAGTGTCCCGCGACGCATGGATGACCACGCCGTCTTCCGAATCCTCGACGAGAATTCGGGTGTCAACGTCAGGAAACTGAAACTCGAAGCACCGATTGAGGTGGGCCTGCGTCTTCATGAGGTTTCTCACATTGGTTCGCTGTGGCGCGATCTACCAATACCAAGGAAATGCCGTCGCGCCTGCCCGGTGATACCAGCCACACCGGGCAAGGCGCGTGCCTCAGAACCTGAAGAGCGGTGTTGCGATGCAACCACCTGAGCCAGCCGCGATAACCGTGCGTGAACATCACGATCGCGTCGACCGCGAGGCACCGCGCCGATTCCACAATCATTCCGGCGGGTCGCCCCTCGCGAACGATGATCTCCGTTGGCGTCTGGAGGGTTACGCTCTGAAGAAGTTGCCGCAATTGGCTTTCGGCCTCGCGGCACAGATCGTCCACCAGGCGGGTGCGCGGAATGCCGCGTTCCTCGCCCGCGATGCTGAGTTGCACCGCATGCAGAAGTGCGAGCGACGCGCCAGATTCTTTCGCTAGGTTCGCCGCGACCGCCACCGCCGCCCGTGATCCGTCCGCCAATGTTACCGGCACGAGAATCTTTTTGAAATTCATGACTTGTTCCCTGCGTCGAGAGCCAGGTTTAGCAGCAGCACATTCACCCCCGCATCTCCCAGAACGCCCAGATCCGGTCGGTCGGTGTACTTGTTGACGAGAGCGCGGACCTGCTGCTCCGGCAATCCGCGCGCTTTGGCGACACGTGCAACCTGCAACTCCGCATTGTGAACGCTGATCTGCGGGTCGAGGCCGCTGCCGGACGCGGTGACGGCATCGGCCGGCACTGGTTCGGAGTCCGACAGCCTGTTTTCTTTGCGATACGCCGCGACGCGGTCCTTGATCTCGTCGTTCAGTTTCTGCGAAGTCGGGCCAAGATTGCTACCGCCGGAGTTGGCGGCGTCGTAGCCGTTGCCGGCCGCCGAGGGACGCGGATGGAAATATTTCTCGGCGGTGAATCCCTGGCCAATCAATTTCGAGCCGCGTACGTCGCCGTTCGCGTCCACGATCAAGCTTCCGTTGGCCTTGTCGCGGAAGGCAACTTGCGCAATGCCGAACACGACCAGCGGATACAGCCCGCAACACACGACGCCGAGCACCAAGGTGGACACGACCGCGCCCCGGATTTCAGAGAAGAATTCTTTCATGGGATTACACCAGATTGAGGGTGGTGATGATGATGTCGATGGCTTTGATGCCGATGAATGGAATAATGACTCCGCCGAACCCGTAAATGAGCAGGTTGCGTTGCAAGGTGCGGAGCGCGCCGATCGGCGTGTACTTCACCCCGCGCAGCGCCAACGGAATCAGCGCGATGATGATGAGCGCGTTGAAGATGACGGCGCTCAGGATCGCGCTGGTCGGGCTGTGCAGGCCCATGATGTTCAACGGCGCGATGGCGGGAAAGGTCGCCATCAGCATGGCCGGGATGATGGCGAAGTATTTGGCCACGTCGTTGGCGATGCTGAACGTCGTGAGCGAGCCGCGTGTGATGAGCATTTGTTTGCCGATTTCGACGATGTCGAGCAACTTGGTCGGGTTGCTGTCGAGGTCCACCATGTTGCCGGCCTCGCGCGCCGCCTGCGTGCCGGTGTTCATCGCCACGCCCACATCGGCTTGCGCCAAGGCCGGCGCATCGTTCGTGCCGTCGCCGGTCATCGCGACGAGATGGCCCGCGGCTTGTTCTTCGCGGATGCGCTTCAGTTTCTGTTCCGGCGTCGCCTGCGCCATGAAATCGTCCACGCCCGCCTCGGCGGCGATGGCAGCCGCCGTGAGCGGGTTGTCGCCGGTAATCATCACGGTGCGGATGCCCATCTTACGCAGGTGAATAAACCGCTCCTTGATCCCGCCCTTGACGATGTCCTTCAAATGCACGACACCGAGCACCTCGCGCCCTTCCGCGACGACAAGGGGCGTGCCCCCCGAACGGGAAATCTCCTCGACGCCTTGCAGGATGGTTTTGTGGTCTTGGCCACCTTGTTCCGCGACCCATTGCATGATCGCGTCGGCCGCGCCCTTGCGAATCCGGCGTTTGACGCCGCCGTTGCCGTCGCCGAAGTCCACGCCGCTCATGCGCGTCTGCGCGGTGAACGGAACGAATTTTGCGTGGGGTTCGGCCACTTCCCGGCCGCGCAGGTTGTATTTCTCTTTCGCGAGCACGACGATGGAACGGCCTTCGGGCGTTTCGTCGGCGAGCGAGGCGAGTTGCGCGGCGTCAGCCAGACGTTCGGGTTTGACGTTCGGCGCGGGCAGGAAGGCCGTGGCCATGCGGTTGCCGAGCGTGATCGTGCCGGTCTTGTCGAGCAACAGTACGTCCACGTCGCCAGCCGCCTCGACGGCGCGACCGCTCATCGCCATGACGTTACGTTGCAGCACGCGATCCATGCCGGCAATGCCGATGGCGCTCAGGAGTCCGCCGATCGTTGTCGGAATCAAACACACGAGCAGTGCGACCAGCACGGGCACGGAGAATGCCGCGTTCGAGTAAGTTCCAAAGGGCTTTAGCGTCACGCAGACGAGCAGGAAAATGAATGTCAACGCCGCCAGCAGGATCGTCAGCGCGATTTCGTTGGGCGTCTTCTGACGTGTCGCGCCTTCGACGAGCGCGATCATGCGGTCGAGGAAGCCGTGGCCCTTCTCCATCGTGATGCGGATGACGATGCGGTCGCTGAGCACGCGCGTGCCGCCGGTCACGGCGCAACGGTCACCTCCGCTTTCGCGAATGACGGGCGCGGACTCACCGGTAATGGCGGATTCGTCCACGCTCGCGATGCCTTCCACCACATCGCCGTCGGCCGGGATGACCTCGCCCGCCTCGCACACGACGAGGTCGCCCTTGTGCAATTCCGGTGCGGGCACCTTCTCCTCGATCTTATTGCGCAACCGGCGGGCGATCGTGTCTTTGCGGGCCTTCCGCAACGCATTGGCTTGGGCTTTGCCGCGGCCTTCCGCCACGGCTTCGGCGAAGTTGGCGAAGAGCACCGTGAACCACAGCCAGACCGCGAGTTGCGCAACGAAGCCGCGCTCCGCGGGTGCGGTGAAGATTCCCATCGTGGTCAACGCCGCGCCGACTTCGGTCACGAACATGACCGGGTTCTTGATCATCAGCCGCGGATCGAGTTTCCTGAACGCGTCGCCGATGGCCGGGCCGACGATGTTCCAATCGAATAGGGATGGAGGTTTCTGTGTCATGGCTAGTACAATTTCCCTTGGAGGGTTTGGAAGTGTTCGACGATCGGGCCGAGGGTGAGCGCCGGAACAAAGTTCAGCGCGCCGATCAACAACACCGTGCCGAGCAGTAGAATGACGAATGTGCCGCCGGCAACCGGGAACGTCCCGGCGCTGGGCGGCGAAATTTTCTTCCGTGCGAGCGAGCCGGCCATCGCCAGGATCGGGATGATCATGATGAATCGGCCGATGAGCATGGCCAACCCCAACGTGGTGTTGTACCACGGCGTGTTGGCGTTGAGACCCGCGAAGGCGCTGCCGTTGTTGCCGGTGCCGGAACTGAAGGCGTAAAGAATCTCGCTCAGGCCGTGCGGGCCGGAATTGTTGAGACCGGCCAGCCCCCACTGACTGACAGCCGCCCACGCGGCAAAGGCCAGGATGTCGATTGCCAGAATTAGCAACGCCAACATCGCCATCTTCACCTCGTAGGACTCGATCTTCTTGCCGAGGTATTCGGGGGTGCGCCCGACCATCAGCCCGGCAATGAAGACCGCGAGCACCACAAAGACCAGCATTCCGTACAAACCCGCGCCGACGCCGCCAAAGATAACTTCGCCGAGTTCGATGTTGAACAGCGGGACAAAACCGCCCAGCCCGGTGAAGGAATCGTGCATCGAATTGACCGCGCCGCAGGAGGCGTCGGTGGTGATCGTGGCAAACAAGGCGGAATTGAAAATGCCGAAGCGGACTTCCTTTCCTTCCATGTTGCCATCGGCGACCGCAACGCCGAGTTGTTGGTGAATCGGATTGCCTTTGGCTTCGGCCCACCAGCAAAGCCATGTCCCGGCAAGGAACAGCACGAACATCGTCGCCCACACGGCCCAACCGTGCTTCTGGTTTTTCACCATCCGCCCGAGATAATAGGTCAGGCCGCTGCCGATGCTAAAAATGGAAAGCATCTGGAAGAAATTCGAGAGCGGCGTCGGATTCTCGAACGGATGCGCGGCGTTGGCGTTGACATAACCGCCGCCGTTTGTGCCGAGCATCTTCATGGCGATTTGCGACGCCATCGGACCTTGGACGATGAGTTGTTCGTCTACGGTCTGCTCTTCCATGACCGGCTTGCCTTCCTTGTCGAGAACCGGCTGGCCTTTGTCGTCGGTCTTGGCGACCGAGATCTTGTATGGCTCGACCAGCTTGGCGTGCGTGTAAGGTTTGAAGTTCTGAATCATCCCTTGCGACACGAGAAACACGGCGTAGACGAGGCAAATCGGCAACAGCAGGTAGTAAGTCGTGCGCACGAGATCGACCCAGAAATTGCCGATGGTCTTGGCGGAATGACGGGCAATGCCGCGCACCAGCGCCGCGGCGATGGCAATGCCGGTCGCGGCAGAAACGAAGTTGTGAATCACCAACGCGACCATCTGCGAGAAATACGACATCGTGGATTCGCCACCGTAGCTTTGCCAGTTGGTGTTGCTCGTGAAACTGGCGGCGGTGTTGAAAGCCAGATGGGTCGTCAACGCGGCCAGCCCCTGCGGATTCAACGGCAAGAGGTGCTGCAGTCTCAGGATCGCATAAGTGAACAGCAGGCTCACCATGCTGAATAGCAGCATCGCGAACGTGTACTGCTTCCAGTCGTGCTCCTTGCCGGCGTCCACCCCCATCAACCGATAGGTGAGCCGTTCCAGCGGCTTGAACACGGGGTCGAACCAGGTCCGGCCGTCGGCATCCAACACCTGGAACAAATAGAGTCCCATCGGCTTGGTAATCAGCACGAGCGCGACGACATAGAGGGCGAGTTGTATCCATCCAGAGGCTTGCATAGTGGTTCCTCAGAATTTCTCCGGCCAAATCATGGCCGCGAACAAGTAGCCGAACAGAAGCAGCGAAACGATGCTCACAATGATTGTTTCCATGGTCGTCTCCTACAACCGCTCGCAAAAGCGCACGTACAGCGCGCTGACGACGAAAAACGCCACGACAATTCCGATGTAGATCAGGTCATTCATTGAAAATCCCCGTTCGTTTTCACGCGGCCACTATCGCCCGCTCGTTGGCGAAACGTTAATTAAAACGGGGCGCCGCCGTGTTAAAATATCGCTAACAGCCCCAGGCAGAACTGTAGCCGCAGGCTTCAGCCTGCGCGGGAAACGCGCATACGGAAGCCGGGTCTGCGAGACGCACTCCTCGGACGCACCCGTAAAGAGTGCGGCTACACAGCGCAACCATGCGGCCATGGAAGGGGCGGCTTTTGTTGGGAAGCGCTCCAAAGTGACGTCGACTGAAACCAAAGAATTGCCGTTGGCACGGCCAAATGTTAGCTTCGAGCCGTGGAACCCGTTGTCATCACCGTCAGCCTGCTTACGCTTGCGGCGGTCGGAATGCTCGTGTTCGTCGTTATCCGCGAACGCAACAAGCCGCCGCAATCCGACCAATCGCTTGTGATGCTCCAACAGCAAATGAATGGATTGCAGGAGCGGCTGGACAAGTTCGGCCAGACCGTCGCGGAGAACCTGCAACAGTCCAGCGCCGCGATGAACACGCGCCTCGACAACGCGGCGAAGGTCGTAGGCGACCTGCGCGAGAAAGTCGGGCAGATTCACGAGGTCGGCAAAGCGGCCGCGGAACTGGTCAACATCCTCCGCGCCCCGAAACTGCGCGGCGGCATGGGCGAACTGTTCCTCGGCGACCTGCTCGCGCAAATCCTCCCTCCCGAACATTTCAAGCTGCAGCACCGATTCAAGAGCGGCGAGGCGGTCGACGCGGTCATTCAGATTGGGCAGAAATTCGTCCCCGTGGACGCGAAGTTTCCATACGAGAACTTCAAGCGCATTGTTGAGGCGCAGGGTGACGTGGAACGGGTCGCCGCCCGCAAGCAATTCTTGAAGGACGTGAAGAAACACGTGGACGCCATCGCCACCAAGTACATCCTGCCCGACGAAGGCACGTATGATTTTGCGCTGATGTACGTGCCGGCCGAGAACGTCTATTACGAAACGATCATCCGAGAAGAGACCGGTGAAGATCGGCAGCTTTTCGGCTACGCGCTGGAGCGGCGGGTGATTCCCGTTTCACCGAACAGCTTCTACGCCTACCTCCAGACAATTCTGCTTGGCCTGCGCGGCATGAAGGTCGAAGAACGGGCTCAGGAGATTCTGGCGACCCTGGCGCGGCTGCGCGGCGATTTCGAGAAGCTGGAAGAGAATTTCCGCCTGCTCGGCCGCCATCTCACCAACGCTTCTGGCGCTTACACCGACACCGAGAAAACGCTGACCAAACTCGACGCCAAACTCAGCCAGGCCGAGCAGCCGCAACTGCCGCCTGCGTTGTCATCCTGAGATTGCCAGCCCCGCCCGTCTTGCCTATGAGCGACACCACCCAGCACAGTTTCACAAAGCCGACCGATGCGTTTTCTCAGTT
>Ga0335079_10004383_pt1 | contig 16244 bp, 11 predicted proteins | sample Lox_Sample_33_FD_206719 | JGI IMG/M metagenome (GOLD analysis project Ga0335079, IMG submission 206719) | Soil microbial communities from Loxahatchee National Wildlife Refuge, Florida, United States - Lox_Sample_3.3 | ecosystem: Environmental > Terrestrial > Soil > Wetlands | place: USA... | reverse complement strand
ATGCTCGCGCCGGTCGTATGCAAGGTGATTTTCGCGCCGTCAAATCGCGTGATCGTCCGGCCGTCCAGTTCCGTCAGCAACTCCGCCTCGTTCGGCGCGACCAGGTCGATCAGATGTTGATCCAGCGCTTCGCGTTCCGTGAATGACTTGCTCTCCCGCACCGCCGTTTCGGCCAACGCCGCGTTTCGGCCGCGTTTCGTGGATATGCTGCGAAGAGACGCCGCGGCGTCGTTCTCTACCTTTTCCTTCATCACCGCATCCATCTCGCCGCCCATCGCGACCGGGTGCGCAGCTCCGGTGTTCGTCCCCGGCGCCATCGCCGCCACGTCTCCCGCTTCCAAAATGAAGAAGCCCGCCGATGCGGCGCGCCCGCCGCTGGGCTCAACATAGGTGACCACTGGCACGGGCGAGGCAATAATTTCCGAAATCGTGTCGCGCATCGCATCCATGAGGCCGCCGGGTGTGTTCAGCCGGACCACCACCAGGCTCGCTCCCTGTCGCTTGGCTTCGGCTAGTGCGCTCCCAACGATTTCGGTAGTGACTGGGTGAATCATGCCGTCGACGTCCACGGCGACGACCTTCGACGACGCCGCCGCCTGCGCCGCCAAGCCAAACACCACTGCGGAGAGAATTCTGATTCTCACGCTAACCTCATCTTATCAATACGCGAGGTGCTGGTCCGAAAACTCACGGTTCTATCCAAAGAATCGAAATTTTCGATGAGCATTCCGGGCTTCTTCGGATAAAATGGTGAAGTAAGTTCCCAAGTCAACCGAATTAAAGAGTTGTATGCCTAGAAAGACCAACCCAGAGAAAGATTCAACGACATCCGCAGGCCCGGCCGCTGCGCGTTCCCGAAGGACCAGTACGACCCGGACCCAACATACAACCGCGAGTGTCGAGACTCCGGCTCGCAATCCTGAGACGCCCGTACTCTCCGATGCCGTGGTTGCGGATCGCGAGCTGTCACATGGAGATATCGCTCGATTGGCCTACGCCCTGTGGGAAGCCCGCGGAGGTCAGGGCGGCAGTCCGGAAGAAGACTGGCTGCAGGCGGAGCAGAAACTTCGGCGGCGCGACCCCGCTGCGGTCTCGTAAAACGTCAGCGGTATTTTCGAAGCACCGCGAGCAGCCTGCCCTGAATCTGTACTTCCCGCGCTGGAACGATGATTGGCTTCAACGCGGAGTTTGCCGGCTGCAATCGGATCTGATCTCCCGGTTCGCGATACAAGCGCTTGAGCGTTGTCTCTTCACCGCCCACCAGCGCCACCACAATTTCGCCGTCGCGCGCCTGCGAGACCCGTTCCAACAGGATGAGATCGCCGTCGCAGATGTGATCGTCGATCATCGAATTGCCGCGCACCTCGAGCGCGAACACGTTCGGATTGCCCGCGAACTCCGCGAAATTCAACGTTTCGCGTTGCGCGACTGATTCTACCGGGGACCCGGCGGCAATCCGTCCCAGCAGAGGAATCTCCGTCACCGGCCGGGCCCGCCGCTGCTCCTGCAAATATTTCGGCGCCAAGTCCAGCGACCGGCTCTGATTGAACCCGCGTTTCAGGTAGCCCTTCCCTTCGAGCGCGGAAATATGTTTGTGTACCGTGGCCAGCGACGCCAGTTCCAGCCCGTGCGCAATCTCCTCATAGCTGGGACAGTAGCCGTTCTCATCCTGGAAGTGCGCAATGAAATCCACCACCTGCTTTTGTCGCTTGGTCAAAGGCATCGCTGGTTCCTACTGTTACTGTAGGCGAACAAAAGGTGAAATTCAAGTCTTTTCATCTCTGATTCCGCCCGGCCGATAAGCAACGTGGATGAGCACCGCGCAACCATCGGCCCCCCGCCACACCGCACCCGAAATCGCCGCCACTCTGGTTGGCCGTCGATTCGGATTATTCGGATTCGATGCCGCCGAATCCGGACGGATTTACGCCGTTCTGCACGATGCCGGAGGCGTTTGCTCCCGTTTCGAACAAACCTGGCTGAACGAATCCGCCTACCTCGGCGACGCGCTCTTACTAAAGTTGGAACGCCTGAGCCCGGTCGCGTTGCGGGCCGCCGCCATTTCCTCCACGCCGGTGCTGGTCACCGCCCCGGTCGAATCCGTGCTGCACGGCTCCGCCGGAGCATACGGCTGGGCCGCCGATTTTCTCGCCGAGCCCTGGTCGGACGCCGAATTGCTCGTGCGCTTGTTTCGCCTCGTCGCTCCACCGGCGGCAAACGCTCGATCTTCGGCCGAGCGCTCCCAGCCGCTGGTATTGTTGGCCGACGACGATTCGGCCTGGATCTCGCTGGCGGAGTCGGTTCTGCGCCCTCATGGCATTTCCTGTTGCATCGCGACGGATGGCTTCGCGGCACTCCGTTCCGCCCGCCAGTTCCTGCCCGACCTGGTCGTGCTCGATCTCAAAATGCCGGGTATTGACGGGCTTCAGGTGCTCGAAACCATCCGCCAGGATCCCCGCCTCTCGAACCTGTCGGTCGCTTTGCTGACCGGATGCGACGAATCGGCCGACGTGGACCGTGCCGCGGCATTGCGCGCCGACGACTATTTGCTGAAGCCGCTGAGTCCAACCGTGCTGCTCAATCGCATTCGACGCCTCCTGGCCGCCAGCCCGCCACGCCAAGTTTCCGAGGCGGTGCCAGCAGTTTCCAGCGAACCCGCCGTTCAAGAGTGAGTCGTATGCCAAAGACAAAAGACAACCAAGCCCGCCAGAAGCTGATTTGGATCGTGAATGATGAGGTCGAACGCTGCCGCTCCCTGCAGGCCGCTCTGACTGCGGCAGGTTATGCGGTTGAAAATACCTCCAACGCGGATGACCTTTCAGCCCGATCGTCCAGCCGCCGGCCCGATGTCATTCTGGTCGATCCGCGGATGCCGGGACCCGAGGGCTTGAGGACTGCGCAGATCGTATTACTCGACCCGCAACTACGCGATATCCCGGTCCTTGCGCTCGCCCCCCCGTCCAACCCGCCGGACCCGTCGACCGATCTATTCGACGGATATTGGTCCGAAGGGGTTGATCCGGCCGAACTGCTGCGGCAGATCCAGGCGCTGCCTGCGTTGTCGGCGCCACCCGCTAAACCCGCAGAAGCGGCGCCGTCCGCGCTTCCGGCTGAAGGTGATCTTCGGGCTCGTGCTGATGCGATTCTCGACTCCATCGCCGGCGGGCTGCCGCAATCGCAATTTGCGCCGGATACTTCCGCAGCTCTGCACCGGCTGGCGGCCGCTATCGCTTCGCCGGAAGATGGCGCGTTGTCGGAATATCTTGAGCGCGCGGAGCGGCTGGCTGGCTTCCGCACCGTGCGCAGTTCGAAAGGGTTCCGCTCCGTGGTTCGTCTTTGTAGGGATGTGCTGGGCCGTGATCCGGATCCCTCGCCGGAATTTGAGGCTCTTCGTGTAGAGTATCTCGACAACCGCGCTTCCGAATTGCACGCACTCAACCGCGCGTTGCGCCGCTCGGACTTTGGCGCAGTGGCGACTGCCGGTCACAATCTGAAGGGCACCGGGGCGGCGTACGGATTTGCCGAGCTTACTGAGCTTGGGCGCGCGCTCGAAATCGCCGCCAAGGATCGCGACGGCGCCCGCAGCGAAGCGCTGCTGGGTGACGCCCAGTTCTACCTGAGCCTCGTGGTGCGGCGGCCGGCAACCGGCCCGGGGGTTCAGTAAGGAGCAGTTTTTATGGAGCAAGAATCGGAATATTCGGTCTTATTGGTCGAAGACGAGCCCGATGCAGCCAAACTGGTCCAATATATCCTGTCGAAAGGGAGCGCGCCGCGGTTAGCCATCGATTGGACGCCCGATCTACACAGCGGCCTGGAGCGGCTCGCCGCGCGGGACTTTGATGCGGTTCTGTTGGATCTCAATCTGCCGGATAGCACGGGCTTTGACACGTTTGCCCGGGTCCGCCAGCAGACTGCCGAAGGCGCCGTGATCGTGTTGACTTCCCAGGAGGACGAAGCGCTTGCGCTGCAAGCGGTGCGCTCGGGCGCCGACGAATATCTCATCAAGAGTGATATCCGCGACCGGTACCTTGCACAGCGCATCCGCTATGCCATCGAACGCAAGCGCCTGAGCCGCCAAACCGCGATGACGCCGGTGCACAAAGGCAAGATCTTCGGGTTCATCGGGGCGAAAGGCGGGGTAGGCACCACGACTCTGGTCTTGAATCTGGCGGCCGCGCTGGCCAAGGCGGGCGAGTCGGTCATGGCGGTGGAACTGATCCCGGATTACGGATCGTTTGCCGCTCATCTACGGCGGACGCCGCTGTGGAACAGCTCAACATTGCTCAAGACAGCAGCCGACGCCATCACGCGCGAACAACTGGAGTCGTGCCTGGCGGATGTGGGCTGTGGGTTCCGGGCTCTGTTTGGTCCGCAACGGCCGGAGGATTATTCCGATCTCACACCCGAACATGCCCGGGCTGTGTTGCGCAATGCCGCGACTCTGGCCGACTTTACCCTCGTCGATCTGCCCGCCTCGTTCGCGCCTTATACCACCGAGGTCGTGCTGCATGCGGCATTCATGACCCTGGTGATGGAACGGGACTGGCTGGGTCTTCATTCCGGACTGGCCAAATTGCCGCTGCTCAAATCGGCCGGCGCGCGCGACAGCGCGTTCGCGATCGCCCTGGTCAACAAGACGCCCCACGTGGAAATGCTGCCAGAGCCTGAGTTTGCGCGCCAACTCGGCTGCGGGGTGCTGGCCGCGATCCCCGCGGCCGGCGATCTGCTGGCCGCCAATTACGGACCCGAGCCGGTCGTATTGAACCGTCCCGACGCGGCGTATTCGGAGTGTATTTACGAAATGGCGAACCGGTTCAGCGCCGACCCGGTGCGGCTGCTCCGATTCTAAGGCGCATGAAAGGCGCGGTTGCTGCCGATAGATCCAGTGATGAATCATCGCGAACCCCGCGTGCCGCTCCGCTCGCAAGCCACTCTGGGGGTGCTCGGTGGGCTGGGTATTTGGCTGGGCACGGCCGTTCTGGCCGGGTGGTACGGCCGATATCCCAGGCTGGCCGGCCTATTTCCCGGGCTGGCTCCGATGGCTCCGCGCAGCGCCGTCAGCTTCATCTGCTTCGGCTGCGGGCTGCTGGCACTGACCCTGAACCGCCGCGCGATCTGCATGATTCTGGCCGGGCTGGTCGTGGTCTGGAACGGGCTGACGGTAGTCGTGTACGGCACCTCGATCGCCATTGACCTCGACGCCATCATGCACATCCCGCCGGGACCGTTGCCCTTGAAGGCGGTCGCCCCGAACACAGCCCTTTGCTTCGTGTTGCTGGGGGCGGGGCTGTTCCTGATGGGATGCGGCCGGTGCTTTCGCGGCCGGCCGTTGGTGCTGGCGTTGCTCGGATCCACCGCCACGGCCTTTTCGGCGATCTCGATGATCGGGTATATCAGCGGCGTAAAGACATTCGAATGGGGGCGCTGGGCTCCGATGTCTCCGCACACCTCGCTGGCTCTGGCGTCGCTCAGCCTGGGGGTGTTCGTCTTCGGCTGGCGGGATGATCGCGACGTGGAGGAAACCGGGCCGCCGAACTGGCTGTGGGTGTCGGTAACGGTGGTGGCGACGGTGTTCACGATTTCCTTGTCGCAGGCTCTGTCGACGGCCGACGCGCATCAGGCACGCCGTGCGATTGCCGCCGACGCGGCGCGGATCGGCACGGATCTGGCGACCGAGATGCGCCTTCGCACCGCGGTGCTGGTTCGCGCCGCTAGGCGATGGGAGCAACGAGGCAAGCCGGCACGGGCCGACTGGCAGTTCGAGACCAGTCTCCTATTGAGCGATGATGTTTTGACTTTCAAGGCGATCGAATGGGTAGACCCGGACCTTCGGATCCGCCTGGTGGGTCCCTGGATGGGCAATGAACGTCTGGCGGGTGCGGACCTGAGCTTCGAGCCGCGGCGCCGTGTGGCCTTTGAATCTGCCCGCAACCAACGCCAGCCCGTGCTCACCCGAACGGTGGACTTATTGACGGGCGGCCGAGGTGTTCAGATTTACGTGCCGGTATTTCGGGACGGTGTATGCCAGGGATTTGTGGTGGGTATCTTCCTGGTAGACGAACTTTTTCCACGGCTCCTATCGACCGCCGCCGCCACGGGCGAACGGGTGGAGATTTCGGACGGGGACGAGCCTCTCTACACGCAGTCGCGTGGAAACGCAAAGCGCACGGAGAACTGGTCCGAGCAGCTCACGATCCAAGTGGAAGGGGCGCAATGGAGGTTGCGGGTGTGGCCGTGTCCGGCGAAACTTGCGGACCTCCGCTCGAGCATTCCGGAGACCGTGCTGGGCGGGGGACTATTGCTGTCCGCTCTGGCGGGCACCGCGGTTTTCTTAGCGCAGCGTGCCTGGTCACGCACGCGCGCGGCCGAAACGCTGCGTCGAGCCGTGGAGAAGGAAGCGGCCGTACGGCGCCAGGCCGAGGAAGAGTTGAACCAATTCTTCGCGCTTTCACTCGAAATGCTGTGCATCTGTGATCTGGACGGCGTGGTCACGCGGGTGAATCCGGCATTTGAGCGAATTCTCGGGTTTGCGGCCGTAGAACTGGTGGATGAGCCGCTTCTGAATCTGGTCCATCCCGATGATCGCGACCGCACAGGCGCGTCCATCGAGGAGCTTCGATCCGGAATACCGGTGGCCTCGGTTGAAAACCGGTATCTGACGCGGGACGGCAGTTACCGGTGGTTGCAATGGGCGTGGGCGCCGGCGCCGGACCGGCCGCTTTTCTATGGGAACGCCCGGGACGTCACGGAGCGCAAGAACTCCCAGGAGGCCCTCCATCGAGTCCGGGAGGAATTGGAAGAGCGCGTTCGGGAGCGAACGGCCGCGCTGGAACAGACCAATCGGGCGCTGGCGCAACGCAAGGCCGAGGTCCTGAAGCTCAACCAGCAACTGGAGAAGCGCTTGCGGGAGCTGTCGGTTTCGAACCAGGAGCTGGAGGCATTCACGTACTCGGTGTCGCACGATCTGCGCGCGCCGCTGCGCCATATCGACGGGTTCTCCAAGATCCTGCTGGATGAATATGAAGCGCCGCTCCCGGAGCCGGCGCGGCTGCTTTTACAGCGCGTCCGGCAAAGCACGCAGCGGATGGGGCGCATGGTGGATGAGTTGCTGGAGCTGTCGCGCACGTCGCGGCGCGAGCCGGAGAAACGGCTGACGGGGCTGCGGTCGGTGTTGGACGAGGTAATCGCAGATCTGAGCCCGGATATCGGGGAACGGGATGTGGAATGGCGCATTGCGGAACTGCCGTTTGCCGACTGCGATCCGGCACTAACGCGCCAGGTGTTCGTGAACTTGCTGTCGAACGCACTGAAGTTCACCCGGACGCGGGCGCGGGCGGTAATCGAAGTGGGCCAGATCCAAACCGAGGCTGGCTTGGCGCTATTCGTCCGCGACAACGGTGTCGGATTCAGCATGAAATACGCCGATAAGCTGTTCGGTGCTTTCCAGCGGCTTCACCGGCAGGAAGATTTCGAAGGAACCGGCGTCGGGCTGGCCACGGTGCAGCGCATTGTCCGCAAACACGGCGGACGCATTTGGGCCGAGGCGGCGCTGGACCACGGCGCCACATTTTATTTCACGCTGAGCGCGCCGGCGGAATTACCGGGCAGCAGCCCGGCACGGCCTGCGCAACGTCTGGAGGCGGATCGTGTCACCGAGCGAAATTGAGATCCTGCTGGTCGAAGACGATCCGGACGATATGGAGCTGACGATGCGCGCCCTGCGGTCGGAGCATCTTTGCAATCGGATTGAGGTGGCGCGAGATGGCGAAGAGGCACTGGATTTTCTTTTCTGCCGCGGCGCATTCAGCCAGCGCGATCCGGATTCCAAGCCGAGGCTGGTGCTGCTCGATCTGAAGCTGCCGAAGCTGGATGGCCTGGACGTCCTCAAGCAGATCAAGGAGCATCCGGCGACGCGAGCGCTGCCCGTGGTCATCCTGACTTCGTCCCGCCAGGAATCGGACCTGGTGCGCAGCTATCAACTGGGGACGAACAGCTATATTCAAAAGCCGGTGGAGTTCGACCAGTTCCAGGCCACCGTCAAGCAGCTCGGATACTATTGGCTGCTGGTCAATCAATCTCCCCCGCGGAACGCATTCACCGCACAGCCGGAGGGCATGGCGCCATGAAGCCGGATGAGGCCCGGCGTGCGCCGGTTCCCCTGCGCGCGCTGGTATTCGAGGATCGCGAGGAGGATTCGGAGTTGTCTCTCTACACGCTGCGGTCGGCGGGGTTTGAGGTTGTCGCCGATGTGGCCCAAGCTCTGGGCGATTTCGAGAGGCTTTTGTGCGCGGGCTCGTACGACATCATCCTCTCCGATTACACGCTGCCGGACGCGACGGGAATGGACGCATTCGAGGCGCTGGAAAGAGCCGGGCGGCGGATTCCCTTCATTCTGGTGACCGGTTGTCTCGGCGAGGAAAAAGCCGTCGAGTGTCTGCAACGCGGTGTTTCCGATTACGTTCTCAAGGATCGGCTGGCCCGATTGCCTTCAGCGGTTGCGAGAGTCCTGGAAGAGCAGCAGTTGCGGCAGGAGCGTACCCGTGCCGAGGAAGCCTTGCGTGAATCGGAAGAGCAGCTTAGGCTGCGCAATCAGGAACTCGAAGAACAGAATCGGCGGGTGGAGGCGGCCAGCCGGATGAAGAGCGAATTTCTGGCCAACATGTCGCATGAGCTTCGCTCTCCGTTGAACGGCATTATCGGTTTCACGCAATTGCTGTGCGACGGGAAGGTTGGCCCCATCGATGATGCCGAAAAGGAATGCCTGGAACGCGTTTTGAAGAGCTCCAACCACTTGCTTCACCTCATCAATGACCTGCTGGATCTCGCAAAAATTGAAGCGGGCAAATTCGAGTTTCTGGCGGAACAGGTTTGCATCTCACAGTTAGTGGCGGAAGTCTGTGACTCGCTCGCGCCTCTGGCCGAAGCGAAGCAGATCCGGGTTGAATATCAGATCTATCCTCCTGTCGAAGCGGTTCTCGACCCCGTCCGGTTTAAGCAGATCGTCTATAACTACCTTTCCAATGCCATCAAGTTCACTCCTGCGGCTGGCCGCGTTGCCGTCAAATTGAGGCCGGAAGGCAACCAGGAATTCCTGGTTGAGGTAAGCGATACCGGAGCGGGGATTTCTGAAAAGGATATCGCCAGCCTGTTTACCAATTTCCATCAACTCGATTCGGGGAAGAACAAACGGTTCCAGGGCGCCGGACTGGGGCTGGCTTTGACCCGGCGCCTGGTGGAAGCACAAGGAGGGCGGGTCGGTGTACGGAGTGTGCTCGAAAAGGGAAGCACATTTTTCGCGGTGCTTCCCCGAGTAATCTCGTGAGGGATGAAATGGAGCGGGAACAGATTCTCATCGTCGATGACAACGTCGACAATCTAAAGCTGACGCGTTTACTTCTGGAATGCGAAGGCTACACCGTGCGTACCGCCGAGGATGCCGAACAAGCCCTGGCGCTGCTGCGCACGTACACGCCGGCGCTAATCCTTATGGACATCCAGCTTCCGGGCATGGATGGCCTGGAGCTGACGCGCCGGTTGCGCGGGATCTCCGGACTCCGCGAGCTGACAATCGTGGCGTTGACGGCGTATGCCATGCAGGGGGATGAAGCCACCGCCATTGCGTCCGGCTGTGACGGGTACATCACCAAGCCGATCGACACGCGGTCTTTTCCGGGGTTAATCCGCGGGTATCTCGACAAGACGCCTGCATCGAACGGCACCGAGAAACGCAGCGCCGGGACGGGTTCAGAAGGCGCCGCCGGCGGGGGTTCCCTGGCACCAGCGCTGATCCCTGGAGACGATCGCGCGCAGCTCTATAACCAGGTGCTTGACTGCTATGTTCTTGCCATCAAGAACATGGCCCAGTATGCGGTGGAGTTGGACGAGTCGCTCACCCCGACCCATCGCCTGCATCTAAAAGGGCTTGCGGACGATGTGGCCGGCGGCGGGGCTGAGGTTCTGACCGAAAGCCGCGCCACGCTTCGCAGCTTGTTACGAGACTATCGCGACAAAGCGTCGCAATACCTAAACAATCTGCGGCAGGAGTTGGCGAACACGGCCAATGCGCTGCAGGACATCTTCAACACGCTTAGCCAGGCCGAAGGTGATTCCGAAGCGCGCCTGCGCCAGGCGGTCAGGCTGCTGCGCGAGATCGCCGCGGCCGATAGCATAGACGCCGTGCGCTCTGAGCTGGTAACGGCAACGGAGAACATTGAACAGAGCGCGGAAAATATTCGCAAACAGCACCAGTTGACGGTCTCGCAGTTTATCGTCGAGATCCGGTCGCTGCACCAGCGCATTGAATGCCTGGAAAACGCCGCGGCTCTAGACGCCTTAACGCACTTGTTCAACCGGGCCGAAATGGAGAAACGTATATTTGACGCGTGGGATGGAGCGTTTCTGTTGCTGCTGAGGGCCGATGGGATCCGTCGCGCCGCGGCCGAGTACTGTCCGGACGTTTCGCAGGAACTGGCAGGGGCGTTCACACGCCGGCTGCGCAATTGCGTAGCGGGTGGCGTGGTATGCGGCCGGTGGAGCGAGGAGGAATTCATGGCGATCGGCCCGCTGGCGGACGCGGCGGCGTTGAAGCCGAAATGGATCGAGGAGCACCTCTCCGGAAAATACGTTTGTTTGCAGGGCGGGAAAACCGTTCACCCATCGATCCGGCTGGAAGTCCGGCTGGTGGAGCGGCCTCCGGGGCGCGAAGCCGAAGCGGTACTCGCGGAGGTGCGCGAGTTGTTTAAGGAGTCGGGAGCCGGCTAGAAGGGTGCTCAGGAACTACGCGCCGGCCACAACCCCGGCGTCGCGGCCGCGGCCGTCTGATTCACATTAAGCTCAGGGGATCGACGTCAATCATTAATGCGGTCGCACTCCACTTGTGGTCCCCTGCGAAGCAACGAATTCGCTGCAGGAGTGCGTTCAGCGCTTTGCGGCTGGCTGCCTTGATCAGAAACTGGTAGCGATATTCGTTGTGCAGGCGAGATACCGGCGCTTCGGCCGGGCCCATGACGCGCAATTTTTCGGGCGGCGGGGTCACCAGGCGCGCCAGTTCGGTGCTCATCCGCAACGCCATCTCTTTGTGCTCGCTGCGCACCAGCACATTGGCCATGGCGCTGAACGGCGGATAATGCATAGCGCGCCGGAAGGCCAGCTCTTTTTCGTAGAAGGCCGGGTAGTCCTGCGCGGCCGCCAGGCGGATCGCGTAATGATCGGGATTGATGGTCTGAATCAGAACCGTTCCGGGAGTGGCGCCGCGTCCGGCTCGCCCGGCTGCCTGCGTGAGCAATTGGAAGGTCCGCTCGGCGGCACGAAAATCCGGCATGCCTAACCCCGTGTCTCCGGAGATGACGCCGACCAGCGTGACGTTTGGGATATCGTGGCCTTTGGCTATCATCTGGGTTCCCACAAGGATGTCGTAATCGCCTTCCCGAAATCCATGCAGGATGGTTTCGTACTGCCGCTTTCCAGTGACGGTGTCGCGGTCAAGCCGGGCAATTCGTGCCTTGGGAAATTCGCGGTGCAGGTCCTCCTCGACGCGTTCGGAGCCCAGCCCGAGAAAATAGATGTGTTCGCTCGCGCAGCGCGGGCACACGGTGGGCGGCTTCTGCGCGTATCCGCAATAATGGCAGAGCAGCCGGCGGTCGCGTTTGTGAAAGGTGAGGGTCACCGAACAATTGATGCACTGGATGCGCTCGCCGCAAGCGCGGCACGCGACGAAACTCGAAAATCCGCGGCGGTTCAGCAGAATGATGGCCTGCTCGCCGTTTTCCAGGCGCGCGCCCAAGGCCTCCAGCAACTTTCGGGAAAACGTCGCCTGGCGACGGGTTTCGAGGAATTCCTGACGCATGTCGATCAGCTGGACCGACGGCATGGGACGCCGCTCGATCCGGGCTGGGAGCTCGATCAGAGTATATTTGCCGCACTGGGCGTTATAACGGCTTTCGAGGCTCGGGGTAGCGGAGCCAAGAACCACGCAGGCGCCCGCCGCCTGGGCCCGCACCACTGCGACGTCGCGTCCGTTGTACCGTGGCGTCTCCTCCTGTTTGTAGCTTCCGTCGTGCTCCTCATCGACCACGATGAGGCCGAGGTCGCGCACCGGCGCGAACACGCCGGAGCGTGTCCCGACCACCACCGAAGCCGCACCGGAACGGATACGCCGCCACTGCTCGATGCGTTCGACATCCGAAAACGCGCTGTGCAGGATTGCCACCCGATCGGAAAACCGCGAAAAAAACTGCCCGGCCATGGCCGGCGTCAGAGCGATCTCGGGAACCAGCAGCAGAGCCCCGCGCCCTTGTGCCAGCACCGTCTCGATGGCGTTCAGATAGACTTCGGTTTTCCCCGATCCGGTAACGCCGTTCAAGAGAAACGCGTGAAATTTCCGGCTCTCGACAGCCGCGCGAATCTGCTCGAACGCCGCCTGCTGGGTGGGGTTAAGGATATGCCGCGCGCGCACCGGTCCCAACCGCAATTCGACCGGCTCGGGCTTGAGGGTGACCGCGCGCTTTCGGGCCAGCGAGCGCGCGGCGGCGCTCGCGTTTTTCACGACGCCTTCGAGATCTTTCAAATTGTGGGATCCCGGATGGAGCTCGAGAAACGCCTGCAGCTCGCGCTCGGCCTTGCTTCGATGGCCATTTTCGGGATGTCCCGCCAGTTCCACCCGTAACCTCTCAGCGGGCGCGCGCAGCGGGTCGCGCTCCTTTTGCACTTCTTCGGCGATTAGAAAGCCGCGGCGTTCGAGAGAGCGAATGGCCTTATCGGCGAGCGGCAGCGTGCGGCTGAGATACGCAGACGAAAGCGGCCGCTTTTCGAGCAGCCGCAGAACCTGGGTTGCCGGATCATCCGGAGAAGAATCGAGCAGGAGCTGTCGCGCCGCGTCGCGTCCCGCATCCGTTAGCGACCACACTTTGCCGCGACGGATCTCCGCCGAGAGCGGCAACATGCCGCGCAGCACTTCACCTAGCGGCGCGCAATAATAGTTCGCGATCCACCGGCCAAGCGCGAGCAGCCCCGAATCGAGCACCGGCTCGGCGTCGAGAAGTCGGAGCGCCTCACGCGCCGCGACTTGCGGCCGGTCGTCGTGGCAGTTCAGAATCACACCGGTGAGCTTGCGCGGCCCGAATGGGACCACGAGGCGGCTGCCCGCCCGGACGCGGTGGCGCAATGTTTCCGGCAACGCGTAGGTGAACGGCTGGTCAAGCGGCACCGGAAGGCTGACGTCGCAGTACAGGTACGAACCTTCGGGCATCGAACTCCAGCATAACCGCTTACAATGTGAATCGAGGGTGGAGAACCGGGAAATCGCGCGCGTGCTGTGGGAGACGGCCGATCTGATGGAGATCGCCGGCGAGGATTCGTTTCGGATTCGGAGTTATCGAAACGGTGCTACAGCGGTGGAAGGCCATCCCGAGCGCATCGCAGACATCTTGCGCGATCCCGAGCGCAAGGTCACCGACATTCCGGGGATCGGCAAAGGCCTGGCCGTTGTGCTGCGCGAAATTGTCGCAGGCGGCTCGTGCGAACGCCGCGATCTGCTGCTGCAGAAATTTCCGCCGACCGCGCTCGAGTTTTTGAAGATTCAGGGGCTGGGGCCCAAAGGCATCGCGCTCATCTTTGAGCATTACCGCGTGAGCACCATCGACGAGCTCGAGCGGCTCTGTCTCGAGCAGAAGCTGCGGGAGCTGCCGCGCATGGGCGCCAAGCTCGAAGAGAAGGTGCTCCGGTCAATCAGCCAATACCGCCAGCGCACCGGCCGGTATCTGCTGAGCTATGCCGAGAATATCGCCGCGGAGCTCACGGAAGTCTTCCGGCAGGTGCCGGGAGTAGATGCGGTCACGACGGCCGGCAGCCTGCGGCGCGGCCGTGAAACTGTGGGCGACCTGGATTTGCTGGTGACCGGACCCGATCCGACCCCGGTGCTCGAACGGTTCATCAGTTATCCGCGTGTCGATGAGGTGCTCGGCCGCGGCGAGAATAAGGCCAGCGCCAAAGTTGGACGGGAGGGATTGCAGGTGGATGTGCGCGCGCTGCCGCTCGAGAGCTTCGGCGCAGCCATGCAGTATTTCACCGGCAGCAAAGATCACAACGTCGCCATTCGCACGCGGGCCGTGAAGATGGGCTTAAAGCTCAGCGAGTACGGCCTGTACCGGATCGAGGACGAATCGCGGGTGGCGGGAGCCACGGAAGCCGAAGTCTACGAGGCGCTGGGCCTGCGCTGGATTCCGCCCGAACTGCGCGAAAATTGCGGCGAACTCGAAGCGGCTGCGGAAGGGAAGCTTCCCGAACTGGTCGAGCTGAAGCACATCCGCGGCGATCTCCACATGCACACGACGGAGACGGACGGCCGCGCCACGCTGGAAGAAATGGCGGCCGCCGCGCGCGAGATGGGCTATGAGTACATCGCGATCACCGACCATTCCAAGGCGCTCGCCATGGCCAACGGTCTCGATGAAGCCCGCGCGGTCGCGTTCGCCCGCCGGGTGCGCGAACTGAACCGCAATGGTCTTGGGATCCGCATTTTCTCGGGCCTCGAATGCGACATCCTGCGCGACGGCGCGCTCGACCTGGCGGATGACGCGCTAGCCGAACTCGACCTCGTCATCGGCAGCGTGCATAGTCACATGAATCTGGAGGCGGCGGAAATGACCGATCGCCTCTTGCGCGCGCTTGAATGCCCGCACCTTCGGATTCTGGGCCATCCGACCGGCCGTCTTCTGCTGCAGCGCGATTCCTATCCATTCGATTTCGACCGCGTGGTGGCCGAGGCGGTCCGCCGCGGCGTCTGCTTCGAGATCAACGCCAGTCCCGAGCGGCTCGACTTGAGCGGCGCGATGATCCGCTCCGCGCATTCCAAGGGAGCGAAGTTCACGATTTCCACCGACGCCCACCATCCGAAACATCTCAAGAGCATGCGCTATGGCGTGATCACGGCGCGGCGCGGATGGTTGGGTCCGTCCGACATCCTGAACACGTTGCCAGCGGAGCGGTTCGCGGCCGCTCTTCAAAAGAAATCATGAAAATCATCTCTTCCCGGGAAGTCTACAAGTGCAGTCTGTTTCGAGTTACCGAAGATCATGCCGTGGAGAAAAAGAGCGGCTTCAAGATCAAGCGGGCGGTTGTGCGGCACGCCGGCTCGGCCGTGATGATGGCGGTCGATGACCGGAAGCGAATTTTGCTGGTGCGCCAATACCGGTTGCCGGCGGAGCAGTATCTCTGGGAGCTTCCGGCCGGGAAGCTCGATGCCGGCGAAAAGCCGCTGCAAGCCGCCAAACGCGAATTGGCCGAGGAAACCGGCTACAAAGCGCGCACCTGGAAGAAGCTCGTGAGCTTTTTTCCGAGCCCCGGCTATGTCGGGGAAAAGATGACCATTTTTGTCGCGATGGATCTCACCAAAGGCGAGGCCACTCCCATGGAAGATGAGCGGATCGAGAGCCGGTGGTTCACCCGGCGCGAAGTCGGGGACATGATCCGTTCCGGCAAGATCGAGGACGGGAAGACGATCATCGGCTTCTTCATGCAGCGCGGGGCCTAAGCCGGTCCCGCCTCCCCCACTTTCGAATTACAGACCTGGAAATCCGAATTTTGTCATATAATTAGATCAGGCGGGGATAAGCTCCACGCCGAGGAGGTGCTTGGTGCTGAATCCTGGCGAGCTGTACCGGAGGAAGCTCACCAGTGCGGATCAGGCGGTGGGGGTTATCCGGTCGGGAGACCGAGTTTTTGTGCATCAGGGATGCGCGGTGCCGACGACGCTCACCGAGGCGCTGCTCGAGCGGGCCCCCTCGCTGCACGAGGTTGAAATCCTGCACCTGCTCACTTTCGGCAAGGCGGAGTACACGCTACCCCAATACGACGGCCACTTTCGCCACAATGCGCTGTTCATGGGCGCCAATGTGCGGGAAGCGGTGGCGGCTGGCCGCGCCGACTATACCCCGATCATGCTGGGTGAAATCGAGGAGCTGTTTTGCTCCGGCGCCATGCCGATCGATGTGGCACTGGTGCAGGTCTCGCCGCCCGACCAATACGGGTTCATGAGCCTGGGGGTTGCGGTGGATTGCACGCTGAATGCCGCGCGGTGCGCCCGGCACGTCATCGCGGAAGTGAACCGCCGCATGCCGCGAGTGTTTGGCGATTCGTTCCTGCACGTGAGCAAGGTGGATGCCATCGTGGAGAGCGACCGGCCCTTGCTGGAACTGAAGCCGGAGCCGTTCACGGAACTGCAGGCGCGGATTGGTGAGCACGTCGCG
>Ga0335079_10004382_pt1 | contig 16244 bp, 14 predicted proteins | sample Lox_Sample_33_FD_206719 | JGI IMG/M metagenome (GOLD analysis project Ga0335079, IMG submission 206719) | Soil microbial communities from Loxahatchee National Wildlife Refuge, Florida, United States - Lox_Sample_3.3 | ecosystem: Environmental > Terrestrial > Soil > Wetlands | place: USA... | reverse complement strand
CTCGCTCTCCGGCAGACTGCCCTCGAGCATCAGCCCCGCCTCGCGATACCCAATCCCGTCGAGCCCCGGTGCGTGCGACGGGACGCCGCGCCCGAGCGCACCAGCGACCTCGGCCACGAACCCAGCCCGGAGCATCCCATCGACCCGCTCGGTGATTCGCCGCACCAGCGCGTCCCGTGGCAACGTGAGGTGAATGTACCACGGCCGCATGGCGCCATTCTGGCGCGCGTTCCGCTGCCACCAGGAGAGCGGCCGGCCGGTCAGGAGCGCCACCTCGATGGCGCGCGCCGCGCGTTGGCGTCCGCCGCCCGCAAATCCGCGGTCGAGTCTCGCCGCCCAATGCGCGGCCCGCGAAAGCGGCAGCTCGGCCGTCCACGATCTCAGCGCCTCGCGCGTCGCGAGATCGAGCGGAGGCTCCCGAAACAGCCCGTCACCGAGCGCTTTGACGTAGAAGCCCGTCCCGCCGACGACAAGCGGCTGCCTGCCGGCGCGCTGGATTTCGTCGAGCCACCCCACCGCATCACTCGCAAACCGCCCCGCGCTGTAGCGCTCGCCGGGATCAATGAGGTCGATGCCATAGTGGGGCACGCGCGCGCGTACAGCGAGATCGGGCTTCGCGGTGCCGATATCCAGACCGCGGTACACCTGGCGTGCGTCCGCGGAGATGATCGATACGGCAGCATGGCGCGCGAGCTCGAGCGCGACCGCGGTTTTCCCGACCGCCGTGGGGCCGACGAGTACGGGAACCAGAGGCCGGACCGGCGCAGCTGCGTCAGCTCCTCCCAAACCTTCGCTCCAGCTCCTCACGCGGCAGCTGCACGATGCTCGGGCGCCCGTGGACGTCATGCGCGGGCAGCGTGGCGCCAAGCAGGCGCGTCACCAGCTCCCGGAGCTCGTCCGCATCGAGGCGTTGACCGGCCTTGATCGCCGCGCGACACGCGTACGTGGCCGCGAACCGCTCCAGCCGATTCGCCAGCGTGCCGAATCGATCGCCCGCGAGATCCGCCACCAGCTCCTGCAGGCAGCGCGTGGCATCGAACCGTGGATGCGGATTGGGGACGGTGTGCACGATGATCGAGCGTCCGGAGAATGGCTCGATTTCAAATCCGACGCGGGTCAGCAATTGGCGGTGACGTTCGATGGCATCGAGCTCGGCAGCCGTGAATTCGAGCGTCAAGGGCAGGAGCAGACGTTGAGCCGGCGCGCCATCGCCCGTGAGCTGCCGCATGGCGGCTTCGTACAACACGCGCTCGTGCGCCGAGTGCTGATCGACGATGGCGACGGACGTATCGGACTGAAAGACGATATAGGAGTCGAACACCTGCAGCAGGCTCGACGGCCCGGCGAACCGCGCATCACTCGCTTCCGGCGCAGGAAACAGACTCGGCGCGTCGGAATCCCAGCTCGGCACGGACCCGGGGAAGCCCTGCGGCGTGGGGGCGCTCCCCGCACCGGCCCCGACCGGCGATGCCGCCTCAAGTGGCGCCAGCGCGCGCCGCACCGCCGCTTCTACCACGTGCTCCACGAAAAACTTTTCGCGGAAGCGCACCTCGAGCTTGGCGGGATGCACGTTCACGTCCACCGCGTCACCCGGCAGCTCGAGGAAGAGCAGAATCGATGGGCGGTCACCGGGCGCGATCGTCGAGCGATATCCGGCCTCGGCGGCGCGAATGATGAACGGATCACGGATTGGTCGCCCATGCACCACGACACAGCTCTTCCGGCCCGTGGGTTTGGCCTGCGCGGGACGCTGGATGAAGCCGCGGATTTCGAGGGGACCCTCGCGGTGGGCGACGGGAACGAGCGTGTCGGCGAACGGGCGGCCCCACAACGCCGCGATCCGATCGATGTGCCGGGCGGCAGGAGGGGCTTCGAGCAGCATGCGACCATCGCTCTCGAGCGAGAAGGCGACATCCGGCCGCGCGAGTGCGAGCACCGTGAGCGCGTCGACGACGGCCCGCACTTCGGTCACCTGCGCGCGCAGGAATTTCCGCCGCGCCGGCGTATTGAAAAACAGCCCGCGCACGAGCACGGTCGTGCCCCGTTGCCGCACGGCCGACTCGCTCGCGTCGCGCTTACCGCCCAGCACGCGCAGCCGCGTTCCCGTCCCGTCCGCGCCCGCAGTTTCCAGCTCGAAGCGGGACACCGAAGCGATCGCCGGCAGCGCTTCACCCCGGAATCCGAACGTCGCGACTCCAATCAGATCCGATGCGTCGCGAATCTTGCTGGTAGCGTGCCGCTCGAGCGCCAGCGCCGCGTCGGCAGCGCTCATCCCTTCCCCATCGTCACTGACTCGGATCAACGCTTTGCCGCCATCTTCGATCACTACGCGAACTGTGCGTGCGCCGGCATCGAGTGCATTCTCCACCAGCTCCTTCACGACCGATGCCGGTCGTTCGACGACTTCCCCCGCGGCGATCTGATCGGCAACCTGGCTCGCAAGCACGGCGATCCGGCCGCTCATAACCGCACTACCTCGGACCCGAGCACCCAACCGCTGATGCCGTCGTCGCGATACACCTCGAGCCAGCGCCCGTAGGTCCGCCGTACCAGAATCGCGGACCCGGGGTCGAGCGTGGTTGCCGCCGACGCGGTGCCGTAAGGCGCTACGCGCACCGAGGTCGCGGGATCGATCACGACCGCGAGCGGCCTCGCTCGCCGCTGCCATTCCGCGGCTCCACCCCACGCGGCGACGACGGCGATCGCGACCAGCACGAGCGTGACGGCGCGCCGCCCGAACGCCAGCGATAGCCAGACGCCGAGCCACGCCAGGCCGAACGCGAGCGCCCATTCCGCCGGCGTGGCGACGCTCACCACCAAAAGGTCCTCGGTCGTGAGATCGGGCGCCGGAATGGTGCGGCGGGCCCGCTCGATGAACGGATTTCTCGGCGCGTGGCGCGCTGCCATGGTCCATGCGGCAACCGCCCGGCCGTCCTCGCCCGCCCGGTACAGCGCCGCGCCCAGGTTGTACCAATGGGCCGGGTTGTCGGGCTCGAGCGCGGCCCGGGCGGCGAACGAGTCCGCCGCGGCGCGGAGCGCGCCTGCGCTGTACAGCGCTTCCGCGGTCGGCGCCTGCGCCTGCGTGCAGCGCGTCACCACGATGAACCCGATTCCAAGCGCGGCGACAAATCGCCTTCTGCGTCTGGGTTGATCGGCGCCGAGCCCCCGAAGCACCTGCTCGAGCTCGGCCACGAGGCTCGCGGGATCTCCCATGCCACCCGGCCCGTACCGGGCGGCCCGCAACCGGTCGCGCAGCCGCATGACGTGATCGGCGACCGCGCTCTCGATTCCGGCCGCTCTGAGCGCGCGCGCCAGACTGTCGCCGTCGCGGGTGGCGACGTCGGGGACGTGGCTTGCGAGCAGCGTCTGGAACCGACGCTCGAGTGTGCCCAGCCGCGAGCGGTAGCGCGCGCCCCCCTCGACCGGCGCCGGGGGCGCCCCGCGGCCGCGCCGGCGGGCCCGGATCGCGAGCGCCACGAGCGGTGGTACGAGCACAAGGGCGCCCCATCCCCATGGCCCAAGCGCACCGGCAATCTGATCGGGCCAGCCAATACCGCGGTCCTCGAGCAGCGGCGGGAGAGCCCGCGCGGCGCGCTGCTCGGGTTCGCTGAGCACCGTAACCGGCTGCGGCGCGGTCCGCGCCACCCCGTAGCGACGCGCTGCGAGATCGAAATACGAATAGCGCACCTCGGGGAGCGTGAACGCACCGGCCGAATCCGGGACCACGAGATAGCTGAACGTCTTCGTGCCGGCGATGAACCCGTCCTGGGGTTCGAGCGCGACGTTCGTCTCCGCCGGATAGGCGCGGAAGCCCGTCGGCCAATGCAGGTCTGGAGCGGGCCAGAGCGATGCATTGCCGACGCCGTGCACCGTGGCCGTGACCGTCATGGGCTCGCCAACGCGAATCTCGAGCGGAGCAGCGGTCAAGAGCAGCGTGAATCCACTCCCTACCACGAGATCATCCGAATTGGGCCGTCCCTCTCGCGGCGGCGGAATCACGATGACCGCCAGCGAATCGGTACGCAGCGAGTAGCGCTCTTCGCGGCTGAAAATCGAAAACGATACGGGCAGGCCGTATTCGACCGAGGCGGGAGGGAGAACGAGACGACCAGGCACGAGCGGGAACAGCATGCCGTGGACCACGTACAGGTCCATCCACCGCCCCTGGACCAGCTTCGAACCAACCGGCTCGTCGATGCGCTCCTCGGGATACGACCAGCCACCCACCGGTACAGGCAGCGTGATGCGCGGCTGCGCGCGGAGTCGCAGCCGCAAGTCCCTCGGGAACCACGCGGCGACGAGCACGTCGAGCTGTTCACCCACGAGTACGGTGTCGCTCAAAACCAGCAGGGCCACCGACACGTCGTCATTGCGGGCGGGGACGCTCGCCCGGTCCACGAGATCGCGGGCCCGTGGACTCAGCGCGGCCGCCGGACCCGTGGCGGGATCCGCGATGATCGCGAGCGCGCGTGTGACGGCTTGGGCCGTTCCCTGGTGCACTTTGATGGGGGCAATGGCGATCGATCCGGGGTGCAGCACGCGCAGCATGAGCTCGCGTGTCACGGTGCGCTGCACCCCGCCGCTCGCCACGGACACATCGGCCGTCTCACGCGTGCGCACGAGACTGACGCCACCCAGCGTGGGCAGCTCGTAGGTTACCGGACGCGATGATTCGGTGCGCACCCGTATCGTGAGCGTCACGACATCCCCGACCGCCACGTGCGAATGATCCAGCGTAGCGGTCGCGCGAAGCGGACCACTATGCTGAAGCGCGAGCAAAATGAACGGGAGAATCACCAGTCCTTGATTGAGGGATCTGCGGTACGCTGCACGCGACTATTCTGATCGCGCCGCGCCCGCAATTCCTCGCGTCCAATCGAAGAGAGTATTTGATCCGCCTCGCCCTGAGTGAGCCCCTGCGGCCGCCGGGTGTCGTCTGGCGGCTCCGGGGGTTTCGGCGGCTCCGCGTTTTGCTTGCTGTTATTCTGCCCCGAGTCCCCACCCCCTCCGCCGCCACCCTGGCCCCCGCCCCCGCCCCCACCCCCGCCTCCCCCACCCCCTGACCGTCGCTGCACGGCAAGCTCGAGATTCCATTTGGCCGCGCTGTCACGGGGCTCGAGCAGCAACGCTTCACGGTAGGCTCGGACCGCCTCAGCGAGGCGGGCGTCGCGATGCACGCTGTCCGACTCCGCTTCCCGCAGTGCGACCAGGCCCAGATCGTAGAGCGAACGGAAGCGGACGTCGGGGTCGAGCGATGTGGCTGCCTTGGAGAGCAGCGCGCGAGCGCTGTCATGGTCTCCCGCGGCGAGCGCGGCGGCCCCCGCATTGTACCAGGCCGTGTCGTCCTGTTTGCGGCGCGCGGCTTCCGCGAGGTAGGCCCGGCGAGCTCGGCTCAGATCATGCTGATCCCAGGCTCGCTCGGCGGTGCTGCGCGGATAGAGCGAGTCCTGTGCTCGCGCCGGCGCCCAGCCGGTCAACGCGGCGAGGCAGAGCAGCGCGGCGGTGCGGCGCGTGAGTGCCTGAAACAGCAGCAGACCCACGGCGGTGAGCACCGGCACCCACGCGCGCGGACGCCCCCGGTCGGTGTGCGTCTCGGTCGAGCGGGCCCGCTTGTAGGACGCGACGAGATCTCGCACCGCTCCAGCCTGATCCGACAGGTCGGCGGCAACCTGGACACCTTGCGCCGCATTCGCCGCCGCGCCGAGAATGTCGTCGCGCCGGACCGTTTCGATCACTTCGCCGTCCTGGTCCTTCTGAAATCCCTCGACATTGTGGCGATCGTCGCGCACGGGGATGCGCGCGGGTGCGGTGCCGCCTTCGGCAACGAGGATCAGGTGCACACCGGCACCGTTCAGCTTCTGGGCCTGCTCGACAATCTTGGACACCGAATCGTGCGCCTCTCCATCCGTGAACACGACCAGCACCCGATCCGCGAGATCGTTCGTGGCGCGCAGCAGCTCGGCACCCTGCGCGAGCACGGGCGCGACGTCCGTCCCCCCTTCCGACGCGACGTCGGGATCGAGCGCGTCGAGATACAACATCAACGCCGACCCGTCCACCGAAAGAGGAGAAAGGATATAGCTCGAGCCTGCGAACGCGATCAGCCCCAGGCGGTCGCCATCGAGGTCCTGCACGAGTCGGCGCGCCTCGCGGACCTCGCGCCCGAGACGGCTGGGCCGAACGTCTTCCGCCAGCATGGAACGTGAGATGTCGAGAGCGATCACGACGTTCAGACCGCGCGTCTCGGTGACGACGGTCTCCTGACCCCAGCGTGGGCCGGCGAGCGAGACGGTGCCGAGGAACGCGGCCAGTGAGAGAGCCGTCGGGCCACCCCGGCCGGAACGGCGCGCGAGGCTCGCGGCCTGCTGCGACCAGAGCGCCGCCCGGCGAATGCGAACGCGGCGCGCCCAGGCCGCCCCGAACCAGACGGCGCCACCCACCAGGGGCGCGAGGGCGAGCACGAACGGCGCGTCGAACGTGATCATGGCACGCGCACCGCGAACGTTCCCGACAGCACGATCTCGAGCGCCAGTCCGAGGAGCCCGAGTCCAAGCGGGAGCCGATACGCCTCGTCGAAGCGGCGGTAGATCACGCGCTGGACCGCGGTCTTCTCGAGCCGATTGATCTGCGCAAAGATGTCTCTCAGCGTTTCGCTATCGGTGGCACGGAAGTACTGGCCTCCGGTGAGCGTCGCCATGTCCGTGAGCAGCCGCTCGTCGATTTCCACGGGGAGCGACTCGTACCTGAGGCCCTCCGGCCCCTCTCCCGTGGGTACGGGCGCCTCGCCTTCCGTGCCGACGCCGATCGCATAGATCCTGATCCCGAATGCCGCGGCCGCCTGCGCGGCCGTGCGAGGGTCTACGGTTCCGCGATTGTTGACCCCGTCGGTGAGGAGAATGATGACGCGCGACTTGCCGGGCGCGCGGCGCAACCGGTTGGCGGCGGTCGCGACCGCGGTGCCGATGGCCGTGCCGTCCTCGATCATGCCGATGTGCAGCCCCTGGAGCGCCTCATCGAGGACGGCGTAATCCGTCGTGATCGGCACCTGGGTGAGGGCCTGCGCCGCGAAGGCGACCAGCCCGATCCGGTCGGATGAGCGAGCCCGGACGAAATCGATCGCGGTCTGCTTGGCGACATCGATGCGGTTCGATGGGGCGAAGTCCTCGGAGAGCATGCTGCTCGATACGTCGACACACAGCACGATCGAAATTCCTTCGCTCCGCACCTCGCTCTTCGCCCCCCCGATTCGGGGACCGGCCGCCGCCAGGATCCACGCGGCCATGCAGGCACTGCGCAGTGCGAGCGGCAGCCGCGCGATCCACAATCGCTCGGCCACGCCGGCGGCGGGGCGGACGTCGCTCATCACCGTGCCCGGCAGCTCCGCGAGGCGCCGCCCCCTGAGCCACCACCACAGGGGGATGGCGAGGAGCGCAAGCAAGACCAGCGGACGGGCGAAGCTCATGGCGACGCGAGAGCGGGTGCTCCGGTTTCGAGCGCCTTGGCCAGGGCGCGGGCGCGAGTCGAGAGTGCCGCGATTTCAGTCCCGCTGGCCGAGGAAAATTCCGCTCGCTCGAGCTGCCCGAGCACCTGGGTGATTTCTGCCGACCACGTGTCGCTCACCTGGGTGGTCGCGTTCGCCGCGAGTGCCGCGCGCAGACGTCCCGCCGCGCGCGTCGCCACCGCTTTCGCTTCCCCGGCGGCAAGCCAACGGGCATCGGGGACTTCAGGCTCGAGTGGAACGTGAAGCCCCGGAGCCAACCCACGCGCCGGCCGCCGTCTCCACATCACGGCTGCGGCGACGATCGCACCCCCCAGAGCGATTCCGGTCACGAGCGGCAGCGGATGCTCGTGGCCCCGCCGCAGCGGAACGAGCGCCGGGCGCGGCTCCGGGTGCTTGAGCGAGTCGGGGATCACGCTCTGCACAACAAGGCGAGCCATACCGCCCGTTATCGAATCGGTGTGGCCGTCGGGAGCGAAGCGCCAGATCGGGGGCAAGCTCACGTCATGCGTCCCGGGCTCCCACACGACCACCGGATAGCTGACCGCCCATCCGTTCTCGACCAGAGCGACCGTCGCGTCGCCCAGTGGCTCGACGTCCTCGAGCGGCACGAGCTTGCCGGGGCGCACCCTCCATCCCTGCGGCACGCTGACGCGCCGAGACACCCACACGGTATCGCCGACGGTGGGATTCGACGGCGACGTGGTCCACGAGTCCGTTTGCGCCCAAGCGCGGCGCGACGACGCGACGACGCACGTGAGCGCGAGGCAGACGATGGCGGGCGCACTTCGCTTCATCGCTTGAGCCGTCGCGCGCGTTTTGCGAACGCGCGCCGCAGCGGGAGCGCGTACGGAACGTTCGTGAGCAGTGAGACGTGATCGACGCCGGCCGCGATCAGTTTGCGGGTGCGTTCTTCCACGCGGCGTTCGGCGGCTGCCTGGAATCGCGCGCGCGTCGGCCCGTGGCTCGAATCGAGCAGCACGCGCTGCCCGGTTTCGGCGTCATACATATCCACCCACCCGGCGTCGGGCAGCAGCACCTCCCGCGGGTCATCGGTGGTGATCGCCACGACGTCGTGCTCGGCGGCGAGATGGCCCAGTGGCTGCTCCCAGTCTTCCGCGCGGAAATCGGACAGAATCGCCACGATCGCGCGGTGATGCAGCAGGCGTGCGGCATATCGCAGGGCGTCCGCGAGATTGGTCCCGCGGCTCCTGGCACGAAACGCCACGAGATCGCGAATCACCCGCAGTGCGTGCGGCCGTCCCTTGCCGGGGCGAATCGTCATTTCCACCTTGTCCGCGAACATCAGCGCGCCCACGCGGTCGTTGTGCCGTGCCGCGGCCAGCGCCAGTACCGCCGCGACTTCGACCGCGAGCCCCGCTTTCGTGTAGGGGCGGCCGAAATGCAGCGACCCCGACTGATCGACCACGAGCAGCAGCGTGACTTCGCGCTCCTCGACGTAGGTCTTGACGAAGGGGTGGCCCATGCGGGCCGAGACATTCCAATCGACCGCGCGGAAATCATCGCCCTGCTGGTAGGCGCGGACCTCGGCGAACTCGATCCCCTGGCCGCGAAACACCGAGCGGTATTCGCCCGTGAAGAGCGAGTTCACGAGCGACCGTGTGCGCAGCTCGATTCCCTTGACCTGCTTCAGCACTTCGGGGGTCACGGCACGTCGACGGCTCCCAGGATCTTCGTGATCACCGAGTCCGAATCCATGTCCTCGGCCTCGGCTTCGAACGTGAGCAACACGCGGTGGCGTAGCACGTCGTGCGCGATCGCCTTGACGTCGTCCGGCACCACGTAGGCGCGGCCGCGGAGGTACGCGTAGGCTCGAGCGGCCTGGGCGAGAAAGATCGACGCGCGTGGTGAGGCGCCGAACGCGATGAGCGGCTTTAGCTCGGTGAGCCCGACGGCCTGAGGCTCGCGCGTCCCGCGAACCACGTCCACGATGTAGTCGACCACTTTCTGGTCCATGAACAGCTCGGCAATCGCGCTTCGCGCGGCGAGGATGTCCCCGGCTTCCGCCACGCGCTGCACTTCGATGGGCCGCCCCGATGCCATACGGGCCACGATTTCCTTTTCGGCGTCACGCGACGGATACCCGACGCGCACCTTGAGCATGAAGCGGTCGAGCTGCGCTTCCGGCAGCGGGTAGGTGCCTTCCTGCTCGATCGGGTTCTGCGTCGCCAGCACGAGGAACGGCTCGCCCAGATAGAACGTCTCGCCCCCGATCGTCACCTGTTTTTCCTGCATCGCCTCGAGCAGCGCCGACTGCACTTTCGCGGGAGCGCGATTGATCTCGTCGGCCAGCACGAGATTCGCGAACAGCGGTCCCTTTTTGGGATGAAACTCCTGGGTACGCTGATCGAACACCATCGTGCCGATCACGTCCGCCGGAAGCAGATCCGGGGTGAACTGAATCCGCGAAAACGAAATCCGCAGGCACTCGGCCACGGTGCGGACCGCGAGCGTCTTGGCGAGCCCCGGCACGCCCTCGAGCAGAATGTGACCGCCCGTGAGCAGGCCGATCACGAGCCGCTCGACCATCATTTCCTGCGCGACGACTCGCTTCGCGACTTCACGCCGCAGCGCTTGGGCCAGCACCGCTTCGGTGGGCTGTGCCGTTCGCGTCGTCATCGCAATCCTGCTTCCGCTGCTTTGCGCACCGCCGGCTCCTTGTCGTGCGTGTACAGTTGCAACAAGCCCTTCGCCTCGGCTCCGCCACCCCCGAGCGTGGCGATTGCCTCGATGGCCGCCGCGCGCACCATCGCACTACGGCGGCGCAGCCGGCTTCCCGGCTCCGCATGGCGAGCGAGAACGTCGAGCGTCTCGCGCCCGGCGCCGAGCCGCCCGACAGCCCGGAGCAGTTCAGCCAGAACTCCTTCGTCCTGCTCCTGCTCGATGCGGCGCATCAGTACCGTCACGAGCGTGCCGTCCCCGGCTCCCTCGATCGCGCGCACCGCCGCATGCCGTACCAGGACGCTGTCGTCCTTCAATGCGGGAATGATGGGTCGCACGATCTCGCGCCCGCCGATCTCCGTCAGTCCTTTCACGGCCGACTCTCGGACGAACTCGGATTCGTGGTGCAGCAGCGCCAGGAGCGGCGGCACCGCGTCGGGCGATCCGCAAAAGCCGGAGAGCTCCGCCGCGGCGGCGACCACCGCCGTGTCCCTGTCTTTCAACCGCGCGCCGAGTGGCTCCATCGCCCGGTCGCCCGCGCGCCGGACGATCGCCCGATACGGTTCGCGTTGATCGAGTGGCGCCGCCAGATAGGCGTGCAGCACCGGATCGATGGACAGCGTCGCCAGCGCGCCGAGCGCGGCCACCAGGGTCTCGCGGTCCGCGATCGGCACGTTCGGTTCCGCGAGCCGCGCCACCATCCGCTCCACCGCGGCCTTGTCGGAGAGCCGGGCCGCCGCCCCGCCGATCTGCTCCACGAGCGCGGGTTCGGACGCCTTCGTGAGGGTGCGGTCGAGCGCCGCGATCGCCGCCGCCACGCGAGCGATATCCTTGAGCGAAAGCAGCACCGGCTCGAGCTGTCCGAGCTGTCCCACCGCCCTGCGCTGCGCGTCCGGGGTTTGCGCGGCCGCGACTTCGGCAATCGCGCGCTCCACCTGGACGTCGACGGGCAGCGCGTCGAACCGGAACGCGCCGATGGCACGATGATCGAGTGGTTCGATCGGGCGGGCTGTCGCGGGAGCATCCGCGGTGGCCTGGATCGGCGCCGCGCCGGGCTCCGACCCCGCCGGGGCGGCTGCACTCACCCCCGAGTCTCGCTGCGCCACGCTCGAGAATCGCTGCGTGCGGCGACTCATGCTCAGCGCAATCTGTCCGAGCACCGCGTCTTCCGGCTTCGCGGTGCCCGTCGCGATGGCGAACAGGGCAACCACGTGGTCGGCCGTGACTCCCGGATGCAGAACGAGACTCCGAACCCCGCGCGCGTACAACAGTCCCGCAAGCTCGTTCACCTGCGCATTGCGCGACAGGATATGCTGGCCGTGCCAATGAAACCCCGTTGCTCCGATCTTCCACTCGATCGAGCCCAACGCCGCGATGCCCGGTATCGTGTTCGTGATCTGGCGCAGGGATTCGACCACGGCCGGATGACTCGCGGGATAGAGCCGCATGAGACGGAACGTCGTGCCGATCGCCCCGAGCGCCCGCTCGACCGGTCCCGTGTCGAGCGCCGTCACTCGACCGCCGCCGGCACCGTGGGGTCTTCCAGCCGTTCGATCGCGCGGATTTCGCGGGCGGTGAGGGCTCGATAGTGCCCTTCCGGGAGCCGGCCCAGCTCGACCGGTCCATAGGACACGCGATGCAGCCACTCGATTTTCAGTCCCAGCGCCTCCGCGAGGCGGCGTACGATTCGCTGCCGTCCCTCGGCCAGGGTGACCTCGATCTCGATCGCGCCTCGATCCACGGCACGCACCCGGCGCCGCACCACTCGCACCGGCCGTTCGTCGATCACCACCGGCTTCCCACCCAACGCGGCACTGGCCTGTGGCGCGCTCATCCCGTGAGCGCGCAACCGGTAGGTCCGCGGGACGGCATAGCGCGGGTGCATGAGACGGTGTGCCGCCGTACCGTCGGTCGTGAGCAACAACAACCCGGAAGTCATGACGTCCAGCCGACCAACGTATGTGAGCCCCGGCAGCTTTGGGAGGAGGTCGAACACCGTTTTCCGTCCTTCGGGATCGCCGCGTGAGACGACGTAGCCGATCGGCTTGTTCAGCGCGAGCCACGCCGTCCGGGCAGGCTGGACGGCCCGGCCGTCGACCGTCACGCGCTGCCGCGCCGGATCCACGCTCATCCCGAGCGTCGCCACCGCGCCGTCGACCCGGACTCGTCCGGCTCGGATCAGATCCTCGGCTTTGCGTCGGGATGTGACGCCCGCGCGCGCCAGGGCGCGCTGCAGGCGCATCGCGGTCATGCGGGCTCGACGCGCGCCGGCGGGCGAAGGGCCACAGACAGCTCATCGAGACGCGGCAGGTCCTCGAGGCTTTTCACGCCCAGGATTTCGAGGAACTGCGCGGTCGTGCCGTAGAGCAGCGGCCGGCCCAATCCTTCGCCGCGCGTCACCACCTCGATCAACTCGCGCTCGACCAGCTTCTCGAGCACCGCGCCCGAGTCGACACCACGAATCTCCTCGACTTCGAGACGCCCGACCGGCTGGCGATAGGCGATGATGGCGAGCGTTTCGAGCGCCGCGGGAGAGAGCCGCCTGGCGCGCGTCGCGAACTGCGCCCGTTCGATCGTTTCGGCGTACTCCCGCCGCGTGAGGAACTGCCAACCGTGCGCGATCTCCGCCAGCTCGATGCCGTGGTCGTCGTCGCTATAGCGCAGCCTGAGCTCATCGAGCGCGGCGCGCAGCCGCCCTTCTCCGGCCGCGGGGTCGAGCGTCTCGAGCTCCTCGAGCGTGAGCGGCCGCGACGAGGCGAACAGCGCCGCCTCAAGCAGCTTCGCGAGCGGACTCACGGCGAATCTCGAGAGGGGCGAAGGCCTGCGGCTGGTGCAGCGAGAGCGTCCCTCGCTTGGCCAGCTCGAGCAGGGCGATGAACACCGAAAGGACTTCCACGATTCCGGCTCCCCGCATCACGATGTCACTCCACCCGAACGCCTCTCGCTCGGCGAGCAGGGCATGAATCCGCGCCGTCGCGCCTTCGACGTCGAGCGGCCGCGGGACGACCCGGTGCAGCATCGGCTCCGGAATCAGCGAGATCACCCGCTCCGCGGCGGCCAGCAAATCGTTCAGCTCGAACACGAGCGGCCCCGGCGCGACCGGCACATCGACCACCGCCTCGTAGCCGCGCCCCAGCTGCTCGGCGCGCTGCGCCGCGGCCCGGGCGAGCCAATCGACGAGCTCCCGGATCTGCTGATACTCGAGCAACCGGCGCACCAGCTCGGCGCGCGGGTCTTCCCAGTCGTCTGCTCCGACGTGCCGCGGTAGCAGCATTTGCGCCTTGATCCGCAAAAGCCGCGCGGCCATTTCGAGGTAATCCGCCGCCTGGTTCAGGCGCAGCTCGTTGATGACGGCCAGAAACTGATCCGCGATCTTGGCAATCGGCAGGTCGGTCACATCGAGCTGATCTTCCCGAATCAGATGCAGCAGCAGGTCGAGCGGACCGGAGAACTGCTCCAACTCGACGATGAAGCCGGATCCATCCTGCAGCAGGGGGATCGAGCTGGTCATTGCGTGAACGCCTCGCGGGAAATCGCGTAATCGCCCACGACGTGCCAGGCGACGCTCTTGAGGGCGAACGCGGGCCAGAGCAGAATGTCGACCGCACCGGGAAGCAGCCACACGAGCAGCAGCACCGGAAGGAACCCGAGCGCGGAAAGCCGCTGAAACGTGAGACCGGCACGGGCCGGCAGCAGATGAACCAGCACGTGGCTACCGTCGAGCGGCGGAATCGGGAGGAGGTTGAAAAACGCGAGCACGAGATTGAGCGACACTCCATACCACAGCATCCGCTGGATGATGTCCGACGTGCCGCTCAATGCCGGCGACAGCGACCCCACCATCCCCACGATCGCGAACAGAATGACGCACACTACGGACAGGCCGAGATTGGCGCTGACGCCGGCGAGCGAGACGATGATGTCGCCGCGGCGGTAATTGCGATAATTCCGCGGATCGACCGGAACGGGCTTCGCGGCCCCGAACAGAAACCCCGCGTGCGAAAACCACAACAGCGCAGGCAGGACCACCGTCATGAACGGGTCGATGTGTTTGAGGGGATTCAGCGTGAGCCGCCCGCGTTGGTAGGCGGTGGTATCGCCCTGACGAAATGCCGCCTCGGCGTGCGCATACTCATGGGCCACGACCGAGAACAGCAACACCGGGGCCCAGATGAGAAAGTCGAGCTGGATAGAGTTCTCTGGGGTCGGTAACGGCCTAAGATAATGAACCAGGCGCGCTGCGGTCAACGTCGTAGCGCCTTGACCACACTACACTTACCGCCTAGCTTCCCCCGCTCACCGGGAGGGTGTCTTGCCGCGTATCAAGTCCGCCAAGAAGGCCATGCGTCAGAGCCGCCGCCACGAGGCTCACAATCGCGCCCAGCGATCCGCGCTGCGCACCGCCATCAAGCGCGTGCGCGCCTCGGTGGGCGACGCCGCGCAAACCGCGTATCGCGATGCCGTGCGACAGCTCGACCGTGCCGCGCGGAAGGGGCTGATTCACCCCAACAACGCCGCGCGACATAAGTCGCGGCTCGCTGTGCACGTGAAAAAGGTCGGACGGTAGGACGGCACCTAGACCGCCGCTAATTCCGCTCCGCATCGCTCGCAATACCATTCCGTCGGCAGATTCATCATCCCGCACTCTTTGCATTTCAGTGGGCGGGGCTCGGGAGCTTCAGCGCCATTCGATTCCGGCGTCACGGCCCCGGCAGACGGCTCGGGCGTGTTGGCGGGCACCGCCGGTTGATAGTTCGCTCCGCTGGCGCGTTTGGGCGAGGGGGCGCTGTTCTGATCTTCCGTGACTGACTTGATGAATGCCAGCTCATCCAGCTGACCGCCGTTCTGCCCCTCCCGCGGCGGGACACGAGGATGCACGACGGCGTTCTTTCCCGAGGTCGTCAGCGCAGGATTCTTCCCTGAGATCGTGACCGCGGGATTCCTGCCCGAAATCGATGGCGCGGTGCGCGGCGCGGCCCGCACCAGCGTATCAAGCTCCTCGAGCTTTTGAATGTCGCCCTCGACGGCCTGGAGCTCCGCGCGCACGGACAGCAGCTCCGCGAGTGCGTCCTTGTGCACCTGGCTCCACTGCGCCTCGTCATACTCCCCCACGGCGTGGCGCAGCTCGGTCTCGGACAGCTTCTCCGCAGCATGGGCTTCCTTTTTCTGCAGCTCGGCACGCTGGTGCCGTTTCACTTCGATCGTCTGGCGGGCGCTTTCCGCGTGGCTTTTCAGCTCTTCGGTCACCGCCTGGAGTCGCGCCTCATAGTCGGCTTTGACCCGCGTGCGCACCTGCTCCGGCGTGGCGTCCTCGGCGCCGGACAGTCGCGCAATCCACGCCTCGTACTGGCGCCGCTCCTCCAGCAGGCGTTGGATCGTGGCGGTGCTCTTCGAAGATCCTTTGGACATCAGACTCCCGTCATTCCTCCGGCCCCCCCTGACTGTGCGCGTCGCGCGTCGAGCAGCTTCACAGCGTCCTCGGGCAGCGGGTTGACCCGGCCCAGGAGATGTGCGGTGAACAGGATCCGCGCCGCATGCTCGAGACTTTCCATGCGAATCCATGCCAGATCGAGCGTCGGCCCTACCGTTACGGCACCATGATTGGCGAGCAGGAGGGCATCGTGGTCGTCGATGTACGGAACCACGCGCTCTCCCAGCTCGGGAGTCCCCGGTACCCCAAACGGGACGAGTGGCACGCGTCCGGCTGACAGGATAAGCTCCGGCAGCACCAATCTATCTATTTCGCGGCCCGCGACCGTGAATCCGGTCGCGTACGGCGGGTGGGCGTGCACCACCGCCATGACATCGGGTCGGCGCTCCAGGATGCGTAAGTGTAAGTCCAACTCGCTGGTGGGGTTGTGACGCCCGGCGCGTTTCCGTCCCCGTGGGTCCACTTGCACCATGTCCGCCGGCTCGAGCAGGGCTTTGATGAGGCCTGACGGCGTCACGAGGATCCGGCTCGGGGAAAGCCGGACCGAGAGGTTGCCATCCTGACCGGCGATGAGCCCCTGCTGAGCCAGCTGCCGGCAGCACTGCGCCATGCGGCGCGCGTGATCCCGCGCGG
>Ga0335079_10004381_pt1 | contig 16249 bp, 7 predicted proteins | sample Lox_Sample_33_FD_206719 | JGI IMG/M metagenome (GOLD analysis project Ga0335079, IMG submission 206719) | Soil microbial communities from Loxahatchee National Wildlife Refuge, Florida, United States - Lox_Sample_3.3 | ecosystem: Environmental > Terrestrial > Soil > Wetlands | place: USA: Florida... | reverse complement strand
CCCCGGTAGTCGGCCGAAAGCGATTGGCCGGCCCGCATCGTAACTCCCGCGCGCAAACGCTCCGGAGCATCAATCTCCTCAAAGAGGTTTTCGTGCAGGTTGCGCTCCGATGACGAGTGAAACAGCACCAGGCCGTCCGGCTGGAATATGGCGAAACCGGCGCCTGGAGGCACCAGCGCGGCGCTCACGGAAGGGAGGGTTGCCACGATAGCTGCCGATACGATCGCTGAGGGCTTCTTGTCCCCGCAGCCCGCAACCTTGAGGCCGGCATGCTGGGAAGGGATGGCCAGCACTACGATGAGTTGCGACGTGGTGGGCGAGAGCAGGGTCTGGAGCGTGAAGGGTTGTCCGTTGCTCCGCCAGTACCTTTTGGCCACGATGTTGCGAAAGTGTTCCTGGGGCTTCTGGTCCACTCGCTCCGTATTGCGGAGTTTGGTGCTCCACTTGGCAACCTGGCATCCGTCCGAATTCGTCCAGAAGACGAAATCGAACGCCAAGGGGGCTTTTGCAAACTTCGGGGGCAAGTTCGACGCCGACGCCAACAGATCGGTGCGGTCTGTGACTTTAGCCGCGCTATCCGGAAGGGCCTTGTCGAAATCTTCGAGCGTGGTCCGCATTCTTTCCACATCGGAGGCTATCGATGTGTCCAACGACTGCGCGAATTTTCCCAGATCCGGTGTTTGCTGTTCGCTCAGCCAGTATTGGTGCCATGAGGCCAGTAAGACCGTGGCCAGTCCCGCCGCCAGCAGGGTAAACAGGCTGAGCAATACCATGTCCCGAAAAGCCAGGCGCCCGGTGCGAGTCAGCAACAGAATCTTGAGAAACGGCCCGCTGAGCAGGACGATCAACACGGGCGCGAAGAGCCCCAGCAGGTACTTCGGCGGCACATGATGGGCTTCGGTCGCCAGTTGGGCGGAACGGACCAGTCCGCCCACCATCAAACGCACCGGTTCGCCGCCCGGCACCGAGACCGTGACCGGCTGCAAGAGCAGCATAAACTCAGAATTGTCCAGGCGGACAGAACGCAGGGCGTCCGCGTCCATGCCGTTCCCCTCGCTCAGCGTGGTCTTCACCTCCGGCCCCGTCTTGATCAGCTCGCTCAAGGTGGCAAACCGCGGGCTGGACGTCGACCGCTGGTAGACCACGCGCCCCCGGTCGTTGGCCATCACTACGTCATAAAACAGGTCATCCCGAGTAAAGGGCGAGAAGATCTGTGACATGTTGGCATCGGCGACACACCCCACCGTGGAACGGAATTGCACGGAGTTCACGGGAGTTCCAAGTTCGATCGAATGCATACCGGCGGCATGGCGGTGGCAGGGCTCGTAGGTCAGATCGGAGACCAGCGCATTGATGTATTGGTCCGGATGATCGGACTTCGTGGCGTTCTCAAACGATGTGGACAAGCTCTCGATCTTGGTGCGAAGCTGATCGCCGATGATCGATAGCGTGCGGAACCGCAGGTTCATGAAGTATTCGCGCTGGGTGGGAATATACTCGATCCAATAAAGGCCGAGCATGATGATGGCTGGCGCGAGGCACACACCGTATAGGAGCCATCGTCCGAGGCGCTTGTTGGCGCCCATAAACCCTCCTCGACACGCGTGGTCGCAACGGGGATACGCTTTAGAAGGCGGGTCCGCCAAAAGTATAGTGCTCTCAGGGAGATCGACGTTTCACTAGTTCGACATCTCGTTCAAAACCGGGGCGAGCCGCGCGCATGTTCACGGCGGTGTCTGATAATATCGGCTTCCATCTATGAGACGACGTGACCTGCGTTCCCTATTCGCCGCGGCAGGATTCGGACTGCTCGCAACAGCCGTCATCTGCGGGCAGGCCACGTCGCCACTGCTCTCGCGGGGATTTACCGCCATTCCGGAACCGCGTCGAGTGAATCTGGCGCGGGACGATTTCCGGTTCGGCAGCGGCTGGCAGCTGGAAATCGGGCAAGGCGTGGCGAAGGATTCCGTTGCGGTTCGTGCCTTGACCGAAGATCTCGAATCGCGGTTCGGCGTGGTCTTCAAAGAGGGGGGGAACGGCTCGGTGCTTCATCTCAAGATCGCGCCCGGCTCCGTTCAGCCGGGGCCAGCGCAGGATCGGGATACCGCGGCGATCGCCAGCCAGGCGTACCGGCTGGAGCTTTCGTCTACGCGCATTCGGATCACAGCTAACGCAGATGCCGGCCTGTTCTACGGGGTGGAAACGCTGGTGCAATTGACGAAACCCGCCGGCGGTGCGCTCTGGCTTCCGGCTGGCGAGATTGTGGATTGGCCCGATCTGCAACTACGGCAGATTTACTGGGATGACGCGCACCACCTGGAACACCTTTCGGATCTGAAACGCGCGGTGAGGCAGGCGGCATTTTACAAAGTGAATGGCTTCGCGATCAAGCTGGAGGGCCATTTCCAGTATGCCAGCGCACCCGCGGTGGTGGAACCCTACGCTCTTACGCCGGCAGAACTTCAAGAGTTGACCGACTATGGGCTCGCCTACCACGTGCAGGTGATTCCGTATCTCGACGGGCCGGCCCACATCGCCTTCATCTTGAAACACCCGGAGTATGCAAAACTGCGCGCGTTTCCCGATAGCAACTACGAGTTGTGCGCAACCAATCCCGCATCGTATCAGTTGATGCTGGGCATGTTCGGCGATCTCCTCGCTGCCAACCAAGGCGCGAAGCCGATCATTCTCTCGACGGACGAACCCTACTACATCGGCATGGCTGACAACGCACAATGCCACGAGTCCGCGCGCGCCAAGGAACTCGGGAGCGTAGGCCGCGTGCTGGACGAGTTCATTACCAAGGTAGCGGCATACCTGCATGATCACGGCCGTACTGTAATCTTCTGGGGCGAATACCCGCTGACGCCGGAGGACATTGCCGGTCTGCCGTCGTTCGTCGTGAACGGGGAAACCTATGGGCCAGAGTTCGACCCAGTCTTTAGAGCGCGCGGCATCCGGCAGATGATCTACACCTCGACCGAAGGCGAGGAGCCGTACTTCCCGGAATATTTTCTGTTGCCGCCTTCGCGCAAGGTGCATGCAGGCCGCGGGGATGTCGGACGAGTGGCGGGAGCGGTCACCAATATCGCCACGAATGCGGCGCGGCGGAATGCCGACTTGATGGGTATGCTGGTTGCCGGCTGGGGGGATATGGGCTTGCACCCGGAGACATTCTGGCTCGGCTACGCCACGATTACCGCTGCTGGATGGAATCCCAATGGACCTGACCCCCGCGAAGCGATGGCAGCATTCTACCCCCTGTTCTACGGTCCTTCTGTTACCACTATGGACCGCGTCTATCAGTTGATGAGCTTTCAGGCGCAGGTTTGGAACGATACCTGGGAGCCGGTGGACTCCCGGGCACGCAAACCGATCTGGGGGAACTCCGACAAGATCTTCCAGCCGCCGCATCCGGCGCACGACCGGAACGTGCCGCTGCCAAAAACACCGGCCGAGGCGGACCTCAAGTATGACGGAACGTGGTCGCGCGAGAACGCCAAAAGGTTGGAAGTGGCGGATGCCGCGCTGCCAGAAAACGACGAACTGCTCGGGCTGTTACATGAAAACCTCCGCCTGGCGCAATACAACCGCTACGGTCTGGAGGTGTTCGTGGCACTGGCCCATCTGGTCCGGCAACACTTGACGATGTTGCACGACCTGGCCCGCATCGATGTGGCGCTGTTGGAGGCGCAAAACGCGGCCAGGGATGGGAAGGACAAGGATGCCGTCGCGGCTGTGGATCAGGCGTTGGAGACGGCGCGCCGCATTCGCAGCGAAAGGAACCAGGCGCTGCGCGAAGCGACCGCAACCTGGTACAAGACCTGGTATCCGCGGGCGGCCCAGGCAAATGGACGTCGTTACCTCCACGACCTGGACGATGTGAAGGACCACCTGCCGGACCGCACCGTCGACATGAGCTATCTGGTGTACGACGAACTCCTGCTGCCGCTGGGGGACTGGTACGACCGCGCGCAATCGGCTCGCAACCGCTACGCGCAGGCACATCACCTCCCATTGCGGAACGAGGCTCTCGATTGGAACAGCCTGGAGTAGCGCTGCGAGGACTCGGTGCCGGACGTCGATTGGGCTGAGCCGTGTTGTCCCACGTTGACCGATGGCCCATGACGCACCGCCGAAGCCCGCATCAAGATCGATTATCCGGACTGCCGGCAAGCGCTCTCGATGGCTGCGCGGAGATCGTTGATATTGATCGGCTTGGCAACGTATGCGTCCATTCCGGCAGCCAAGCACCTTTCCCGGTCCCCCTGCATGGCGTGCGCCGTCATCGCCACGATCGGAAGGTGCACGCCTGACGTCCGCTCCTGTTGCCGGATGGCGCGGGTGACTTCAAATCCGTCCATATCTGGCATCTGCACGTCCATCAACGCCAGATCAAAGGGTTGTTTCCGTATCACCGCCAATGCGTCCGGGCCGTTTGAGGCAGCTTTCGCGGAGTGGCCTAGTTTTTCTATCAAGCGCACGGCCAACAGTTGATTCACCGGGTTATCTTCCACCACCAGGATGCGGAGGTGCCTTTGGGACTGGAAAGTGACCGCGGGTAAATCAAGTGTCGCCACGCCAGGTGCTCGAGCGGCCCGCCCCTCCGAGCTGCAGACCACACCAAATCGCGCCGTGAAGTGGAAAGTGCTGCCCCGGCCCACGTCGCTCTCGATCCAAATCTTCCCGCCCATGAGTTGCACGAGTTGGGAAGCGATCGCCAGTCCCAGGCCAGAACCGCCGAACTGTCTGGTGGAGGACGCGTCGGCCTGGACAAAAGCTCCAAAAATCGTCTGCTGCTTTTCCCGGGGTATACCTATACCCGAATCGCACACGCTAAGGTGCAGGACGACTTCTTCGGCTGTACCGGTGGACCTTTCCACCCCGATCACCACGGCGCCCTTATCGGTAAACTTGATGGCATTGCCGACCAGATTCACCACCACCTGACGTAACCGCCCGGGATCCCCAAGCACCAGGTCGGGAACGTCGGGCTGGATCTGGCACATCAGCGACAGATTTTTTTCATCGGCACGAATGGCCAGGGCTTTGGCGACGGAGGTAATGCACTCTTTCAGGTTGAATTCGATGCTTTCCAGATCGAGCTTGCGCGCCTCAATTTTGGAAAAATCCAGGATGTCGTTGAGGAGGCTCAGGAGAGAACCGGCGGAATTCCGGACTATTTCCAGATACTCGCGCTGTTCCGAGGCGAGTGACGTGTCGAGTACCAGCTCCGTCATTCCAATGACACCGTTCAGCGGCGTCCGGATTTCATGACTCATGTTGGCCAGAAACTCGCTCTTGGCGCGGCTGGCGGATTCGGCGGCCACCTTGGCGTTCCGCAGCTCCGCCATCACTCGTTTTCGCATTTCGAGGTCTCGAGCGGCGACCGCCTCGCGTCGTTTCTGCCCGGTAATGTCTTCAGCGTGTGTGATGAAATGTGAAGGAATACCGCGCGCATCCCTCACCACTGAGATGCTAAGCCGGACCCAGATCGCATTTCCATTCTTGTGCAGATACCGCTTTTCGAATTGCAGGGTCGCCAGCGCGCCGTGCGCCAGTTGCAAGGCCGCGTCTCTGGAAACTTGCAAGTCATCCGGGTGTGTAAGCTTCTGCCACGCGCCCTTCAGCAACTCCTGCTCAGAATATCCCAACAGGCGGCAGAGCGCCGCGTTCACCTGCAAGAAGCGCCCGTCGAGAGCCGTCATGCACATGCCCATGGGAGCATGTTCGAAGGCGCTGCGGAATCGCTCTTCACTTTCGCACAACTTGGCTTCGGCGCGTTTTTGTTCACTCACGTCCCGGGCGACCACGAAGGCGGCGGGACGGCCGCTCCAGTCGATCAGATGGCTGGTGATCTGCACTTCGATGATCCGCCCGTTCTTGAACTGGTGCCGCCAGGGTCCGGATTCCTGCAACTTGGGACGCGGCTCTGCCAGATTCTTGCGGAGAAGCGGAGCGTCTTCGGCGGGACGGATATCCGTCAGGCGTAATTTTAGAAACTCGTCCCGAGAGTAGCCGTAGCTCGCTTCCGCTGCCGAGTTGACCTCCAGGAACTGCAGCGTCTCCAGGTCGTACACCCACATGGGGAAGGGGTTGTTCGCAAACAGTAGCCGGAACGTCGTTTCGCTCTCACGCAGCAACTGGTGTGAATGCATTTGCGCGCCGATGTCGAAGGCGACCATCGCTGCTCCCACCACTTCGCCGGTGCCGTTCCGGATGGGGAATACGCTGAGGGAGACATGCACCAGGCCGCCACCCTTCCTCACGCGCACGGTTTCGAAATGGTCAATGATTTCGCCTTGCCTGATCCGCCCGAGAATTCGCGGCACTTCGTCGGGGCGGCCGGGTGGAGCGAGCGTGGAAATCGGCTTTCCGATGATCTCATCCGGCCGATAGCCGTATAGCAGTTCCGCCGCCTTGTTCCAACTGACGATCGTTCCGTCAAGTCTCTTCCCAATGATCGCGTCATTGGAGGATTCGACGATGAAAGCCAGCAGCGCCTGGGCTTGGCCATGCGCCTGGCCATTGTTCTGCCCCGGGTTCACGCTGATCAAGTTCGTAAGCGGGATGTCCACAAGCGTTCGGAAAAGCCAGCCCTGTCAAATCGGAGAAGCCGCAGGGGGTGGGACTGGTCGGCGCAAGCCTTCAAAAGGTAGATCGACATAAGCCGCTTTTTTCTTTATTTTGCGAGGACTCTAGACGTTCCGAAGAACGCACCGCGTATTGGCAGCGCCTTCTTGCGCCATAGCCTGAGACAATACCCGGTGTCGCGGCACTCAATGAAAAATGAATGGATTCAGAAGCCACGTGATGCTGCCCGGTGTGCTGCTTGCGCTCATCATCGCTGCGCCCGTGCCGGCGCAGACGGTTACCAATGACGATACTGTGCTTAAGCAAATCATCATCTTTGGCCGTCACAGCGTGCGAGCACCCATACTGTCTCAAGCCGATTATGCCCGGTATTCACCTAGGCCTTACCCCGACTTCGGGGTTCTCCAGCCGGGCTATTTGACGGTCCACGGGCAGCAGGCGGAAGTTCTACTTGGCGCTTACTACCGCAGCTATCTGCTCTTCGAGGGGCTTCTGACGGGCGACTCAAGTGCGGATCTGGCGCGCTCGTATTTTCGAGCCAATTCCATTCAGCGTTCCAACCTCACCGCCACGAAGCTGGGGGCTGGGTTGCTGAATGTGACCGTACCCGTACACTCCTACGCGTTGGGCACCGCCGACGCGGTTTTCGATCCCATTTTGACCAATGTGGCGGCCGTCGACCCGGTTCGCGCCGCCACCGAAGCTCAGAAGATTTACAACAGTGGAACAGCGTTGGCGTCCGCCTATAGCGGCGAGTTCTCTCTCATTCGCAGCCTTCTGTTCAACTATCAAAACGGCGTGCAGCCACCGCCTTCCACGCCGCCCGGAATCACCGACCCGACCGCTCAACCCATTCCGCTGGCTGCCAATACAACCCTGCTGTACACAGGCCACGTCATTGACGAGGGTGGGCTTGAGGCCACCAGCCAGGCGGCCGACCCGTTTGTGATGGAATATGCGAATGGCTTCCCCCTAGCCGACGTGGGTTGGGGGCAACTTTCGTTGGATACTCTTTCCCAAACAACGCGTATCGCAGATCTTACTCTGGGGATTGCACTTAGAACGCCGTACGTCGCCCGAGTGCAGAGTTCGAACGCCGCCGCGCACATCCTGCGTTCCATGAGGCAAGCCGTACTGAACGAAGCGATTCCCGGTGCATTTGGAGACCCCGCATCACGGGTGATTGCCGTGATTAGTTCTGATGCCTACATCGCCGGCTTGGCCGGACTTCTTAACTTGCACTGGCAACTACCCGGCTATCAACCGGACTTCTGCGCGTTGGGCGGGGCGCTCGTTTTCGAACTACGACAGTCGACAGTATCTGGCGAGTACCTGGTCCGCGCTTTCTATACCGCGCAAAGCTTCGACCAATTGCGCAATCTGACGCCGCTGACGCTTAGTGCACCGCCGGAAACCATCCAGGTTAGGATTCCGGGCGGCAGCAAACCGGGCACGACGCTGGACGTCAAGTTTGAAATCTTTCAAAAGCTTGTGATGGACGCAATTGGGCCCCAATATGTGCAGGACCCTTCGCTGGAGATTCCCCCTGGCGTGTTAGCCAGCGTGCCCGGGCAATAGCGTCGCTGCTCACGCAAATGCGAGTCGGGTAAAGCCGAGGCGACACATCCGACAATGGTTCATTCGTAATGCAAAGCTGTTACGGGATCGATCCGAACCGCGCGGGTTGCCGGAATGAAGCTCGCGATGACCGCAACAAGCACCAGCACCCCGGCGGCGAAGGCGAGAGTCACCGGATCATGACTCGATAACCCGTAGAGAAACGCTGCAATGGCACGGGCGCCAGCGGCTGCGATGGCCACGCCCGCGGCAAGCCCGAGCGCAACCAACATCGCGACGTCCCGCATCACAAGCGCAAGGATGGCTCCGGGGGTGGCGCCGAGCGCCACATGAATCCCGATCTCGCCTGTGCGGCGCAATACCGTGTACGAGAGCAACCCGTACAGCCCGACCGCGGCCAGCAGTAAGCCGACGGCCGCAAAGAAACTAGTCAGCAGCATGAGCATGCGTTCAGGCAGCAGGGCCACGTCGTACTGTTCCTTCACGGTCTGAATTCGCAAGGGATACTCGCGGCCGAGCGATTCAATCCGCTCGCGGAACGCGCGTACCAGCCATGCAGGGTCGCCGGGCGTCCGCAGAATGGCTTGCGAATACTCAAGAAGGTCGGGATTCTGGAAGGTGGCGCCATAGATGACCGGCGCATTCGGGGTGCGCGGATCATCCAGCGTGGCATCGCCCGCAATCCCCACGATCTCGAACTCACCTTTCAAATCTCCAATTCTCACGCGCCGGCCGATGGCATCGCCGGATGGGGATACCACACGCGCTAGTTTGGCGCTAACGATAGCAACCAGGGGACGGCTTTCGTCATCGTGCATGGTGAAATCCCGGCCGCGCAATATAGGTATACCGAGTGTGTCGAAGAAGCCGGGCGCCACCAGGTGATAGGTCGCGCTTACGTTCGCCGGAACAATTGGACCGACGGGGAGGGATGTCTTTAGTGTCGCCGCGGTGACCGCCGGGATTGCGCGCAAGGATTCCAGCAGCCGGCGGAAGTACGCTGGCTTATCCAACCCGCGATACGTGCTGCGCGGAAAGAGCTGGGCAACGAGTAGGCGGTCACGGCTAAACCCTGGATCGCGCTGGACAATATTCCCAACGCTACGGCTGAGCAGCAGGGCACCAGCGAGAATGGCGAACGACAGAGCGATTTGTGTGACGACCAGGGCGCGCCCGGCCACACCCAGCCCGCCAGCCGCTTTTGGACTACCGCGTTGAATCAGAGCGGCTGGGTCCTGTCCTCCAGCGCGCCATGCGGGTAGCAATCCGAACAGAGTTCCCGTACTGACCGTTACGGCAGCGGTGAACAAGACTACGCGCACATCAGGAGCGAACGAGAGTACGAGCGGAGTAAAGCCTTGCCACATCAATTGCGCGAGGTGGTTGCTGCCCCAGTACGCGAACGCCAGGCCCGGGACCGCGCCGCCAATCGCCAGCAGAAACGATTCGCTGAGCGAACCTCTGATAAGTCGCCAGCGGCTGGCGCCCAGTGCCGCTCGCACGCTCCGCTCGGTGGCACGGCCATGCGCCTGCGCCAATGCGAGGTTGGCCAGGTTCACACACGCGAGCAGCAGAAGAAGAGCGACAATCCCCAAGAGAATGTACAACGGATGCGCAAATTGGTCGCGCAAGTACGAAACGCCGCGCGCGGCCGCCTCAATCCGGATGCGGCGCGCGAGAAACGAATTGTATTCCGGCGCTCCATCGGCTGCCGTAGCTTGGCGAATCGACGGCCAGATCGTCTCCAGCCGCACCCGCGCCTGTGGGGGACTGACACCATCACGTAGCCGCCCGATCACCGTGTTCTCCGCACTCTTGCGATCCCGGAGGGCTTCGGCATCGAAAGGGATCGTCGCATCGGCGGCGTTCTCGCGGATCAGGCCAGGGAAAGATTTCGGGTGAACGCCGATGATCGTGTAAGGCTCCCCGTCGATGAGAATGGTCTTTCCGATTACGCCCGGTTCGCCGTGATAACGCTCTTGCCAGTCCCTGTACGCGATCACCGCCACACGCGAGTGATCGAGACCAATATCTTCACGAGTGATGAACCGGCCCAACGCGGGGCGAATCCCGAGCGTGGCGTAATAATCGCCGCCAATCCCGTCGACCAGGCCCACGAACGTAATCCCGTTCACTTCGAGGTTTTCCACGGCCCCGCCGCGCCATGCCAGTGCGCTCGTAAAGATGCCGGCTTGCGACTGGATCAGCCGGAATGCAGGCATCGACAGTTTTCCTTTCTCGCCTTTGGAATCGAGCGTGAAGATCTCGAAGAGCCGGTCCGGATGGCTCACGGGCAAGCTGGTGAGAAGAAGCGCATTGGCCAAAGTGAAAATCGCTGAATTGGCGCCGATAGCAAGGGCAATCGTGACCAGCGCCGTTAAAGTGAAGCCGGGGTTCTTGCGCAGCGTGCGGGCCGCATCGCGCAAGTCGGTGCCAAAGTCACTGAGCATGGGGCTCTCCTCGTTTTCGTTCCTACCGGATTTCGGGCAAATCGAACTCCTCCAGGTGGAGCGGATAGACACCGTGCCGCCGGACTAACTGGACCACGTAATCGTAGTTTTCGGCGGAAATATTACTCGGAACGGAGTGGTCCGACTGGAAGATGAAGCCGCCGCCTTTGGCCGCGTTCAACTTGGTGAGAACCGCTGCTCTGAGTTCAGCCTTGGTTCCGCTGGCCCAAAGCTGGACGTCCATGTTGCCGCAAAAGCCGATGCGGTGGCCAAATCGCCGGCGAAGATCGATGACGTCAAGCCCGGCTTTCGCCTCGAGAGGGTTATAGGCATCCACGCCGATCTCGATGAAATCTTCGAAAATGCGATTCACATTGCCGCAGCCGTGATAAATCACGGGCAAGCCGTGTGTGTGGCACTCATCCACCAGCGCCTTCACACCCGGCTTGAAGTGCTGCCGCCAGAACACCGGAGAAAACAACATTCCTTTCTTATACGCGACGTCTCCCCAGATCACGATGCCGTCCAGGCGGCCGCCGGCGGCCTGGATTTGCCCGCGCAGGATCCCCAAGTTGAACTCGTGCAGCCGGTTCACAAAGCGCGCGATCGCATCGGGGAACATCCCCATCCACAGCATCGCGTTTTCGCTGCCTATAATTCGCCAAATCATTTCGTGCGCTTCGCATACCGACCCGAAGACCGGGAACTCATCACAAACCGCTTTCACCCGCTCGACAAAGGGCGGTAGATCCCTCGCAAAAGCGTCACCAACGCCATTGATCTGGTCGTCGCCGCGCGCGAAGTACCTCCGGTCGTCTTGGGGATCGTCGAATTGGAACGTCTCGAGCTTTTCGATGGTGTCTGTTTCAAAGGCCAGGAACGCTGGCATGGCGAGATCGAACTTTTTCCGAATGGTCGCTCCAAAACCGGTACGGACAATGACCTCGCTTTCGTCGTCTCGCAGGATCTCGAACCGCTGGACGTGCGGATCCATGTTTGGATTGACAACCTGCCAGTCGAGGTCGTAATAGCGATAAATGTCGGCATCGGACCGAAGGCCCAACTCCTGGCGCCATCGTGTCAGGAAACTGCCCCAGAAGAAATCGCTGACCGGCACGCGATCCGGTTCCTGATGACGCAGGGCCTTTTTCATTCGCTCGAGCTTGACCAGGCAATTCGCGGTACGTTCCATTTCAGCGCCTAGTGATCAGTTTCCGAGCGGCGGATGCCCTTTCTCGCTGGAATACTCGTGCAGAGCGGCCAGTTTGGCCGGCGGCACCATGGCGTCCCACTGCAAGACAGGCTTAGGCTCCTCCACTTTGGACGCGGTGCGGAAGCGGAGAGTCAAGATCTGTTGCGGTCGCACGGCACACCGGTAGTGGGGGCCACCGGCGAGTGGCTTCGGGTTGCTGCCCGTGAGATCGGTCAGCGCCGCTCCTTCATGTGGCAGCGACAGTGTCAATTCGGCTGTGCCCGGCAAGCCCAGGCATTCGGCAAGCCGGATCTCGATTTCGCCGCCGAGACGGCGCATGGCCTCCACGACAACATTATCCGAGGTGGTGAGGAACGGCTCTGCGCGGTAAGCGCCTACCTGCGGGACGAGCACCGGAGGGCAATTGAACTCCCACGCCATTTGTGGGATCCTTGCCTGTTTCCAGTCGCCGCCGTGAAAGACCAGCGCGTACTCGAGCCGGTGACGCCCTTTTCCACTCAACCACGAGTTCGGATAACCGTAGTATTTGTCCGTCGCATTGTAGAGATACAGAATCGGAGTCCTGTCGTTCAACTCCCGCCCGGTGACCCCGCGGTCCAGGATCGCGGCCCCGCCGCCACCAGCAAGGGCGTAGTGGGACCAGCGGACCGCGGGAACGATTCCTTTGGTCCAGCCATGCAGGTTCGGGTTGGGTTTGGCCCAGGCTCCGTGCGAAAAGCCGTAGGGAATGCCCCGGCGGACTTCGGCGATATCGTCGGCTAGCGGGAACTCCGCCACCACCACCGTAAGGTTCGGGAGATCGTTGAGCTCGGTGACGAAGTCGATGCGTGGGTAGTCCGAGTAGAAACGCATCGTGCGGCGGCACAGCCCGCCTCCGGCGAAGGCGCCTTCCACCTCGACGATGGTCGCCAGCAGGCCTTGGCACACGGTGATCTTTTGCTCATGATCGCTCGTCGAATCCAGACGGTTTCGCTCCGGACGAGGCAGCATGAAGTCTCCCGGGTCGCTATTCTGCGACTTGGGCTTCTCAGCTATGACTGCGTTGGCTTCGCCGCCGAGCATTTCCTTGCCGTCTGCTTGCAGCTTGACGCTGGTGAGGGCGCCGGTCTTGGGATCGATCCCTATTCGATAAAATTTGGTTTCGATTGTCTCAGGCAGCCTGACTTCTCGCGCTGTCGAAGGCTGCTGTCCTGCGGGCCTCCATCCGCCGATGCTCGACGCAGGCAACTCAGGCTGGCAAAGGACCGTCCCGTCGCCCGAGCCTTGGCACGGGATGCCGTCCATGCCCCCGGCCATGGGCAGAATCACAGGATCGCGGCGTTTCCAGTTCAGGGGGTTGAACAGGCCGGCTCCGTCACCGGCTGGGAGCAGGGTGCGTGCTGCCGCGCCGGCGACTCCTGCCGAGTGCTGTTCCACCCACTCGAAGCGATCCTTCACGTCCCACGATTTCTCGTGCTCGAACACCATGCCACCGGCCGAGCCCCACAACGTATTCCGGTCCATGTTCAGGAACATGAGGGTCCAGGCGTGGTACAGTTCCTGCCCTGGATAGGATTGCTTGGCCTGGAGGCTGGCCGCCGTGGCCAGCATCTCAGCCGCCTGCAGCGCGTGCTCGCACTTGCGGTACCAGGATTTCACCCGCGGGCATTCGATCCAGAACGAATCAAAATCGTAAGCCGTTCCGCCACGCATGGTCGGGATGTTGATCTTTCCGGAGCGGATGAGGGGCATAAGCTCATCCAGATAATTGCTGAGGATCGAGAAGCGGATTTCGGGGTGCGCAGGATCCTGCTTCCATTGCTCGAGGAACTCCCGAGGGAACTCCTTGCGCGCCGGAGCCAGCGCATAATCGCCGCCGCCCGCCAGGACCAGGATGGGGGCGTCCTCCGGCGTGATTTTCAGCTTGCTCTCCAAGTGCTCCTCGATTCCCCGGATCTGCGCCGTCGTCAGGGGATCCTTAGCGCTCATCACGTCACCGAGCTCGCTGTAGTGCCCCGGCGAAAGACTCAAGATCCTCGAACCGTCGGGGGATTCGGACCAATGCACGGCGCTGCCGGTCGGGTTTTTCCGCGTGTACACCATGGCTTCCAGACCAAGCCCGGCCGAGATCTGCGCCATCTGGTCGTGCGTGCCACATACATCGATGGTCCAGGCAAAACGCGGACGGACGCCGAACACCCGCTGCTGCCATCGCAACCCCTCCACGCCGAGCCGCACCAGCGCTTCACCGCCCGAGAGATTGACGGTGGATTCGAGGAAGAAACCGTTTACCAGTTCAACCCGGCCCTGTTTAATCGCACGCCTGAGCTCCTCCGTCCGTTCCGGCTTGAAGTTCGTCATCGCGATCAGGTTGTTTACTTCGGAGAGGACAAAGGCATACTGCGGATCGTCGCGCACGCGATCGAGGTGATCGAAGTAGCTGTTGGCGCAGTAAACGCGCTCCTTAGAGAAGTTCGTCAACCAGCCGCAACTGGCTGGATGGAAGTTGGGTATGAGATAGACTCGCCGGCGCGAGAGCCGCGCTCTGGCCACGCCCTGACCCAAAAGCGGAGCCGCTGGAACGGTCGCCAGGAATGCGCGCCTGCTAATGCGCTGGGCTATTTTTGCCGCCTTCTCCACCCACGGCTCCCTTCGTCTCGGCCTTATACGGGATCTGCTCGCCGAATCAAGCTCCCAGATTACCGTACCAAATATAAGGATCAACGGAGCGAGCGTAGCGGACCCGGGGAACTAATGACCCCTGGTTTGCTGTTGAGCCAGACGCGTAAAATCCGGCGGTCATTCGTCGAGCCCTAGCATGTCGCAGGAGCACCCGGGTGCTTGCGGTGTCCGGTATACACCGGCTTCGACCACTGCGGGATGCAAGAAGCGATCTCGCACGTGGGGGATGTATTCGAGGAAGAGGGCGTCGTGTCCCATGGCAATGTGATTGAACAGGACCAGGTGCTGATGGATCTGGCCCATGTCCCCGACGTGCGGAACGACCGGCAGCCGGTACTTTCGGGCCAGCAGACTTACGGCAAGAAATTCCGAGATGCCTCCCAGCCGCGTGCAGTCCGCCTGCACGAAGTGAACCGCGCCAGCCTGCATGAAATTCTTGAACATCACTCGATTGGGCACGTGTTCGCCGAGGGCGATAGGGATGGGCGCGATTTCCGTGGCGAGCACCTTGTGCGCCTGGACATCGTCTGGGTGGGTCGGCTCTTCGATCCAGTAGGGTGACATGGAGCGGAGGGCGTGGCACATGCGGATCGCCTGAGGCAGAGTCCACTGCTGGTTGACATCCAGCATCACCAGAGCATTCGGCCCAACCAACTCGCGTAGCATTTGGGCTCGGCGTATATCGCGCTCGGGATCTTTCGATCCGACCTTCAGCTTGAATGCGCGGAAGCCCTGGTCCAGCGCGCGCTTTGCGAGTTCCTGAACTTGCCGGTCCTCGTAACGGAACCAGCCAACTGAGGTGTCATAACCGGGATAACATCGCTCGAGAATGGTCTCGCGTGCTGCGCGCGCGGGCCGCTCCTGTTCTAAGATGTCGATGGCGTCGTGTTCGGTGAGGACATCCTCGAGATAGCTGAGGTCCATCAGCCTGACGATTTCGCCGGCAGTCAAATCCAGCAGCAGGCGCCACAGAGGCACGCCGCGCGCTTTGGCCCAAAGATCGAAAGCGGCGTTTGTGATGGAAGCCAGCGCGAGATGGACCACGCCCTTGTGCGGCCCGAGCCAGCGCAGTTGAGGATGGTCCGCGAGCCTACGGGAAACCACGCCGAACTGCGACATCAACTCTTCGATCCCGGTTTTCGGCAGGGAACCAGCCAGAAGTTCGATCGCCTGGCATACCATCTCGGTGCCCGCGCCCATCGTGAGGACCAACCCCGTGCCGCAGATGTTGCCGCTCCGCAGCAGCGTAACGGCAAAGCCATACTCCGATTCCGAGTGAACCGCGTCGCTGCCGGCGCCCGCTGGAAGTGGGATGCGGACGTCGCGGGTTTCGATGGATTCGATGAAATGTTCGCCCATAGGAAATTGTGCAGTTGTAGTGACCGATAGCTTAGCCATAGAATCACTGTTTTGTAAACGGAGGGCGCATATTGAAGCGATATGGCTCGGTGATTTGTGTCAGGCCGGAGGCGGTCGAGAAATACAAGGCCTACCACGCGGCAGCGTGGCCGGAGGTTCTCGAAACCATGCGGATATGTAACATCCGCAATTACTCGATTTATCTGAAGGACGGCTACCTGTTCGGCTACTACGAATATCACGGCCACGATTATCCGGGGGACATGGCGAAAATGGCCGCGGACCCGAAAACACAGGAGTGGTGGTCCATCATGATGCCCATGCAGCAACCGCTCGAAACGCGGCGCGCCGGCGAGTGGTGGGCCGAGATGGAAGAAGTTTTTCACATGGACTG
>Ga0335079_10004379_pt1 | contig 16252 bp, 16 predicted proteins | sample Lox_Sample_33_FD_206719 | JGI IMG/M metagenome (GOLD analysis project Ga0335079, IMG submission 206719) | Soil microbial communities from Loxahatchee National Wildlife Refuge, Florida, United States - Lox_Sample_3.3 | ecosystem: Environmental > Terrestrial > Soil > Wetlands | place: USA... | reverse complement strand
TATCTCTACAAAATTCACCGCCCCCTGACAAAATTCCTTTAATCCGTCCAGTATTGGCAGGGTTGCGTCAACATATAAAAAATCCCCCAGTTTGTCAAGGAATTTTTTCAAAAATGTGATAGAGCTACTCGAAATCGTGTTCAAAATAATCGATAGCGCGCACACCTATCTGTTTGCTTTTTTCAGATATTACCGCATCGAGTCTCTTGGTAAACTCTTTCGCTGCGTCATACCCATAGTGCCGCAACAGATAGTTAAGTGCGATGACTTCACATATCACTGTAACGTTTTTCCCCGGGAAAATGGGTAATTCCACATGAGGAAGCTGCACTCCCATAATTGAAATTCCATCCTCATCAAGCCCGGTTCGTGTATATTCTTCATCGGGACGCCATTCTTTTAGTTCTACGATGATTTCGACGCGTTTTTGAAACCGAATCGCCCGGATGCCGAACATGCTCCGCACATCAATAAGGCCCAAACCCCTGATTTCCATGAAATGCTTCACGAGGTCGGTCCCGGCTCCCATGAGAATTCCTTCCCCCTTACGCGTAATCATCACCACATCATCGGCGACAAGACGATGGCCGCGTTCTACCAGATCCAGTGCGATCTCGCTCTTCCCGATGCCGGATCGGCCCGTCATCAGCACCCCCACTCCGTACACATCCACAAACGACCCGTGAACCACCGTTTGGGGCGAGAACTGATCGTCCAGGAAGTCGCTCAATATATAGACGAGTTTTGTGGTTTCCAGACTAGTCTGAAATACCGGAATACTGCAATCCTTGGCGATCTTGAGGAAAAGATCGTCGACCGGATTGTTGTTGGTAACAATGACGCACGGAACATCGAACTTGAAGATTGTTTCGATTGAACGCTTCCGTTCTTCGGGTTTCAGCTGATCCAGATACCGCATCTCCGTATTTCCGCAAACCTGGACGCGGTCGTAGCGAAAAAGCTGAACATACCCGGCGAGCGCAAGCCCCGGACGGTGAATATTTCCATCCTTCAGCTCCTTGTTGAGTCCCAGGTCTCCGGTCAACGCGTTGAGACGCAATCGTGCCCTATTCGATTCAAGCAGAAACCCGACAGTGATGGATTGCTTTCGGGTTTCCTTCGCCTGTTGTATACTCATGATTCCTCCCCGGAATTGAGGAGGGATATTTTGTTTTCCTTGACGCGCCGCAGAGTCTTCTTGTTTTTCATCCGTGCTTTGGTCTTATACTTCGCGAGCTGGCGCTCGAGTTTTTCAACGGCAAGGTCGATCGACTTGGCATATTCTTCGGATTTTTCGGTCGCCGTCAAGACGGTTCCGTACACGTGGAGATTGATTTCCGCGGTTTTTAAGCTGTTGGTGGACCGTTCGAAGCTCAGGATGATGTCCCCCCGGACGATCCCGTCGTAAAATTTGTCGAGCTTCTTGACAGAGGAGACTGCGTGTTCCCTGATCGAATCTCTTGCCTTGAATTTTCTCGCCGTAAAATGGATGTCCATACTCTTCCTCTCAAAATAAGTTATGCCTTGGGATGCGCCTGATTATAGATACGCTTGAGGCGATCGACTGTTACATGGGTATAGAGTTGCGTCGTGGATAAGCTTTCGTGGCCGAGGAGCTCCTTGACAGCCCGGAGGTCTGCTCCCCGGTTGAGGAGATGTGTTGCAAAGGTATGCCGCAGAACATGCGGACTCTTTTTCTCAATCTCGGAAACGGCGGCGATCGCATTGCGGACGACCTCATAAACTCCCTTCGGATATATACGACGCCCATGCACTGAAAGAAAGATCGCTTTGCGGTCGTCGGCCTGTGTCGTATCCGTGAAAAGCACCTCCCGCATTTTCAGATAACCGGACATCGCTTCAGCGGCTTTTCTCCCGAGGGGAACAATTCGTTGTTTTCGTCCCTTACCCAGAACCTTCACCGTCTCACCCGCAAAATCGACATCGCCGAGGTCGAGCTGGATCAGCTCACTTAATCGGATTCCCGTTCCATAGAGAAGCTCCAGGATTGCCCTGTCCCGGCATCCCAACGGAGTGCTGAGATCGGGCAGATTCATCATCGTCTCGACAGACGATTCGTCGAGAAATACGGGGAGCTTCTTCGGGAGTTTCGGTGTGACGACATTGAGCGCAGGATTGGTGCGAAGAACATTTTTCTTCACAAGGAATTTCATCCACGAGCGGATGGCGGCGAGTTTCCGGGCAACGCTCCTCGTTCCGAGCCCCTGCTCAAGGAGATCGCCGAGAAACAGCCGGATGGTCAGATGATCGATACTCTTGAGCGTCCACGGCGTTCCCGCAAAGTGACGCTTGAGAAAGTCGAGAAACTGACGCAGATCCTCGGCATAGGCGGCTGTGGTGTGCTCGGAGTAATTTCGTTCCCGTGCAAGGTAGTCGATATATGGTGAAACGTAATTCGTCATGACCTGCCGAACTTAACCCGCAGCGACTTGTTCGACCTTTTCGACTTCCGCCTTACACTGCGGGCATTTCAGATATGTTCCGCGTTTCTGAGAATATTTTTCGACCATATACGGCGAACCGCACGTGTCGCAGGGGATCGCCGTGGGCTTATCCCATGATGCAAAGTCGCACTCCGGATATCTCGAGCAGCCGTAAAAAGTCCGCTTCCTTCTCGTCTTCCGTTCGATGAGGTCCCCTTCCTTGCACTTGGGACATTTGATTCCCATCGAAATCGGCTTCGTATTCTTGCACTTCGGGTAATTGGAGCACCCGAGGAATGTCCCGAACTTACTTGATCGCACGAGCATTTCACCGCCGCAGAGTTCACACTTCAGGCCGGCGAGATGACGTGTCTTTTCCGCGTCTTCCGGGAGCGGTTTGGTGTTTTTGCAGGAGGGATATCCGCTGCACGCCATGAATTGTCCGTTGCGCCCCCACTTGATGATCATCGGCTTGCCGCAGATCTCGCACTTCTCGTCCGTCTCTTTCTGAAGCGATTTCTTGATCGCCGTGGCTTTCTTCGATGCCCGATCCAGCGATTCATGAAACGGCAGATAGAAGTCGTCCAGGACCGACCGGTAGTTGTTCTTCCCCGAAGCTATCGTATCGAGCTCTTCTTCCATCTTGGCGGTAAACCGCACGTTGAAGATGTGCGGGAAATTTGCTGTCAGAAGTTTGTTGACTTCCATCCCAAGCTGCAAAGCATACAGCTTTCGGTCACGCTGCTCGACATATTTCCGGTCGATGATCGTTCCGACAATGAGCGCATACGTACTCGGACGGCCGATCCCGAGCGCCTCAAGCGCTTTGACGAGGCTGCTCTCGGAATAGCGCGGGGGCGGGGACGTCTCGTGGCGGTGTGAGACAATAGACTGGAGCTTCGAGGACTGCCTCGCAACGAGATTCGCCGGGATTTTCTCTTCGGCAACCTCCTCATCTTCGTCTTTTCCGTTATCATCGGCAGCGGAGTCGTCGTAAACCTGCAGGAAGCCCCTGAACGTATACTGCGATGCAGTCGCCTTGAATTGAAACACCCCGCCTTCCAGGATAACCGTCGTCGTCTCCATGACCGCCGCCTCCATCTGGCATGCCACAAATCTGTTCCAGATGAGTTCGTATAACCGGAAGGCATCCTTATCCAGATATTTCTTCACAGCAGCAGGGCTATGCTTTATTGATGTGGGGCGGATGGCTTCGTGTGCGTCCTGCGAAGTCTTCTTTTTCTTGTAAACATTGGGATGTTTCGGGAGATACTCCTTGCCGTAATTCCCGATTATATACTCCCGTATGGAGGCAACGGCGTCATCGCTTAGGCGTGTTGAATCGGTTCGCATATAGGTAATCAATCCGACCGATCCTTCACTCCCGATCTCCACACCCTCGTAGAGTTTCTGTGCAAGCTTCATGGTGCGCGTGGCCGAGAGGTAGAGCTTCCGGGATGCTTCCTGCTGGAGCGTACTCGTTATGAACGGTGGAAGCGGATTGCGCCGGGATTCCCGTTTCGAGACGCTTCCGATGACAAAATTTTCCTTCTTGATCTGCTCAATGTATTTGTTCGCTTCATCTTCCGAAGGAATATACGTGAACTTGTCGCGTGTTCCTTTATGTTCGATTTCCGTCAGCGTATCTTTCGATGGAACGATGAGATCTTTCCCGTCGACCCGGAAAAGCTTGGCATAGAATGGGTCGTAATTTCCCGTTTTAAACTCACCGATGATCGACCAATATTCGGTCGGGACGAACGAATTGATCTGCACCTCACGTTCGCAGATCAGCCGCAGTGCAACCGACTGGACACGTCCGGCGGACAACCCGTAAAACATCGTCTTCCAGACGAACGGAGAAACTTTGTAGCCGACTATGCGATCCATGACGCGGCGTGCCCGCTGGCTTGCCACAAGGTTCTCATCGATCTGCATCGGCTTTTCCATAGCTTCCGCAATGCCGCTCTCGGTTATTTCGTGAAAAAGCACACGGTAGATCTTCTTCGCATCATCGCCCAATTCTTCGGCAATGTCCTGTGCAATCGCTTCACCTTCGCGGTCAGGGTCAGTCGCAATATAGACCTCACTGGCACTCTTTGCGGCATCCTTGAGGTTTCGGATGACCTCTTCCTTCCCCTGGATTGTTTCGAATGTCGCCTCATATCCCGCATCGACATCCACGCCAAGCGTACTCTTGGGAAGGTTTTTGATATGTCCGACTGACGCATGGACGATAAAATCCTTCCCCAGATATTTATTAATGGTCTTGGCTTTCGCCGGGGATTCCACGACCAGGAGAGATTTCGCCATACTTATACGTTCTCGCTTTCCATTGCTGTCCGTTTCACCATTTCCGTTCGTTGTTCATCCATCATCAAGCCATTATTTCTTCTGTTCGATGTTAAGATAGTGGTCTTCCCGTCTCCGCATGCGTTTCCGTTGAGCCGGCCGGGCATCATCATATCCCGCCAGGTGGAGAACGCCGTGGATGATGAGACGCGAGCGTTCCTCTGCCGCGGTAACCCCGTATGTGCGCGCCTGCCGCGCCGCCTGATCGAGGTTCACATAGACTTCCCCTTCGAGCTGTTGGCGTTGTTCGCTCAGCGGGAAGCTCAACACATCCGTAACATGCCAATGACCGAGGAACGTTCCATTCAGTCCGCGCATCGTCTTATCCGGTACGAAAACGATGTTCAGTGCTGCGCTGGATATTTTTTCGCCGCGGAGGACTTTCCGTACAAGAGCGATAGTGGCGGCATGACGGGGGCGATATCGGGAGTGTGTGTTGAACACCTGGACTGCGTGCATCACCGTTTCCGTTTCCCCGCGGTTTTTCGTGACGGGAGGAGCGGCTCGGTCAGCGACAGGGCAATGCCGGAAAGCATCACTTCCGGACCGAGACGCGTAAAATCTCCCGAGAGAATATCGCTGTCGACATTCGCATAGAGAGAGCAGCCGCCCTCTTTCTCGATGATCAGCCCGCACAATTTCCCGTTTGATTCTCCGACAAATGTTACCTCGTGGAGAACCTCGCTGACCACAAAGCCCGAACAAAAGTGGAGCTGCAGATGCGCGTTCGGCGTATACACACTTACCAGGTTGCCATGCCTGCTACCGATGGTGATACCCGGATAGATTTCAAGAGAGAGCTTGCGCTGATTCGCCTTTCCTTCGAGCTCAAAGCGGATATTGTTCCCCCGTTGTTTTGCGGGAACGCCGAGAACCTTGCTCAGCTTCCTGAAATCTTCCTTCTTAAAGGAAAAAGACATACCCTCAATTTTCGTGATGTACCGTGTAATGAACAAAAACCCCGATCGCGGTCAGACATGCTCTCGGGGCAGGACAACAATCTCACACAAGTTCTTCAGGGGAGGACCACCACATTGAGCGCCTGCAAACCTTTTTTCCCTTCCGCCAGTTCGAACTCAACCTGCATTCCTTCCTTCAGTGTTTTGAATTCACTCTCCGACTTGATTGCGGAAAAGTGGACAAAGATATCTCCTTGCCCTTCCTGCGGTATGATAAATCCATACCCTTTTTTCCCGTCAAACCACTTCACTTTCCCCACAGGCATGGTGCGCCCTCCTAAACGGTAATGAACAATGAATTGAATTGCATGATCTGCTCTATTCAATTTGAATCTCTTGCAAATATAAACCGCCATCAATTCAATGTCAAGTACTCCCTTTTCGTGGAGCTTCTTGGCGGTCAGATTTCCAGGACCAGTCCCTCCGAGGCGGCAACGCAGTCAAACCGATATTTGCGATTCTGAATTTCTTTCTTGCATTTTTTCAGGATGTCGTCCACCTTCGCATCATCATGGGCAGGATCATGGTGAAAGAGAACGAGACGCCGGACATTTCCCTCCGCAGCCACTTTTAGAGTAAACAGATAATGGGAATGCCCCCATCCCACACGGTCGACATACTCTTCCGGCGTATAGGTTGTATCGTGAATGAGCACGTCCGCATTTTTTACAAAGTCGAATACCCGTTGATTCGGATCCCCGCTGGTACGGTCAAAACGGTCAATGATCTTTTTCTCCACATTCCTGATTGAACGCGCGACTTTACGGTCAAAGGGCTCATTATCGCTGATGTAGACGAGTGTTTTCCCTCCGCAGGTGATGCGGAACCCGATTGCGAACGTCGGATGATTGACGTACATCGAGCGAACCTTCGCATCGTACACGGAGAACTCCTCTTCCTCGATCGGATGAAATTTTAAGGTCGCTTTCAGTTCATTGAGCTGAACGGGGAAGTACACTTTGTTCATCTGATCGGAAATCATTTTCTGGAGGGTCATCTTGTCCATCTGACCTCCGACGATGGTGAGCTCGTTTCCCGAAACGAATGCAGGTTTGAAGAAGGGAAAGCCCTGGATATGATCCCAGTGCGGATGGGTAACGAAGATATACGCCTTGACCGACTCGCCGCTCTCCATGAGCGCCTCACCGAGATTCCGGATTCCCGTGCCCGCGTCAAGAATGATCAGATCATCATTCGGGAGACGGACTTCAACACACGGAGTATTGCCGCCGTACCGGACGGTCTCTTTACCGGGGGTTGAGATTGATCCCCGTGTTCCCCAAAAACGGATTTTCATCGTTGCCTGTCCCGCATTACGATTGATAGGAGCGTGCATATCCGATATATCCCCGCGCCGAGTCCTCGATCGAAGTTCTTTCTTCGGGAGTGAGCCTGCGGATTATTCTGGCCGGCACTCCCGCCACAAGAACCCCTTCGGGAATAATCTCATTATTTTTCACGAGCGATCCGGCAGCCACAAGAGTATAGGGATTTACGACCGCATTATCAAGAATGATGGCACCCATTCCCAGAAGCACATGATCGTGGATCGTGCACGCATGCGCAATGACACCGTGCCCCATGGTCACGTGGGATCCGACGATCAGCGGGAATTCATGCCGGACATGAAGAATACAGCCGTCCTGGATATTCGTCCCTTCGCCGATACGAATCGCATTGATGTCTCCGCGAAGAACAGCATTGAACCAGACACTCGAATCTTTCCCGATCATCACATCGCCGATAATCTGCGCGCCATCGGCAATAAAGACAGACGGATGAACAGAGGGTGCTGCTGAACGATACGATTTGATCATCGCTCCGGCTCCTCCGGATATTTTGGCGGAGACCACCCGGGTCGTTTCCACTCGGTCAGCTCGATGCGGATATTGCCGATGAAGATTTTCATTTTTGCCAGAATCGGAACACACGCCGCATCGTTACTGAACCATCCGTCGAAGTCGCCGGTAAGCCCGAAAAAACCAATGAACCCCGCCCTGCCATGGAAATGAATCACATCAATCGGGTACGCTACCTGCTCGATCGATTCCTTCGTTCGTTCGCCGGTGAAATTGAGGTAGGTGGTCCCCTTCTTTTCCCGGATGTACGTCGGGATCGTATATGTTCCCTCCGTGGGGACAAGCGTGCGGGCAAGAAAGAGAAGAGAGAGCCCATCCTGGGAAAGTGTATCGAGTGGAAGTGTCTCAGTACGGACTACGGTATCGCTTTTCCAGAACCCTTCCCGTACGGTAAGTTGCGACCGGGAGTAATCAAAGAAATACTCCCATTCGCGCCAGATCCCGTCGTTCTTGTCACGGGCATCAAACCATGTGGAATACATCCCGGCGTCGATCTTTGTTCCATAAACGGCGTGAACGTTCAGAAACGGGACTCCCTGATATGAATCGAGTTCGGCGGCTGCACGGTAAGTCGTGTGACCATGGTCGGTGAAGGAATCGATGACTTTAATCCGGACGCGGCCGATGTCGTACGAAAAAAAACTGACGTTGTATGTCAGCTCTTCCCCGACCCGGAACACTGAATCGGGGGACGCAGAACGGCTGCCGGTTTGCCGGGCAAGGGATACTCCGGACATTTCCAGGACGACACCGCCCGTGATGAAAGCGGCAAGTCTTACAATACTGAGGAACCGTGGTGTTCGCACATTCCGGGTCCAACAATCGAGGCGTCACTCAAGCTTGGCGATACGCGCCGCCTCGGGAAAAAGCGTCAGTGCTTTCTGCAGCTGGTTATCTTCCGTTTCGAGCAGTCTCCACGCTCCCTCGTTGCCCCAGATGGCTCGTGCAATTTCGGCCCTCACGCGTGTCGTTATGACATCCTTCTCCTTGGCATACTGCTCTTCACGGAGAACAATTCCCTTCTTCACCCCGAGCGCTTTGAAATCGTTCATGACCTGAGCGCTGACTTCAAAATCCGACTTGAATTTCCTGAGGTCGTATCGTTGACGGATCTCCGCCCCTTCTTTGTCAATAAAATCGAGAGCAAATTCACGAAAGACGCCTTTGGCGAGAAACTGGCGAAAGAGCGTGTCTGCAATTTCGGCCTTCACGATATAATCGGGTGTAATGCCACCGCCCCCATAGACCGGGCGGCCCGAAGCAGTCTTGAAGACAGGGCGTGTCGAGTCGCGTTCCTCGTTGTGTTCGACATTTTCACCCTCTTGTTCGTTCCGAACGAACGGTGCTCTCGTGTAGTCGCTGAAATCCTTTCCATAGGGCCGTTGAATGAGTCTCCCTGACGGCGTGTAATACCGTGCAATCGTCAGACGGAATGCACTCTTGTCTGGCAGGTCGTACTGCCGTTGAACGAGCCCTTTCCCGAACGTCGTCTCGCCCACAATGAGTCCGCGGTCCCAATCCTGAATTGCCCCGGATACGATCTCGCTTGCGGAAGCAGAGCCGGCATTGACAAGCACCACCAGAGGGAGATCAACAGATTTTCCCGTCCCGTCGCTTGAATATTCTTCATTAAATTCGGTGCGGCGCCCTTTCGTGTAGACGATTTTTTTCCCGCCGGGAAGAAGCTCATTGACCATCTTAAACGCCTGATCCAGGTAGCCGCCGGGATTATTCCGGAGGTCGATGACCAGCTGCTTCATACCTTCCGACCGAAGCTTGGCGAGAGCTTTCGTGAATTCGTCGCTCGTGGTCTGCGAAAACCTGTTGACACTGACATAGCCGGTCTTCCCGTCGATCATATACGATACATCCACGCTGTAGAGAGGAATCTTATCCCGGGTGATATCAAAATCGAGAAGAGTTTTCTCGCCGGGCCGGAAAATCGATACCTTGACATGCGTTCCCTTCGGACCTCTGAGCTTTTTGGGGACATCTTCGCGTTTGATTCCCACGGCATTGGAATCGTTAATTTTCACAATCTTGTCCCAGGCGAGTATTCCCAGTCCTTCGCTCGGACCGCCGGGGAGGGGTGACACAACGACGAGCGTATCATTGACGACATCATATTCCACTCCAATTCCCTCGAAACTTCCCTGGAAATCCTCTTCCACCCGGGTTAATTCAGATGCCGGGATGTAGACGGAGTGAGGATCCAGACTTCCGAGCATGCCGGTGATTGCGGTTTCGACAAGCTTTGGGGTATCCACATTGTCGACATAATATTTCTCGGTGTAGCTCAGCACGTCCTTGAACTTGTTCAGCTGATCAAAGATCGTATCTCCCGAGATCAGATTGTTCAGCTGCATCCCGAGAATGAGTGCAAGCACACAGAACAACATCACCGTCAGCGTCGAGAATCGTCGTTTCATGAAATCATCCTTATCGAAAGAGTGTTATCGAAAAAATGATATTCAAATTCCGCATGAAAGTCAAATACACTGCCCGTCTTTATCACCGAACCGGCTTCCATTCATCCGTCACGGAGCGGTCGAAGAGTAAAACGCTTACCGCGTTGATAAACCAGAGGAGACTAATTCTCACATATCCATACTTTCGGAACCTTCGTGGCGACTCGAAGACGGTTACCTCGCGGACGAATCTGATCTTCCCGGATTTCTCGAGGCGCAGAAAGAGCTCATAATCCTCCCCCGCCGCGATCGATTCGTTGTACCCGCCAATCCGATCAAACATCTTCTTCCGAACGACCTGGCATTCGCCCCTCCCCATTCCCATCCCAAAAAGGTTCAGCAGCCAAAAATATCCATTAAAGAAATTGTGAAATACCCAATCCATCCACGTCGCCTCTTCGGGATAAATATTGACGTTGCAGGTTGCACCGGCAACCCCTTCGCTGCTGATGGCATCCAGCATCATCCCAAAAAACTTCCGCGGATCCTCGATGACGACATCGGCATTCAGGAAAAACAGGAACTCGCCGCGTGCCGCGCGGGCCCCGGAATTCCTCCCGCGGGAGATGTTCTGCGGGCAGACGGCGGTGCGTTCGATAACGACATCGGCAAGCTCCCGGGCGATCGCAAGCGTACAATCCGTACTGCCTCCATCGCTGACAATGATCTCCAGCCCGAAGGAAGTCTTCAGATCCGGGGTGAATTGTGCAAGCGTGTTCTTCAGAGCACGCTCCTCCTGGAGAGCAGGAATGATGACGCTGACGCGCGGGATTTCAGTCAAGGAAGGAGCTCTTTTCTGCCACGGCAATTCTCAGATTCCGTGAAGAGGCCATCGACTAATCGCAGGGAGGATACCCCTGGACATCGCAAACTCTCCCGATGAACGTGAACTGGGCGGCAGGAGCAGAAATGTAACCAAGCCGGTCATAGACGTTCAGTGATACTTCCACAACGAACGTCTCAGGGTTGGAGCATCGGACATTGGGATCGCAATAGCGCTGACGCAGATTGACGTAATCCATGTCGGCCGGAAGGTATTCGCCTGCATCCGACCGGAGGTTCCACACCAGATCCATCGAAAAATGCTGCCCCGGCACAAGCATCATCTTACCATCTTGGACGAGCGTCGGATCTGAAAGATTTTTCTGCGAAAGATAGATCGTCTTGAATTTGTCGGGTTTCCGGAGCCACCAGATTCTGACCGAGCCTTTGAAGTCGACCGTATCTTCGAATACCTCGTTAAAGGTGTTGGCACCATCGATCGTGAGCTGAATCTTCTGGTTGCCGGGCGGTGCAAGATGATCGTTGAGCTGTTCAATGGAACCGACACTCAGCGAGAGCACATTGGTCGGCGCCACGTACGTGGGAAGACTCTCCTTGCACGACAGGTTCAGCAGAACCGGAAGCAATGCTCCGATGAGGATGATACTGCGCTTACTGCATTTCATATCGCAATCCAACCATAACCCTGCGAGGGTCATAATACGCCGAAGGATCTCCGAGTTGTCCCCCAATGCGACCGTTTGAATCCGCCCATTTGGGATTCAGGGCGTTGAAAAGATTCTGGATGTCGGCATAAAGCATCAGCCCGGAAATATTGCCAAAGGCGAACTTCTTTGAGAATTTTAAATTTACCGTGCTGCTCCCGGGAAGGCGCGCGTTGTTCGGTATAAACGGAACGGTTGAATCCACCGGAGTGTAGCCGTCTTTTGTCGGATAATATGTATATGGTCGACCCGTATTAAAAGACCAGAGCACATTGCAGACAATATCCCCCGGAAGCAGCGCATCCGCAGTGACCTTGACGGTATGCAGCTGATCCCAGCTCAGCGGATACGGTTCGTTGAGAACCGGAAACCCCCACTGCTGGAGGTTGATTCCCTGGTTGACATAATCGCTCACGCCTTCGGTCCGCATCAGGGAGTAGGAAATCGATCCGCTCAAATGTTCATCATGAGTTCTCATGAGGACCACTTCCAGCCCTTCGGCATTTGCAAACGCGTTGTTGATATACTCGGCATAGCCGAAATCTCCGGCAAGCCGCGCTTTCGACGGGAGAAAAGTCTTTGAATCGATCTGGTCGATAAATTCTTTCTTGAAATACGTGAAGGTCAGCAGCGTGCGTTCATCCAACCCGTATTTCAGACTGATCTCCCATGCATGTGTCCGTTCGGGTTTGAGATCCGGGTTTCCCACAAGCACGCTCACGCCGTTCTTCAGCTGCTGCGGGTTGGTTCCCGAGTAGAGATAATCGAAGAGCGGGAATTGAAAATAATGCCCGTAGTTCATCGTGATCAACATGTTCCACGCAAGCGGAAACGACAATCCCATCCGCGGGCTAATCTGCTGTTTGATCGATGCCGGAACATATTGCGTCACCTGCGACTGGTACTGCCCGCTGCTGCTGTCCGGCGTTGTGTACTCAACCACGGGACGCTGGCTGCGCGGATCCATGAAATCCCACCGGAAGCCGAGATTCACGACGGCGCCGTCCTTTTCAACCTCCAGCTTATCCTGGAGATAGAGACTCCCGGTGCGCGGGAAATAGTGGTAGCTGTCGCTATAATTAAGCAGCGGCGCGTCCGGAATGATCTTTCCAAAATAGGTCGTCTGCGGCTCATATTTGATGACGTCGGATGAGATATCGTACTGATTGAACTCAAATCCGAATTTCAGAACGTTGTGCGGATTAGGTTGGATGACCCAGTCGTTCTTGCCGGTATAAATATGCTGCCGCGTATCTCCCCAGTATGCTTCACTCCCGGAGGTGATGTACTCCAGAAAGAAATCGTACTGATACGGCGTGAGGTTGATGTCCGACTTGCTGTTTCCTAATTGCGACCGGAGATAATAATCACTCAGGCTCGCGGTATAATGGATCTTGTCGGAAACGGTGTGCGAGAGTATTGCGGTCGTGCGGAACGTTGAGCGGTGTTCCGGAGGCAGGCCGGTCAGATTGAATCTCCAGCTGAATTCATAATCCCGCCAGTCCCGCAACGAATAGACTTCTTCTCCGGTAAGCAGAATATTTGACGAAAGAGTGTAATCGAGCTTGCCCATGCCGCTGTAATCGGAGCTCACCGGTGAATTGAAGAACTTGTCAAAATCCTGCCACCATCGGGTATCGCTCCACTGAAACGTGTTTGCAGAAAAATAATGGAGCCGCTCAGGTATGATGGGACCCGAAAGCGTCAGCTCGGTTTCCGTCTGGCGGTTTGTCTGCTGATCCATCGACGTGGGAAGAAAGTCATCTTTCTCGCCACGGATGAGGAGCGTCTGCTTGTCACCGCCGCGGCGGGTAACAATATTCACGACACCGGAAAGTGCATTGCCGTATTCGGCATCGAAGCCGCCCGACTGCATGGAAAACTCCGTGATGGCGCTTTTCGGCAACGAACCGCCGAGTCCTCCGCCCACCTGATCCTGGAGCGGCAGTCCGTCGACCATATAGACCACTTCGGTCGATTTCCCTCCGCGCACATTTCCTTCCGCGGTGACGCTCGGGAAGAGCGTGATAAGATCCTGCACATCGCGCACCGGCAGCTTATCCACCTGAGAGTTCCCGATGGAATAATCGGTACCGGTCACATCCTTCTCGATCAGGGGGCGTTCGGCGGTCACATCCATTTCCATCAGCTGCACCGCGGACTGTACCAGCTCGATAGAGATGCGCGTCCGTAGATCCTGCCGGACGTTCACTTTCCGGTAGATGAGCGACTGATATCCGACGATCGAGAATTTGACGTCGTACGTACCGGCTTCGAGGTTGTTGATCATAAAATGACCCTCGGCGTCGGTTGCCGCACCCAGGGTCGTACCGGTAATCAGGACGGTCACACCGACGAGGGGTTCCTTGGTATCCTTATCGGTGACACTGCCTTCGAGAATTCCGCTCGTGCCGGCACGGGCAAGAGTTGCCGCCCACCACCAGCAAAGGAGCACGATCAGGATCTTCCGCATCGCTACTTCTCGGCTTTCATTTGTGGGAAGAAGATGACGTCGCGGATCGAATCCTGATTGGTGAGAATCATGGTGAGCCGATCGATGCCAATTCCGAGTCCGGCAGTAGGAGGCATGCCATATTCCAGTGCCCGCAGATAATCTTCATCAAGCGGCTGGGCTTCCTCGTTGCCGCGGGCGCGCAGTTTCATCTGTTCTTCAAAACGGCGGCGCTGATCGAGAGGATCATTCAGTTCACTGAACGCATTGCAGAGTTCCTGGCCGTTGACAATCACTTCGAATCGTTCGACAAGTCCCGGCTCAGTGCGGTGCTTCTTGGCGAGCGGCGACATTTCCATCGGGTAGTCGGTGATGAAGGTCGGCTGTATGAGATGCGGCTCGACTTTTGCACTGAAAATCTCGTCGATTATCGTGCCGGTTCCGGCACCCGGTTCCAGATCGACATGGAGGGAGTGCGCGATCTTTGTAAGCTCGTCCTCCGATTTTCCGCGAAGATCCTTCCCGGTATGCTCCCGGATCGCTTCATACATCGTCACCCGCTTCCATGGGGGTGCGAAATTGATCTCATGCTCACCGACAGTCCATCGCGTCGATCCGTTCACTTCCTTCCCAACCGTGCTGACAAGCTCTTCAACAAAGTCCATCATCCACCGGTAATCTTTGTATGCCACGTACACTTCCAGCATCGTGAATTCCGGATTATGGGATTTGTCCATGCCTTCATTCCGGAAATCTTTGGCAAATTCATATACTCCGTCGAATCCTCCCACAATAAGACGCTTCAGGTAGAGCTCATCCGCAATCCGGAGAAAAAGATCCATGTCGAGCGTATTGTGATGCGTCACAAATGGTCGCGCAAACGCCCCCCCATACATCGGCTGGAGTATTGGTGTCTCGACCTCAACGTATCCCCGGGCATCGAAAAATTTCCTGATCGACTGATAGATCCTGCTGCGCTTGACAAATACCTCACGCACCGACGGATTCACAACCAGGTCAACGTACCGCTGACGGTATCTCAGCTCCTTGTCTGCAAACGGATCATAGACAACTTTATTTCCCGTCTCATCGACTTTTTCCTTCACGATCGGTAGCGGACGGAGTGATTTTGCGAGGAGTGCGAGCTCCTTGACGTGTACGGATACCTCCCCCATTTTTGTTTTGAAGACAAACCCCGTGACACCGATCGTATCCCCGATATCGAGAAGCTTGAATGCATCATACATCGCACCAAGATCATCACTTCTCATATAGAGCTGTATTCTTCCTTCGGAATCAAGGAGATGACAGAACGATGCCTTCCCCATCCGACGGAGAGAGATGATCCGGCCGGCGAGAGAGACTGTCCTGGGAGGTGTGCTTTCGGAAAAATCTCGGATGACGGATGCCGAAAAATCGGTCCGCGAAAATTCATACGGATAGGGGTTGATGCCGCGGCGGAGAAGTTCCTGAAGCTCTTCCCGTCTCCGGGCCATCAGGGAATTCAACTCTTCGGCGTGATGTTCCCCGGGAGAATGTTCCTGACCAGCGTTCATGATGATGTGGATGCGTGAATACTTACGGGTAAAAAATTATACCAAAAACCCTGCAGAGAATCAAAATTTCATCGGACAAGAACCATCTTTTTCACTTCCGTGGATGCGGTTGTTGAGAGCCGGTAGTAATATGTTCCCGATGCGGCATGTGCAGCGTTCCACTGAACTGTATACCGGCCCGGAATCAACCTGCGGTTCAACAGCGTCGCAACCTCATTTCCCAGAATATCAAATATCTTGAGCGAGACAGGACCAAGCTTCGCAATCTCGAACTCAACTGTTGTTGTCGGATTAAACGGGTTCGGGTAATTCTGGCCGAGCGTAAAGGATTTCGGAAAATCAGAATTGCCCGTCCTGACTTCAGTGACTGCCTGGGCGCTCTGCGACAGCCCGCCCTGATAGACCCCTGCAAAAACCCGGTTGTCGGGACCGAAGGAGAGACTCAGAACAGTATTCCCCGTCATTCCAGCACCGGTGAACGAATTCCCATCCACCGACGCGTACACGCCGCTCAACGTGCCGGCGTAAACCTGGTCAAACGAATTGACGGAAAGCGCGTAGACATAATCATTTGTAAACGGGACCATACCCCAGCCATTCGGGAGATCAGTCGATTTGAAGATGCCGCCGTAGACGCCAACGAAGATCTCTCCCCTGCTGTTTACGGCGAGAGAC
>Ga0335079_10004378_pt1 | contig 16254 bp, 18 predicted proteins | sample Lox_Sample_33_FD_206719 | JGI IMG/M metagenome (GOLD analysis project Ga0335079, IMG submission 206719) | Soil microbial communities from Loxahatchee National Wildlife Refuge, Florida, United States - Lox_Sample_3.3 | ecosystem: Environmental > Terrestrial > Soil > Wetlands | place: USA... | reverse complement strand
CGCCTCGAGCTTGCGCACGATACGGTCCTCCTTTGCCGGGCCATCGGCGGCAAGCGGAAGCAGCGACAGCGTATGCTCGAACTCGCGCAGCTCAGCGTCGCATTCGGCGCATCCGGCCAGATGCTCGCGCAATGCCTCGACCTCGTCGGGCTCGAGCCGATCGAGGGCGGCCAGCGGTAGCAACGCTTTGAGTTCCTCGTGCGTCATCGCAGCCGCCTGAGTCCGTCGCGCAATTTGATCAGTGCGGTTCGCATCCGGGTTTTCACGGTGCCGAGCGGGATGCCGACCCTGTCGGCAATTTCGGTTTGCGAGAGATCGGAAAAATACGCGAGCTCGAGTAGCTCGCGCTCCCTGGGTTCCAATTCACCGACCGCGGTTTTCACGATTCTGGCGCGCTCGGCCAATTCCAGATTCGCGAGCGCATCGGCGACCGGCGCGGGCTGCGGTTCGGGATTGTCGGGCGCTCGGCGCGACCTGGCGGCGCGGAAGCGATCGATGGCGCGGCTCCGGCCCAGCATCACCAGCCATGCACTCACCGAACTGCGCGAAGGATCGAAGGAGCGGGCCTCGCGCCAGGCCTGCCACAGCGCATCGGCGGCGATCTCCTCGGCATCCGACTCATCCTGCACGAAGCGGTATGCGAGCGCGCCTAGCATACGGGCATAGCGCGAGCTGAGCGCGCGCAACGCGTCGGCATCGCCACGCGCCATCGCGGCAACGAGTTCGCGGTCGGAGGTCTTTCCTGCGGCTGGCTTCCCCACGTCACGCCCTAGGTACGAAGGGCAGTGGTAGTCGGATTTCACGTGGGAGACAATACGTTGGAGGAATTCCGGTTTCGCCACTGGCGGCAACCGGATGCCAGCACTTAAACGGAAAGAACGGAAGATCCGAAGTTACTCCCGTGAAAATTCGTACAGCGCGTCGGCGCAGGCTTTCGGATGCGTGAACATCACCTCATGTCCGCTCTTGATTTTACGAATGCTCGGATGATGCAGTCGTCCCGAGTAAGTCGGATGCCACAGCGGATGGCCGTCGGGAGCGAGATCGTCTTCGCATACCAGATAGCTCTGCGGCACTTTGGTCGCATGAAATGATCGCATGTCCACCGGGTCGAGGAACGGCTGCATCGGTTGCGGACATAAGGTCGAGAGCACCCAGTCCTGCATCTCGCGCTTGCCGTCCTGCATGAAGAAATTGCGGAACGCCTCGGCCATCGGCTCGATCGCGAGCGACTTGTCGTAGCGCGCACTCGCAAGTTGGATGAGCGGCGCGACGAAGGGCTCCTTTGGATCGAAGATGGCCTTGCCATCCTCCGCGACCATCGCGGTGACGAAGATCGCGCGCTTGATGCGATCGGGAAGCTTCGCGACCACACCCGGCATAACAAGCCCCGCCATAGAATGGCCGGCGAGGACCACATTGCGAAGCTGGTGGTCCTCAATGAACTTGATGACGCTATCGACATAGGTCTGCAGCGTCACTTTGGCGCGGTCATACGGATTCGCATTGTTGCCCGGCAAATCTATCGCGTAGCAGTGGTCGCCATGTTTCCCCAACTCATTGATAACGGCCGCCCAACAGAAGGAGCCGTGCCATGCGCCATGAACGAGGACGAAGTTCTCTGCCATCACCAACTCCGATCAAAAGATGCGCGATGAAGTTACCGCGCGCGGCTTTCGTCGGTGCATAGAAGCACGCGTCTGATTGGGAGGCAATCCAGCGGCGGTAACCCGTGCCTGACGGCATAGCTCTTGCTGCCCTCCCGACCCAGACGTGGGGGTTTTATGGATCACGCATACAATCCGGTATCACGCGGGCGCGTGATGGCGGTTGCTGCCTGGACCATCCTGGTCACCGCGGCGGTATTGGGGATCGTCAGCGAGCAAACTTCGCAACTGATCAGCCGACATTTTCAATTCGGCGAGCGCGCGATTATCACTGCGGCGGTCGCGGTGGAGTCGGCCGCCAGGCCGCTTCCGAAGCATCAGGTGTTTCCGATGGTCCTGACCATTCCGTTCGCGGTTACACGCACGCAACAGATAATGGTGGCACGGCTGAAACAACGCGAGGAGCTCGCCAACCGGGTCGAAAGCGCGCGCGGAAGATTGAAGGGCGCGCCCGGATTGCTGGCGGGACTTGCGCTAATCAGCGCCAGCCAATCGTCGAATCGCTAAGCAGCAGTCGGCGTAACCGCTTGCCCGTCCTTCAAGGTCGCGGGCGGAACCACGATGACCGTCTCGCCACCTTCGAGGCCCTGCTTAACCTCGAAGCCATCCTGAAATTCGCGTCCTAAAATCACCGGCGCCTTGGTCGCGCGATCATCGCGTACGATCCACACGGTGGTTTCCTTGCCTTCGCCGACGACCGCCTTCTTCGGCACCACTACCAGTGGAGCGCTCTGCTGCTTGGGCGCGCTCGCGAGGAAGGTGACTTTCACACTAAGCTCCGGCTTGATGATGGTGAGGTCCGGCTTGATGATGTGAACCTCGATCTTGACCGTACCCTTCTGCCGGTCGGCGGCCGGATAAACCTTGACCACTTTCGCGTCGTAGGATTGGTCGGGATAGGAATCGGGAATGACGCTGGCCGGCGTGCCCATCGAAATCCGCGAAATGTCACTCTCGTTGATATCGACCTCCGCGCGCATGTCCTCGGTATCGGCGAGCTGCGCGATATCGAACACGCCTGCGCCGGCCATGGTCTGGCCACCATAATTAATGTTGTCGCCGATCTCATGATACTTGGTCAGCACGATGCCGTTGATCGGCGAAGTAATGATGCACTGGCTGATGAAATATTGCGCCGAGTAGATCGCGGCCTTGGCTTTTTCCAGCGAGGCCACCGCGACCGCGAGCTTGTTCTCGGTCTGATCCAAATCGTCCTGCGATACGACGTGCTCGGCGCGCAGCGCGCGCAGGCGCTTGGCCTCGGCCTCGTAGAGTTTCACATTCGCTTCGGCGAGGCCTTTGTCGGCGATTGCCTGATTGAGCAGCCCGCGATAGTTGCGATCATCGATCTTCGCGAGCAGTTGTCCTTTGTGCACCAGCATGCCTTCCTCGATCGGCTCCGACACAATGGTGCCCTGCACATTGGCGCCTACCGAAATGTATTTGTGCCGCGTGACGACATAGCCCGACCCGGTCAGCATCACGCCAGGTTGTCCGGCGGTGCGTATCGATACCGTCGCCGTTTGCACTTCCGGCGGACGTCCCAGCGTGCGCAGATAGACCTCGTAACCGACGCCGGCCAGCACCGCGAGCACGACGATCGTAATTGCAATCGGAATCACGCGGCTGGGCTTTTTGGCCTCCGCGCGCGCGATGCGCAACGATTCCAGTTCGCGGACCGGACTGTTCTTGGGGCTTTCCGGTGGCATCTAGGTTTCCTCTTCTCCCGCGCACCCTCCCTATAATCCTTCCCAGAGGGAGAGAACTAAAGGAAGGCAGCCATCACTTAGATCCTTCGAAGGGCGTTGACCACGCTCAGCCGCATTGCCTGACGCGCCGGCAACCATCCGCCGAAGGTTCCCATCAGCGCCGCGAAGATCATTGCCTCGATCACGATGATGGGAGTTACGCGGAAGTTGAAGCTCAAGGTGGAGAAGGTCATGAAGTTGCCGAACGAAGTTGAAAATCCGTTGATCGGCAGCGCCAGCAACACACCGACTATCCCGGCCAGGCTCGCCAGCAGCAGCGACTCGATCAGGAAGGAGCCCATCACTGCGCCGGGGGTAAATCCGAGCGCGCGCAAGGTGCCGATCTCCGCGGTGCGTGCCGATACCGCCGCATACATCGTGTTCATCGCGGCGAATACCGCACCGACGCCCATGATGATCGCGACGATCATCCCCAGCCAGCGCAGCTGATTGGCGACTACCGACTGGTCCTTATAATACTGCACCTCGGTTTCCGCCTGCAGATTGATGCGCGGGTCGTCGGCGATGCGTTTGATGAGGGCCTCGACATCCGCGCCCGGCGCCTCCTTGAGCCGCGCGATGGCGTAGTATGCGCCGCGCTGGCTGTCCGCTTGCACATCGTGGATATCGGCCCACACCTCCGACTCGAACGAGCTGCCATCGGCTTCGAAGAGGCCGACCACTTTCCAATCGCCGCGCCCGAAATGGAGCGTCGATCCGACGCTGCAGTTCTTGTAACGGCCCTTAAGCCCTTTACCGACGATGACTTCGCGCACGCTCGGATTGAACATGCGCCCCTCGATGATGTGCATCTTGTCGTGGACATCGCGCGCGACCGGTAATACTCCCCGTACCACGATATTATCGCGTCCGCCCTGTACGCTCTCCATCAGCACCTGGACCGGCAGCTCCGGCGATGCGAACGGTTGTCCGTCGGAATCGTGCTTGATGCCCGGCAGGAACTTGAGCGTGTCGAACTGGTCCAGCGTCATGTTGGAGTAAGTCTCGGTGGTCGCGCCCTTGCGCAGCACGATGAGGTTGTCGGGCGAGCCGGCGTCGGTGATCGACGCAGCTAGTCCCGCCACCATCGCCATCACCACCACGAAAACAGCGACCACCAGCGCGATGCCGCCGCCCGTCATCAGCGTGGACACGCGGCGCACCAGTAAGCTGCGGAAGTTGTATTTCAGCGGAATAGCCATGCTACGCCACTAACCTCAAAGCTTCGACAATATTCATCTTCGATGCGGACCGCGCCGGAATCCACGCGCTCAGCAACCCGATCACGCCGGCCGCGACCATGGTTTCGATCACCACTGCAGAGGGCATGCGGATGACCAGATTTCCCATCTGCGGGCCGGAGAAGATGTGCAATGCCACGTAAGCGCCGCCGCACCCGATTACGCCGCCAAGGATTCCAATCACCAGCGATTCCAGCAACAGAGTCGAAAGGATGGTGGTGGAGGGAAATCCCATCGAACGCATCACCGCGATCTCGCCGCGCCGCTCGCGAATCGACATCGCGGCCGTATTCGCCGCCACCAACCCGACGGTAACCACCACGATTACACCAAGAATCTCGAACAGCCTCAGGATCAGCCGATACTGGCGCAGGAAGCCGCCGATCCAGGCCGACTCCGATTCGGTTTGCGTCTCCGCCGAAGAGTTGGCGAACTGCTCATCGATCGCGGAAATCAGTTGCGGGACGTTATCGCTCTTATCCACCGCGACCCAGATGTCCGAAACGAAGCCGGGCCGGCCCGCCGCCTCCTCCAGGTAGTCGCGATGGAAATAGATGAAGGTGCGCTGCGTGCGGCCGGTCATTTCGCCGACGATGTTGAGGGTCACATTGAACGGATAGATGGTGCCCTTGAGGATGATCTGCTGCCCGAGGTGCAGGTTGAAGCGCTGCATCGTTTCGGCGCCGACCACGCATGCAGTCCGCAGTTTCTTGAATTGATCCCACTGCTCCGGTGTGAGGCCCCAATCGGGAAACAAGATGTCAGCCTGCTCGTGATCCATCGCCACATTGGGAAACTGGTCGTTGACGTCGTGCAGGATGCCGCCGAACCAGCTCATCGAGGAGGTCGCGATCACATGAGGCATGACGGCGATCTTTTGCCGATACGCGAGCGGCAGTGAGTAGGTCAGCCCGGACTTGTTGTGGGTGATGATGCGATTGGAGGATGCGGTGTCTGCCAGCACCTGCGTCATCGCGGTTGGCATACTGATGAGCGCCGAGAAGATGAACAGCGAAACCGCGATCGAGAACACGGTCAGCGCGGTGCGCCGCTTGTTGCGAAAAAGATTCTTGAAGACCAGGCCCAAATATTTCATCGCAAATCTCGGATGCTAGTTGCTTGCCGCTTGCGGTGCCGCCGAGCCTGTCACGCGGCCGCCCGGCTCGATTCCCGCCAGGATGCCTTTATCTAAATGATAGACCTGCTCGACGTAGCGCATCGCACGCTGGTCGTGCGTCACCATGATGATGGTCTTGTTGAACATCCGGTTGAGCTCGACCAGCAGGCTCAGGATTTCCTCGGCCGACTTCGCATCGAGGTCGCCCGTCGGTTCGTCCGCCACCACGATCGTGGGATCGGTCACGATTGCACGCGCAATCGCCACCCGCTGCTCTTGTCCACCGGAAAGCTGGCGCGGGTAATGGCTCATCCTGTCAGCCAATCCCACCACCTTGAGCGCAGTTTCGACATGCTGCTTGCGCTCGGCCTTGCTGAGGTCTGTGAGCAGCAAGGGCAGCTCGACGTTCTCGAATGCGGTCAGGACCGGAATCAGGTTGTAGAACTGGAAGATGAGTCCGATGTGGCGCGCGCGCCATCGCGCGAGGTCGCGCTCCCGCATCGAGGTGATCTCCTCGCCGCCTACTTTCACCACCCCCGTGGTGGCGTGGTCGATGCCGGCGATCAGGTTGAGCAGCGTGGTCTTGCCCGAGCCGGATGGTCCCATGATGGCGACGAAGCGGCCGTCGGGAAGTTTGATCGTGATGTCGTCGAGCGCGCGCACCTCGAATTCATCGCGAGTGTAGATGCGGCTCACATGATCGAGTTCAATCGCGTATGCAGTATCCGCCATAACCTCCCTCCCAAACTTGAGAGCGGCATTGCGCGCAATCAGCAAGCGGCATGCCGTGAGCCAAGCGACCATCGCACGGCGCCGCGCTATGCATTGCGCCACTTTTCATGATGTCAACTGGAACACGCAGTATAGCGGCTGCGCGCGCCGGACTGCACCACCTGGTCATCGGCGCGCTCCCGCTGAACGCAGCGACTTACCGACACCTGGTATTTTTCCGCGCCCGGCCGCAGTGAGCTCGCGCGCCATCTCGACTTCCAGCTTCGCCATCATCTGCGCCTTGAACGCGGTGAGCTGCTGCCCGATTTTCACCAGCACCTTGCGAAACGGACTTTCGCCGCGCGACTTCATCTCGCTGACGACGGTGGCCAGCTGCTGCGCCCACATCTGATCGAATTCCCGCATCCGCTGCATATGCGCCATCGCGGCGGCCGGATTGTGATGCCCGAAGTAGATCTTCACCTGCGCTTCATCATGAACGAAGACCGGCGGCGAGGGTTCCGCCAGCATCTTGAGAAAGTGCTCGCGTCCGAATGGTGTAATCGAGTAGAGCTTGCGCGCGCGTTTGCCGTGCTTTTCAGTGCGCATCGTCACCAGACGGTCGCGCGCGAGCTTCTTCAGCGCGGGATAGAGCGAGCCGTCGCTGACTCGATAGAAGAATCCCACCGACTCCTGAAAGCGGCGCTTGAGGTCGTAGCCGGTCAGTTCCGCCTCCATCAGAAAGCCAAGCACGGGAAACTTGATGTCGATTTTGAGCGGACCGCCGTCGCGCGCCGGGGTCTTGTCAAACGGCGCAGGCGTCCATTCACCATTGCCGTTGCGATACGAATAAAGCGGTGGCCGCTCCGGTGTCATGAATACCTCAACTCAATAGCTCGACTTGATGTATAGGTCAAGATGCGACTCATACCGTTGCGCGCAAGGCCGCGGAAATATCCCGATGCGTTGCTGTAAGCGCCGGAATCGCGGCGCTGAGCAGTCCGATCAAGGCGGCCAGCGCGATGCTGCCGGCGGCCACTGCCGGCGTCACTTGAAGAATCAAGCGTCCCGCGAAGATGAGATAGGCGCCCGCGAAGTGCATCACGACGTATGCCGCGCTCACTCCGATTGCGCCGGCGGTCAGGCCAATCAGAATGCCTTCGCTGACGATCGAACCGACCAGCATCGCGCGCGTGAATCCGATCGAACGCATCACCGCGAGCTCGTGGCGCCGTTCCCGCACCGACATCGCGGCGGTGTTGGCCGCCACCAGGCCGATCACAACCGCCACGATGAACGCGATGAGTTGCACGCCCACGAACAGCAGGCGGAACTGCTGCAGCCGCTGCTGCGCCATCCCCATCTCGGTCTCGGTGATGGTCTCGAAGGCAGAATTGGCGAAGCGCTCATCGATCGCACGAATCACGAAGTTTGCGTATTCCGAACGATCGATGCGGATGAAGAACAGCACCGCCTTGTTGAGATTTCCCTGCATCTGGTTGAGCCGTTCAAACGGTACGATAACGATGGTGGGCGGCGGGCTTCCACCGCCCAAGACTCCCGCGATGGACACATCGAGGTCTTTGGGCAAGCTCGGAGTGTGAAAGGTGATGTTGTCGCCGACCTTCCAACGGAAGCGCTGCATCATCATCGGGCTCACCAGCGCCGAGGAACGCGAGCGTTGCAGCCGTGCGGCGAGCCCTGTCGTAATGCCCCAATCGGGAAACAGCGCGGCGATCTGATCGGGATCCATCGCGGCGACCGGAATCATCTCGCCCGGGTTGCGATAGTCGGCAATGGTGAACAGGACACCGCTGACCGCATCGACGTGAGGAATACGCTTGATGGTCTGCGCGTACGAAAGCGGTAGCGTGTAGTCGAAGCCGCCGAAGCCGGCCTTGTTGCCGCAATCGAGCCGCAGCGCGCTGACCCGGTCGCGCAGCAATTGGCGCACGACCGCGGGCAGTGTCATCAGCGCGGCGAAGATGAACATCGAGATCGCGATGGAGATGATGCTCAAGACGGTGCGGCGGCGGTTACGCAGCAGGTTGCGGAATATCAGGGGAAGGTACTTCATAACCGCTCGATGCGAGCTGCGGGGAAGGTCCGGAGAGGGAGGATTGCAAGGCGCCGCGGCATACCGCTATTCTGAATTCCGACCGACGGTCGGTCGGACACCTGGATACTAGACCGACCGCCGGTCGGTTGCAAGCCGAAAGATGGCCACCGCACCACAAGCCTCCGGCCGCATCGTCAAGAAGCCGGACCAGCGCCGCAACGAACTGCTCGACTGCGCACAGGAGCTGTTCCTTGCGCGCGGCTATGACAACGCCACGATCAATGATGTGATCGCGCGCGCGGGGGTGTCCAAGGGCGCGCTGTATCACTACTTCGCCTCCAAGGAGGCGATGCTGGAGGCACTCGCAGAACGCTTCGCCGCCCGCAGCATCGAGCAGCTCGGCGACATCTTCCAGGATCGCTCGCCGGACGCGCTGAGCCGGCTCAACGCCTTCCTCGCGCGCTCGCGGCAACTGCGCCGCGAGGCCGCGCCAATCATCCGGCCGCTGTTCGCCGCGGTCTTTCGCCCGGAAAATATCGTGCTCTACCATCGCATCAATGCCGCCGGGCTCCTGATGATGACGCCGCTGCTCGCTCGTATCATCGCGCAGGGAGTGGAGGAAAAAATTTTTCGCACCCCCGACCCGATTGGCACCGCCGAGATGATCCTGCAACTGGGTGCGGCCGCATATGGGGTAATCGCGCGGGCGCTCAATGCCTCGAGCGCGCATGAGGTCGAACAGGCCGCCGATACCCTCGAGGATCTGCTGAAGCTGCACGCGCTCGCGATCGATCGCATCCTGTGTTTGCCCGAGGGAAGCGTGCGTCTGGTGGATCGGGGCTTCGTGCGCGCGATGATGTTCGCCAAGCCGGAGAAGAAGAAAACCACAAAGGCCCAGAGACACAAAGGTAAGAAGCGGAATTCCCGGCAACCTGACTCTGTCGCCTGAATCTTTCGTGTACGTTCTGCCCGCTTCGTGTCTCCGTGGTCAATGCCGCTTCTCTGTAACTTGACTGTTACGTAACAGTCGTGTTACGAAGACGCCATGCAGATATTTTCCGCACTCGGAGACCCGACTCGCGCGCGCATCGTGGAGGTCCTCTCGCGCCGTGACCTGACCGCGGGCGAAATCGCCGCTCGCTTTCCGGTCTCGCGTCCCGCGGTCTCGCGGCATTTGCGCGTCCTTCGCAAGGCGCATTTGGTCCATAGCCGCGGCGAGGCGCAGCGGCGCGTCTATAGCCTCGATCCGCGCGGCCTCGATGAGGTCGATCGCTGGGTCGCGCAATGCCGCGAGAAATGGAACGCGCGTCTCGATGCGTTGGGGCGCCATTTGGATGTTATCGCCGCGCACGAAACCACGAAGAAGGAGAAGCGCTGATGGATCGCAAGCACAAAGTCGATGGCACCCTTATCCTCAAGCGTGTGTACGAGGTTCCGGTCGAGAAAGTCTGGCGCGCGTGGACCGAGCCCGGCGAAATGGCGAAGTGGTGGGTCGGCGGATGGGAGCACGTGGTGCACTTCGCCGAGGCCGATGTGCGCGTGGGCGGAAGATATCGCGTCGGCTTCGCGCCGCCCGGCCGGACTCCCTATGTGGAATCGGGCACCTATAGCGAAGTCGTACCGATGAAGCGTCTCGCCTATCAGGAGACCGTTTCGCTGGGCGACGAACTGATCCATACCAACGCGACCACCGTTGAGTTTCGCGATCTTGGCGGGCGCACCGAGGTCATCGTTAGCACCTCCGGCGGGGAGGTATGGCGCAATGCCGAAGGATGGGTGCCCGCGCTGGAGAAGCTCGCAGCGGCCGTCGATCCAACGGAGGAGAAATAATGCGCGCCGAAAATCCGCTCAAGAAAGTGGAGCTGGGTCAATTCATCGATCGCGACACCATGCGCTTCGTGCGCGAGTATCCGCATCCGATCGAGCGGGTGTGGGCGGCGCTGACCGATCCCGCGCAGATGAAAATCTGGTGGATGCCGTGTTCGCTCTTGGAGGCACGGGCTGGCGGCCGCTACGTACTGGAGTCGCCGCTCGGCAACGCGCGCTTCGAGGGACGCATCAAAGCCTGCGACCCGCCGCGCCTGATCGATTTTTCCGGTGTCACACGCTTCGAGCTCTCCGAGCACGATGGCGGATGCCGCTTGGTACTCACGCTGAAGCGCTGGCCCAACGGATGGAATCCCGTCTCGCTCGCGGGATTTCATGCCTGGCTCGACCATCTGCGGCTGCACCTCGACGGGTTCGGCTACGACGACATCATGGAACTCGCGCGGGTATGGCAGCCGACCTATCCTGCGTACGAATATCTCATCCAATTGAACCTTGCCGACGGTGCGAAGGTGATACATCGCGTGCACTTCGCGGAAAACGACAGCACGCTTCGGGATGCGGCGAAGCCGGTGCTGGACGAGGTCGCGCAGCTCCTCAGGACGAATCCGTCGCTCAACCTACAGATTGACGGATTTTGCGACGACGTTTGTTCATATGAAGACAGCTTCAGGCTCGCCGAGGCGCGGGTGAAAGCGGTATCCGAGTATCTATGCGCCGGGGGAATCGCGCCCACGCGATTTTTCCTCGGCGCCTCGGGTAACACGCATATGACGGTACCGAGCGACGCCGAAGCGGGCAGGGCATTCAACCGGCGCGTCGAGCTGCGCCCGACCTGGTGAGGACTGCGATGAACGATCTCGGGCTTGGCGAATTCGTCGATCGCGACACCTTTCGCATCGAGCGCGACTATCCGCATCCGATCGAGCGCGTGTGGTCGGCGCTCATCGATCCCGCGCAGCTATCCCTGTGGCTCTGGCGCTGCGAGCTGATCGAGCCCGACCGCGGCGGCAACTTCGTTTTTGATTTCGGCTTCGGCAAACGATGGCGCGGCCGGATCGTGAAATTCGAAGCGCCGCGGATAATCGATTTCGGCGGCCTGCTCTGCTTCGAATTGTTCGCGCGAGCGGAAGGAAGCCGTCTCGTTATGACGCATAAGCGCGGTCCCGCCGGATGGAGTCCGATGGCGCTGGCGGGCTTCCACGGATGGCTCGGGCGGCTGGAGCGGTTGCTCGATGGCGTGCCGAACGAGATCGCCGAAAGGTGGGCCAACCAGGAGTATCCGTGGGAGGCGCTCTTCCTCGCCTACGAGCATTTGATGCGCAACGCGCTGGCGGGCGGTGCGCGGCCGATCTTCCGGTTGCACTTCGCGCCCAATTCGCCAGCGCTTTCGGAAGAAGCGGCACGACACCTAGACGAGATCGTGAAGCTGCTCATCGAGAAGCCCACGCTGGCGGTGGCGATCGATGGCTTCGGCGACGATCCGTGTCCGCAGCAGGAAAGCGAGACGTTGTCGCGCGATCGCGTCGATGCGGCAAGGCGCTATCTCGAGGGGGCAGGGATCGCGCCGGAGCGAATCGCGATCGGCTTCACGCTCGGCAACTATCATTTCATCGTGCCGCGCGACACCGAGGCCGGACGCGCATTCAACCGGCGCGTCGAGCTGCGCCCGACCTGGTGATCCGGCCGCCTTGACATTGGAGCGGAAATATATTTAACCTAGGGGTTAGTTAACCAAGTGGTTTAATACACCGGCGGGAAAAACGGAGGTGAACGATGGAAAGCGCGAGCAGCATTTCACCGCATAGCGGCGACCTCATCCTGATGGTGGGGACCGTCAAGGGAGCGTTCCTGTTTCAGAGCGCCAGCAGCCGCCGCGACTTTCGCATCGGGGGGCCATACTTCAAGGGCATGGAAGTATTCTCGTTCGCGTATCTGCCGGATAAAAACTCGCCGCGCATTCTGGCAGGCGTTAAGAGTCAGCACTGGGGCTCGACCGTGAACTGGTCGGATGATTTTGGCGCGAGCTGGCATGAGCCGGCCGAGGGCAATGTGAAATATCCTGCGTCGAGTGGCCTTTCGCTCAATTCGATCTGGGCGCTCGAGCCCGCGCCGCTGCTCGGTCCCAATGTGGTCCTCGCCGGCGCCGATCCGGCCGCGCTCTATCGCTCCGACGATCGCGGCGAGACGTTCCGCCCCAACGAGGCACTGCTCAATCACGCCGAGCGTCCCTACTGGATGCCGGGATTCGGCGGGCTCTGCCTGCATACGGTGATGCCGCATCCGCGCGATCCACAGCGCATCATGATCGGCATTTCATCGGCGGGAACTTATCGCACCGATGACGGCGGCGAGACCTGGGTACGGCGCAACCACGGCATTCGGATGGACACCGATGGGCCTCCGAACGCGCCGCACTTCCGTCCGCAATGTGCGCACAAGATGCGCTTCGATGCGAAAAATCCGGAGCGCATCTACTTGCAGAATCATCCCGGCTACTATCGCAGCGACGACGGCGGCAATTCGTGGATCGATATTCGCAACAATCTGCCCTCTGAGTTCGGCTTTCCGATGGTGGCGCATCCGAGCCGCGCCGATACCGCATACGTCATTCCGCTCACGGCCGATTCCTTCCGCGTGCCGATCGAAGGCGCCGCGCGAGTATGGCGCACGCGCGATGCCGGCGACTCATGGCAGCCGCTCGGCAAAGGACTGCCCGATCATGATGCGTATTTCTCGGTGCTGCGCGACGCCTTCATCGCCGACGCGTTCGATCCCGCCGGACTCTACTTCGGCACCCGCAATGGACAGTTGTTCGCGTCCGCTGATGAAGGCGAAAGCTGGCGCTCGATCGCCGACTGGCTGCCTGCGGTCTTATGCGTGAAGGCTGCGGTGGTGGCGTGATTGTGGGAAATTGTGGCTATGCGATTTCATTTGCCATCAGCGCTGCGCAAGTGGGCCGGCGATCGCGAGGTGATCGAAATCTCGCTTCCGCTCGATGCGCGCATGACGATCGTTGATGCGCTGGAGTTGCTCGGGCGCGAATATCCCGGCATCCGCCAGCGGGTGCTCGACGATCGAGGAAGCATTCGGCGTCACGTGAACGTGTTCGTCGATAACGAAAACGTCCGCTATGGGCAGGGCGACGCGACCCAGGTTACGCACGCCTCGGAGATCCGTATCTATCCATCGATGAGCGGCGGCTGACATTCCTTCTGGTTCCCCTTCCCCTTCAGGGGAAGGGGTTAGGGGTTAGGTATGAAGTTGTATGAATTTCCTCCCACCCGTTCCATTCGCGTGCGCTGGACATTGCAGGAACTCGGTGTGCCGTTCGAGGCCGTTACCGTCAACATGATTACCGGTGAGCATAAGCAGCCGGCATTTCTCAAGGTGAATCCAGCCGGCAAGCTGCCCGCGCTGATCGATGGCGATCTCGTCCTGACCGAATCGGTCGCGATCTGTCTTTATCTCGCGGAAAAATATCCGGAGAAAGGTTTGATTCCGCGCGACCTCGGACAACGCGCCGAACTCTACAAATGGGTGATGTTCGCCGCGACCGAACTGGAGCAGCCGCTCTGGCGCATGGCGCGCAACCAGAGCGTCTATCCGGAGAATCGGCGCGTGCCCGCCGATATCGCCAACGCACAGCATGATTTTGCCGAAATGGCTGCGGTGCTCGATGCGCATCTGAACTCGCGCGAGTTTCTGATCGGCAAAACTGTCAGCGTCGCCGATTTCATCACGGCGTACACGCTGGATTGGGCGAACGAAGTGGGGCTGCTCGGCGATTTCCCGAATCTGAAGAACTACATCGCGCGGATGTATGCGCGTCCGAAGGCCGCACCGCGCATCGCCGCCGCCTTCGCGAGCCTCGACATCGACCCGCGCCCAAATTAATCGGCCGCAGGAGCGGCCAGCAGCATCGTGCGGCCGTCATCTTCGCGCAGTTGCGCCGATTTGATGCTCCAGCCGCGATTCTCTCGCACCATACCAAACAGGACCATCCCGCTCTTCGATGCGCCGGTGACATTGACCTCGAAGATTCCTTCGTCCTGCGCGTCGGTCTCGCTCTTATGAAAACCGTCGCCGCGTACACGCTCAATCGAACTGATGCTTCCGAGCTCGGCGTGTATGGTCTGATTGTTCTGGATGAAATACTCCGCGGCGAGGAATTCGCTTGACGGCGAAAAAAGCCATGAGAGCACGCCCACACCGGCCAGCACCGCGACCGTTGCCAAACGCGCCTTCACAAATCGTGATAGCCTGCGCTTCGGGACATTGGTGAGCACCCGCTCGACCTGCGGGCTCGGTGTCCCGCGCAATGCCTGCTCCAGAAGCGCTCGCGCTCGATCAGCCTCGAAATTGAATCCGATTGTGGCGAAGCCATACAGAAAGACGAGCGAAAAGATATAGGAAAGGCCTGGCATACCGTGTTGGGAGGAAATCAGTCCGAGCGCGGAAAGCAGGAACATAGTCGGCGACCAAGCGACCCACAAAGCAAAGAAGCCGGCGACCCAGTGCGCCAGTCTCATCGTTATGCGGATCCGCGATCCCGACGGCGAAGGTTCGAAAGCACCTTCGATAACCGGCAGCATCGCGTTGCGATAGCCGATGATCCGTCCCAGTTTGAATCCATCGCTCGAGACCTCGCCGGCGAACAACTTGTTGGTCCGGACGAACGATGCGACTAGAGGACTGCCTTGCTGGACGATTCCCTTGATGCGCGCGATCGCGACCTCGCGCGGGAGATCCGAGACGATCTCGAAGCGTCGATACGGAAGACGCAGCAGCGCGACAAACCTGTTACCGATCTCCATCTGTGGACCCCCCTTAGTCCGAAGTGAAATCGTCCGACCGCTGGAGTCGTGCAGCTATGCAGTAACGACTTGCCAGCTCCTGGCATACCTGCCGGATGACGGAACGATGCTCCCCGCTAGCTCCATCGCGTCGTATCGTATGGGCGCGTCACAAACGAGGCAACGCATTGCGGTTTCCGGCTAAGGGGCGGTCCGCGGAATCGCGCCTAACATCCAATTTGACAATCTCCCTCGTTCTTACTACTCGCCTGTTAAATGAGGTGATGTGCATGAAATTCGGACTGCTCTACGAAATGGAAACCCCGCGCCCGTGGCACGCGCTCAGCGAATACAACACCTACTGGGAAGCGCTCGCGCAGATCGAACTCGCCGATCGCATCGGTATCGATTACGTGTGGGAAGTCGAGCATCACTTCCTCGAGGAATACTCGCACAGCCCGGCGCCCGAGGTCTTCTATGGGGCTGTTACGCAGCGCACCAAGAACATCCGCATCGCGCACGGCGTGCGGTTGCTGCCCTTCAAGTTCAACAATCCGATCAAGGTCGCGGAGCAGGCCGCGGTGCTCGATATCATGAGCAACGGGCGCGTCGATCTCGGCACCGGCCGCTCGACCACCGCGCAGGAGCTCGACGGCTTCAGCGTCGATTACGATCGCACCCGCGCCGAGGTGCGCGAGGCGCTCGATATCATCGTCAAGGCGTGGACCGACGAGATCCTCGAATACAACGGCAAACTCATCCAGGTCCCGCCGCGGCGCGTGGTGCCGAAGCCGATTCAGAAGCCGCATCCGCCGATGTGGATGGCGTGCACCGCACCGGACAGCTACCAGATGGCGGGCGATCGCGGACTCGGCGTGCTGAGCTTCAGCCTCAACTACGACGGCGTGATCAAGTCGGTCGGCGAGTATCGCAAGGCCTTCACACATCGCTCCGATCAGGTCGGCAAGTTTCCCAACGAGGCGTTCGCGAGCCTCATCATCTGTCATGTCGCGGAGAACAAGGAGGATGAGGCGATCGGCATCGACGGCGCGCGATGGTTCATGCATAACGTCGGCGAGCTGTTTAAG
>Ga0335079_10004376_pt1 | contig 16259 bp, 23 predicted proteins | sample Lox_Sample_33_FD_206719 | JGI IMG/M metagenome (GOLD analysis project Ga0335079, IMG submission 206719) | Soil microbial communities from Loxahatchee National Wildlife Refuge, Florida, United States - Lox_Sample_3.3 | ecosystem: Environmental > Terrestrial > Soil > Wetlands | place: USA... | reverse complement strand
CTACGCCGATATGGGGGTCCTCGACGCCGCCAACGGCGACCTGACCACGCTGATGCGCCAGGACGAGCAGATCGCCGAAGAATACGACAGGGACCTTGCCGCGCGCCGGGCCGATGTGGACGCCGTGATCACCGGGGGCGGCTAAAGGCTGAGCGCCCGGTGCCTGGCCCGGAGCCCCGAGCGATAATCCGTAACGGCTGCCGCATGGCGCGCTCGCCGCCTGCCTCGCCGGAGCCTGCCGGTAAGGACAAACCGCTGGAGCGGCGTATCCGCCTGGCCGAAACCGGCCTGGCGGATCGGCTATGGCTAAGCGTGATCACCGCAACGCTCGCGAACGCCGATTCTGGGCTGATGTTTACTCAATGCCGATCACGAGGGTGGCCGTCCAGATCGGGGCATTCGGTGCCGCTGTACGGAGGGGTAAGGTTTGGCTGGTGGACGGTATCCATGACCTGGGTGGCATGCAGGGCTTGGGGGCGGTAGATCATTCGCCGGCGGAGCCGGTATTTCACCATCGGTGGGAGGCGGTGGCCCGGGCGCTGCTGGCGGTTGTGGCTGGCGCGGTCGAGGCGAGCGGCGGAGAGTTCCGGCATTCGATCGAGCGGATGGAGCCGGGCCACTACCTGACGTCGGGCTATTACGAGCACTGGCTCACCGCGGCGGCCACCCTGGCCGTTGAGCATGCGCTGGTGACGGGCGCCGAGCTTGAGGCACGCGCCGGCGGGCGGTTCCCGCTGAGCGGCCCGGTGCTGGCGCCGCCCGTGGCGGAGTCCGGGCCGGACGTCGGCACGCCGCGCTTCGGCGTTGGTGACCGGGTGCGGGTGCGGGAGTGGCATCCGCCCGGGCACACCCGCTGTCCTCGGTATGTGCGGGGCAAGGCCGGGACGGTGGTGCGGTTGGACGGCATTTATTCGGTGCCCGATATCGAGGCGCACAGCGCTGCCCGGCGGCACGAGCCGACGTATGCGGTCCGGTTCGACGCCGCCGAGCTGTGGGGTGACGGCCAGCGCAGCGTGTGGGTGCACGTCGACCTGTGGGACAGCTACCTGGAGCCAGCATGAGCAACAGCACGCACCACCCGGCTCCGATGTCGCCGGTTGAGCAGCGGGTTGCGGCGCTTGAGGCGTTGCTAACCGAACGAGGGCTGGTGCCCGAGGGGTTCATCGGGCAGATCACCCGCCGGTATGAGTCGGAGATCGGCCCGATGAACGGGGCGAGGGTGGTGGCCCGGGCATGGCTGGACCCGCGGTACAAGCAGCGGCTGCTGGCTGACGGCACCGCCGCGATCGCTGAGCTCGGCTTCGGCGGGCCCGAGGGCGATCACATGGTGGCCGTGGAGAACACCCCCATCGTGCACAACGTGATCGTGTGCACGCTCTGCTCCTGCTATCCATGGCCGGTGCTGGGCCTGCCACCGGCCTGGTACAAAGACCCTCCTTACCGTGCCCGGATGGTCCGCGAGCCCCGGGCCCTGCTAGCCGAGATGGGCTGCCCGCTGCCCGAGGAGGTGGAGATCCGGGTATGGGACTCCTCCGCCGAGGTCCGCTACCTCGTCTTGCCCCAGCGCCCGCCCGCGGCCGAGGGCATGACCGAGGCCGAGCTGACCGCCCTGGTGACCCGGGACTCGATGATCGGCGTGGCCCGGCTGTGACCACCCCGCTGAGCCTGTCCGGGCTGGACCTGCCCCGCCGCAACGGCGAACTGGCCTTCGACGCACCCTGGCAAAGCACCGTGTTTGCGCTGGCGGCCGCAGTCATCGCGCACGCCTTCGGCGGCGACCGGGAACCGTTCCGGCAGCAGCTCATCAAGGCCATCGCCGCCGAACCCGGCCGCCCCTACTGGGAAAGCTGGACCGCCGCGCTCGAAGCGCTCGTGCCCACCCTGCCCGAACGACCCGCGCCCTGACAAAGCCTGACCGGGCGCGCCACACCGCAACGCGCCGGAACCGCCGATCTGCCCGGCCGGGGCTGTCTGGGCGCTCATCCGCTGAGGCGCACAGACGAGGTGGTTATGCGTCGTTCGGCCGACCGTCCAGAACTCATCGATCGACACCGCGCGGACGGGCTTCACGCCCTGCGCGGCCAGGCCGCGAGGAGCTGGTCACGGCGCGGGTCCGTCCGGAGCTGGCCGCCTCCACCGCCGGCAGGCGCAGGACCGCTTACCGAAACCCGCCGACGAGCTCTGCCAGACTAACAGCCACGCCAAGGCGAACACGCATCCGCACCGAGGTGGGTCTCGCGCCTGGTCAGCGTGGCTGGTGGGTTATGGCGTCAGGAAGCGCAACTGTAGCCTGGGGCGCGGCCAGCATCAGGTCATGCCCGCAGCGAAGCTGGTGGGTCTCCCAACCGGCGGCGACCGCGAGGTCGAACGATGCCTGCAGGCTGGCCAGCGGCGGCTGGGTGCGGTTGATGTACACCTTGCGGATCTGGTCCAGGGCGCCTGATCAAAGACGACGGGATCTGTCTGGCAGCGCAGCGGGAAATCGGTCAGCCGTGGGACCACGCTGGCCGGCAGGACCGGATTGGCTCGTGAAGCACCGCCTCGCTGGTAATGCCTGCTGGCAGACTGGCGGCGTGGAGCCAGTCGCGGAGGTCACGGCGGCCGGTCGCGGTGGCCGGCCCGGCCAGCACGGCAGGTACGGCATCGATGGCGGGTTCGCCGGGCTGGCGGTGTTCGGCGTGATCGGGGCCGGGCTGGCGGGCACTGTGGCCTGGGCTGCGCGCCATCGCAGGCCCGCCGTCGCCGCGCTGGCTGGCGCGGGCTGCACGGCAGTGGCGGGGTCAGCAGCGAGTTACCTGTATTCCACCGGGCCGGGGAAGCGGGCGGTATGGGCGCAGCTGCTGGATGAGCTGGGCCTGCGGGGCGATGAGCATGTCCTGGATGTGGGATGCGGCCGCGGCGCGGTGCTGATGATGGCGGCCAGGCGGCTGCCCGCCGGGCGGGCGGTGGGAGCGGACATATGGCGCCGCCGTGACCAGAGCGGCAACAGCCGCGCCGCCGCGGAGCGCAACGCGGTGGCCGAGGGCGTGCACGACCGGGTGGAGCTTGTCGATGCGGACGCGCGTGACCTCCCGTTTGCGTCGGCGTCGTTCGACGTGGTGGTGAGCAGCCTGGCGATCAGCAACGTCCGGGACGCCGGCGGGCGAGCGCAGGCGCTGCGCGAGGCGGTTCGGGTTTTGCGGCCTGGCGGGCGGCTGCGAATCGTCGATGACGGCGCGGGCCGCTATGCATCGGTGCTGTGGGACGTCGGCTGCACCAGCGTGACCGTGCGGCAGCTGGGCTGGCGGACCTGGTACGGCCTGCCGGGTCATCACCTGCCCCTGGTCGCAGCGGCCCGGCCACCCGGCTGACGCCCGCCAGCCATGGCCGGGCAGGGCGCGCTGTCTGCCGCCAGGGGCAGGCGCCTCCGGTCGTCGGCACCCGCGCCGACATGGTCATGACAATGGTCCTGAAAGGTGCATCGCCGGTCATATGAAGACGCAGCCGACCGACCCGGCGGCCACATTCCATGCGAACATCTGATCATGCGTTGTCACTGCCAGAAGCCGCGCCGGGCTGCGGATAGCGGCCTTTATCTGGAGTCCGAATCGAGGCCCTGGGGGTCGAGCGCGGCCACCGTACCCTGGTGGTCACGCGCAAGGGCGGCAAGGTCGTGACCATCCCGCTCGCACGCGTACCGCGCGGGCGATCGACCTGGCCATCGGCGAGCGTGCCGAAGACCCGATCTTCCTGACTGCAGACGGCCGCCGGCTGGACCGGCATGGTGCCGGGCGGATCGTCCGGCGGGTCGCCCGCCGGGCGGGGATCGCCAAGGCCGTCGGGCCGCACACCCTGCGCCACGCATTCATCACAGCCGCGCTCGACGCCGGAGTCCCGCTGCGCGACGTGTAGGAAGCCGCCTCGCACGCCGACCCGCGCACCACCATGCGCTACGACCGTGCCCGCACCTCCCTCGACCGGCACGCGACCTACATCGTCGCGGCCTACGTCGCCGGAGCCGCCCGGTAAGACAGACAGCCGGAGCAGCGCATCCGCCTGGTCGAAACCGGCCAGGCGGAATGCGCTGTGGCCAAGCGTGATCACACAACGCCCGCGAACCGCCGATATGGGCAGCTGAGCGGCAGAGCTTGGCCAGGTTGGTGACCACGCAGACATGAGTGTTCTGGGTGCCTGGCGGCCCGTCTCAGTCTGTGGCGTAATACGCGAATGTGTCCAATCTTGTTTCTTGGCGTCTTCGTAATCTCCAGGTGAGCCTGCCAATGAGAGCCGACTAGTCTTCGCCCGGCCGGCGGAAAACCTGCACTGCGTCCCTGGCCCGCTGCAGCACATGGCTGAACTGTTGTCGGGTAAGCAATTCCTGGGACTGCACGTGCGTGATGGCCCCGGTGCTCAAGGTCGCAACGTTCAGCGCGGCGACGCTGACCGAATCGGGGACATCGACGATGGCGATGCCGTCGTGCGTCCCGAGCATCCAGTAAATGGACTCCAGCGACCCGCCCACCGAGCCGAGCATCTGCTCCACGGCGGCGCCCCGGTCGCCGGGGCTATCGATCAACCGTGCCCATGCATCGCTTGAGTAGCTGAAGAAAACCGCGAATTTGGCCATGGCTCTCCCTCGTTCCAGCCAAGCACCTCACGCTACACCTCGGCCCGAGGCCTCTCCAGCTTCCCCGCAGGGCGTCAGCTGGATGCCGCGGCTGATCACGCGCCCATCGCGGCCGTTACGCTCGCCTGTTCGGTCGGCGTGGCTGAGTGCCATGGCCGCGCCAGAAGGATCTATCTGGCCCGCTGCCTTCCGGCGAGCCGCCGCCGGACACGATTCAAGTGAGGTAGAACTGGCACGCTGTGTTGCCGTAGCCGCCGCCTGGCGGCGGGCGGTCAAGGTGCTTCGGCGAGGGCCGCGAGCCGGTCAATCGATTCCCGGAGCTTGTCGGCCGTGGTCGCCCTGGCTCGCCGGAAGCGCTTCTGGTCGGTCAGCTGGGTCCAGTCGTAGGTGTGGGTGACCCGGGTGCGTGATGCGCTGGCCGGCTCGAGTTCCCATCGCCACAGGTGCCCAGGTGGCCGCTTACCCGATTCGGCGGGCCTCCAGGCAATCCGGCGGCCTTCTTCGAACTCGACCACGTGGTTCTCCCGGATGGCGCCGTCGTGAGTCAGCGTCATCGTGAACACCTCACCCGTGCGGCGCACGCGCTGCCCAGCGGGTGCTTCGGCCAGATTGTCGTTGCCGTCCCAGCGAGGCTGCTGAGCCGGATCCGCGATCAGCTCGAAGATCCGCTCAGGCCCTGCCGCGATCTCGCGGCTCGCGCTGACCACCCGCGGCTGCTCCTGCGCAGTTGTCATGCGCCCATTCAAACAGCCGTCTACGCCGGCCCGGCGGCCATGGAGGCCCTGCTCTGCGACAGCGACCTGGACTGGACGGCAGTCCAAGCGCCGAGTCGGCGCTCGAGAACCTCCCTGCCGGTGCCACCCTGAAAAGCGTGATCAGCCCAGGAATGCGAAGGCGCGCCGAGCCGCCGTTATCGCGGCAAAGGGGCGCGTAGCCTCAGATATCTTGGCCACGCAGAAACGGCCAAAACGATCGCGAGCAATCGGCGTCTTGGCTCATCTGGCCTGCGACGGCGCGGGTACCTAGCGGTGGGAAGCGTTGCGGGAGCTGGAACTTAACCGCTCGCTACATCTTGCCGACAGAGCGCTATGCCGGGGCCGCCCCGGGCATGGGTGCACGGGGTTCACTCCCGGTCGGCGGGCCGCGCCGTTCGCTTGTGCCAGAAGACCCGCTGCGCTTGCAGGCCGACCGCGCCCACCACCACCAGCACCACCACGTTGAGGAGCAGTTGCGCGAACGAGCCCAGGGCAGGCTGCCAGTTCCCGAACGCGGCGAATACGCCCACCCCCGCGGCAGCCGGGACCGTGGTGACTGAGATGAAGACCCCGATGAGGGCGTTGGCCCGCGACTCCGTGAGTGATACCACGCCAACGATGCCGGCCAGCGCGGCAATGATGACCGAGAACGCACCCGGCGCGGCGATGAGGCTGGCGACCGGCCTGACCCCGCCGATGAAAGCGCGGGGCGCCAGGCCCGATTCGCGGATCACCAGCGTGAACAGATACGTGATCACCATCGCCGCCGAAAACCCCCAGCAGAGCGCGACTAGGCCATCGTGGATGGCGGCCCGGCGCCGCTTGGTGATGGCCAGCGCTACCGCGATGATCGCGGTGTACTCGGGGCCAACTACCATGGCGCCCACGATCAGGATCTGCGAGTTGGTCACGATGCCGGCGGCAGCGATCATCCCGGCGATGGTGAGCAGGATGAAAAAGCTCGGAGCGTAGACGGCCTGCGCGCGGATGGTGGCTTCCACCAGTTCCCAGACCGGGGTGATTTCACGCCGCGGCGAGCCGATCTCGCCACCGGTTCGTGGCGGGTCGGCCAGGACCGTGTCCGCTTCCCCGGCGGTGACGGCCCCCGGCCGGTCCAGATGCAGACCGCGCAAGAGACGGAACACCGCGTTGGCGGCGCCCTGGCGCACATCGAACTCGACGGCGTCGCCGTCGGGCCGGCGCGCCAGCCCGCGCAAGACCACGACGTTTCTCACCCCTGGCTCGACGTCTAGCGCCTCCAGCAGGCGGCCCGTCGTGTCCGCCGGGCTCATCACGCGCACGCGCAGCATCGCCTACCTACCTACCTACCTACCTACCTACCTACCTACCTACCTACCTACCTACCTACCTACCTACCTACCTACCTACCTACCTACCTACCTACCTACCTACCTACCGACCGACCTACCAGGGAACACCACCGCGCCGCCCTCACCCGGCAAGCACACGGGTGTGAAAGGGAAGCAAGCAGATCCCGGGTGAGCGGCTTGGGCTGGAGTCAATGGGCTGCGGCCGTGCAGCAGGGTCGTGGCGAGCTGGATGAGCTCATCTGCATCCCCGGACAAAGATGGCCCAGATGCCCGGTATGCCAGAACTCGGCCACGCGCGGCGAAGTGCTCCATCCGCATAGCTTGGCATCACGAGGCATCTGGTTTCTCGCGCGGGGTTCAGCGCGATGGTTTCGTACGGAAGCCTCAGCCCGGGAGCAGCGCCGCCCCATGACCGCCCCATGACCGCCCCATGACCACACCGAACCGGCAGATATGCGCGCAGATGATGGCGCATTTGACCACACTGCTCGCAATTCATACTCGGCGTTCGGCGCGCTCCCGGTACGAACGATAAGGCTGAATTGACGATCGCCGCAACCATTAGCGATATACAGGCCAGCACATAAGTATGCGGGCAACAACGCCCGCTATTCGGCATGAGCGAGCGGGTACCTGCGGCGTGGTCGCGTGCTGGCACCGCGCGTGCCCAGCCCCGCCTGGGACGACAGGGTGGCGGCGGGAGAATTGGATGCAGTGGGACTCAGCTGGGTGGCTGCGCGATCCGCTGGCGCATTTCCCTGCCCAGAGCGATGGTGACCTGGTGCGAGACGGGGTGTGCTCGCTGTTCATCGCGGACAAGCTCCGGGTGAGCCAGCCGACATGCGGGGAGCACTTGAAGATCCTCAGACGCGCCGGGCTGATTCGCGGCACGAAGATCAAGCAGTGGGTGTTCTATCAGCGCGACGAGGCCCGTATTGCCGCGCTGAAGGGGGTGCTGGGTGGTGAATGGTGACCTCGCGGCGCCCCCGGCGACGGCGGAGCCGGATGTCTATGTCCGGCTGATAGCGGATCTGCACGCATCTGGATGTCGATACCGGGTGATTGAGCACGCCCCCGAAGGGCGCACCGCGATGGTCAGCGCGCTGCGCGGCCACCCTCTCGCCCAGGCCGCGAAGTGCCTCATCCTCCTGGTCAAGATCGGCAAGAAGCAGACCCGCTACGTGCTGACCGTGGTGCCCGGCGACGCGCGGCTGGATCTTGCGGCAGTCAAGGCGCTGCTCGGCGCCAGCTACGTCGCATTCGCCGACACAGGCAAGGCCGAGCAGCTCGCAGGCAGCGTCGTTGGCACGGTGCTGCCGTTCAGCTATAACGATCGGCTGGAGCTGATCGCTGACCCGGCACTGCTGGACTGCGACGAGCTGTACTTCAACGCCGGGCGCCTTGACTGCTCGGTCGCGCTGGCCAGCCGGGACTACCTGCGCCTGGCCGGTCCCCGCATCGCCCGCATCATCGCCACCTGACCCGTTTTCGGGCCTGGGGATCGGAGCCTAGATGACCGAAGGAACCGGCACCGTTGCCAGCCGTCTCGCCCGCCTCGGCCTGCAGCTCCCGCCGCCCCCGGCCTCGGTCGCCGCATTCGAGCCGTATATCTGGCACGGCGGCACCATCTACATCTCCGGGCAGATCGCCGTCCGGGACGGGCGCCTCGTCGCGACTGGCCGACTCGGCGACGAGGTGGACCTCGCGGCCGGACAGGATGCCGCCCGGGCGTGCGCCCTGAATGTGCTGGCACAGCACAGCTGCAGGCGGCCGCTGGCGGCCTCGACGCGGTGACACGGCTGGCCAAGCTGACCGTTTTCGTCGCCTGCAACGACGATTTCACCCAGCAGCCGCAGGTCGCTGACGCCGCCTCGCAGCTGCTGCTCGACGTGCTGGGCGCGGCCGGGGCACACGCCCGCTCGGCCATCGGGGTCGCCGCGATGCCCTTGGGCAGCCCCGTCGAGGTCGAGGCAATCGCGCAGGTCAGCGCCGGTGCCGTTAGCCGGGAAGCGCAGCCGCAGTGACCAGGCCGGCGCAAGCTGAACGCCGGGCAGGCCCGATCAGCGCTGGCGAGATCCCGTATACCTACCAGCGGATCAGCCCGTACCTGCGGCGCACACCGACCCTGACGGTCCCGCTTACCGTGTTGACCGGGGCCAGTTACGACGATGCCGGCCCGGGCGTCGTCCTGAAACTGGAGCAGCTGCAATGCGCGGGCTCGTTCAAGGCACGCGGCGCTTTCGACAATCTGCTCCTGCGCGAGATCCCGCCCGCCGGGGTGATCGCAGCCTCCGGGGGCAACCATGGCGTCGCCGTGGCCTACGCAGCGCACCGGCTCGGCGTGCCGGCCACGATATTCGTCCCGGCCATCGCCGACCGCGCCAAGATCGACGCGATCTGCTCGCTCGGCGCTGAGCTGCACATAAGCGGCGACCGTTACGCCGACGCGTGGACCGCCGCGCAGCACACGGCCGCGAAGTCAGGCGCGATCCAGGTGCCCGCCTTTGACCAGCGGGAAACGATCCTCGGGCAGGGAAGCGTCGGCCTCGAACTCAGCGAGCAGGTCAGCGACCTGGACACCGTGCTGGTGCCCGTCGGCGGCGGGCTGATCGCGGGCATCGCCGCCTACTTCGCCGGCGCGCTGCGCATCATCGGAGTCGAGCCCAACGGCTTGGCCACATCGACCGCCGCGGCCCGCGCGATGACTGGGCCGTCCTCGTCGGTGTCGATCTCCACAGGTGGCGCTGGTGACGCTGGCCGTTCCCCGGATCATCAAGACCGCCGGACGAATCGTTGAGAAGGCCCGAGGGAGCACAGATCAGCGCGGGCAAAGCGGACCTCCCTCGCGCGGGCGCGGACAACATACCTTTCTCGCGGCACGGCCAGTGCCGACCTGACCGGCAGGCGCGCCACGCCATCGCGGGCGCACTGGTGCCGCGCGCCGCGATGTGGTGGCTGTATTTCGGCCGTGAGGCATGCGACAGCTGAGCGCGACGGCATCGCGCCAGGCACAGGGCCAGCCCGGGGAGCCCGGCCTGCACTACTATGTGCATGCTAATGTATGTGTATGTTGACGCACCGGCTGCAGATTCTCATCGACGATGAGCGCTACGAGCGGGTTCGCGCTCTCGCGCGGCAGCGCGGTACATCCGTCGCCGCAGTCATCCGGGAGGCGCTCGACCGTGGCCTGCCCGCGACGCAACGGAGACGAGCCGCCGCTGCCCGGCGCATCCTCGATGCGGCACCGATGGAGGTCGGCGATCTGCTCGCCGAGCTGAATGAACTCCGCGGACGTCACGCGTGATCGTCCTTGACACGACGGTCCTGGTCTACGCGGTCGGCGCCGATCACCCGCTGCGCGAGCCATGCCAGCGGCTGATCCGCGCAATAGCAGGCGGAACGATCCTGGCGACCACCACTATCGAAGCCATCCAGGAGTTCACTCACGTCCGCGCTCGCCGTCGTGACCGCAAAGACGCTGCGGAACTCGCCCGTGACTACATCGAGTTGCTGTCGCCGCTGCTCATCGTCGAGGAGACTGACCTGCGCGAAGGGCTACGCCTGTTCGAGGAAGGAACGGGCTTCGGCTCATTCGACGCGGTCCTGGCCGCGGCGGCCCACGCGGCAGGAACTGAGGCGCTCGTGTCGGCAGACACCAGGTTCTCCGGCATCGCGGCCATCCATCATGTCGTCCCTGACGCCGATAGCGTCTCCGGGCTGCTGGCCGCCCGCGAAGAATAGCTTGGAGTGGCTTGCGGCGGCGCGTCTGCCACCCGGTCTCGTCATGGCCACCGGATCGGCCGGCCTGTCCCGCAGGGTCAGTTCGGAAGCTCGGCCATCGTGGTGTGCTCAGCCGGAGGAGAGCTGGGTGAGGTGGTCGTTCAGGGATCGGCGTTCGGCGTCGGTCTGGGCGAGTTCGATTGCGCGTCGGTACGCGTGGCGGGCCTCGTCGTCTCGCCCGGCGCGACGAAGCAGCTCGGCGCGGGCTGAGTGGAAGTAGCGGTAGTGGTCGAGCTCGAGGACGTCGAGTATCGCCAGGCCAGCCTCGGGACCGTCAAGTTCGGCCACAGCGATGGCCCGGTTGAGTTCGACGACGGCGGAACCGGTCTGGAAGGAGAGAGCGTTGTAGAGCGCTGCGATCTGCCGCCAGTCGCGTGGCTGTTGCAGGTGCAGATCGGCGATGGCGGCCTGCACGGCATAGGAGCCGGTCTCGCCGCGCGTGATCGCCCGCTGGAGCAGCTTGCGGCCTTCGCTGATCTGCCCGTCGTCCCACAGCGCGCGGTCCTGGTCGTCGAGCAGGACGATCTCACCGTCGCGGATCCGGGCGTCCCGCCGGGCGTCGTGGAGCAGCATGAGGGCGAGCAGCGCGAGGACTTCGCCCTCGTCGGGCATGAGCTCGGACAGGGCGCGGCCGAGCTGGACCGCCTCGGTGGCGAGGTCGACGCGGCCGCCTCCCCAGCCGGCGTTGAACACGAGGTAGACCACTGCGAGAACCGCCGCTAGCCGGTCCGGGAGCTGATGGTCAGGTGGCACGGCGAAGGGGATCCGTGCGTCGCGGATCTTGTGTTTCGCCCGTGTCAGCCGTTTGCTCATCGTCCCGGCCGGGACGAGGAACGCGAGCGCGATCTCCTCGGTCGACAGGCCGCCGAGGGTGCGGAGGGTCAGCGCGACCTGTGCCTCGAGCGCGAGCGCGGGGTGGCAGCAGGTGAAGATCAGTTCCAGCCGCTCGTCCGGAAAGGTGGCTGACACCTGCACGGCTGCCTCCGATTCCCTGGTGAACTCGCGCGCGAGCAGCTTTGTCTTCTCGGCCAGCACGCGCTGCCGGCGAAGGTGGTCGATCGCCCGGTTCCGTGCGGTCCAGATCAGCCAGCCGACGGGATTGTCCGGCTCCCCGTCGCGTGGCCAGCATTCGGCAGCGATCGCGAACGCCTCTTGAGCGGCATCCTCGGCAAGCTCGATGTCGCCGAGGATCCCCACGAGGGTGGCCAGCACCCGGGCCCAGTGCTCGCGGAAGACCCTGTCAAGCGCCATGGAACAACGCTTCGAGGATGGGCCGCACCTCGATCGCACCGCTGGTCCGGGTGTCCTGCAGTTCCTGCGCGATGGCGAGCGCAGCATCGAGGTTGTCGGCCTCCACCACGATGACGCCGACGAGGAATTCCTTGGTCTCGATGAACGGCCCGTCGGTGAGCAGCGTCCGCCCCTCGCCGTTTCGGACGGTCGTGGCCGACCCGTCCGCGTGCAGACGAGCCCAGCCGGTCACATAGGGCCTGGCGAGCACGTCGGCAATCGCCCCCTCCACCGGGCCGGCGTGGGTCCGCTGGCTGCCGTATGCCAGCAACGCGTACTGCATAGCCCCTCCAGTCACTGACAGGTACCGGTTCGAGTATCTGACCAACGGCATCGGCTCCGACGGACAACTCCGGCCGCAGAAATCCTCGAGGGAAGAAATGTTGTCCGCGGCTGTCTGCGCCGGGCCGGGCTGTTCGTCACTACGGCAGATCCGCCCGCAGCGGTGACGGCGTGCACGGGCACGCCGGTTCTCGAAAGGACGATCGACATGGCGAAGTTCATCTACCTCTACCGTGGCCCCGCGACTCCGGTGCCCGACCGCACTCCGGAGCAGGGCGCCGAGCGTCAGGCCGCGTTTGGCGCCTGGATGCAGAAGGTCGGCGCGGCGCTCGTCGACGTCGGCAGCCCGTTCGGGGCCAGCGCCTCCGTTCGCGATGACGGCACTGAAGGAGCAGCCGGCGAGCTGATCGGCTACTCGATCATCGAGGCCGACGATCTCGCTGCGGCGAAGGCGCTCACCGACGGCCTCCCGTTCATGGCCGGCAGCGATGGGAAGTGCGCGGTGGAGATCTTCGAGCTGCTGCCGATGTAGCAGGAACGGCCCGCCGCACCTACGAGGAGGTGCGGCGGACCGTTGGCACTCAGCGCTCACCCGCCAGCCTCAGGGCCTGACCGTGCTGCGCCCGCAGCCGGGCGGTCCGGCCGTCTACACGATCGTCGCGCACTTCGCCACCGGGCCGGACATGGACGGGTGGCAGTCGAGCCAGGCCCGGGCCCGGCTGGTGGCCGAGGCCGATGCGCACTCGGCGGGCGGGCTGGCCACCCGGTACCTGTCGGGGCTGGAGGGCTGGCTGGCACCGCCCGGGGCCCCGATGATTGTTACGCCGGCCGGCCCGGTGGAAAATCGTGGTGATCTCGCTGGCCGGGATCGTGCCGCCGCTGGAGGCGGTCAGCTACCTGCTCGCCCCGCAGCTGGCGGGCCTGCCGGCCTGGGCCCGGCCGCTGATCTGCGCGGCGGTGGTCATCCCGCTGATGCAGTACGCGGTCATGCCCGTCTTGACCCGGGCCGCACGCGGTTTCCTCTACCCGGCGCCGCCCGGCGGCGCGCCGTAACCGGCCCGGCGATCTCCCTGGGCGTGAAGACCGCGCTGGTGACCGCGGCGGCCACCGGGATCGGCACGGCCATCGCGGCGGACCTGGCCGCCGCCGGGGCGCGGGTGGTCATCAACCACCTCGCCACGCCCGAGCTGGCGGACACGGCCGTCGGTGAGATCGAGGCTGGTGGCGGGACCGCGCTGGCCATCGCCCCATCGCCGCCGACGTCAGCAGCCGGCCGGAGTACCGGGCCATGGTGGACCGGATGGTGGCCGAGTACGGGCGGTGGGACATCCTGGTGAACAACGCCGCCGTCGCCATCACCAAGCCGTTCGGTCAGATCACCGGGGCCGATTTCGACCTGAGCTTCGCGGTCAATGTCAAGGGCGTCTTCCATGGCCTGCAGCTCGCCTGGGACCACCTGGCCGACGGCGGGCGGATCATCACCATCTCCAGTTCCACCACCGCGCTGATGCTGCCCGGCTACGCGGTCTACGACGCCACCAAGGGGGCGGCCGAGCAGTTCACCCGCATCCTGGCCAAGGAGTTCGGGCCGCGGCAGATCACGGTGAACGCGGTCAGCCCCGGAGCCACCGAGACCGAGACCTACCGGGACGGCAAAACCCGGCCGTTCCTGGCCAGCCTGGAAGCGATGAGCGCGTTCGGCAGGCTCGGCCGCCCCGCCGAGATCGCAGCCATCGTCGCCTACCTGGCCAGCGACAACGTCGGCTGCGTCACCGCCCAGAACATCCGCCTCAACGGCGGCACCACCTGACCCCCCAAGCTGACGGTGCAGGCCAGCGCGATGGCAAGCGGAGGAGCAGGCACACCGGCGCTAGCAAACTCGAGGGGCGAGGCGTTGCTCTTCAGCCTCGCGACACTTCCAGGCCAGGCTCAAGCCAAGCCCAGGAGAAGCGGACGGCCGCGCTCAGGCAGGCTCGCGGCCTGATGCTTAGTTTAGTTAGCCGGGGCCCTACGGGATGAGGTCGATCGTGCGGTTGCAGCGAGCGAACGGATCCGGGCGTTGTAGTGCGCGGTGCACCAGATCAGCCCGAGCGGCATCGGCGGCAGGTCGCAGATTGGGTCTAACACGATGTCATCGCGATGAAGCATGGAGATGCCGGTCATGGTCGGGTGGACGATCTGACCCCTGGCGACCAGGGAGGACAGTTCGTGGAACGAACGCACCGCAACGGTCCGCGGGATCGGCCGGCCCGACGGGGTACGGGGCGGGATGATCGCGTCAGCTTGCGCCGGCGGGAACGAGGGCGGCAGCCGGGCCACCTCCTCCAAGGCGAGTTCTTCGGCGCTCACTGAATGGCCGGTTCGCCAGCCGGTGCTCGCGGGTCACCGCGAGCACTCGGGCCCGGGAGTCGATCGCCGGGCCGGCAGTCAGGTCCGCTCGTCAACCGCCAGCCAGTCCACCAGGACGTCGGACTCTCCACGTCGCAGTGGGCCCCCACACGTCCCAGTCGTCCGGGGGGTGGACCCGGTGCTCGAGCATCGTCACCTGGCAGTCGCGGTAGCGGGTCTCGAAAGCGTCGACCAGGCGGGTCAGCGCCTCGCAGACGGTGGTCACCGTGAACCCGATGCGCAGCACGCCGGTGATCCCGCCCGCCGCGATACGGGCATCGTCAATGGCCGCAGTCAGCCGGGCATAACCAGACCCCAGCTGCCCCCGGACCTGCTCACCCAGGGGGGTAAGCCGGACTCTTCTGCTCGTCCGCTCGAACAGGGTCCCGCCCACCCGGCGCTCCAGGATGGCCACGAGCCGGCTCACCCGCGGCTGCGACAGGTGCAGCCGTTCTGCGGTCCGGCCGAAGTGCAACTCCTCGGCCAGCACCAAGAACACCTCGATCTCGGCAGTATCCACGCCGCAGCCCCAGCTCCGTGTATGGCTGATCCCGGGATTGTCGCACGGCGAGGTTACGACCGCATTTCTCGGCGACTGCCGACGCCGCAGACGGTGGCCGCTCTTGAGGTGCCCGTTCCTCCACACGGGGAGTGCCGCAATGGCCAGGAAGGCCCGGCCCGGTGATCATTCGGCCGGGCCGGGACCCCGCGAGCGTGCCTGGAAAGGCCGGTTTCGTGGGAATGTCGCGGCGGCGCAGCAGCTCGGCGCCGGCGATGATGGCGGCGGCACCCGCGCAGGAAACCCCGGCCGGGAGGAGCCGGGCGGCCAGCAGCGGCAGGATGATGGCGGTGGCCATTCCGGTCGCGACGAGGCCGAAAGCCAGCCCGGCGGTAGACAGCGTCAAGGATTGCGTCTCCTACGTCGGGTTGATCTTCCAGCTGACCGATGGCTTCCCAGGTCGCGGGTGCCCAGCCACCCCTTGGCTGCCCTCGCGCATACCGCAGCAGCCTGCCAGCCTATGACAGTGGCTTGCCCGCGAATGTCTGGACCGGAGGGGACCGGAGGCGTCATGGCTGGATAATTCATTGCGAACTACACGATCACCAACCAGGCCGGGTACGCGCAGTACCTTGCGGCGGTCGGACCGGTCCTAAACCTAAAGGCCCACGGCGCCGAAAACATCGTCGTCGACCGCGACTGCGAGCTGCTCTGCTCGAAGGATCAGCCGGGCAGGTCACTGTTGTGCTCAGGTTTGCCACCAATGCTGCTGCCAACGCCTTGGTATGAGTCGCCGGAATACCAGGCCATCAGCCGCTCCCCCACAGACAACACCGAGGGCGTCGCGGTCATGACGGAGGCCAGATAACCCGTTTCCAGGCCGAGCGCCCAGGCACCGAGCGCACGACCGGCACGGACCTCGTTGCTCCCGTGCGGCCGGACCCGCATCCAAGCGCTGCCTGTGCCTCACTATCGCGCGCCGTGCGGCGACCAGGGCGACGAGGCGGCCAACGCGGTGCGGTCCGAGGTCCGCCCGGTCATCCGGCTTGACCTGGGTGACCAGGACCAGCGGGACACAGAATGCGTGACAAGCTCGGGATGGACAGGTACGGAGCGAGCCTCGCTATGGGGGCGGTGCTTGAGCGCGGCACGCTGGCGCACCGTCCCATCGTCGACGCCCTCGCCGAGCGGGTCGGCTTGGCCTGCGCGCCGGCTGGCTGGTCGCGTTGGCACAGCTGGAGCGGGTACACACGCGCATTAACGGCGGCGGCTGCGATCCTGCTGACCAGCGGGCAGTAAGAACCCGCATGCTCCTTGGGAAGAACCCG
>Ga0335079_10004374_pt1 | contig 16262 bp, 12 predicted proteins | sample Lox_Sample_33_FD_206719 | JGI IMG/M metagenome (GOLD analysis project Ga0335079, IMG submission 206719) | Soil microbial communities from Loxahatchee National Wildlife Refuge, Florida, United States - Lox_Sample_3.3 | ecosystem: Environmental > Terrestrial > Soil > Wetlands | place: USA... | reverse complement strand
CACGGCAGGAGTTCGAGCGCGCGCTCGAGATCTCGCCGAATTCGCCCCACGCCCATTTCGCCCATGCCGTGTGGCAGCAGGCGACGGGACGGCAGGCGGAAGCCATCGCAGAAATGACCGCGGTGGTCGATCAGGATCCCCTCTCCAGCCTGGCCAGCTCGAATCTCGCCGGTTTCTACGCGGCGGCCGGCCAGGAGGATCGCGCGATTGAACAATATCTGAAAACAATTGAGCTGAACCCTTCTTTCGCGGGATCGTACGGACAACTCGCGCTGTTGTACGCACTGAAGGGCATGCGCGAAGCGGCTCTGGAAAAGGCTGAAAGGTTTCTGGAGATCTCCGGGCGCGATTTGCGAAGCCGTTCCTTTTTGGCGGTGGTTTATGCGCTCTTGGGCAAACGCGAGGAAGCGATCGCGTGCATCGAAGAGTTGAAGAAGGGCTCGCGCTTCCCCGGATTGAGTGTACTGGCTTTCCAGTATGCGGCACTGCGCGATACCGAGCAGACGTTTGCGTGTCTCGAAAAGGCCTACGAGGAACGCGAAGTGTTTCTGGTCTTTCTGCCGTTCCTGCCCGAATTCCGGTATCTTCGTACTGACCCGCGTTTTATGGCGCTGCTCGACCGCATGGGCCACCCGGCCCTTCGAAATAAGGAATTATGGCAAGGCCGCCCGATCTGGGACGCGGCGGCGGGCGGTGGACCTGACTAGAGGAGTTTCCAGAAGCGCACGATGACTTTGTCGGGGTGGCGTTCGGCATTGGCGACGAAGATGGCGTGCGTGAGCCACTGGCACTCCGGGGCTCCGGTTTCGAATTGCGCGACCGTGCGGAAATAGTAGGCCGCGGGCTCCACGGCTTCGCCGGCATTCAAGCGGGCCAGCACGTCCGGCGGCCCGTGGCGGAGACCGCGGTTCGAGACGTAGATGAGCGCACCGTGATCGGTTTCTAGCGTGTAGCGGGCGTCGAGCTCGGCGGCGCCATCAGCGCGCACGATTTGCCAATCGGCGCCGCCGGGGAGGATACGGCCGCGGATGCGCGGACCTTCGAAGCGGCCGCCTAGCACCGGAATGATGCGCCGCCGGCCATGCGGTGTGATGCCGAGGTCTAGCGGTGCGCCGACTTCGGCGATGGCTTCGAAGGCGAATTCGAGTTGAGGAGGAGAGGGCGTGCTCACGAAGGACGCTCAGGCACGATCAGCTCGGCGAGCCAGTATCCGGATTGGGATGCCTGGGCGATCTGCTGACGTGCGCTCTCGTCGAAGGCCGCGAATGCGGCTTTGCGCCGTTCCTCGAAGACCTTGGCAAGGTGTGCGCCGTAGTAGGTTCCGTCCGCGCACATGGCGTAGCGCTTTATGGATTCGGGGCTGCCCATGCGGAGCGTCTCGCCCAAGTTGAGGCCCGATTCGCGGAAGAACTCACGGTCCTGGCCATCGGGAACGCCGAAGACAAACGGTTCGCCCCAATCGCGCGCGTTTTTGACGGCGCCAATGGCGAACTTCTTGGAGAACTCGATCGCGGCGCGATTCATGTATTCGAGCAGCATCGAGCTGCCGGGCACCGAAAGAGCGGCAACGGTACGGAGGGTTTCGCGCATGCCGTCTTCCGGAACGTACATGCTGACGCCCTCGCAGATATAGAAGGTCTTTTCATTCGGCCGATGGCCGGCTTTTCGGAGTACGCCTGCGAGACTTTCGGAGGCGAAATCTATCGGGGCATAAGTGACGTGACCGGGTAGCTGGCCCAAGGCGGTCGCCAGCCGCTGCCTCTTGTACTCCTGGGTCGCGGCGTAATCGATCTCGATAACGCGACGGCCTTCGAGCAATTCGGCGAAGGGGTGAGCGCGGGTGTCGAATCCCGCGCCGAGAATCACGACCTGAGTTGCACCATTTCGGATGGCGCGCTCGAGCAGCTCGTCGATGAAACGCGTGCGCACCAGCATCATCCAGGCAAAGCCGAAGACATCGGGATCGTGACAGGCCTCGGCAAAGTCTCGCTCGAAAGCCTGGCTCAAAGGATGCTCGGTGATGAGCGCCAATTCGGCGGGGCCGATCAGGCGGTCGGCCAACCAATCCGGATTGCGCACGCTGGCATCGGGCTCGCGGGAGCCGAATGCGCGCGCAGCGGCGGTAAGAATTGCGGTGCGAGAGGGCAGGCCGTTGGCTTCCATTATTTGCCGTCCACCGAAAAAGCGAGCAGGACATTGCCCGGCATGCCGCCGGCGCTGACGTAGCCGGAGTTGGCAAAGAGCATTCCGCCGGCGACCGCAGGGCCGGGGCCATCGATGGAGCCGCCGCGCGCTTCGACACCATTGACGGCCTTGTAGTCGCCGACGGTGTCAAAATCCCAGATCACTTTGCCATCGGTCATGGAGTAAGCGCGCAGGTGCCCATCGACTGCACCCGAGAAGGCCACTCCGGGGATGGCGGTGACGGCGGCGGATTGCGCGGGGCTGCAGCGCTTGCGTTCGCCGCAAGAGAACGGGGGCGTATACCAGACTTTTTCGCCGGTCGCCAGCCGCAAGGCATACATGCCGCCGCCCTGGTTCGGGTCGGCATCGGTGAGCGTGCTGAACGTGAGCATGACGCGCTTGATATCGGAAACCGCGACGTAGATATTCTGCTGGTCGACCGCCGAACCCCACTGCACGCCGCCCATGGTGCCGCCCTTGGCGACGCGGACCTGCCAGATGACTTCGCCTTGTTGATCGGGGTCGATGGCGTGGACGATGCCGGATTTCTGGCCAGCCAGCAGTTCGCGTTTGCCATTTGGCAGGGTGACCAGAATCGGCGAAGCACCGAAATCGAAATCGGGGCCATTGATGGGGCAATTGGTTTTGTCGGGGAGGCGGCAGGCGGCGGTGTAGGCGTCATCGGCCGTCATCTGGCGGGTCCAGAGAACCTTTCCGGTGTCGAGGTCGAGCGCCATGAAGGCGTCGCTGGTGCGTGTGGGGGGCTCGGAGTAGTTGTCGCCGGTGGTGGCGTAGATCGCATTGCGACGCGGATCGATCACCGGCGTACTCCAGATGGGCGCGCCCGAGGGTCCCCACATCTGTACACCCTTGGCATTCTTTTTGGTGCGCTTGGGCTCGTCGATGGTGTAGGTCTTCCAGACCTGCTTGCCGGTGCCGGCGTCGAGCGCGACGACGCTGCCGCGGAACCGGCAGCACTCGTAGTTGGGATCGGCTCCGGCGGCTTCTTCGCCCGACTTCACGCCGAAATAGAGGCGGCCGTTGTAGACCTGCGGCGAGCTGGTAATTCCGGCCGAGGGAAAATCGTCGACCTTGGTCTTCCAGAGGAGTTTCCCGGAAAGCGCGTTGACCGCATACATGTTGGCGCGCGCGTCTCCGAAATAGGCGATGTAGGAATTCCCGGTGTGATGAATCTGAATGGCGTCGCGAACGGTGGATCCCGCTTCGAAGTACCAATAAATGCATCCGGTCGCCGCGCTCAAAGAATAGACCGTACCACCGGCGCTGCCGACGAAGACGCGTCCGCCGGCGACCGTCGGATGCGCGTTGGCGCTCTGGTCGCCCGGAAACCCGAAAGCCCATTTCACCTTGAGGCGCGGGACGTCGGCGGCAGTCAAGCCCGCATTCGCGGCATCCTGGAACCGTGTGTTGGAGGGATTCGCGCCCCAGCCGATCCAGGCCGGCCCTTGAGAGAGGTCGCCGGCGCCGGCGGAAGTGCACATCGCTTGGGGCAAGGGCTTGGTTTCCACAGTGCCGGTGAGCGTTTTGCCGCTGACGAACTCGGCGATGACGCGGCGTTCGACAGCGGTGCGGCGGCTGGCCATGGAAATCATCGGACCGGTTTCCATGGCGGCGAGCACGCGGTCCGCGGACATCGCTTTAAGCGAGTCTCGGCTGGGGGCGCGGTCCATGCCGCCGTCGTGGCACATCGCGCAGTTTTGTTTATAGAGCGCGGCGCCATCCTGAGCGGTTGCGAATGCGGCCATGAAGACAAGGGATAGCAAGGCTTTCATTGGGCAAAAGGATAACACGGTGGCTAACCCTGAGGCCCGCCCCACGAAGCCACTACACTAGAAGGCATGCCGGCTTTATCGAGCAGCATCGACGTGCGCTCCGAATCGTTTCAATCCAATGCGGCGGCAATGCAAACGCTGGTCTCTGATTTGCGGGCGAAAGCCGCGCTAGTGCTGCAAGGCGGCAGTGAAAGCGCGCGCCAGAAGCACCTCGCGCGCGGCAAGTTGCTGCCGCGTGAGCGGGTCAACACCCTCATCGATGCCGGCTCGCCGTTTCTGGAGGTTGGGCAACTCGCGGCTTTCGGGATGTACGGCGAAAATATCGCGTCGGCCGGCATCATTACTGGAATCGGCCGCGTGATGGGCCGGGAGTGCGTGGTTGTGGCAAATGACGCGACGGTCAAGGGCGGCACGTATTACCCGATCACGCTGAAAAAGCACCTGCGCGCGCAGGAAATCGCGCTGCAAAACCGGCTGCCGTGCATTTACCTGGTGGATAGCGGCGGTGCCAACCTGCCGCATCAGGACGAGATCTTTCCCGACCGCGATCACTTCGGCCGCATTTTTTTCAACGAAGCGCAAATGTCGTCCGCGGGGATTCCGCAGATCGCGGTCGTGATGGGCATGTGCACGGCGGGCGGCGCGTACATACCCGCGATGGCGGATGAATCGGTGATTGTGCGCAACCAAGGCACGATTTATCTGGGCGGGCCGCAACTGGTGAAAGCGGCCACGGGTGAGATCTCGACGGCCGAGGAAATCGGTGGCGCCGACGTCCACTGCCGCGTCTCCGGCGTCACCGATTATTACGCTCAGAACGATACACACGCGCTGGCGATTGCGCGGCGGATTGTAGGCGGGTTGCCGCGGCGCAAGGCCCCGCAGGTGGAAATCCGCGAGCCGCGCGAGCCGCGTTACCATCCGGCCGAGTTGCACGGTGTGGTGCCGGCGGATATCCGCAAACCGTACGACGTCCACGAGGTGATCGCGCGGCTGGTGGACGCGAGCGAGTTCGACGAGTTCAAAGCGCTCTATGGGCCGACGCTGGTCACCGGGTTCGCGCACATCTGGGGCTATCCGGTCGGGATTCTCGCCAACAACGGAATCCTGTTTTCGGAAAGTGCGCTCAAAGCCGCGCATTTCATCGAGCTGTGCGCGCAGCGCGGCACGCCGCTGGTTTTTTTGCAAAACATCACCGGGTTCATGGTCGGCCGCAAATACGAGGCAGGCGGCATCAGCAAAGACGGCGCGAAGATGGTGACGGCGGTGGCGACGGCTGCCGTCCCGAAGTTCACGGTGATTATCGGCAACAGTTTCGGTGCCGGCAACTACGGGATGTGCGGCCGCGCTTATAGCCCGCGGTTCCTATGGATGTGGCCGAACGCGCGCATCTCGGTGATGGGCGGCGAGCAGGCCGCGAGCGTATTGGCAACGGTGCGGCGCGACAATCTGGAAGCGGGCGGCCAGTCATGGAGCGCTGAGGACGAAGAGAAGTTTCGAGCGCCGATTCGGGCGCAATACGAGACGCAAGGTCATCCGTACTACTCGAGCGCGCGTTTGTGGGATGATGGCGTCGTCGATCCGGCGGACACGCGGCTGGTTTTGGGGCTCGCGCTTTCGGCGGCCTTGAACGCGCCGGTGGAAGCGACGCGCTTCGGCGTCTTCCGGATGTGAGCATGTTCGAAAAAATCTTGATCGCCAACCGCGGCGAGATCGCGTGCCGCGTGATCCGCACCGCGCGCCGGATGGGCATTCGCACGGTCGCAGTCTATTCGGAAGCGGATGCGCGCGCCCTGCACGTCGAGTTGGCGGATGAGGCGTATCCGATCGGACCGGCGCCCGCGCGGGAGAGCTATCTCGCGATCGACCGTATCCTTGACGCAGCACGGCGGTCGGGAGCGCAGGCGATTCATCCGGGCTACGGATTCCTGAGCGAGAATCCGGCTTTCGCCGAAGCCTGCAATACGGCTGGCGTCACATTTATTGGTCCGCCGGCGGCCGCGATCCGCGCGATGGGTTCGAAATCCGGCGCCAAGGCGCTCATGGAGAAGTCCGGTGTGCCGCTGGTGCCGGGCTATTACGGCGAAGCGCAGGATTTGAAAGCGTTCGGCAAGGCCGCCGACCGGATTGGGTATCCGGTTTTGCTCAAAGCCTCCGCGGGTGGCGGCGGGAAGGGCATGCGCATCGTCGAAAAATCCGCTGCCCTGGAGGCCGCAGTCGCGTCGGCGCAGCGCGAAGCCGCTTCCAGCTTCGGCGATGGGCGTCTGCTGATCGAAAAATACCTGCCGTGCCCGCGTCATATCGAGATCCAGGTTTTCGCGGACAGCCGGGGGCAGACGGTTTACCTGTTCGAACGCGACTGCTCGATCCAGCGCCGGTATCAGAAGGTGATCGAGGAGGCGCTCGCGCCGGGGATGGATCCGCAGCGCCGCCGCGAGATGGGCGAAGCCGCGTGTGCGGCCGCACGGGCTGTCGGATACGTGAATGCCGGCACGGTGGAGTTTCTGGCCGACGGCGACGCCTTCTACTTCATGGAGATGAACACGCGGCTGCAGGTGGAGCATCCGGTGACCGAGTTCATCACCGGGCAGGATCTGGTTGAGTGGCAATTTCGCGTGGCGTCCGGCGAGCCTTTGCCGTGTACGCAGGAACAGCTTGCGATCCACGGGCACGCTATCGAAGCTCGAATTTACGCCGAAGATCCGGCTCACGACTTCCGGCCCTCGATCGGCGTCCTGACCCATGTGAACCCGCCGCATCAAACCGATCATGTGCGGGTGGATTCCGGGGTGCGAAGTGGGGATGCGATCTCGATCCACTACGACCCGATGATCGCGAAGCTGATTGTCTGGGATCGCGACCGCGCCTCGGCCGTCCAGCGACTCCGCCGGGCACTCAGAGAATACGAGGTCACGGGTGTAGCAACTAACATTGCTTTCCTTTTGCGGATCGCGGCCCACGCGGCGTATGCGGCCGGCAAGGTCGACACAGCATTTATCGGCCGTCACGCGGCTGACTTGTTCCCGCCCGCGCAGGCGGCTTCGCGCGAAGTGCTGGCCGCCGCGGTGTTGCGCATTCAGGACGACGAGCGGCGCGAAGTGGAAAGCCGCGCCGCGGCTTCGGCGGACCGGTGGTCGCCGTGGAACCAGCGCAGCGCCTGGCGTATGAACAGCGCCGGCTATCTGGACGTGTTGTTTCAGGATGGGGAAACCAGGGTTCACGTCCGCGTATATCCACAAGCGGATGGCAGCGTGCGCGCGGCGTTGGCAGGCTCCGAGATGCATTTGCGCCAGTCGGAAGGCGCAGTATGGATCGATGGCGTAAAAACCGAGGCGAGCGTGGTTCGTCGCGGCGACAGGCTCACTGTGATCGCCGGCGGAATCGCGCACGAACTTCGCGTCATTGACCCGCTCGCGCCGCGAGGCGACGAGGAGCAATCGGAGGGGAGCCTCGCCGCCCCGATGCCCGGCCGCATCATTCAGGTGCTCACGTCGCCCGGCGACGAAGTGAAGCGCGGAGCGGCCTTGGTGGTTCTCGAAGCAATGAAAATGGAGTACACGATCACGGCGCCCGCCGATGGCAAGATCGAAAGCGTCCGCTACGCGGCCGGCGACGTCGTGAACGAAGGCGCCGAGTTGATCGTGTTCGCGCCGGAACAGACGTAATGCTGCCGTTGATGGCATGATGGGCAGAGGAGTATGCGACGGACATGCAGCTTGGAATGATCGGCCTGGGCCGGATGGGCGCGAACATTGTGCGCCGGTTAATGCGCGACGGACACCAGTGCGTCGTTTTCGATAACAGTCAGGCCGCGGTGAAAGATCTCGCGAAGCAGGGCGCCGGCGGAGCGGGATCGCTCGAAGAATTCGTGCGCAGCCTCAAGGCGCCGCGCGCGGTGTGGTTGATGGTGCCGGCGGCGGTAGTAGACTCGTTGATCGAAAAGCTGGCGCCGCTTTTGCAAGCCGGCGACATCCTGATCGACGGCGGCAACTCCTATTACATTGACGATATTCGCCGCGCGAAGGCCCTCGAGTCGCGCGGCATCCAGTATCTGGATGTGGGCGTTAGCGGCGGCGTGTGGGGGCTTGAGCGGGGGTACTGCATGATGATTGGTGGCCCCCAGGAAGTCGCGCAGCATCTCGATCCGATTTTCAAAACGATGGCGCCGGGGCGTGGCGAGATTTCCCGGACGCCCGGACGCGACAAGGTCGGCGGCACGGCTGAGGAGGGGTACCTTTATTGCGGACCGAACGGCGCCGGGCACTTTGTCAAGATGGTGCACAACGGCATCGAATACGGAGTGATGGCGGCGTACGCGGAAGGGCTCAATATTCTGAAACACGCCAACGTCGGCAAGCGCGAACACCAGGTGGACGCGGAGACCACGCCGCTGCGCGAGCCCAGCCACTACCAATACGATTTCAACCTGCCGGACGTCGCCGAAGTCTGGCGCCGGGGGAGCGTGATTGCGTCGTGGCTGCTGGACCTCACCGCCGCCGCGCTTCTGGAAGAACCGGAACTGACGCGGTTCTCCTCTGCCGTTTCGGATTCGGGCGAAGGCCGGTGGACGATTCAAGCGGCCATCGAGGAAGCGGCTCCCGCTCCGGTGCTGACCGCGGCGTTGTACGAACGGTTCGCCTCGCGCGGGGAAACCGATTTTGCGAACAAGCTGCTGTCGGCGATGCGCTTCCAGTTTGGCGGCCACGTCGGCCGAAGCGCCGGGCACTAAACGCGGTTACGATCGCGCTTCGACGTGCAGCGGCTGGTCGAGTTTGAACGTCAGCACCGATTCGACCGGCACCTTGATGGTGCCTTTCGTGAGCACCTGTGTGATCGCTCCGGCGGCGGCGCCGGAACCGGCGCCTATACCAGCGCCTTTTCCTCCACCGGCGATGGCTCCGATGATCGCGCCGATGGCCGCTCCTCCGCCGGCGAACTCACCGGTGCGCCGGTTGGCGCCCAGGCCGGCGTGACCTTGCTGCGAAAGGTCCTCGGTGCTGAGATCGTACTGCCGGCCGTCGATCGAAACAGATGCCAGATCCAGCACCAGGTCTGAGGCGCCCCGGATCTTGCCGCCTTTCGAGGCTGAGCGAATGACGATTTGCGCGCGGGCTCCCGCCGGAATGACCACGTTTCCTTCGCCGTCGAGCACATCTTTGGTGAGCTCAGCCGGATAGGTCTGCCCCTCGGCGGCTTTGCCCGAATCGATGGTCTCGTCGTTTCGCACCGAGATCTCGGTTCCGACCGGGACCGTATGCGTCTTGGTCGTGACCGCAGCTTCCGGCGGATGATAATGCTGGCGCGGACGAAGCTCACGCGGACGCGCGGGCGCTCCCCCGCCGCCCTGCGGTGCGGGCGGTGCCGTCGCGGTTGAAGCCGGAGGAGTGCCTGCCGGCGCAGGCTGTTCCTCGTCATATTCGATGGAGCGGACCTGGTTCATGGGAATCGTGCGCGCCAGCTTGTCGTCCCCGGCGATCTGAAGCTCACTGGGCGACGTGGAAACCACGGTACCCGTCACGCTCGTGCCATCGCGGAGTTCGACCGTCGCGTGCTGGCCGCCGCCGGACGACGTTTTACTGCACGCACATAAGAGCAGCAACACTGCTGCTGTCGCAAGCAGAGCTTTCATGTTCACCCCTCTTCTGATTTTAATCGGCGATTGCCGGACGGGCTGTCAGACTTGCGCCAACTTCCGGGCGATGATGTAACACTCGTCCCAGAACCATAGGCCGCCGTGCTCGCGCAGCACGTCGCGGGTCGCCTCGATGTAAGTATTGCGACTCATGGCCTCGGCCAACCGGTGATCTTCGATCTGGGCCACATAAGTGGCCGCATTCCACGCCGCCAGCAGCGTCGAGGTGCCGATCGACGAGGCGGAGTTGCCAATCTCGGTTGGCAGAGTGTGCATCTCATATCGCAGCAGCGACCGCTCATCGTCATAGGCAACGAACTGAAACTCACGCGCCTGCCCGCCCAGCGCGGATTCGCAACCTCGCAGGAGCTGATACCGATCGCTCTGAAACGGATTCTCTCCCGGCCAGACTCGCTGGATGATCTCCAGCCCCGGATCGTTGCCGCACGAGTGGATCCCGATCAGGCGCCCTCCGGGAGCAAGGTTGCGCGCGAGCGGCGCAACTACCCGCTTGGCTTTAAACTCCACCGAAGCTCGCGCGCGGTAGGGCTGGGATGCCAGGATCAGATCGAAGTCGGCCCGCGGTGTTCCCCGCCTGGGACGAACGCTATCGAGCAAAAACTTACAATCCTCGCGATAGATCACCAGAACAGTCGGCGTCTCGTACATCGGGTTCCCACTCTTGGGACTGATGCGCGCGCGCCAGTGTTCAGACAGGAACGGCTGCAGGGCGGTGATCTGATCGTCGAACTGCCCGGCTGTGTTGCCCTTCAGCTCGACCTCGTGCCAGACCAGCTTCTCCGCCGCGCCCGGCTCGTTGGGCATGAGCAACGGCGCCTCGTCATACTTTATGTTGGTCATGACGAAGACCGTGGCCGGGTGCTCCATGAACCGGTCAGGCAGCTTTTCCAGCGCCAGCCGCACGTCCTCGAGGCTGATCTCTTTGCCGACAATATAGAACGGGATCCGCTCGAACTTCCGATGCATCGTGCGCATCATCCGTGCCAAAACCGTGCCGTCGCCGACGCCGGCGTCGAATATCCGGATGGCCGGCGGCGTGGGGTGGATCTGGTCGAGTTCGGCGCTCACCCTGCTGGCGATCACCCATTTTTCGCTGCAGGTGTTGACGAACATCAGATATTTTTGGCGGTTGTCGTAAAACCGGAAGTTCTGTTCCGGATTTTCCCCCGTGACAACGGCGGATTTGAGCAGTGCCGCCTCCGCGCTGAGTGGCTGGCTGGATTTCATTCCTGACATGATTGAAGAGGCCTGTGTTTGCGGTTCAAGTGTATGACATGCGCCGGACTGCACGCAAGTTGCGGCATCGCCGGCGACAAGATCCGGCACGGGCGCGCCCGCCGCCGGCGCTACGCCAGTTCGAGCTCGATCTTCTTGGCCGCCGGATCGAGCTTCGCAATCCGGAAGCTGCGGATCTGGCCGCTGCGCACCGGCTCTTTTCGGGAAACGCCGCCGCCCGACCCGCCTTTCCATTTCGCCTGCAGCATCGAACTTAGGGAAGACAGGTCGGCTTTGGATTCGGCCGAGGCGGCTTCCAGCGCGCCGTTATCGAGCTGGAGCCGGCACGCGGCCTGGATTCCCTCGCCCAACTCGACGCGCGCCTGAGCGCCGGAAACTTCCGTCATGCGTCCCGTCACCACGTCGCCTTCCTTGTGCTCGGCGATGTATTCGTCCAGGCTGGTGGGCACGAGCTGCTTCATTCCCAGCCGTAAACGCCGCTTCTCGGGATCGATCTCGAGGACCTGGGCCTTGACCACCTGGCCGAGCTTGAGCGCGTCCTGCGGGTGGTTGATACGCTTCTCGGCGCTAATGTCGCCGACGTGAATCATGCCCTCGACGCCCTCCGCCAACTGCACAAACGCGCCAAATTTGGTGAGGCTGGTGACGGGGGCTTCGATTTGCGAACCCACCGGATATTTCTGCGTCGCGTCCGCCCACGGGTCGCCGAGCGCCTGCTTCAACCCCAAGGCGATGCGCCGTTCCGCCTGGTTCACGCCGAGGATCACCACCTCGACGGAATCTCCCGGCTTGACGATATCGGAAGGGCGCTTCACCTTTTTCGACCACGACAGCTCGGAGACGTGAATCAGCCCTTCGACGCCCTTTTCCAGTTCCACAAATGCGCCGAAATCCGTGACCCGCGTGACCGCGCCACGCGCCCGCTCGCCGGTCTTGTACCGGTCGCTGGCCTGCTCCCAGGGGTGCGGCTGGAGCTGTTTCAGTCCGAGCGAGATCCGGCGCTTGGCGGCATCGACTTTCAGCACCCGGGCCTCGATCTGCTGGCCAACCGAAAGCACGTCCGACGCTTTCTGAATGCGTCCCCAGGAGATGTCGGCGACATGCAGCAGAGCATCGACGCCTCCGATATCGACGAAAGCGCCATAATCGGTGAGAGTGCGCACGGTTCCGGTGACCGTCTCGCCTTCCTTGATTTCGGTATACCGGCGTTCTTTGGTGGCGCGTTCCTCTTCTTCGAGCACGGCCCGCCGGTCGACCACGACATCTTCGTCGGCGACGTCGAGCTTGATAATCCGGCAACGGATTTCCTGGCCGATCAGCTTCTCCATTTCGGCCGCATCCTTGGTTCCGCTGCGCGACGCGGGCATAAATGCGCGCACACCGACGTCGACACTCAGGCCGCCCTTTACGGCGGCGGTGACCACACCCAGTATCGGCACCTTATCGGCAAAAGCCTTCTCCAACGAAGTCCAATCCTTCGGACGCTCCACCTTGAGGCGCGACAGCTCGTAGTAGCCTTCGGGGTCGCGTCCCTTGATGGACACCGGAATCTTGTCTCCCCGCTTGACGGACTCGCCGGCCTTTTGAAAATCGGCCAGCGGAATGATGCCTTCGGTCTTAAAGCCGATATCCAGCATTACGGAATCGGCGGTGACGGCAATCACGGTTCCTTCCAGTCCCTTGGCGCCGGACTCGGCTGCATGCGAATGCGTGCGTTCGTACTGCGATAGGATCTCGCCGAACGATTCGGTGGGTTCTTCGGGGGTGGCGGCGGAGTCCGAATCGGAAACCCGATTCTGATCCAGGTAACTTGGGTTGGACATGCAGACCTTGTGTAATTTTATTGTGGCACATCCCGATTCCGCTCCGGCGCGGCGGGACGTGCGCCACGGACTGGCGCTTCGAAGCGCGCCTGCGGAAATACCCTGATCCACCGATATGGCATAATCCCGACTGGGATACCTCCGCGTGCCGACTCACCCGCTGATGCGCTGGACGCGACAGATTCGGCCCCAGGACGTCGTTTGGCTGCTCCTGTTCGCCGCCTTGGTCGCGACGTTGCCGGCCGAGTACATGGATGCCTTTGCTGTCGTCCCTTTGATCGCGCTCGGTCTGGTCCAGGTGCTCGAGCCCAAACTTCCGGCGCATCGCTCCACTCGCAGCCGCGCCGGCTGGATCGTTCTGAAGGTGGTGCTTGGCTTCATTATCATCGGCTACACCAACGGCATCAAAAGCAATTACTGGCTGGTGCTATTGCTGCCGGTGGTTTCAGCCGGAAGTCTCATGGGCATTCTGGGGACGCTGATATTCACCGCGGCCGCCAGCGCCGCGTATCTCTCATTCCTGTTGTTTGTGAATTTTTCGGAATTGCCGGTGGAATGGCCGGTGCTGTTTCTCCGGATCATGCTGCTGGCCATGGTGGGCAATCTCGCGAACATTCTCGCGGAAGACCTGCGGATCCAATCCCGGAACTACCGTCTTGCGGCCGAACAACTGGCCGACGCCAATTTGCACATTCAAGAGGTAGAGGAGGCAGCACGGCGGTCTGACCGGCTTGCCGCGCTCGGCCAGTTATCGGCAGGGCTGGCGCACGAATTGCGAAACCCCCTGGGCACGATCAAGGCTTCGGCGGAGATGCTGGCCCGCCAGGTCAGTTCGGAAAACGAGGTGGCTCGTGAGGTGGCCGGGTTCATCAGCTCGGAAGTGGACCGCACGAACTCTCTGGTAACCCGGTTTCTCCACTTCGCGAGGCCGCTGCAGGTCCGTTTGGAAAAAGCCGACCTGGCCCAGATGCTGGACCGCGCCATTGCCGCCGCGGAGCGCGAGGCGAACAACGTAGCGATCTATAAGAACTACGATCCTGAGATCCCGCCATTTCCGTTCGATGCCGAGCTGATGGAGCGCGTCATCTATAACCTGGTGGTCAACGCCGCGCAGGCATCGCCGCCGGGCGGAGCGGTCACAGTAAAAACCCGCGCTGCCGGCGGCACCGTGGAGATTGCGGTGATCGACCGCGGCCAGGGAATCGATCCCAAGAATATCGGCTCTATTTTCAACCCGTTCTTCACCACCAAAGCGAGCGGTGTCGGCCTCGGGCTCGCGATCGTTTCCAAGATCGTCGATGAGCACGGGGGTAAGATAGCAGTGGAGAGCGAACCGGGGAGAGGCAGCGTGTTTCGCGTGCTCCTGCCCACGGTGCGCGCCGTCGCAGAAACTTCCGCATGAAAAAACGCGTTCTGGTCGTGGAAGATGAGGAGAAGCTCCGCCGCGTGATTGAGCTTCAATTAACGTCGGCGGGCTTCGACGTGGACAAGGCAGCCACTGCCGAAGAAGGAATCAAGGTGGTTGACCGCGCCGATCTGGTCCTCACCGATCTGCGCCTTCCCAACATGGATGGCTTGCAGTTGCTGGGGCTGATTCGTCGGCAGAATTCGCAGGTCCCGGTCGTCGTTATGACGGCCTACGGCAGCATCGAGACCGCGGTGGAATCGATGAAAGCCGGCGCCACCGATTTTCTGCTGAAGCCGTTTTCGCTTGACCACCTGATGCAGGTGGTCAACAAGGCGCTGGAAGTTCGCGCGTTGCGCGACGAAAATCGCCAGCTCAAAGAGGAGCTGGGGCGCCGCTACGAATATGACAACATCATCGGCCGCAGCGAACCGATGCAGGAGATCTTCGCCACCGTCGAACGCGTTGCGCCCACCCGGGCTACCGTGCTGCTCGCAGGCGAGAGCGGGGTCGGCAAAGACCTCATCGCGCGTGCTATCCATTTTCGCTCGCCGCGCCGCGACCGGCCGCTGGTGAAAATCAACTGTACCGCCATCCCCGAAAATCTGATGGAGAGCGAGCTGTTCGGCTACGAAAAAGGCGCCTTTACGGGGGCGGTCTCCTCCAAGCCGGGAAAATTCGAGCAGGCCGACACCGGGACGGTCTTTCTCGACGAGATCGGCGACGTGCCCGGCCCCATCCAGGTGAAGCTGCTGCGCATCCTGCAGGAGCGCGAATTCGAGCGGCTGGGCAGCAACGTCACGCGCCAAACCGACGTCCGCGTGATTGCCGCGACCAACCAGGACCTGCGCGCCGCGCTCGAACAGGGCACCTTTCGCGAAGATCTCTACTACCGGCTCAACGTGGTCCCGCTCAACATCCCGCCTTTGCGCGAACGTAAACAGGACATCCCGTTTCTGGCGAACCATTTCGTCCGCAAACTTGCGCCCGATAGCGGCTCGCAAGTGGACTCCATCACACCCGCCGCGATGGAAAAGCTGATGGGTTATCACTGGCCGGGAAATGTCCGGGAATTGGAGAACGTGATCGAGCGCAGCCTCGTGATGTGCCGCGGCAATCAGCTCGACGCCGGCGATATCAAACTCGAAAGCGCGCCGCGCCCCCGCGCGCAGAACGAGCATCATTTCCTGCCGGATGGCATGACGCTCGATCAGTACGAACAGGAGCTCATCCGTGAGGCGCTGCGCCGTGCCGACGGTAACAAAAGCCAGGCCGCGCGCCTGCTCGGCCTGACTCGCAATGCGCTCCGCTACCGCCTGACTCAGATGGGACTTGAGGCGTGATCGCGAGCTATCTCGCGGATCTGGAAAGGCGCGGCCTGCTGCTGGTTTCGGACGCGCGGCTTCCCAGTCTCGCTTCGTTTATCGCCGGCGAACCGATTCACGGGTCCTGGTGGGCTCATCCGGAGTCCCGTCAGATCTTCCGCATCCTGTCAGAACTCGCCGATCATCCCGACGTGCTGGCGGTCAAACTGATCGCCGGCAAGCACACGCTCGTGCACCGCCGCGTGTGGCCGCAGTTGATGGCGATTGCGCTTTCCGGTGAACCATGGCAATTCGCAGGATTGTCAAAACCGGCGCGCCGCCTCTACGATCGCGTGCTCGCCGAAGGCCCGGTAGAGGCCACCGGTGCGCTGACGCTCGAGCTGGAAACGCGGCTACTGGTCCGTGCCGAGCAGTTCCACAGCGAACCGGGCGCGCACCGAAAACGGATCGAGGATTGGAAGCGCTGGGCGGCGTCGGCTGGAGTTCAATTATCGGGGATCGACATTCAGCAGGCGAAGACTTTTCTTCAATCTCTCTGTCCCGAGGCTCGTTTCCCATGGGGATAACGCGCGAGCCCACCTCGCGCGTGCACTCCCCAACTTGGAACCGCTGGAATCCGTACGAAGAATTACCGATTCCCCACTGCAATTGTCTTCGGCTTGGCGTCCTTGGCGGCTTTCAAGGCATCCCCAAGGATTTGTACGGCCGACGTGGCGACCTCCAGCTCCTTTGGTTGAACGATGTAACCCGGCATCTTCGGGTCGATGTACTTCACCCGAAACAATTGGTTATCAGCCAGGGTACCTAACGCTTGCAGCTCCTCGAGGCTCAAAGAAACGGAGA
>Ga0335079_10004373_pt1 | contig 16263 bp, 22 predicted proteins | sample Lox_Sample_33_FD_206719 | JGI IMG/M metagenome (GOLD analysis project Ga0335079, IMG submission 206719) | Soil microbial communities from Loxahatchee National Wildlife Refuge, Florida, United States - Lox_Sample_3.3 | ecosystem: Environmental > Terrestrial > Soil > Wetlands | place: USA... | reverse complement strand
GCACCGACGAGCTGGGTGCCGCGCTGGAGCATCTGGCGGCCGCGGCCTTGGTCCTTGGCCGCCGCCACGGGCTGGAGCACACCAGCTGGTGGGCGCGGATCAACGTGGTGACCCGCGGCCGGCTGCGATGGCGTGGAAGTGGACGACGCCGCGCCGCTGGTATTCGGCCATCTTGGCGTAGGAGAGGCGAACCTGCGCGGCGAACGCCTTGCCGGTCAATCGGGCCTGGCGGGCCAGCGTCCGGCGCAGCGTGATGGTAAACCGGCGCCACAGCTCGGGGGCGTAGGCGTTGAACAGGACCGAGCCGGTGTAGTCGTAGCAGTCGGCGCACAGTGGCTCGCCGAGCCGGTCATCGTCGCGGGCGTGCTTTTCGTTGCAGGACAGGCGCACACTGTGCGGACAAGTCCGGCCTTTCCGGCGCGGGCGGTAGGCCAGCACCCGGTCCCCGCACGCGCCGGGCGTGGACGGGGCCGAACGGCGGCGCGGTGAGGGTGACGAACACGCATGGATGGTCGGCGACTTCGGCGGGAACGCCCTTGCCGCCGGTCAGTCCGGCCCGGATGAGCTGGTAGGTGTCGGCCCGGTAGACCTCGGCGCAGGGCGCGCAGCGGGAGGCCCGGCGTCTTGCAGGCGACCGGCAGGAGCCCGCCAGGCTCATGCACGGTCGTGTAGCGGTGGATCAGCTCGCCGGTGGGCCCGTCGATGTGATCGACACGGCCGCGCAGCAGCACGGGTTGCAGGCAGCCACCGGCGTGCCGGATCGTACCTGCGGGAACGGGGCCGGTGGGCAAAGGTGGTACTCCTCTCGTCGGGCCCTCGCGGGCGGTGGACGAGCGGAGGCAGACCGCAGCCAGGTCAGGTGGGTTCGGGACGCGTGGATCAGCGGTGCTGTGCCGCATGGGAGCCTGGCTGGGATTGCCTGCCGCTCGGGGCTTCATGTGTTGGCTGGTGCACCGTGACCCGGGCATCCGGTGACTTACCGGCCCGGCTTCTGCACGGTCATCCCTCGATGAGGGGAGGCCTCGTGACCTCGACGTCTAACACGTACCCAAAGTACATGCCTAATAAAATTGATACTAGCTCAATTTCCAGCCGTCATGCGTTCCGCCAGTTCGCGTAGCTCGCGGCTGGGCGGGTCCTGCATGGTGAGCAGGTCAGACACAATCTGGCGGGCCAGGTCGTGTCCCTGGACCAGTTCCTGTGTGATGCTCTCGGCTTGAGTCAGCGCGGCAACGGCTTCGCTGATCTGGCGGCGCTGAGCGTGCGCGCGGGCGACATCGAGCAGCGTCCGGGCCTGCCGTTCGGCGGACAGCCCGGATGTGTCCACGGTGGCGGCGGCGCGCAGCGCCCGGCCCGCGTCACCCAGCTCGACCGCGACGGCGATCTCATACAGCCGCACGTTCGTCGGCCCGAACTCGGTGTTGAACTCGTTGTGCCCGTCCCCGAGCCGACCGGCGATCTCCCGAGCCTGCTCAAGCTCGCTGTAGGCGGTATCCGCATTGTTGGTCCGCGCAGCGGTGACGGCGCGCTGGAGGGTCAGGCCACCCCACAAGGACACGGCCTGCGGGTCGCCCTGGTCAGCCTTGGACCATAGGGCGGCAGCCGCGGTGCGGGCGGTCTCCTCGGCCTGGTCGTAATGCCGGGCCGCGATAAAGACGAACACCAGCCGGAACGCCCCGGCGGCAACCAGCATCGCATTGCCTGCCCGTTCGGCGGCGGCCATCGCCCGGTCAGCGGCGATCCAGGCCGCATCCGGCTCGCCGATCTCGGCCAGGCCCGCCGAACACGCCTGATACGTCGCGGCCAGCAGCTCGAACACCTCGGCCTTTTTGCCGTCGGGCACGCTCCGGGCGGCGGTCTCCAGGTCGGGGACCAGGCTGCCCAGCAGCTCGGTCAGCTCGGTGTAACGCCCGGCATGCGTCAGCTCCCACGCCTTGCGAGTCCTGGTCCGGAGCGTGCGCACGGCAGGCGCGTGGCGTCCGTCGAGCATGGCCCGCAGCGCGTGAGCGCCGGACAGAACCAGCCGCAGCCCACCTGCGCCCGGCGGTTCCTCGGTCACGGCGGCAACGACAGGTGCCTCGGCCGCCAACTCAGCGAGCGGGATGTCGAGCGCGACGGCGACGGTCTCCAGCACCGACATCCGGTCAACCTTCCGGACGCCGCGCTCGACCTGGGACACCCAGGCCACCGACCGATCGATCATCCTGGCCAGCTCGGGCTGAGACAGCCCCCGCCGTCGCCGTTCGGCGGCGATCCGTCGTCCCAGCGCCTTCTGATAATCCGGGCTGGTCACCCGTCGGTGCCCTTGCCGGTCTGGAGGGTCAGCCAGTCGACCTCCGTGCTGGCAAGGTACTGGTCTCGCTCGGCCAGGTAGCGGCGGGTGTGCGGCGATGCCTCATGCGCCTCGAAGGCGGCCCTGTCCCGGTACAGCTCGTAGAAGATCCGCTGCAGCGGCTGCCCCTCCACCGTGTGCGAGGCGTAGACGAGCGTCCCCGGCTCGCTGGCCTTGATGGCCTCCACGGTCTCGGCCACCAGCCGATCGTAAGCCTCGGCGCTGGCCTGGTCCTTACACGTGAAGCGCACGCACAGACCCAACATCAGTCTCCTCCAGGTGGTGTCACGCCATGCTCGCACCAAATGTGCGCGGCCAGTACACGGAATAACACGTACTTATAGTACGTGAATCAGATTAAGAGTACGCTCATGCTTGGTAAAGATCGTGGAACGTGCGCTCAGCGAGGACCCATGCACACGTCAGCAGCCAGAGCACTCGCCCTACGCACCAGCGGCGTCACCTATCCCGGCAGCATGGAGTACGTAAGAGTCGTCCGTGCCGACCTGCGGGCGTTACTACCCGGCTGCCCGATGGCGGATGAGGTGATCCTCTGCGCTTCCGAGCTGGCCGCCAACGCCGCCGTGCACAGCGACTCGGGCATGCCCGGCGGTACCTTCACCGTCCGAGCAGGGGTTCACGCTGGCTGCACCGTCCGAGCAGGGGCTCACGCTGGCTGCCACGTCCGTGTTGAGGTTGAAGACAACGGCGGTCCCTGGGTCGCGGCCCCAAGCCATCCGGGAGGCCATCACGGCCTGGACATCGTCCGCGCTCTGGCCAGTGAGTGGGGCATCAACGGCAACCACGCAGCCCGTACCATCTGGGCACGCTTTGACTGGTCCGAGTAGGCGCGACCAAAGCGGCTCGCGCTCACGGAGCCGTTGTCACGGAGCCGTAGTTGTGAGGACTTTCTTCACGATCATTTTTCAAGGGCGCACCTTCGGCGCGCCAGACCGACCGGCCCTGCCATGCTCACGGAGGATGCGCGGGACGAACACGGCGAAGCGTTGAGCGACCGGACAGTGGCCGCACCGTAACGGTCCGGGGTGATGGGGACTCTCGCCGCAGGTGGCGGGGCAGCCTGGCCCGCTGCCTCCGGCGCGACAGCGCACCGGCGCGGGCCGCTGCCCGCCGCGCCGCCAGGTGGGGGCGGGTGCCGTCGGGCCGGACGGCGCCGCGGACGGTCTTGCCGTCGATGGCGATGTGCCACGGCCCGTTCCTGGACGCCGAGGAGCAGGAGCACAGTGGCTGCGGTGTGGCGGGCGTCGTGCAGCCGGGCCAGGTCGGCCCGCCTGGGCAGGTCAAGGGCGTCGAAGCGCTCGCCGGGCGGGTAGGCGTCGACACACAGGTCGCGGCTCGGCATGCTCGTGGCTGGCGGTGTGCAGCCGGGCGAGCGGGCCCCCGAACCGCAGGTACGCCTCGATGACCCACCCCGCGGTCTGCACACGATCTGCACAACCGAAGGCGAACCCCCTCAAGAGCTTCTACGCTCCCCAAAGGGGCCCGCAGCTTCTGGAAGGGGAACGGCTGGTGCTCAGCTACCGGCCTGGCACGGTCCTGCAGGCGGCTCCACAGCAGGCGAACTACCCCAGGAGAACAAGCCTGCAACTACAGCAGTTCTCCCGCAATGATCAAGAAACCTGGCGGACCGCCACACACGAAAAACACCAGCCACCTAGATCTCGACACAGGTACTTCGCCAACCGCGGAGAGCCCACACCCAGCCAACTCGACTGGGCCTCGTGCCGGCGAGGCAGCGGTACGCGGACTGGGCTGCCGTCTTCGAACACGCCAAGCTCTACTGGCAGGTGGAGATGCCGGCGCCGGGGGAGGTGATCTGTGATCCGGCCAGGCCGATAGTTTCGGCGGCCCGTGGCCAGGCCTCGATGGTCCGCTGCAGGCGGACCCGGGCGCGGCTCCGACGATGCGCCTAACACGGCACCGCGAGGACGAGCCCGCCGATCAGCAGGAGCTGTAGCAGTGGCCGGTGGACCGGGCCGAGCGCGGTTGCCGCCGCGAGCCATGACCCGGCCGACTAGGCGAGGGCTGCCGCGTAGATCCGCTCGGCGCGCCAGGCCAGGCCAGGCCGAGCCGGTGCCCGGCGATGGCCAGCGAGGGCGGGGTCGAGGCAGTGCCGGCGAGCGTGATCGGCCGCCAGCGCGGGTGCGTTCGGCTTCCAGGCCGGGGGCCACCAGGCGGTTCTCGGGATCGACCGCCGTGTAACCTGCTGTCCGGTTCTGCCGGGCTGCGGGAGGTCAACAACGGCCTGGGAAACCGGGAGCAATCTTCCTGTGGGCGGACTTCGGCGCGCCTGTGGCGGCCACAGGCCTCGGCGCTCGCGGTGGCGCCGTGGTCCGCGTCACGGTATGGCATCTGCAGGTGCCGGGCGGGACGCGATGGCGGCCGATATTGTGTGGGGTGCGACCCTCGGCTGCTCCCGCGGGAAGGCTGGTCTTTACGGTGGGACGTTGGCAGAAGGGTGAGCGGACGGTTCAGTTTCTCATCGGCCGTGGCCGTCTTGAGCCAATTGAGGCCAGCGACCTGGGCGCGTTGGCGGGCGCCCTGATCGAGCGGGCCACCCGCCGGGCAGAGGCCAACGGCGACGGCGGCTCTGGAGCTGGGTGACGTCGACGGCGCCTACGCGGCCGCTTACGATGCTTACCGGATTGCTGCCGAGGCGCTGCTCGCGCGCCAGGGTTTGCGGGCGACCGGTGGTGAGGGCTCGCACGTGGCCGTTGAGGACACCGTAGCGGCTCAGTTCGCTGATCAGATCCCCGCGTTCGCCAAGCCGGTCTTCGAGCGGATCCGGCGCACCCGTCATACGGCACAGTACTTCGATCCTTCGGCGGCACCGATCACCGCGTCGGATGCGAGGTGGGCGATCGAGAAGGCGACGGCGGCGCTGGCGGGAGTCAAGGTTCTGCTCTCGGCGTCGCCTTTTGACCGGTTCGGGTGATCGCGGTCAGAGGGCAAGCTTGAGCATCGGTCGGCTGGTTATGGTTTCGTGGAATGATCCTGTGCCGGAACGCAGCCAGTCGGGATCGCGGATCGTTGCCTGGATTGGCCGTCCGAGACGCTTCTCCGCAACCGCGAGAGCGTCGTAGAGCTGGTCCCGGCCCGGATCTCCCAGGATGAGGACGTCGATGTCACCAACGGGCCGCTGCCCGCCCTGTCCTTCGTGCCGCGCCGCCCACGATCCGTAGATGTACGCCTCCTCGATGCCTTCGATGGGCTGGAGGGCACCGGCGACGACAGCGGGAACGCCGAACGCTCGTGTCAGGACGTCGGCAAGACCGGGGTAGTAGGGGCTGTCGGTGTTCGCCCGCACGAGCCGGGTGTTGCCTACCTTCTTGCTGGTGACTAGGCCGGCTTGTTCTGCCCGCTGGACCTCGCGGTGGACGGAGGGGTGCGGCGCGCCGGTCCGCTGGGAGATTTCGGTGAGGCTGAGCTCGAGGTCGGGATCGCCGAGCACGAGCGCGAGGATCTCGGCTTGCTGCTGTGAGCGCAGGATAGGCAGGAGTGGCGGTGCTGGATGTCTTTCCACGAATTGAAGGATACTCTTCTCTTTGCGGAATGTTGAGGATAGAAACATGGCGGCGAGTGTCTTGCCGTCGGACGCAGCCGCGCGGCGCACGCCTGGCACGGTGGCTGCGGGGCCAAGCGCCGACCGCGCCGCCCAGGGCATCAGCATCCAAGCTCTGCGGGTCGATCTGTGACGGCGGCTCGGCGGGCATGGCCCCTCGCAGGTGATCCGGGGGGTGTAGGAACCGCTGTAATCAGCTCCTGGGTGGTGCTCACTCGACAGGCGGCTGCGGCGTGGCTTGCCCACCGCGGTGCGGGCGGCCTTTGCCCCGAACTGCGGTCAGCGGCAGCTGGGAACGAACTGGGAATCACGAGCGCTCGTGAGGGCGCTCTGCGGCTCTGTCCTGCTCACTTGTGCGTGGCTTCACATGCGGAAACATGGTGATGACCTGGTGGCGGAGATAGGGATGCATGGCTGGGGGTCAAGGGGTCGCGGGTTCAAATCCCGCCGTCCCGACCAGAATGAGCAGGTCAGAAGGGGTTTCGGAGATTCTCCGGGGCCCCTTTTCGATCTTCGGGAGCCAAACGGGGAGCCACTGCTAGGCAGATTTCGTTGGCTTGGCTTGCTTCTTGAGGATCTTGTTCATGGCCGTCGCGCCCATGGTGAGCGCGGGCCGGATCTCATGCCGGTAGACGGTCTCGGTGACCGATGTGCCGCTGTGCCCGACGAGGTCGCTGATGTCCTCGATCGGGACGCCGCTGGCGCTGAGGATGGACACGAACGAGTGCCGCAACTCCCGCGGAGTCCAGTGCTCGCCGAGCCCGGCCGCGGTGGTGATCTTCTGAAACTCGCGCCGCACGTGCCAGCGATCGAGCGGGGTGCTGTCCTCGCGGCAGAACACGAGGTCGTGATCTTGCCAGGCGTCACCCGCGCGGAGCCGTTCGGCTGCTTGCTTCTTGCGGTGCTCCTTGAGTGCTGCCGCAGCCTTTGCGGGCAGTTTCAGCACCCGCCGGCTCTTGCGGGTCTTGGTGTCGCCCTTGGCCCGCACCGACCGGTACACCGCTACCGTGCCCGCGTCGAGGTCAACCTCCGCCCACGTGAGCGCCCGGGCTTCCTCGGTGCGGACACCCGCGAGCAGGGAGACGATCACATAGGCGAACAGGCGGAACCCGGCGGCGGATTCGAGGGTCTCCAGAAGCAGGACAGCCTGGCCGAGCGTCATCGCCTTTGACGGGCGGCCCTCCTGGCCCGCGGGGACGACGATGAGGCTTGCCACGTTGCGGCGGACCTTGTCGCGGCCCTGCGCATGACGGATCGCGCGTTCCAGGATCTGGTGAATGAGGCGAAGCGAGCGCGTCGACAACTCCTCGGCCCGTTCATCCATCCACTTGTCCAGGTCGTCCGCCGTCAGCTCCTTGAGCTTGGCCGCACCGATCTGAGGGATCAGGTGGTTGCCGGCGAGCGACCGGTAGTTGCCGGTCGTTCCGCTCGCCTTGCCCTTCATTCCGTGGTCGAGGAAGTCGTTCACCGCATCCTTGACCGAGTACTTGTCATCGGTCTTGATCCCGGCCTCTAAGTCGTCGGCCGCCTGCCGCAGCTTGTCCTTGACCTGGGCCTTGGTCCTGCCCTTGCGTTTCACGCGCAGGCGCTTGCCGGCGGCATCATGGCCGAGGCTGATCGCGCCGGTATACCCGCCCCCTTCCTGGTAGATGGTCGCCTCGTACTTGCCGATGAACTTCATTCGATCCTCCTTCCGTTGTGCCGGTTGCGCCCGGCCTCGTCCTGGTGGCGCTCGATGTACTCATCGATGGCCTTCCTGATGACGTAGGCCAGGTCGCGGTCTTGGTTCCTCGCGATGGCCTGGAGCTTGCCCCGGCGCTCCGGGTCGAGCCGCAGGCTGTAGTTCTCGGTCGGTATGTTGCTCCTGCCTCGTTCGCGCCGGGCGATCTGCGGAGCTGGCCGGTTCTGAGCAGAAAGTAGACCTTGTCGCGGCCGATGTTCAGGATCTCGGCGACTTGCTCGACGGTGTAGGCCTGCAAGCTGTCACCTCCTCCCGGTCGGATGGGTTCGCGTGAGCGGCGCCTTCCCGGTAACGCTGGGTGGTTGTCCGCGTCCTCGTCCACGTCCGCGCGTGCGCCCTATACGCGCAGGCGCGCGCGTGAACGTGGACGATGGACGGACGTTCACGATTACGGATGGTCACCGGTTGGCGGGACCGCCCGCCAGTGGCCGCGGACGGTCTGGACCGCGCGCCCGGCCCCCGCCTGCTCTTGGAGCCGGTAGTAGATCCAGGATCGGCCCATGCCGGTCGCCTCCATGAGATCGGCGACCGGGGCGCCTTCGGCGGGCGCGGCCAGCAACGCATCCCACAGCGCGGTTTCAGGGTCGATGTCGCGGCTTCTGCCCGCAGTCCGGCCGTTGGCGGGGCGGACGGGCCGCGGGCCGTCGTGGGCGTCGTGAGCGTTTTCGGTGCCGCGGCCGGCGGCGGTGTCGAGGGCGTTGGCCGAGGCGGGGTCGAGCGGCGGCCGGTGGCCGGCGTGCCTGCGGACGGCCGCGCCGACCATGTCGTCGTCGAGGAGGTAGGCGCGGGCACGGCGGGGGGTGTCGTGCCCGGGGGAGGAGATGAGGAACTTGCCGGGCGCGTCGAGTTTTTCGGCGTGCCAGCCTGCGGCGAGCATGCCCTGGCCGAGGATGAGGTCGACGTCGCGGCGTTCCCGTACGCGCAGGCAGATCCGCACGTCCAGCTGGGAACGCACCGCTCCCTTACCCATCGCGTCACGGCTGGGCCGCTGGGTAGCGATGATCAGATTCACTGCCTCGGCGCGGCCACGGCGGGCGATGGAGTCGGCGTACCGGTTTGCCTGGGGAGCCTGGCTGGCCAGTTCGGCGAACTCGTCGACCAGGACGACCAACTCTGGGGCGTCGGGGGAGGGGTCCCAGACGCGCTGGCCAGCGTCGGCGAGTGCGGCCGCCCTGCCATCTAGGATCGTGACCGCGTCGCGCAGCTCGGCATGCTGACCCAGACCACGAAGGACACCAACGCGATCCTGCACCTGACATGCTGAAGCTGACGCCCCGGCGGCCGCGCACAACGGCGGGCGCGGGTGCGAGCAGGATCTTCGCGTTACCAGGGCCTTGACGGCGCGACCGTCGGCGGTGAGTCAGCCATCGGCGCCGATCAGGCCGCGCTCGCGCATGCCGTCCACGACCGCGGCCAGCTGCGCGCGCGGCAGGTGCCAGACCCGGCCGAACTTCTCCGCCGGCATGCCCTGCGACAGCGCGAGCAGCACGTGCGCTTCTGTGCCGCCGATGCCGCTGGCGACCAGCGCGACGACATGGCCGTCGCCGCGGTGCTCACGCAGCAAATTGCCCGCGTGCCACAGCCGCGCAAGCGGCTGCTCCGGGGGGAGGTACCAGACCCCAGGGATGGTGTACTGCACGCCGAATCTGCGGGCTACCAGGTCACCGACCCGGGCAGCGTCCACCGCTGGTCACCGAACCCGGCGGCCAGCGGCCCGGCCTCCAGCACCGACTCCAGCTTGGCCAGCTGCTGATCATCCAGCAGGCACCGCGCCGCGGGCCCCTTCGAGGCCAGCCCGGCCAGGCCGCCGGCCAGCCACGCCTGCCGCCACTGCGGCACCGACCGCTCCGTCACCCGCAGCGGAGCTTCCGTTTGAAGCCGGGTTCATGCACCACACGGGATCGTCGCGCTCAGGTCCGGGGATGGCCCGCTGATGTGTCCGTGCCCGCCCCTCCAGCGCTCTCGGCGTCGTCGGCGTGATCGGGCCATGGAAATGCCGGTGTTCACCCCGGTCGGCTCCTTCGCGGCCTGGCAGCAGGTAGCGCGGTGGTCTACAAGCCAAGTGAGCACACTCCCGGCACCGGCGCCTGGCTGGCCCGGCGCGTTCGCGCAGGTGGTAGCACGAGATCGGTTCGCCACGCCCGCCATTTGGCGCGTCGCGAGCCGTTACTTCCATCAGCGTTTTGGCGCCCTGATCGACCTGTCGCCGTTGGCCGCGCGTTGCTTCCACAAGCCGCTCGGCTACGCCGGCGACTTCGAGATGATGAACATGGTCTACCGCAACGAGAGCCTCGGCGGGACGCCGTTCGGCCGGTCGCTCAGTCGTGTTGTCCTGGACAGCGATGCCGCGCGGGCGGTCCGCAACCGGGCGCATTACGTCGCGGAAAAGATCGAGGCGGTGGTCACCCGCGGCGGGCGCCACCGGCCAGCGCGCATCCTGTCGGTCGCGGCCGGGCCGGCGATGGAAGTCCAGCTGATCCTTCGGAACGACCCGGCGCTGCTGGCGGCAGGACGCACCCAGATCGCGCTGATCGACCAAGACGCCGGTGCGCTCGAGCACGCGCGCGAGCAGATCCAATCCCTTGCCGCGGAGGCCAGCGTCGACGTGAGGCTCGGGTGCCTCAACACATCGATCAGGACGGTGCTCGCGGAAGGGCTCGACGACTCCTACGACCTCATCTATTCGGCCGGGCTCTTCGACTACCTGAACGATCGGGTGGTGCGCCGGGCCGGGGCGCGGCTCGTCGATGCCCTCGCGCCGGGCGGTGCCGCGGTGATCGGCAACTTCGATGTCGCGAACCCGACGCGTCCGCTGATGGAGCTGATCCTCGACTGGCCTTTGCATCACCGGTCAGCCGACGACCTGCGCCGGCTCTTCGGCGATCTCGGCACCAGCATGACCATCGAGCGGGAGGCGGCCGGTGTCAACCTGTTCGCCGTGATCGGCACCTAGCACAAGGCGCACAACGAGCGAGACAAAGATCATCCACATGATGCCGCTGGTCGCGTGGTCGTGCCTGATGAGCGCAGCCGTCAGCTCCCTCCAGGCAGGCAACGCCTCTTCGCCGAGCCGCTGTACCACGCCGATGGCCACGCCGCGCAGCAGCGGCGACATCCCCTCGGCGGCGGTGAGGATCTCCCGTGCCGCTTCGGCGGGCTGGCGTTCGGCCAGCCACCCCCATGCCACATGGTCCTGCTGTTCCTCATGGCCGAACGTGGCCGCCTCAGCGATCATCTCGCTGGCCGGCTGGCCCGGGTCCGCCAGCCCGGGCAGGCCCGCCGCCAGGTGCCCGGCCGCCCAGCGGCCGAGCGCGGTGATCAGCGGCTTGCCCGGGTCGCCGGCTACCGCGCCGAACTCGGCCAGCAGCGCCACCAGCCGGCGCTCACGTTCCGCTTGATGTCGCGGCGGCGCAAAGCTGGGTCTGTCGTGGACGTGGCGGTGGCGCTTCTCAATGTCAGGACGCGCGCCGCAGCGGTATCACGATCAGCAGGATGCCGCCGGCTAGGAAGATGATGCCGCCGATCAGGAGACCGGTCGCGATCCACGGCAGCGCGGGCAGCGTGGCGGCCACGTTGACCTGCATGTTCACCGGCCGTGAGCCGTCGGCGTTCATGGCGACCACCATCCAGTCGCCGCTGCGCACCGCCCAGGTGAGGGTCTGGGTGCCCGGCCCGGCTGCGTGCGCGGTCCAGATGCCCGCCCGGCCCGGCGGGACCGCGGGCGCGGAACCCGAATGCGCAGTGTGGGTGCCATGGTGATCGGTCGCGCCGCTGACCGTCGCGTAGTCCACGCCGGCCAGGTAGCGGGCCGCCGCGCTGGCCGGGGCGATGCCGATGAAGGCCGGGGTGGTGCCGCTCACCTGGGTGACGCGGATGCGCACCGTGCCGATCAGGCCGGACGCGACGCCGTTGCCCATATGCAGGCTGACCGTGTCGCTGGCGATCGCGTAGCCGGGGACGCTGTAGGTGGCTGTGGCGAGGTCGGCGTAGCCGCCGTGCCGGTTGGTCTGCACCCACAGCGCGACGCCGCTGCCGCCGAGCAGCCCGATTGAGCACAGCACCAGGATCGCGCCGACGACCACGGAGATAATCCGGCCGGCCGTCCATCCGCCCTGCCTGGCACCGCCGGGTGCCTGCGGGGACGGCTGGCGCGGATCGGGCAGCTGCGCGGCAGCCATCGCGGTCACCCCTTACTGCCAGACGACGGTTGCACCTCAACCCTCTGCGCGTGCCCTCGACCCGACGACGGGCCGGACGTCCCGCCCGGCAGGACGAACGTCCTGTTGACCGGCCAAAGACTGTAGCTGCCTGTGGGGTGCCAGAAGTCTGCCTGGCCTGTGAGCTGCAGCGATGCACCGGGGCCAGCGGTCGGCCATGATGATCAGCCGTGTCCCTCCGTCTGCTCTATCTGATCTTCACCCGCCGCTGGTGTTCCTGGCGCTTGGGCGTGAGGCCCGCGCCGAGGGCGCCACCCGGATCCCGCCGGCCGCGCTGGGCCGCGTACTGGGCCTGGACCGGGCCCCGGCAGTCAAGACGATCCGCCGCAAGCTCGCCGAGCGAGCGGGCGCCCGGCAAGGCCGCGGACCGCGTGTCAGCGCGCGCTCACAGGCCGGGCGGGTAAACCGCGGCCACACAGCGAAGAAGGCCCTGGCGGGCTCGGAGGAATCAGCGCCGCCAGGGCACGACCATGTCGGCAGCGGCGACGCGTGCATCTCCCCCCGACCGAGCGGGTAGATCCACAGCGTCGAGGTGATAGCTGCCGCGCTGCAGGTCGGCGGTGTCGCCGCGCCACTGCGCGACGTAATGCGACACAACCTGTCCTTTTGCTGCATATGCGCAGCGAGGCAACGGGAGATTTCCTCCCTGTCAGCCAATGTGATCATTTCCCGGCGCACGCTTCCCCCGATTCACTCGCGCATTCGCCAGAGCCTCTCACTCAAGGGAAAACCTTCACAGGAGATCCCATACCTCCCGTACGAGAAAACCGCCCGTTACACCCCATTGCCAAGACCGGCTGCGATCAAGCCCGGCTTCCGACGCGGCGGTGTAAACTGGCTTGAGGTCTTTCGTGACCTGCGCCCAGTCCTTTTTCGAGGCGTACTTGAAGGAATTCCGCAGGAGACCGGTGTCGGCGCTGTTCACCAGGCAGCCGTCCCAGCTCAAGCTGACCACGCTGCTTGCGCTGTGCACCGCCCTGTCGTGCACCCCGGAGGACCTGTTCGACCCCGACACCACTCCCGGGGATGTCGCCGGTGTCTGCCCCCGCAGTCGCCGAGCCCGGGGCCGCACGGGGCCGATGTCCACGGGGCTGCCCGCGGACGCGGGCGCACCGAGGGTGCCAGCCATTGACACCGCCTCACGAGAGGGAACTCGTGTTGAACCCCCGCGGCCCCAGCCGTCGGACCAAGGCCGGTGGTCGAACGGCTGTAGAGCGGGGAACCGGCGAACGCCCCCCATAGGAGCAGCGCCCGAGACCGGGACCCGGCGTTCCTTGTCGCCCTTGCCGGCCGGCCGCTGACCAGCCACAAGCACCCGGCCGTGCTGGCCGGGGCCGGCCTGGTCACGGCCGAGCCGGGTGCGCTACCTGCTACGCTCCGCGCCGATGCAGGTGGCGCAGCAGTTCCTGGCCGCGCTGGCCCGCGGCTGGACAGCCCGCTCGGCGCACTGACCGACCACCTCGACCGGGGTGCTTAGGCCCTTACGCTCCCGCAGCCCCGCAGATCTGTCCTGACCTGGAGCAGCGTAGTCAAGCGGTAGGAGGGCGGGTGGCGCGGCGGGTTGCGAGCGCGAGAGACATCGACGAAAGCCCCAGATACGCTGCGGGGAAGCTGATGTTGCGGAACGCGCCCGCCCGCACATGCGTAATGACAGCCCCGCAAAAGTACAGGACCAGGCCACTCCCATGGCCACTCCCGGCAGCGATCCCAAGTGGTTTCGCGCGGAGCCCAGCCAGAAGCCCGACAGCACCAGCCACCTTCACGGCACCTAATGCCGGCGGCCACGAATCGGGGACCCCAACCTCGCGCATGAACTTGAGCACGAACTGCGCGCGTGTTGCTGTTGCTGCGCCAATTCCACCCGTCGCAGCGGCAGTTACGACCGTCACGGCGATATCCACGGCCCCCGGGGTCGCCGCAACCATGTGGGTACCAAGGCCAGAGCGCACTTTCTGTAATTTACCACTATGGTCCTATTCCTGCCTTGACATTCCGGCCAGGCCGGCGAACCGAAACCGAACGCGAAGCCGGCTAAGCAACGGGTTTTCATCCACACCTCCTCCTGGCCAGACCAATCCACACAGCTTGAAGAGGACTGATCGTCATGAAATGTAGCGGGCTTCATTGCCCGGGTTGCGGTCACCACGGCGGTAACGCCGGAATCGGGGCCGGTGCCGTGATCGTGCTTATCGTCCTGGCCGTCATCGCGGACGACCGCCGCGCGATCGGTCACGCGGCCAGTGTTGCCCTGCACGTCTTAGAGGTCGCCGCCGAGGTCGCGGCAGGACTCGCCGTCGCGATAGGGGTTACCGCGTCTGTGCTTGTCATCCGCCATAGGGCCGCGCGCCGGGCCACGATGCGCGCGGTCCGTGAGGGCGGGGGGATTCCGGCTTCTGTGCGCGTTCTTGGGACGCCGCGCCGTCGCATTCGAGGTTGCCTGTGATGTCGGCGCCGAGCAGCCTCACCGTGCCGACGGGTGATGAACCCGTGGCGGAGCAGGACGCTATGGCCGACCTTCAGGCCGTCGGCGTTCAGGGCGTTGCCGCTGGCGTCGGTGCCGTTGAACTTGGCGCCGTCACATTCGAGATTGCCTGTGATGTCGGCGCCAAGCAGGCTGACGGCGCCCGCCGCGGTGAACCCGTTGCGCAGGAGCGTCGAGCCACCAACCTTAAGCCTCTCTGCGACCAGCGCGAGAAGCCTAGCGTTCACGTCCAGATCACCGCCTGCCATGCCAATCCTCGTACCACGGTGCTACGACCGGCCTCGACCGCCACCCCAACCACATTCTCGTCGCGTACATGGCCTCCGCCACGTGAGAGCCGCGTGGCCATGGCACCGGGATCCTCCGCATGCCTGCCAACCCCTTGGGTCCATAGCATCGGATGCATATAGCATTGAGTGCATGACAGGCCTTTACGGGGTGGAAATCGAGCCAGAAGTGCGGTCATGGCTGGAGGAACTCACTGACCGCGACTTCGGCCGGGTCGACTTCCTGGTCGGCGTCCTGGCTGAGCATGCCGAAGCCCTCAGCGAGCCCTACACCCGTCATCTCGGAGGGAAGGTCCGTGAGCTGCGGTTCCACCTGCTCCGCCAGCAGACCCGTGTCAGCTACTGGCTGGCGCCCGGCCGCCGCGTGATTTTGCTGACGGTGTTCCGTAAGACCCGCAGCGCCGAGACTGCGGAGGTGGCCCGTGCCTTACACGCGCAGAAGATCTGCGAGGCCGAGCACAGCCCCGCCCATGGGGCTTTCAACCGGGAGGTGAACTGACATGACCGATGGCCACTCGTCCTATGAGGAACTCGCGCAAGACCGCCGTGGTAGCGAGGACTACCGCGAGGGATACGCTGAAGCCCGCCGCGCCTTCATGATCGGCCAGGCAGTACGCGAACGGCGCCTGGCCATGGGGCTGTCACAGGTCGAGCTCGCCACCCGCGCCGGTATGACCCAGCCCGCGCTCTCCCGCCTGGAAGCCGGCGGAGCGGTCCCGACGATCCCTGTGCTCGAGCGGATCTCCGCCGCCCTCAACGCCGAGCTCATCGTGGAAATCGCACCACGTGCGGCTTGACATATCGTCAACGGGCTAACGAGATTGCGCCATGGCTGGATCACGCGGGTCAGCCGACAAGCGGATGGTCGATGTCGGCGGCCTCGAGGATCTGCCAGATGGGGAGGGCGCGATCTTGTGCCCGAGGCGGTCGGCTCGCCGTAGATCTGCCGGTGGCCCCAGGTCTGTTGTCGTGGGCCATCTCTAGACACGTGTCGGCGGATCGCAGGGCCGGTGCGCCTGATTGCGGGTAAGGCTGACGGCCATGTGATCATGGTCCTGCGGTTGTCGTTTCGGGTTGCGGCGGCGATCACGGTCGGTTTTGGTCGGCGTCGAGTCTTCGTTGATCTTGATTGTCATGGGTGGCCCCTCTTCGGACCGGGGGAGCCGCGGGAGCCAATTAGGGGAGCCAACGTGTTCAGACTCCCTCCGACCTTCTGCGACTCAGTCAGGGCGTTATTGCAGGTGAGGGGCTCCCCGTCCGGCTCCTTCAGACCTAGCCACACACCTTGTCCGTGACTGGGGGTCAAGGGGTCGCGGGTTCAAATCCCGCCGTCCCGACTAGAAACCGCAGGTAGACGGCCTGATCGTGATAGCTGACAATCAGGCCGTCGATCATTTGTAGGCCAGTTGTAGGCAGGACCGGCCGTCAATTCGCGGCTCTGGTGGACACTGGAAAGTGACGGATGTCACACACCGGGATCGCGGTGTCTGTTTTCGTTGAACACACGCGGCTTGATCAGCGTGTCCGGCGTCGCTTTGAATGGGCATGGTCGCGCCGTTTTGAGTGGGCACGGACGGGTGTTGGGAAGGCCCCGCCGGCGGGGCCGGCGGGGCTTGGTGGT
>Ga0335079_10004371_pt1 | contig 16266 bp, 12 predicted proteins | sample Lox_Sample_33_FD_206719 | JGI IMG/M metagenome (GOLD analysis project Ga0335079, IMG submission 206719) | Soil microbial communities from Loxahatchee National Wildlife Refuge, Florida, United States - Lox_Sample_3.3 | ecosystem: Environmental > Terrestrial > Soil > Wetlands | place: USA... | reverse complement strand
GTCGGCCTCCGCGGCGCGGAAGCGGCGCGTGCCGCGCCCGTCGGTGCCGATCGCCGGCTTGACGACGTAGTCATCGAAGGGCGGCGGCGACCACGCCTCTGCAGCCGGGGAGTAGCGCGTCGGCACGACCGCGACACCCTGCGCCTCGAGCGTCGCGAGGTAGCGCTTGTCGGCCGAGAAGCGCAGCGTCGCGGGCGGGTTCAGCAGCCGGGTCACGCGGCTGACCTGCTCCGCCCAGCGATCGAACGCGGCCGGGTCCTCCGGGTAGTTCCAGGTCGCGCGGGGCAGCACGAGCGCGTAGCGTCCCCAGTCGACGCCCGCATCGTCCCAGGCGGGCGCCTCGGCCGCGAGGCCGAACTCCGCGAGCGCCGCGGCGAGCGGTGCGTGGTCGAGGTCGCGCGCGCGCGCCTCCCGGGCGGTCGCGAGCGCGATGCGCACGGATCAGTTCTTGACGAGCGCGGCGACGAACTCCGGGACCGGCAGCGCGTCGAGGCGCGCGGCATCGGCGCCGAGCGCCTTGATCGCAGCCGCCTGCTTGGCGCCGTAGTGCGCCGCGACCGACGACTCGAACTTCTGCATCAGCAGCGGATAGCCCTCGGCGCGGCGTTTCCTGTGCCCGACGGGGAAGTTGACCTCGACGCGCCGCGACTCGGCGCCGCCCTTGAAGAACACCTGCACGGCGTTGCCGATGTGGCGCTTGTCGGCCTCGTAGTATTCCCTCGTGAAGGTCGGGTTCTCACGGACCTGCATCTTCGCGCGCAGCGCGTCGACGCGCGGGTCGTTCGCGACCTCGTCCTCGTAGTCGGCCGCGGTCAGCCGGCCGAAGATCAGCGGGATCGCGACCATGTACTGGATGCAGTGGTCGCGGTCGGCGGGGTTCGCGAGCGGCCCGGTCTTGTCGATGATCCGGACCCCGGGCTCCTGGGTCTCGATGACGACGCGCTCGATCTGATCGAGCTTGCCCCTGACCTCGGCGTGCAGCGCCATCGCGGCCTCGACCGCGGTCTGCGCGTGGAACTCGGCCGGGTAGCTGATCTTGAAGAGCACGTTCTCCATCACGTAGCTGCCGAACGCTTGCTTGAACTCGAGCGGCTTCTTGAAGACGACGTCGTAGAAGCCCCACTTCGGCGCCGACAGCGCCGAGGGATAGCCCATCTCGCCGGTCATCGCGATCAGCGCGTGGCGCACGCCGCGGCTGGTCGCGTCCCCGGCCGCCCAGCTCTTGCGGGAGCCCGTGTTCGGCGCGTGGCGGTAGGTGCGCAGCGCCCCGCCGTCGAGGAAGGCGTTCGAGACCGCGTTGATGACCTGCTCGCGGCTGCCACCGAGCATCCCGGTCACGACCGCGGTCGTCGCGACGCGCACGTTCAGCACGTGGTCGAGCCCGACCTTGTTGTAGGCGTTCTCGAGCGCGGTGACGCCCTGGATCTCGTGCGCCTTGATCATCGCGGTCAGCACGTCGCGGACCTTGAGCGGCGCGCGGCCCTCGGCCTCGTTGCGGCGCGACAGGTAGTCGGCGACCGCGAGGATGCCGCCGAGGTTGTCGGACGGGTGGCCCCACTCGGCGGCGAGCCAGGTGTCGTTGAAGTCGAGCCAGCGGATCATGCAGCCGATGTTGAACGCCGCCTGCACGGGCTCGAGCTCGTAGGAGGTCCCCGGGACGCGCGCGCCGCCGACCATCGTCGCGCCCGGCACGACCGGGCCCATCAGCTTGGTGCAGGCGGGATACTTCAGCGCCTGGAAGCCGCAGGCCAGCGTATCGAGCAGGCAGTAGCGCGCGGTCTCGTACGCGAGCGCGCTCTCGATCCGGGTCCCGAGCACGTACTCGGCGATGTCCACGAGGACGCGGTCGGGGTCCGGGCGCTTGGCGGACTTGTAGTCGTGGCTGGACATGGGGGCGCTCGCGGCGGTGGGGGGCCGCGATGTTGCCGCAGGCGGACCGCGCGCGCCAGTCGCGGTCCGCCGCAATCCTACCGCGCGCTCAGGGCGCGCCGCCGCCCTTGGCGATCCATTCGTCGACGAAGTGCTCGAGCAGCGTCAGCGGCACGGCGCCGTTCTCGAGCACCACCGCGTGGAAGTCCTTCAGGTTGAAGCGCGCGCCGAGCGCCGCGCGGGCCTTGTCGCGAAGCTCGAGGACCTTGAGCTGCCCGACCTTGTAGGCGCAGGCCTGCCCCGGCAGCGCCATGTAGCGCTCGACCTCGGTCACGACCTCGCTCTCGGGCATGCCGGTCTTCTCGACCTCGTAGGCGATCGCCTGCTCGCGGGTCCAGCCCATCGCGTGGATGCCGGTGTCGTCGACGAGCCGCACGGCCCGCAGCATCTCGTCGCGCAGCCGGCCGAGGTCGCCGTACGGGTCGTCCTTGTACATGCCGATCTCGGCGGCCAGGCGCTCGGCGTAGAGCGCCCAGCCCTCGGCGTAGGCCGAGTACAGCGTCTGCTGGCGGATCAGCGGCACGTCCTTCAGGTTCTGCGCGGTCGCGATCTGGAAGTGGTGGCCGGGGATGCCCTCGTGGTAGGTCACGCTCTTCATCGTCCAGGTCGGCAGCTCGTGCATGTCGCGCAGGTTCGCGAAGTAGGTCCCGGGCCGCGAGCCGTCCATCGCCGCCGGCTGGTAGTAGGCGCCCGCCGAGCCCTTCTCGGCCGCCACCGGCACGCGCTCGACCATCAGGCGCGTCTTCGGGAGCGTGCGGAAGTACTCCGGCATCCGCGCGTTGACCTCGTCGAGGATCTGCTGGTAGCGCTCGAGCGCCTGCTTGCGGCCCGCGTCGTCGTTCGGGAACAGGAAGCGCGGGTCCTGGGTGAGCTGCTGCATGCGCTCGGCGATCGAGCCCTTCTCGAGGCCCTGCGACTTCAAGAGCGCGTCCATCTCGCTGCTGATGCGCGCGACCTCGGAGAGCCCGAGCGCGTGGATCTTCTCCGCCGGGTAGTCGGTCGTCGTGAACTGCTTCAGCATCTGCGCGTAGTAGGCCTTGCCGTCCGGCAGCCGGTCGACGCCCGCGCTCTGCGTCGCCGCCTGGGGCCTCAGCGCCTCGAGCGCCGCGTTCATGCGCACGTACGCCGGGTAGATCCGCGCCTTGAGCGCCTCGATCGCCTGCGCGTGCAGCGTCTCCTGGAGCTTGGGATCGAGGTCCTTGGCCTTCTTCATCCGCTCGACGAAGGTCGTGACGAGCGCGTTGTCCTCCGGCTTGGGGCGGATGGTGTCGTTGATGACGACCTCGGACTTCTCGAGGAGCGAGATCGGCAGCACGACCCCGGCCTTCGCCTGGCGCTGCATCTCGGCCGTCAGCCCGTCGAGCTTCTCGCCCATCGCCTCGAGGCGCTTGACGTAGTTCCTCGCGGTCTTCTCGTTCTTCACGACGTGCGAGGACTGCATGAAGCTCGCGAGCTGCACCTCGGTGCCGAACATCGGGCTGATCGGGTAGAGGCCCTCGGACGAGAGCCAGTCGAAGCGCTTGAACGCGAGCCCGGTCCCGAACTGGTCCTCGAGGATGTCGTAGGTGATCTGTTCCTGGCGCGTCAGGCGCGCGCGGTCGAACTCGTGCAGCTCCTTCAGGAACTGCTCGGCCTGCGCGTAGTCCTCGTCGCGCTTGGCGACGCCGACCGGCGCGAGGCGCCCGGAGTGGTAGTCGAAGATCGTCCCGTCGGCGATGCCGATCTGCGTGAAGAACTCCGGGTTCTTGACCAGCAGCTCGAGCGTCTGCCGGTTCGCGAGCTGGTTGATCGTAAAGGGCTTGCCCCAGACGATCTTGTAGACGGCGATGCCGAGGAACACGACGACCGCGAGCGTGGCCCAGCCGGCGATCCGCCAGAACTTCTTCATTCGACTCCCCCTTCGGTTCCGAGGTGGCAGGACGCCGGCGGCTGCCGGTCGCTGCACCAAAGCGCACATTCTCCGCAGATCGCGCCCGGGTACCGCCTCGGCTCACCGCACCCGTCGCTCGGTTCGTCGCAGGCCCGCCCGGCCTGCGGCGGGCCCCGAACCCCGCGGCACCGCCTGCGGGGTTCCCCTACAGCGGCGGCGGCGCTGCTCAAGATCGTGGACGGCGGACCGCTAAACGCTAAGGGAGCCCTGTGGACCGCACCGCGCCGATGTCGATCGAAGTCCCCCGCCACCAGCTGCACCGCCTGACGATCGCGGTGCTGATCGCGACGTTCTGCGTGCTCGGCCTCGGCCAGTACGCGGCCGCGCGCTGGTGGTATGGCGGGACGGTTGCCGCCGCCGAGCACCGCGACGGTCTCGCGCGCGCGCGGCTCGCCGAGCGCACGATCCTGACGCAGCGCGACAGCCTGCGGCGCACGGCGGCCGACGAGGGCCGCTGGGACGAGACCTACAAGTTCGTGCTCGGCAAGAGCCCGAACTACTTCGCCGCGAACTGGGACGCGGACACCTTCGCGAACCTCAGCATCGACGTCGTCGGCTTGGTCGCCGCCGACGGCCGCCTGGTCGGGCTGCTCGCCTCCGACGCCGTCTCGCGCCACTACGTGGCGCCGCCCGAGGAGTTCGTCGCGGCGCTCGCCAAGGACGCGCCACTGATGCGCCACCTCGGCGACCTGCGCGCCGACCGCGGCTTCGTGCGCGTCGGTTCCGAGCTCTACGCCTACGGCGCGGCGCCGGTGCTGCCGACCTCCGGGATCGGGCCCCCGGCCGGCGCGATCTTCGTCTTCCACTCGCTCGGCTCGGTGTTCCAGGGCACGCTCGCCGACGCGCTCGATGCGCACGTCACGCTGCGCACGGTCGCGCACACGACGCCGCTGCCGCCCGTCGAGGCGCCGGCCTTCGCCGATGGCGACGATGCGGTGCTCGCGGTGCGCTTCGCGGTCGCCGACACGCTCGACGGCGCGGCGCTGATGGTCGAGATCGAGAGCGCGCGGCCGGTGCACGAGGCGGCGGCGCGCGCGGCGCGCGCGCTCTTCTGGTCGGCCGTCGTCGCCGGCGCGATCGTCGCGCTGTTCGTGCTGGTGTTCTTCGAGCGCCGGCTGCTGCGGCCGTTGCGCCTGATCGCCGCGCGCCTCGTCGAGATCGGCCGCGCCGGCGATCCGGCCTCGCGGCTGAAGCCCCACGCGCACGAGGACGAGATCGGGACCGTGGCGCGCGCCGCCAACGAGATGCTCGCCGAGCTCGAGGACGCCAAGTACCGCGCCGACGCGGCGCGCGACGCCGCGCTCGCGGCGAGTCGCGTCAAGTCCGAGTTCCTGGCGCGCATGAGCCACGAGATCCGCACGCCGATGAACGGCGTGCTCGGCATGACCGAGCTCCTCGAGCGCACCGAGCTCACGGCGCGGCAGCGCAAGTTCTGCGACACGATCCACCGCTCCGCGATCTCGCTGCTGGAGATCATCAACGACATCCTGGACTTCTCGAAGATCGAGGCGCACCGGCTCGAGCTGCAGGCGGCCGACGTCGACGTCGCGGCGCTCGTCGAGGACACCGCGGAGCTCCTCTCGAGCCGCACCCACGGCCGCGACCTCGAGCTGATCGTCCGCGTGCGCCCCACGGTGCCGCCGGTCGTCAACCTCGATCCGCTGCGGCTGCGGCAGGTGCTGACCAACCTGATCGGCAACTCGCTGAAGTTCACCGAGCACGGCGAGGTCGTCGTGACGGTCGACTCGGCTGCGGTGCACGAGGGCCGCACCACGCTCGAGTTCAGCGTCGCCGACACCGGCATCGGCATCGCGCCGGGGGCGCTCGCGCGGCTGTTCGAGCCGTTCGCGCAGGCCGACGCCTCGACGACCCGCCGCTACGGCGGAACCGGGCTCGGGCTCGCGATCGCGCACCAGCTCGTCGAGCTCATGGGCGGCAAGATGACGGTCGCGAGCGAGCCGGGCCGGGGCTCGGTGTTCACGTTCCGGGTCCCGGCCGACGTGCCCGCGCTCGTCGGCAGCGGGCCGGCGCGGCCGCCGCTCTTGAAGGACCTCAGGATCCTGGTCGGCGACGAGAGCGCGGTCGGGCGCGCGGTGCTCGCGGAGACGCTCGCCGCCGCCGGCGCCGAGGTCATCGCCGTCAGCGACGCGCATGAGGCCGACGTCGAGCTCGCGAAGCAGCCGCGGCCGGACGTCGCGCTCCTCGACCACCGCTTCGCAGGCCGCGTGCTCGCGCGCCTCGTGGCCGGCGTCCCGATCGTCACGATGGCCCCGACCGGCGACGCCGGCAACGGGCCGGAGCCGGGCTCGGACGGCGGCATCGCGGGCTACGTCACCAAGCCCGTGCGCAGGAGCCTCCTCGTCGCGACGCTCGCGCGCGTCACGGGGCGCGGCGCGGAGCTCGACACCGCGACGTTCCTCGCGAGCGTCGGCCTCTCGGCAGCCGGCGAGCGCCTCGGCCTCAGCGTGCTCGTCGTCGAGGACAACCCGGTCAACCAGGCGGTCGCCTCGGGCATGCTCGAGGCGCTCGGCTGCCGCGTCGCGCTCGCCGGGCACGGCGTCGAGGCGCTCGAGCGCATCGCCAGCGGCGGCATCGACGTCGCGCTGATGGACTGCGAGATGCCGTTCATGGACGGGATCACCGCGACGCAGCGGCTCAGGGAGCGCGAGGCGGCGACGCACCTGCCGCGCCTGCCGGTGATCGGCATCAGCGCCCACGCGCTGCAGGGCGCGCGCGAGGAGTGCCTGCTCGCCGGCATGAACGACTTCGTCGCCAAGCCCTTCACGATGGCCGAGCTCGCGCGCGCGCTCCGGCGCCACGCGCGGCGGCGCCCGGTGGCGGCACCCGAGGAGCCGGCTCAGCCGCGCGCCGCCAGCGGCACGAACGGGCGGGGGTCGGGCCCGACGTAGTTGGCGCTCGGGCGGATGATCTTGCCGTCCTCGCGCTGCTCCATCACGTGCGCGCACCAGCCGGTGGTGCGCGAGATCACGAACAGCGGCGTGAACATCGCGGTCGGCACCCCGAGCTGGTGGTAGCTGACCGCGCTGTACCAGTCGAGGTTCGGGAACATGTTCTTGACCTCGCGCATCACGCTCTCGAGGCGCGCGGCGATCTCGAACAGCTTCAGGTCTCCGGCGCGCTCGGCGAGGCCGCGCGCGACGCGCTTGATGACCTCGTTGCGCGGATCGGCGATCGTGTACACCGGGTGCCCGAAACCGATGATGACTTCCTTGTTCGCGACGCGCCGCCGGATGTCGGCCTCGGCGGCGTCGGCGTCGGCGTAGCGGCTCTGGATCTCGTAGGCGACCTCGTTGGCGCCGCCGTGCTTCGGGCCCCGGAGCGCCCCGATCGCCGCGGTCACCGCCGAGTAGACGTCGCTGCCGGTGCCGGCGACGACGCGCGCGGCGAAGGTGCTCGCGTTGAACTCGTGCTCGGCGTACAGGATCAGCGAGGTGTGCATCGCGCGCACCCACTCGGGCGGCGGCGCGCGGCCGTGCAGCAGGTGCAGGAACTGCCCGCCGATCGAGTCGTCGTCGGTCGCGACCTCGATGCGCCGGCCGGCGTGGCTGTAGTGGTACCAGTAGCACAGCATCGACGGCAGGCTCGCGATCATCCGGTCGGCGATGTCGCGCGCGCCGGCGGTCCCGTGGTCGTCCTTCTCGGGCAGTGCGCAGCCGAGCGCCGAGACCGCGCTGCGCATGACGTCCATCGGGTGGGTCGAGGCCGGCAGCGCCTCGAGCACCTCCCTGACGAGCTGCGGGATGCCGCGATAGCTCCTGAGCTTGTCCTTGTAGGCCCTGAGCTCCGCGGCCACCGGCAGGTGGTCGTGGATCAGCAGGAAGGCGATCTCCTCGAACTCGGCGTGCTCGGCCATCTCGAGGATGTCGTAGCCGCGGTAGTTCAGGTCGTTGCCGGTCCGCCCCACGGTGCACAGCGCCGTGTTGCCCGCCACGACCCCCGAGAGCGCGACCGACTTCTTCGGCTTGGCCTGCATCACGGGATTGGGCATGTTGACGGTGTCTGACACGACGTCACCTCGGTACGGGTCGGGCCCGCCTCACTTCGCGAACAGCTCGTCGAGCTTCTTCTCGTACTCATGGTAGCCGAGCACCTCGTAGAGCTCGGCCCGCGTCTGCATCCGGTCGAGGAGCGCCTTCTGCGTCCCGGCTTGCCGAAGCTCGGTGTAGACGCCGAGCGCCGCCTTCGACATCGCGCGAAACGCCGACAGCGGGTAGAGCACGAGCGCAACGCCCGCGCCCTCGAGCTCGGGCACCGTGTAGAGCGGCGTCTTGCCGAATTCGGTGATGTTGGCGAGCACCGGCACGTCGACCTTGGCGGTGAACTCGCGGTACTCGTCGAGCGTCGCGAGCGCCTCGGCGAAGATCATGTCGGCGCCGGCCTCGACGTAGGCGAGCGAGCGCTCGACCGCCGCCCGCTGGCCCTCGACGGCGTGGGCGTCGGTGCGCGCCATGATCACGAACTCATCGTCGGTGCGGCCGTCGACCGCCGCCTTGATGCGGTCGACCATCTCGCCGGTCGACACCAGCGCCTTGCCCGGCCGGTGGCCGCAGCGCTTCGCGGCCACCTGGTCCTCGAGGTGCATGCCGGCGGCGCCCGACTTGATCAGGTCGGCGCAGGTGCGCGCGATGTTGAAGGCCGCGCCCCAGCCGGTGTCGGCGTCGACGAGCAGCGGCAGCGCGGTCGCGCCGGTGATCCGCCGCACGTCCTCGCAGACGTCGTTGAGCGAGGTGATGCCGAGGTCGGGCAGGCCGAAGGAGGCGTTGGCGACGCCGGCGCCCGACAGGTACAGCGCGCGAAACCCGGCCCGCTCGGCGAGCAGCGCGCTGAAGGCGTTGACGGCGCCGACCACCTGCAGCGGCCGCTCCTGCTCGAGGGCCGTCCACAGGCGCGCGCCGGCGGACGTCGGGGTACGGGACATGCGAAGGACCTCTAGTGACGCGCGGTCATGTTAGCTCACGGGATCCGGACCAGCGTGCGGCCCTGGACGCGCCCGGCGACGTAGTCGGGGAACGCCGCCGCGAGCTCCTCGAAGCCGATCGTGCGCGCGCAGATCCGCGCCAGGTGCCGGGGCCTCAGGTCCGTCGCGATCCGCTCCCACACCTTCAGCCTGAGCTCGCGGGGATTGACGACCGAGTTGATGCCCAGCAGGCTCACGCCGCGCAGGATAAAGGGCATCACCGTCGTGTGTAGCTCGGGGCTGGCCGCAAGCCCGATGCTCGCGATGTTGCCGAAGAAGTCGACGGTGCGCGTCAGCCACGTCAGCACCTCGCCGCCGAGGTTGTCGATCGCCCCGGCCCACTGCACCGCCTCGAGCGGGCGCTTGCCGAGGTTGAGCTCGCCGCGCCTGAGGACCCGCGCCGCGCCGATCGCGCGCAGGTACTCGTCGGCCTCGGGCTTGCCGCTCAGGGCCACGACCTCGTAGCCGCGGCCGGCGAGCATGTCGATCGCGAGCGAGCCGACGCCGCCGCTCGCGCCGGTGACGACGACCGGGCCCCGCTGCGGCGCCTGGCCGTTCTGCTCCATGCGGTGGATCGCGAGCGCCGCGGTGTAGCCGGCGGTCCCGATGCGCATCGCATCGTCAAGGCCGAGCCCCGGCGGCAGCGGCACGACCCACTCGGCCTTCATGCGCGCGTAGGCCGCGTAGCCGCCGTCGTGCGTCTCGGAGAGGCCGCAGCCCGTCACGAGCACCCGGTCCCCTTCCTTGAAGCGCGCGTCGGCGGAGGACACGACCTCGCCCGCGAGGTCGATGCCGCCGACGAGCGGGTAGCGGCGCAGGATCCTTCCTGCGCCGGTCGCGGCCAGCGCGTCCTTGTAGTTGATCGTCGAGTAGCGCACGCGCACGACGACCTCGCCGTCGGCGAGGTCGGCAAGCTTGAGCGTGTCGATGCGCGCGGCGATCTTGCCGCCCTCCTCGTGGATCCGAAAGGCCTGGAATGCGTTCGGCGACTGGCTCATCGGAGCCTCCCTCTGGGGTCAGGTTGCAGCGCGGCGCTCGAGCCAGGCGACGAGCCCCTGGACGTTGAGCGCGACGTCCTCGTCGAGGAGCGCGTGGCGCTCGCCGACCGTGCCGGCGTAGCCGTGCGCATCGAGCGCCCTCGAGTGGTACGCGAAGATCTCGTCCTGCAGGTGGCGCGCGCGCGCCGGATCGTTCGCGTGCTTGTACGCGATCGCGACGTAGTCGCGCAGCGCCTGGTGCAGGTCGCGCGCGAGACGCGCGATGTCGCGCACGCGGCTGTAGTGCGTCAGGTACACCGCGCGCGGCTGAAGCCCCACGATGCGCTCGATCGAGGCGTGCAGCTGGTCGGGGTCGAACTGCGAGGGCGTCGTCGCCGGCATGATGAACTCGCGCCCGGCGACGTCGAAGTCGCGGTACGAGACGCCGAAGGTGTCGCCGGCGAACACGATCGCGGCCGCGCGGTCGTGGATCGCCTGGTGGTGCAGCGCATGGCCCGGCGTGTGCAGGAACTCGAGCACGCGCCCGGCGAGCGCGTGTTCGGCGCCGTCCCGGGTCACGACCACGCGCGCTGCGGGAATCGGGCGCACCTCGCCGTAGCGGCGCAGGAACGCCGCCTCGCCGTAGACCTCGCGGGTCGCGGCGACGAGCCGCGTCGGATCGATCAGGTGCGGCGCCCCGCGCGGGTGCACCGCGACGCGCGCGTTCGGCAGCGCCTCGAGCAGCGTCCCGGCGCCGCCGGCGTGGTCGAGGTGCACGTGCGTCAGCAGCACCCAGTCGACCGCCTCGCGCGCGATTCCCTTGGCCTCGAGCGCGGCGAGCAGGTGCGGCAGCGCGAGCGCGGTGCCGGTGTCGACGAACGCCGCGCGGCCGCGGTGCACGATCAGGTGGCTCGCGTCGAGCCGCGGCCGCACGTAGTGGGTGTCGACGGCGCTGACGCCGTCGTCGAAATCGGTCAGGTCCGAGACGACGAGGCCGGCTTGCGCCGGCCTCGGATCGGGACTTGAGCCGGCGCTCACGGGGCGCCCGGACTCGCGGGCGGCCGCGGCACCCACAGCGGCGGCGTCTGCTGCGCGAAGTACTCGGCGAGCGCGTGGATGTCCTCGTCCTTGAGCGTGGCCGCCATCGGGTTCATGACCGCGTTGTGGCGCGTGCCCTTGCGGTAGGCCCGCAGCGCCTGCTCGATGTAGTCGGCGTGCTGGCCGGCGAGCGTCGGGTAGTCGGGGGTGAGGCCGACGCCGTCGCTGCCGTGGCAGGCGACGCAGGTCGCGGCCGCCGCCGGCGGCGTGCCGGTCGCGTGGCCCGAGGACGTCACCGGGCTCGCGCCGGCGAAGTACGCGGCGAGGTCGCGCGCGTCCCGCTCGGAGAGGCTCGCGGCCTGGCCCTTCATCGTCGGGTGGGGGCGCGCGCCGCTGCGGTACTCGGCGAGCGCCGCAACGAGGTACGCGTAGTGCTGGCCGCCGAGCTTCGGCACGTGGTAGCCCGGATAGGCGTTGCGGTAGTCGGGGATGCCGTGGCAGCCGAAGCAGGTGTAGCCGAGCCTGGCGCCGTGGGCGACGTCCCCCGGCGGGGGCTCGTCTGCGCGCGCCGCGCCACCCGCCGCCACGAGGCCCGCAAGCACCAGGGCCGCGGCCGCTGTCCGACTGATCGATCCCATGAGACTCCGCCCGCCGCGTTCGGCCATCGTTCACCGGTCACTGGAGGCGGCGGATGCTACGGACCCGCCACGGAAAATTCCACTCGCGCCGGCCCGGATGGCCCGCGAAGCGGACGCCCGCGCGGCCGCGCCCATGGCGGCCGGCAGAGCGTGGTCGCGGCGATTCGCCGGTGCGGGTCGGCGCCCGATCCGGTGCTCTGGGCGACTCGTTCGGCGGCTCCGGGGCGCCGTTCGCCGGAGCGTGAACCCCGTCAAGATTTGTAAAATTATGTCGAATGCGCCTGACGCAGAGCTGACATTCTCAATAACATGTGTGCCGCGGACCGATCGAGGCCGATCGGCCCGGCGACGGGTGCGCGGCGGGATCGAAGACCTTACCGAAAGGGTCCGCCGTCCCGGCTCGGGAGGGACTGGCTCGCAGGGGCCAGCGGGAAACTTTGCACGAAGAGCGCAGGCGATGTCGGTCCCGCACCGTGTCAATGAGATCGCCCACACGACGCCGCCCGACAACGATGCGAGCGGAGTCCACGAAGTCGCCGCGGGCCCGCTTTGGTCGGTCGTCGCGGAGGACATGCGCCACTACGCCGAGCTCCACTACCCGGCGGGCGCCGGCGCGCTGCGCCGCTGGCTCTTGTGGCTGCACGCGCCGGGGCTGCTCGTGCTGTTCGTGCACCGCGTGCATTTCCGGCTGATCCGGCAGAGCCCGGCGCGCCGCAACCGGCCGGCGATGATCCTGTTCCGGCTCTTGTTTGCGCTCGTGCGCGGGCTCAGGCTCGTCGTGTCGAAGTCGGACGTCGCGCCGATCGCGGTGATCGGCCGGCGCGTGTACCTCTCGGACCGCGGCTACCAGATCCTCGGCCCGCGCCGCATCGGCAACGACACGGTGATCCACGAGCGCGTCGTCGTCGGCGTCCGCGCCGGGGCGCACGACCGGCCGGCGATCTCCGCCAACGTCTGGATCGGGCCCGACTGCGTCATCTACGGCGACATCACGATCGGCCGCGGCGCGACGGTGCTGCCGGGCTCGGTGCTGTCGATGGACGTACCGCCCGGCGCGGTCGTCGGCGGCAACCCGGCGACGTTCGTGCGCGACCACTTCGACAACTCGGCGCTGCGACGCTCGCTATCGACGCGGATCGACCGCGCGTGGATCGCGGCGCAGTGAGCGCGTTCAGCGAGGCGGTCCGCGCCGACGTCAACCGGCACCTCGACGAGGAGACCGGCGCGCTCGGCGCCCGGCTCGCGGCGATCCGCCACAACGAGGGCCTGCAGGCAGTGCTCGTCTATCGTCTCGGGCGCGAGCTGATCGCGCGCCGCCGCTCGGTGCTGGCGTGGCCGCTGCTCGCGCTCGGCTGGCCGGTGTACGCGCTCCTGCACGCACTGATGCGCGCCTGCTACGGCATCCGGCTGTCGCTGACGGCGGACATCGCGCCTGGCTTCTACATCGGGCACTTCGGCGGCGTCGAGGTGTACAACTGCCGGTTCGGCGAGCGCTGCTCGATCGGCGCGCAGACCAAGATCGGCAGCCTCGACGAGCCCGCGGGCCCGAGCATCGGCAGCGGCGTCTGGATCGGGGCGCACGCCAAGATCTACGGTCCGAAGACGATCGGCGACCACGCGACGATCGCCCCCGGGGCGCGCGTGCAGAAGAACATCCCCGAGAACGCGCTCGTCGTCGGCGACCCCGGCCGCATCGTGTTCCGCGGCTACCAGACCCACCGGATCGTCCCCGGCGTCTGAGTCGGCGCGGCCGGTGCGCCACGCCCTCCCGCGCACGCCGGGCGCCGCCGCAGGGTACGATGGCGGCACCGCACGGGGATTCGTGTCGGGCCCCGCGCGCCCGGTCCGGGCACGTATCCAGAGCCGCGCGTTGAACCCCGTCCGGCCGCTCCGCTCATTACACGCCGCCCGGGGGCCTCGCGCCCATCGAACGCAGGAGCTCAGCGATGTCGTCTAGCCCGCCGCGATCCTGGCTGTTCGCACTCGCCTTGCTGCTCGTGGCCGCGGCCCGCGGCGCCCCGGCCGACGAGGTCCGCGAGGTCACGGTCGTCGGTCACGGCGAGGTCCGCGCCGCACCCGACCGCGCGACCGTCACGCTCGGCGTGCGCGCCAGCGCACCGACCGTCGCGGCTGCGCGCAACGAGGCCGACCGCGTGGTCGCGGCGCTGCTCGCGGTCACGCGCGCAATCAAGGTCGCCGACGCCGACGTCCGCACGACCGGCCTCTCGGTGAGCCCCGACTACGACTTCGGCGATGGCCGGCGCACGCGCAAGCTCCTCGGCTACACCGTCGAGCGGCAGGTCGTCGCCGTACTCCGCGACATCGATCGCCTGGGCGAGCTGATCGAGCGCGGCCTCAACGCCGGCGCGAACACGGCCTCCTCGCCGCAGCTCGACTCGAGCCGCCGCGCCGAGCTCGAGCGCGAGGCCCTCGCGCGCGCGGTCGGCGATGCGCGACTGAACGCGGCGGCGATCGCAACGGCGCTCGAGGCGACGGTCGGGCGCGTGCGCGCGATCCGTCAGGGCGGCGCCGAGATGCCCGTGCCGACGGCGATGGTCGTGACCGCGGCGCGCTTCAACGGCGTTCCGGCCCAGGCCGAGAGCTACCAGCCCGGCGAGATCGTGTTCGACGCGACGGTCAGCGCGAGTTTTGATCTCGTGCCGACGGGCCATTGAAGCGCGCACTCCTCGTCCTCGCCGCGCTCGGCGCAGCCGTCCTCGCGGCGCTCGCGTACTTCTCGGGCCCGGCGCCGACCGCACCGCCCCCGGCGCCGACGGGCGGGTGGCCCGCGCCGCCGGCGGCCCGCGCCGACCGCGCCGCGCCGCCCGCCGCGACGACGACGAGCGACCGGCTGCCGGCGACGCTGCTGCGCGCGACCGTCACCGACAAACTGCGCTCGAGCCCATTGCCGCCCGCCGTGCGCGAGCAGCTGGTCGCCGGCGACGTCGCGGGAGCCGCGTCCGCGCTCGCGAACCTGCGCCAGGGCGCCGCGCTCCTCGACGAGCTGCGGACGCTGTGTCGCAGCGTCACCGCGGGCGATGAATCGGTCGAGGGTGCCGCGCGCGTCGCGCTCGGCGCGGCGTCGCGGGACCCGGCGGCCGCCGCAACGCTCGACGCCCTGGTCGCGGCGCGCAGGCTCGGCCGCGAGCGCCTCGCCGCCGGCTGCGCCGGCGCGCACCTCGATGCGACGGCCATCGCGAACGCGCTCGAGACGAGTGCCCGGGCGGGCGATGCGGCGAGCCTCGAGCGCATCGCGCGTGACGAGGGGCGGCTCGCGAGCGCCGCGCTCCTCGGTTCGGCGCGCGCGCAGCTGCGGCTTGGCCTCGAGCATCTCGCGCAGCAGCCGCTCGTCGCGCGCAGCTGGCTCGAGGCCGCGGCGAAGCAGGACGCCGATGCGGCCGAGTTCCTCGGCACGTGCCTGCTCGACGGATGCGGCGGGCCTCCCGATCCGGCAGCGGCACGTTCCATCCTCGAGTCGGCGGCCCGGCGCGGCTCGGCGTCGGCGCTCGCACTGCTCGCGTCGGCGAGCGCCGAGGAATTCACGCGCTGGGTGTCGACTTCGGACTTCATCACGCCCGTGCCGCCGCGCAACCTCGACGCGCTCGGGCTGTCCAGCACAGAGCGCTATGCCTGGGCGGGACTCGCGGCCGGGCTCGCCGAGCAGGGCTGCTTCGGCTTCGATGTGAACGTCGCGGCCCGGGCGCTCGCGCTGCGCGCGCAGCTCGCCGACTCCCTGAGCCCGTCCGACGCCGCGGCCGGCAACGAGGCCGCGCGGGCGCTCGGGGATGCGACCGCAGGCACCGTGCGCCACGCGCGCGGCTGCGACTAGGCGCCTGCGGGACAAGCCCGGACGAACGGACTAGGATCGAGAATCACGTCTCAACCCTGGATGGGAACGGATGGGCGACCGGCGAGCCGCCGCGAGCGGGCGCGGCGTCGAGCGGGCGGCAGCCGCGGGGCGACCGACGCCCCGCGCGATGGCCGGGACCGCGCTGCGTGCTGTGCTCCTGTGCGGCGCGGTGTTCCTGACCGGGGCCTTCGGTGTCGGATTGCCGCACTTCGGCGCGCGGCTCGCGCTGCCGCTCCTGCCGAGCGGCATCGCGGTCGCAGGGCTCACGCGCTGGGGCCGCCAGCTGTGGCCGGCGGTGTTCCTCGCCGAGCTCGCGATCGACCTCGTCAACGGCGTGCCCCCGCTGCGCGCGCTCGTCGTCGCCTGCGGCCTGCCGGCGGGCGCCTGGCTGATCGCGTGGCTGCTCGAGCGCCGCGGCTTCAACCACGACTTCGCGCGCGCGCGCGACGTGCCGCTGTTCCTGGGCGCCGCGGCCATCGGCATGCTGCTGCCCGCGACGATCGGCATGCTGGGATTTGTCGTCAACGCGCCGGGCAGCATCTCGGTCGAGCTGATCGACTGGTTCCGCTGGTGGAGCAACACCGTGGCCGGGACGGTGCTGATCGGGCCGCTCTTGATCGCGCTCCGGCGCGAGAGCCTCGCGCCCGTCGCGCAGCGCCCGCTCGAGTCGACGATATGCCTGCTCGCGCTGATCGCGATCAGCGTCGCTTTCGTCGTCCTGCCGTCGCCGGCCATGCAGTCGAGCGCGCGCGCCCCCTTGTACGTGGCCTCGATGATGCTGCTGGTCTTCGTCGCGGTACGGCTGGGGCTCGTCGTCTCGTCCGCCGCCGCGCTGCTGCTCGTGGCGGTCGCCTGCTATGCGTTCGCGTTCGACCTCGGCATCTTCCGAGGCATCCCGGTGCTGGCCGGCCTCGTGACGCTCTGGT
>Ga0335079_10004369_pt1 | contig 16268 bp, 12 predicted proteins | sample Lox_Sample_33_FD_206719 | JGI IMG/M metagenome (GOLD analysis project Ga0335079, IMG submission 206719) | Soil microbial communities from Loxahatchee National Wildlife Refuge, Florida, United States - Lox_Sample_3.3 | ecosystem: Environmental > Terrestrial > Soil > Wetlands | place: USA... | reverse complement strand
ACACGCGCGAGTACGACGCCATCCTCATGGACCTGAACTACACGCGCGACACCACCTCCGGCCAGGAAGGCCTCGACCTCCTTTCCCGCATACAGGCCGCCGACAGCGGCTTGCCCGTCATTGTCATGACCGCCTGGGGCAGCGTGCAGGTTGCCGTGGAAGCCATGCGCCGCGGCGCCCGCGACTTTGTGCAGAAGCCGTGGGACAACGCGCGTCTGTTGGCCATCCTGCGCACGCAGATCGAACTGCGCCGCGCCCTCCGCGAAAGCCGCCGGCTCGAGGCGGAGAATCAACTGCTGCGCACCGAGGGCCGGCCCACGCTCATCGCGGAATCGCCTGCGATGCGTCCGGTCATGGACCTGGTGGCGCAGGTCGGTCCTTCTGAAGCCAACGTGCTCATCACCGGCGAGCACGGCTCCGGCAAGGAAGTGATCGCGCGCACCTTGCATGCCCTTTCCCCGCGCGCTTCCCGCGCCATGGTCACCGTAAATGCCGGCGGCCTCTCCGAAGGCGTTTTCGAAAGCGAGCTGTTCGGCCATGTGCGCGGCGCCTTTACCGACGCCCGCGCCGACCGCGCGGGACGCTTTGAGCTGGCCGACGGCAGCACGCTCTTTCTCGACGAAATCGCCAACGTTCCCCTCAACCTCCAGGCTAAGTTGCTGCGCGTGCTCGAAACGGGAGAGCTTGAGCGCGTCGGCTCCTCCCGCACGCAACGCGTCAACGCACGCGTGCTCTCTGCCACCAACGCCGATGTGCCCGCGGAGGTGTCCAGCGGGCGATTCCGTGAAGACCTGCTCTACCGCCTGAACACCATCGAAATCCACATCCCTCCGCTGCGTGAGCGCAAGGAGGACATTCCGCTGCTGGCCATGCATTTCCTCACCCGCTATGCCGGCCGCTACGGCAAGCGCGTCAAGAACTTCGATTCAGCGGCGATGCAGGCGCTGCTCGAGCACTCCTGGCCGGGCAATGTTCGCGAGCTGGACCACACCATCGAGCGCGCCGTGCTGCTCACCACGGAAGAGGCGGTGCGTGCCAGCCAGCTTGGCCTGCGCTCCGCCGCCGCCGGCGCCAGCCCGCGTCTTGAGGAACTGAGCCTCGAAGAAGTGGAACGCGTGCTGATTCAGAAGGCCCTCGCGCGCTTCAGCGGCAATGTGAGCCAGGCCGCTGCCGCGCTCGGGTTGAGCCGCAGCGGCCTCTACCGCCGCCTGCAGAAATACGGGCTGTGAAGGCCGCGAGCCACGAACGGCAGGTGCTGCTGCTGGCTCTGTTGTGCGGCCTGCCGGGCACCACCGCCGCGCTCGTCCTGCTGTGGCGCAGCGGCATGGCCGCAAAGTTCCAGTGGAGCCTGACCGCCGCGCTCGTCCTGCTTTGGCTGGCGCTCGTCTTCGCGCTCCGCGTGCGTGTGGTCTTCCCCCTTCGCACCCTCTCCAACCTGCTTTCCGCTCTGCGGGAAGGCGACTTTTCCATTCGAGCCCGCGGCGAGACCACTGACGACGCCCTGGGCGAACTGATCGGCGAGGTCAACGCGCTCGCCAGCACCCTCCGCCAGCAGCGCCTGGGAGCCGTGGAGGCCACCGCCCTGCTCGCCAAGGTCATGGAGGAAATCGACGTCGCCGTCTTCGCCTTCGATCCGGAGAACAAATTGCGCCTGGTGAACCGCGCGGGCGAGCGCGTGCTCGGCCAGGACGCCGAGCATGTGCGCGGCAGGACTGCGACCGAGCTGCATCTCGAAAAATGCCTTGAAGGCGAAACGCTGCGCACCATCGAGGCATCGTTTCCAGGCGGCGCCGGGCGCTTCCAGCTCCGCCGCAGCACGATTCGCGAAGAGGGCGTGCCGCACCACCTGCTCGTCCTCACCGATTTGAGCCGTACGCTGCGCGAAGAGGAGCGCCTGGCCTGGCAGCGCCTGATCCGCGTGCTCGGCCACGAGCTGAACAATTCGCTCGCGCCCGTCAAATCCATTGCCGACAGCCTCTCCACGTTGATTTCTCGTGAGAACCTGCCGTCGGACTGGCGGGACGACACGCAGCGCGGCCTGGAAGTCATCAGCGGGCGCGTCGAAGCGCTCGGCCGGTTCACCAGCGCCTACGCCAAACTCGCGCGGCTTCCGTCGCCGTCGCTCAAGCCCGTGGTGGTGAGCGACTGGGTGCGCCGCGTAACCCAGCTCGACGCGCGTGCCCCGGTGGCGATGGTTCCCGGCCCGGAGATCACCGTGCAGGCGGACCCTGACCAGCTCGACCAGCTCCTCATCAACCTGGTGCGAAACGCGGCCGATGCCTCAGCCGAGAATCACGGCAGCGTGCGCGTCGGGTGGAAAAAGGATTCAGGCTTCGTCGAAGTCTCCGTGCAGGACGAAGGGCCGGGCCTCTCCAACACGGCAAACCTCTTCGTGCCGTTCTTTACCACCAAGCCGGGCGGCTCGGGCATCGGGCTCGTCCTCTGCCGCCAGATTGCCGAGGCGCATGGCGGCTCATTGACGCTGGAAAACCGCACAGACGCCCACGGTTGCGTCGCTCGTTTCCGCCTGCCCCTGTAGTCGCCCCGGATTTCAACCTGCGTGCCTTTGTGCTGGGGCGTTCACCAGCTAACATACCTTGCCCTTGCGCGGGTCGAAGGAGCCGCGATCCATGAACCGTCGCACATTTCTCCTGAACTCCGCTGCCACCGCCGGCGCTCTGGGCCTGGCGTCCACCGCCGTGGCGCGCGACTCCCAGGGGGCTGCGGCCTCCGCAACGCCCACATGGGATATGCCTTCGCGAAAGCTGCTCGTCATCGACGGCTGTGGCGGTATCGCTGCGCAGGATCTTCCCTTGAAGCCCGAACTGTTGCGCGAGTGCCTGGACTCCGGCGTGACGGCGTTCAACTGGACGGTCTCGCAAGGCAGCTTCGAGGACACCGTCGAAAACATCGCCTTCGTACAGGCCCTGGCCGCCGGCGACCCGGAACATTTCATCCTTGTCCGCCGGCACAGCGACATCGCCCGCGCGCGGCAGGCGCGCGCCATCGGCCTGATCATGGGATTTCAGGATGCCTCAACCGTGGAGCCGGACCTCGACCGGATCGACACCTTTTACCGCCTCGGCGTGAGGATCATCCAGCTCACCTACAACAATCGCGGCCTCTATGGCGACGGGTGCCTCGAGCCGGGCAACGCAGGACTCAGCAAGCTGGGCCGGGCGGCCGTTGAGCGCATGAACGCCCTGGGCGTCGCTGTGGACCTCTCCCACTGCGGCCAGCGCACCACTGCCGACGGAATCGAAGCTTCGAAAAAACCGGCGCTGATCACGCACGCCGGCTGCGCCGCCGTCCATCCGCACCCGCGCAACAAGGAGGACCGCGAGTTGAAGGCGCTCGCCGATCGCGGCGGCGTGGTCGGCATCTACTTCATGCCCTACCTTGTGGCCAGTCCCACGTCACCCGCGCGGGAGCACGTAATCGCCCATTTGGACCACGCGCTCAAGGTTGCCGGCGCCAATCATGTCGGCATCGGAACCGACGGCTCGCTGAACACCGTGCCCGACACGCCTGAACAGCGCAAGCGCATCCAGGAAGAAATGGACCGCCGCAAGAAACTGGGTGTCGCCGCCCCGGAGGAAGACCGCCCGCCGTACTCACCCGACCTGAACACCACCCGGCGGCTCGAAATCATCGCCGATGGCTTGCAGAAGAAGGGATACTCCGCGGAAGTTGTCGAGAACGTCCTCGGGAACAACTTCAACCGCGCTCTCGGCGAGATTTGGAAGGACCCTGCTGCAGTGAATGCCTGAAAGATCGCCGGTCAGACCAGGACCTGCGCCGCCATCGAGTCGGCCATCTGGCTGAACCGGCCGCTGCTCGTCGTTTCCCGTTGCAGCGTTTCACCCAAATGCCGCTTTTCTTCAGGTGTAAGGATGTTCTCGGCGGCCGGATAGAAGATCTGCTGTTCTTTGTCGATGTGGCGGCGCATCACCGCCGCGTACTCCGTGGCAAAACGGCCCCAGCGCCGATCGGCCTTCGGGCGCCGTTCGCGGTAAGCCGTCGCCGCTTCAGACATCTTGCCCAGCAGCGTGCGCGCCCGGTCGTGATCGTGCTGCAGGGTGTCAACGGCAACGCCTTCCAACGACACTCCCCGCTTGCCCAGCGCCGGAAAGAGGTACTGCTCCTCCTTCTTCAGGTGCTCATCGCCGAACACCCGCATGAATTCCGCTACCGCGTCCAGCATGTCCGGCGGCACATCCACGCCCACTTCCAGCAGGTGCGCCAGCTCTTTCGTCACGTCCAGCATTCGCAGGATGGCGCGATGCTCGGTGCAGAGGACTTCCGTCGCGGATACGTCAGCCATGATCTTCCCCCCAACTTTTAGGATGCCGCGGGTATTCAGGTGGCTACGCGGGGACCGGGCGCTGCGGCAGGCACCCGGGGGAGCACCCTTATACTGGGGCGGGGCCACCCCGTCAACCTGCCATAATCCACAGCCTGAGGATTTCGCGCCGATATCCGCACGCTACATAAGTCGCAGAAAGAAAAGGGCTTCCACGGCTTCCGCCAGGTCGTCAGGCTCCATCGAGAGCAGCATTCCACTGCCCTGCTTCTGATCCTTGGCGCGCCAATCCGGCTCGCTGAGCAGCTTGAGCGGCGCCTGCTTGGCTTTTTCCAGCTCCGGATTCACCGCGGCCATTTCCTTCGCGGCATCGGCCCGGAAGTCGGATTCGATGCCGTTCAGTTGCTTCGTCAGCGCCGCGAGCTGGGCGATCTGCGACTCGGTCGGCTTGCCCGTGTAGCCGTTCACGCCGCCGTAGACCTCGAGAATCTTCTCGCGCAGCTTGATTTCGCCTGTATAGCCGCCTTCCTTGGTCGCGGCCAGTTTCGACTGGGTGGCCGCAAGCGAGTCGCGCAGCGCCTCCAGACGCTTGCGTGTCGCGTCGTCCGCGGGCAGCTTGCCGGCGCGGTCCACCGCCTGGCTCTTCAGGTCGCCCACCACATCCACGACGTAGGCGATGTGCTCCACCAGGTGATAGCCCTCGACGACCGTCTTGTACTGCTCGGCGCGGTCCGCGGCGGAATGCTTGCCTCGCGGGTCCGCCACTACGTGGAATTCCGCGCTGGCGGTTTCTTTTCCACGCGTGATCTTGATCGTGTAAGTGCCGTCGGGCAGATACGGCCCGATGAAAGTGAACGGGTCGGGAACGAGCGACGTTGCCGGAGGGGTCTTGGGGGACTTCATCCGCATGCTCCACTCCAGGATGTTGATCCCCTTGCGGCGCGACGCCGACAGTTCCTCGATCTGGTTGCCCTTCGCGTCGTACACGGCTGCCTTGAATTCGCCGACGAGCATGCGCTTCTTCAGGTAGTACGCGATGCGCGCCGCGTCACGCCCCGTGTCGCCGGAGAACTCGCCGTCGCCGTCGGAACGCTGCTCGAAGGTATTCAGGGTCTGCACGCCGCTCCGCGTGGGCAGGATTGCGAAATCCTTGTCCAGGATTTCCGGCGTCAGCGCGCGCAGCGGCGTCAGGTCGTCCACAACGTAGATGCCGCGCCCGTGGGTGGCCACCAGCAGGTCATTCTGCCGCGGCTGGATGGCCAGGTCACGTACCGCCACGTTCTTCGGGAACCCGGTGGTGAACTTCCCCCAGTTCTTTCCGCCGTCCACCGTCACGTAAAGCCCCATCTCGGTTCCCGCAAACAGCAGGTTCGGGTTCACCAGGTCTTCGCGTATCACGTGCGCGTAGCCGGTCACATCCGCCGTGGCCAGCGGCTCCCAGGTCTTGCCGAAATCGCGCGTCCGCACCAGGTAGGTCTTCATGTCGCCCGTCTGGTGGCCGTCGAGCGATGCGTAGGCCGTGCCTTCGTCAAAATGTCCGGCTTCGACCGTCGTCACCCAGGTTGCCGACGGAATGCCGGGCAGGCTCTTGGTCACGTCCGTCCAGTTCTTGCCGCCGTCGCGCGTCACCTGGATGTTGCCGTCGTCGGTTCCCACCCATACGACGTTCGCATTCTTCGGCGACTCGCTGATTGTGATGATCGTGCAGTGCTTCTCCGCGTCCGTGTTGTCGCGCGTCAGCCCGCCCGAGTCCTCCTGCTTCTGCTTCTCGGGATTGTTCGTGGTCAGGTCGGGCGAAATGCGCACCCAGGAATCCCCGCGGTCGGTCGAACGGAACAGGTACTGTGAGCCGATATACAACGCTCCGCCGCTGCCGCCGCGGCCTGGCCGCGTCAGCAAAGGAGTGTTCCAGTTGAAGCGCAGCTCCGCCTCCCCGGCCTTGGCGAACGGCCGGATGTTCTTGCTCTCGCCGTTCGACAGCCGGAAGCGTGTCACGTGGCCGCCTTGGAACTCCACGTAGATATAGTCCGGGTCGGACTGGTCCACCTGCGCCGAGAATCCGTCGCCGAAAGCGACGTTGCGCCACAGCCGGTTCGGAATGCCGTTGGCGTGCCGCGAAGGACCAGTCCAGGTGCCGTTGTCCTGCAGCCCGCCGTACACGTTGTAGGGATCCTGCATATCATAGGTCACGTGGTAGAACTGCGAAACGGGCAATGCCGCCAGCATCCTCCAGTGCGCCCCGCGGTCGCTCGACGAATACACCCCGCCGTCCGTGCCCAGCAGCAGGTGATATGAGTTTTTCGGGTCGATCCACAGCGCATGCAGGTCTCCGTGGTAGCTGCCGCCCACCCCTCCAAACGTCTTGCCCCCGTCGTCACTCACCGTCAGCCCGTAGCCGGGTTTGTACACGCGCTGGTAGTCCGAAGGGTCCACCACCAGGTACGCGAAATAGAAAGGACGGCCCTGCACGTTGAACGACGTATTCATCTTCGTCCAGCTTTCGCCCAGGTCGTCGGAGCGGTAAAGCGCGGTCTCTTTCGCTTCGACCACCGCGTACAGCGTGCTGCCGCGCGAAGGAGCCGTGGCAATCCCAATTCGGCCCAGCTCGCCTTCGGGCAGCCCCTTGCGGATCGGCTTCCACGTTTCGCCCCCGTCGTTCGAACGGAACAGGCCGCTGCCCGGCCCGCCCGAGATGAATTTCCAGGGGTAGCGCCGCACCTGCCACATCCCCGCGTACAGGATGTCCGGATCCTGCGGGTCCATGGTGATGTCTGCGCATCCCGTATCGTCGTTGACGAACAGCACTTTCTTCCAGGTTTTGCCGCCGTCCTTCGTGCGGAAGACGCCGCGTTCCGGATTGCTGTTCCACAGATGGCCCAGGCCGCAGGCGTACACCGTGTTGCTGTCTTTCGGATTGATAAGAATGCGGCTGATGTGTTCCGTATCTGCGAGGCCCATGAACTGCCAGTTGTCGCCGCCGTCGCTCGTCTTGTAGATGCCGGCTCCCACCGAGACGCTGTTGCGCACCCAGGACTCGCCCGTGCCCACCCACACGATCTTCGGGTTGGTCGGATCGATGCGGATCGCGCCGATCGACTGTATGTAATCGTCGAATACCGGTTTGAAGGTCAGCCCGCCGTTGTCCGACTTCCACACCCCGCCGCCTGCCGCGCCCACGTAGAGCGTGACTTTGTCGCCGGCCACGGCATCGATCGCCGCGATGCGGCCGCCCATCACTGCCGGACCGATGGCGCGCGCGCCCATGTTCCCGAGCGTGTCGGAGTCGAACCTGGTGCCTGTCTTCGCCTCGTCCGCCGGAGCCGCGGCTGGCGCCACGGCCAGCACGACAGCCGCCAGCACGCAGTGGCGCATCGCGCGCGCGAACCCGCTCACCTTCCATACGGATGGATGCATCGCCGTTTCTCCTTTGTGTCTGTTCGCGGGAAGCGCGGCCCGGCGCTGAGCGCGCACGAAGCCGTGGTCTTTCGTCGGCATCTGCGGCCCGCCCGCATCCAACGCCGGGCGGGCCACTGCCGCTTGCGTCCTGCTTACCGCTGGCCTGCGCCCGGCTTGTCCGCCGGCTTGGCCGCCGGAGGCGCCGCTGCCGCGGGCATATGGAACTGCTCGTCGTTCAGGTCGACGTTCAGATCCACTTTCTCGAGGACGATCTTCTGCCGCTGTTGGCTGCCTACGATGGCCTGGTCGATCGAGAAGGGCATGATCAACCCCTGCACGTCGCGGAAGTCCGTGTAAATCACTTCCACCTCCGCCTCGTTGCCTCGTATCTTCGTCTTCGCGATGCTCTTGACCTCGAGCCCCGAGTCGGCGTCGATGAAGCTCGTTTCCACCTTCCCGTTCTTCCGGGTCACGCGGAGTTTGTACGCATCCGAGCCTTCCACCTTTTCCTTGCCCAGGTATTCCACGGTGTTTCCCTTACCCTTGTAGTCCACCAGCGGCCCGTCGATGTCCGCCTGGTCCTCGAACTCCTTGATGTCGTCGGCGGCCATCGGCTCGGGGTCTTTCTTGCCTTGGAACGGCATGACCGCCCATCCCTCCTTGCCGTCGTAGGCTTGAATCGCCGTCATGCCTTGTACCGTGAACTCCAGCCGCACCATGCCCGGCCGCTTGATGAGCATGGTCGTCGGCGCGACCATGCCCGGTCCGACCTCGACCTTGCCTGTCGCGCGAATGGACTTCACGGAGCGCAATTTCGCCTCTCCACCCCGGGCAGCTACGTTCTTCGCGATGATTTCATCCACCGTCTGCGCCGCGGCGGGCAGCGCCATAACGGCGGCCGCCATCAGGCAGAATGAGATTCTCTTCAGCATCGATTTTGCTCCTAGGATTTGTCTTGAGCCGGGACCACTCCGGCCAACCACTACCCACCATAGTTGAATACGCACGCACTCCCGGCGAAGTTTCTGTGCAGGTGCCGCCACTCTCGCTGGGCGCCTTCCGGGAAGGGGTTCCAGTCTAATGCACGCGCCCGCATGCGAAACAGGGAATTCTGCCGGCAGAGGGGTAGAATGGGCCGTTCGCACCTGATATGGGGGCATTCATGTCCACCGGGCAGCAGACCGCGTCCACACTCGAACTGGGGTTTTTCCACAAGAACGGGTTCCATACGTCACCGACACCTGTAGAAGTCCGCTCCCCATTCGACAACTCCCTCGTCGGCGTCACCTTCGCCCCAGACGACTCGCAGGTCGAGGCCGCCGTGCACGAGGCTGTCGCCGTCTTCTCCCAGATGGCCAAGCTCCCCTCCTACCGCCGCGCCGAAATCCTGCGCCGCATCGCCGATGGCATTGAGTCACGCCGCGAAGAGTTCGTGCGCACCATGGCTCTTGAAGCCGGCAAGCCACGCAAAGCCTGCGCCGTTGAAGTCGACCGCGCCATTCTCAACTTCCGTGCCGCCGCCGAAGAAGCGTCGCGGATCGAAGGCGAGCTTCGGCCCTTGGACATGATGCCCGCGACCAAGAACCGCTGGGGCATCGTGCGCCGCTTCCCCGTCGGCCCGGTGCTGGCCATCACTCCCTTCAACTTTCCTCTCAACCTCGTCGGCCACAAGGTTGCGCCCGCGTTTGCTGCCGGCTGCACCATCGTGGTGAAACCCGCGCCACAAACGCCCCTTTGCGCCCTGCTGCTGGCCGAGGCGGTGCAGGAGGCGGGCACGCCGGCGGGCGCCTTTGCTGTGTTGCCTGCATCCGTCACACAGGCTGAGGGCATGGTGCGCGACGAACGCTTCCGCATGTTGAGTTTCACGGGAAGCACGACCGTGGGCTGGAAGCTGAAGTCCATCGCCGGGCGCAAGCGCGTCGCGCTCGAACTGGGCGGCAATGCCGGCGTCATCGTTCACAGCGACGCGAACCTCGAGCTGGCCGCCGACCGCTGCGCGCAGGGCGGCTTCTCTTACGCCGGGCAGACCTGCATTTCCGTACAGCGCATCTTCGTACAGCGCTCCGTCGAGAAGAAGTTCACCGACCTGCTGGTGGAGCGCGTGAAGGCGCTCGTCGTGGGCGACCCGCTGGACCCGAACACGGATGTCGGGCCGCTGATTTCTCGTGGCGCTGCGGAACGCGTGGACGACTGGGTCAGCGATGCCATTGCCGGCGGAGCCAAGGCCCTCTGCGGCCGCCGCCGCCGCGACTCCCTGCTGGATCCCACTGTGCTCGTAAACACCAGGCCCGGCATGCCTGTGAACTGCGAGGAGATCTTCGGGCCGGTGGTGACTGTCTCGCCCTACGACTCGTTCGACGAAGCGCTGCTCAGCATCAATGACCCGCGCTTCGGCCTGCAAGCCGGCGTGTTTACGCGCGACATCGGCCATATCTTCCGCGCGTATGAGCAAATCGAGGTCGGGGGCCTGATGGTCAACGAGGTGCCCACGTTCCGCGTGGACACGATGCCCTACGGCGGCTCGAAAGAGTCGGGCCTGGGCCGCGAAGGACCGCGCTACGCCATCGAAGAAATGACCGAGCCGCGACTGCTGATGCTGAACCTGGACGCTTAGCTCCTTTCGGACCCGAGAGCGGCGCAGCTCTTCCACGCTACAATAGGCGGCCGATGAAACAGGCCGTCACCCGCGAGCGGAACAAGACGTACTACCGCGCGCTCCACGTTCCACTGTGGGTGTGGGTGTTCTTCATCCTTCCTGGAAACCTGACCTATGCGCTCTATGCGACGGGGCCCGATCGGCGCCATCTCTACTGGCTCGCGCTGGTGACCGCCGTCTGCGCGTGGCGCGGCCATGTGGGCCGGTTGCCGGGATGCGAGTTCCAGCCGTACGTGACGCACTACGGAGTGAGCCAGCCGAACCTGCCGTTTCGCGTGGTCTGCTACACGGCAGCGTGGATCGACCTGCTGGTGCCGTTCATGCTGAACGCGATTGGCCTGGTTCTGGCGGTGACGACGGGGCAATGGCGGCTGGGCGATCTCTACCGCTGGCTCTATTATCCGTTTGCCGCGCTCATCGTGTTGGCCACGGCCCTTGACCTGACGCCGCGCGCGCGACGCTCTACGCTCAACGAAGGCGCCGAGCGCGCCTGGTTCTACGTGGCGGCCTGGACCGTCGTGCCTTCGCAGCTTGCGGCCTGGGCCGCATGGCGCCTCGGCGGAAAGCTGGGATTCGACCCCGCGTCGCTGGCCTGGCTTCGCTTCAGCGCGTTCTTCGCCGTGGCGATCGCGGTGATGTGGCTGGGCGTCACGGAACGCCTGCCGCGCACCGATCGCTACGTCGAAAGCGGCGAAGGCGCGGGGCCGGCGAACTCGCCGCGCGAGCTGGATCCCGTCGAATCGTAGGGTCAGCGCCAGACGCTTTGCGCGGCGCCATACGGTACACTCTCCCGCATGCCTGAACAGGTTGTCACGCAACGTTCCCGCGGCTTCATCTGCGTCAACGCGCATCCGGAAGGGTGCGCGCGCAACGTCGAACGGCAAGTGCGCGAGGTGCAGGCGGCGCTGCCCGCGTCGGGCCGTCTTTCCGGTGTGCGCAATGCGCTGGTGATCGGCGGCTCGACAGGTTACGGCTTGGCTTCGCGCGTGGCGCTTGCGTGGGGTTATGGCGCAAAGACGCTCGGCGTCTTCTTCGAACGGGCGCCTGAAGGTGACCGCACGGCAACCGCGGGCTGGTACAACACGGCCGCGTTCCACGGCCTGGCGCAGCGCGACGGGCTGCACGCGGCGAGCCTGAACACCGACGCGTTCGCCGACGACGCGAAGCGCGCGGCGATCGAGATGCTGAAGCGCGAGATCGGTCCGCTCGATTTGGTGGTCTACAGCCTGGCGTCGCCGAAGCGCACGCACCCGCGAACGGGCGCGACACACAACTCGACGCTCAAGCCCATCGGCAAGCCGTACACGAACAAGACGATTGATCTGGGCACGAAGAAGGTGCAGGAGATCACCGTGCAGCCCGCGAGCGAGCAGGAAATCGCGGACACCGTCGCAGTGATGGGCGGCGAAGACTGGAAGTTCTGGATCGAGGCGCTCGCCGCGGAAGGATTGCTGGCGCAGGGCGCGCGCACCGTGGCGTATTCCTACATCGGACCGACGCTGACGTGGCCGATCTACTGGGACGGCACGATCGGGCGCGCGAAGCTGGACCTGGAAAAGACGGCGGCGGAACTCGAGGCCATGCTCGGGAAGAAGGTTGGCGGCCACGCGTGGATCTCCGTGAACAAGGCCATCGTGACGCAGGCGTCGGCCGCGATTCCCGTGGTGCCGCTGTACATGAGCCTGCTCTTCAAGGTGATGAAGCAGAAGGGAACCGATGAAGATGCCGCGGCGCAGATGCGGCGACTGTTCCTGAGCGTGTTGCTTCCGGGCAAATCGCCGGCGACGGACAGCGCGCGCCGCATTCGCGTGGACGATCCAGAGATGAAGGCGTCGACTACACGAAGCCGGTTGAAACCGACGTGACTTGGTAGAGGCACGGCAGTGCCGTGCCCCTACGAAGCCCGCGCCGCGTGCTTGCTTGCGAACTCCGTCATGAATTCCGCCAGCGCCTGGGCCGCCTCCAGCGGAACCGCGTTGTAAAGCGAGGCGCGGATGCCGCCGACGCTGCGGTGGCCGTTCAGCTCGATCATGCCTTTTGATCTTGCTTCGGAGACAAAGGTCTTCTCCAATTCCTCAGTGGGCAGGCGGAAGGTGATATTCATCCGCGAGCGGCTGGCGGCCTCGGCGTGGCCGCGGTAGAAGCCGCCGCTGGCATCGAGCACGTCGTAGATCAGTTGTGATTTCGCGCGGTTCGCCTGCTCGATTTTTTTCAGCCCCCCGGCGGTTTCCAGGAGCCAGCGCGCCACGAGTCCCACGACGTAGACGGCGAACACGGGCGGAGTGTTGTAGTGGGAGTGCTCGCGGGCCAGCAGGCGGAGGTCGAGCATGGCCGGAAGGCCTTCGGGAACGGTTTCCAGCACGTCGCCGCGCACGATGACGATGGTGACGCCCGCGGGTCCGGCGTTCTTCTGCGCGCCGGCGTAGATCAGCGCGTGGCGGGCGACGTCCATGGGCCGCGAGAGGAAATCGGACGAGGCGTCGCAGACCAGCGGCAGGCTGCCCGCGGCGGGCGGCTCAAAGAACTCCACGCCCTGAATGGTTTCGTTCGAGGTGTAGTGCACGTAAGCGGCGCCGGGCGCGTATTCCGGCTCGTGCGGCGAGGGAGTGCGCGTGTAGCTGGCCTCCTTGCCGTCTTCCTTTCCAGACCAGGCGGCGCGCGCACGGGCGAGCTTCTGCGCTTCGGCGAGCGCCTTTTCGCCCCAGCTCCCGGTAACCACGTAGTCGGCGCGAGGGCCGTCGCGGCGCAGGAAATTCAGGGGGATCATGGCGAACTGAAGCGACGCGCCCCCCTGGAGGAACAGCACGTGGTAGTCGGCCGGGATTTGTAGCAGCGTGCGCAGGCTGTATTCGGCGGAGGAGAGGACACCTTCGAACCACTTCGAGCGGTGGCTGATCTCGAGCACGGACGCGCCCAGTTCGGGATGGACGACGAGGTCGCGCTGGATTTCCTGCAGCACCGGAAGCGGCAGGGCGGCGGGACCGGCGCCGAAGTTGTAGAGACGTTGCGTCACGCTGGCGGCCCCTCCAGACAGGCCGCTGCCATTCTATCGCGGCCTACTTCGCCCAGACCTTATCGGCGCCGGCCTCGTACGGGTAAATATGGACCATCCAGCCGAAGATCTGCGGGAGGAAGCGTCCGCCCGCGGCGTCGCAGGCTTCTTCCGTGGCGATGCTGCCGTTCGGGCCGAAGCGCGTCCAGTCGGCGAGAGCGGGATGCTCTTTCGGCAGGCAGATGTTCACGTGGGCGTGCCAGCGGACGACGCTGAGCGGCACGCGCTCGTCGAGTTGAGCCTCTGTGAAGCGCTTCGGCGCGGTGTACATGGCGCCGGTGAGTTCCCAGCCCGTAGCGGTGCGCTTGTAGAGCAGCGACGTGGGTTCGGCGGGATCGAAGGTGAACGCGGCGCGGAAGGCGCGCGCATAGTTGGTGAAGTGGTATTCGTCGAGAGGCAGCTCGGGATGGAACGGCTTGTAGCCTTCGTCGAGCGCGACGCGGTAATCCCTGTACTTGTCGATACTGGAGCGCAGAGTGGCGAGCAGGGCTCTCGCGCGAGCGTCGTCCGCGGGCGTTTCGTCGCGCAGCGCGGTCCACTTCATGTGCAGTGCCATGTTGCCGTGATGGTGGTCGTGATGGCCCATTGCGGCGGGCATGTCCTGCGCGCCGAAAGCGTCTGCGGTGACGGCGGCCTGAACATCCGCGCTCTGCGCGGAATCGAGAGCGGCGTGCTGGGCGCGGAGCGTGGCTGCGCCGCCGACCAGCAGCAAACCGAAGGCGGTGGCAATCACGGGCAAAGCGGGAAGCTTCGATTTCATGGGGACCTCCTGCGATCGCCGGGGCGACGCTTACTTCCTACTACGCGCGAGGGGGCGAGAAATTTCAGGACGCGAAGCGAGCCGCCACGGCGGGCAGGCTATTTGGCCGCTGAGGACACGGAAAGGCGAGCGATGTAATCGGCGACATAGGCGGCGAAGGCCTCCTCGAGTATGCGCGTGATCGGGCCGGGCGCGGCGGCAAAGGCATGATCTTCGAGAGAGCCGACGCCGATGAGATTGCGGTTGGTGGATGAAATGAACATTTCATCGGCCTTGCGCAGATCCGCGGGAGTGAGCGTCTTTTCTTCCATGGGCACTCCGAGCTTCGGCGCAATCTCCAGCAGGACGGAGCGGGTGACGCCTTCGAGGCAGCCGGAGGAGAGGGGCGGCGTGAGCACTTTGCCGTTTTGGACGATGAAGAGGTTGGCGGCGGTGCATTCGGCAGCTTCGCCGCGCTCGTTGAGCAGAACGACTTCGTCGAAGCCGGCCTTCTGCGCTTCGGCCAGGTGCCACACGTTGTTGAGCCATGCGGTGGTCTTGACGCTGCACAGCGGAGAGGCGGCAAAGCGGCCGTTGGGGCGCAGGGTGAGACGCGCGGGCTCCTTGTGCGGGGGCAGGCTGGAGGCATAGATGATCAGGTCAACGTCAGGCAAGGACTCGTCGCTGCGCCAGAAGCCGATGGTGTTGTGGATGAGGTAGACGCGTGCGGCGGCTTCGCGGGCATCGTTGGCGCGAATGACTTCGGCCACGTGACGGCGGACGGCTTCGGCCGAGTGGGGCATGGGCAGGTGGACGCGCTCGGCGTCCTTTTCCAAGCGGCGCCAGTGGCGCTCGAAAGCGAAGGGCTCGCCGCTGGTGATGCGCAGTGTGGTGAAGAGGCCGAAGCCGTTGAGCAGTCCGGCCTGACCGGGCGAGAGGCGGGCCTGTTCGATGGGCGCGAGGCGGTTGTTGTGGAAGACGTGGCGGTGAATCATCGTGCCTCCGAGCGAAGGTTCATTCTATCGCGAGGCGGGCGCCGGTGAGCGTTTGCCGGAGGCGAGAGGTTTCGGGCGCAGCAACCGTGGTGGGAGCGGGGGCGCGAACGGTTGGGGGCGGGAGGTCCGGTGTGAGTGGGGGTACCCCCTCCCCCCTGGGAGTGTGTAAGCCATTGAAACGGCTGGGCTTGGCAGAATGGGAGTACGCAACCTATTGAATACACAGGTTTTGCGAATCGGCGGGACTTGGATGGCAGTTCGGATGGTATTGAAAAAGCGCGTCTTAGTGCGCAATTGATGTTGTGGCGAAGGCGGGAGGTTGGCAAGGCAGGGGCTCCTGGAGGGCCGGCGTCCGGCGGCTGGTCAGAGACGGCATGGCAGCGCCAGTGTACTGGACGGTTAGCTACCCGCAAAGTGAAAAGCAGTGAATGGCGAGGAGGGAAGGTTGAACGGGTGTTCTCGGGTATCCGCGGGAAGGAGAGTCGGTTGTAGGCCCGGTCAGGGCAACGGTATCGAACCGCTTAGAGAACTGCTCGGAAGGACCCGCACGTAACCTACACGCGGGAATGCCTGGCGCTGGAAGTGGATACGAGCATGGGCAGCCGGCGAGTGACGCGGGTGCTGGAGGGGATCATCGACGAGCGCGGAGCGCCGCAAGCAATTCGCTCGGACAACGGGCCGGAGTTCACCAGCCGGTATTTTCCGGCCTGGTGCCTGGAGCGGAAGATCGAGATGGTGCACATCGAGCCGGGACGGCCGATGCAGAACGGCTACGTGGAGAGTTTTCACGGGAAGGCAGTGGTCGGCCCGGTGAGGGCCGCGTGCCAATCCTAATTGCGCGAATGCTTGAACGCGAGCTGGTTTGCGAACTTGTTTGAGGCGCGGCGGAAGATCGCAGCGTGGAGGAAGGAATACAACAAAGAGAGGCCGCACAGCAGCCTGGGATACCGGACGCCGGCGGCATTCGCGCGGGAGGTGGCGGCCAACGGCTGTGGAAAAGCCGCTGCGCTTGAAAATCTCACCGAAGACGTGAGATTTTCACTTTCCCACAGCCTCGGCGGCGGGGTTTCTACCCTCGTTGAAGAGAACAGCGGGAGTCAGGACGTCGTATGATTACGTGCGCAGAG
>Ga0335079_10004367_pt1 | contig 16278 bp, 15 predicted proteins | sample Lox_Sample_33_FD_206719 | JGI IMG/M metagenome (GOLD analysis project Ga0335079, IMG submission 206719) | Soil microbial communities from Loxahatchee National Wildlife Refuge, Florida, United States - Lox_Sample_3.3 | ecosystem: Environmental > Terrestrial > Soil > Wetlands | place: USA... | reverse complement strand
GTGTGGCGCGTCTTGTCGAGGTCGGTCTGCGTGGCCTTCAATTTGTCGGTCACGGTCCCCAGATCGGCCTGCAATTGCGTGTTGTTCGCCTCGGACTGCGAAAGCCTCTGGCTCACTGTGTCCAGATTTTGTCGCAGCGTTTGCGCGTCATTCAAACTCGCCTGCTGCGCCTCGCGCGCGTGATTGGCTGCGCTCCATCCAACTCCGAGAGCGAGCAGCGATACAGCGGCCAGCGCAACAACTGCGACGCCCAGCCAGCGGGGAGCCCCTGATCCCTGTTTCACTTCATTCGTCTCCTGGTTTTCTTCGTACATTGTAGTGTTCTCCTTGTCGTCAGCCCCTAGCGACGCATGTAAAGAGCACGCGCCGCACCAAACTTAGGGTGTCTGTAAGTGGCCTATTTCCAATGATTTAGAGCCAGTTCGTGCAAAGTGCCAAAAAATGCAGCATTGCAATCTTTACAAAAACTGTGTCGTTTCTATGTGTTGATTACTTGGGCAAAAATCTGCGCCGGCGCAAAATTTCGGGGAACAAAAAACCAAAAAGCGGAACGCAGAAAATAAGAGCGCGCAAACAAATCACGCGGAGTGAAAAGAGCAATCACACGAAGCAGTGGAATGATAATCGCAACACAAAAAACTAAACGTGCGTCGGATGCGGCAGGTGCGAGCGATCCGCGCCGAAATAAACTTCCAGTGTTTCTTCGGCCGCGTCCAGAATCTTCATGCAATCGGGGCACGACGCCAAATGTTTTGAAACCTGTTCCTCGGCCAGCGGCGAAAGCCGGCCCTCGATGTAATCGCAAATCAATCGAATCGCAAGATGGCAGGTCATGGCGTGCCCCCCGTACTTCCGCAAATTAACAATGCACTTGCCTGACCACACTTGATTGGATGCGTCGCGCCCATAACCGGTTTGCTGGCAATAGGTTAGCGGCTGCGCGGCGAGCAAGGAACACTGATACGGGTACTAGTACGGTGCTATTTCTACTCGCTGGAACGCTCTTTTGGGAGCCTGCGGAGAATTGGAATGATCATTCCAATAATTTTGGATGTGAAAAACCGCATTCTCATTCACGGATAATATGCGACATCCCATCCGGATCGGCAGCAGCTTAGCGAAGCACCGTCATGTTGCGCAGCACCGCGATGCGCTCGCTGAGCGGCGGATGCGTGCTGAACAATCCCTTGAAAACTCCGCCGAATGTCAGCGGCATCACAATGTAAAGCGACGCCGTTGTCGGCGAAACATTCATTGGGATGCGCTTGTTGTATTCGCCCAGTTTCGTGAGCGCGGAAATCAGTCCCTCGGCGTGGCCCACCAGCCGCACGCCCGCCGCATCCGCGGCATATTCGCGTTGACGCGAAATGCCGAGCTGCAAAAGCATCGCGCCCAGCGGAGCGAAAATCAGCATTAGCAGCGAGGCAAGCGCGTTGCCGCGCCGTCCGCCCACGCCGCCAAACCAGAAAGCCATGCGCGCAAGGAATGTAATCGTGCCGGCAAGCATCGCGGCCACTGACGTAATCAAAATATCGTAATTGCGGACGTGCGAAAGTTCATGGGCGATCACGCCTTCGAGTTCATCGTCATTCAGCAATTGCATCAGGCCCGCCGTCACGGCCACGGATGCGTGATGCGGGCTGCGTCCGGTGGCAAAGGCGTTGGGCGCCTGCTCGGGCGTCACATAAAGCTTGGGCATGGGGATGCCGCTCTTGCCGCACAGCCGCTCCATCACGGCATAAAGCCGCGGAGCCTGCTCGCGCGTCACGGGCTGCGCGTGATTCGCGCGCAGGGCGATCTTGTCCGAAAAGAAGTAGGCGCTGATATTGACGACGCCCATGATGCCCAGGCCCAGGATGAGTCCCTGTTGCCCGCCCAGCGCCTCGCCTCCAAGCACGAGAAGCACGCTCAACGCAGCCAGCAATAACGTTGTTTTCAGTGCACGCATACCTTGCCTTCCACCTACCTAATTAGATGCTTTGTAACGCCTTCAGGTTCACCCGACTCCAGCGGAGAGCCCCCGATTAACTCTCTGGGCTTGACCATATAATGCTTCAAATTCATTTTAGGAGTTCGCGGTGGGCGCGTCAATCAAGCGTAAGCCACATTGATGGATCACTCCCCGGTGAAGACTCTCGGTGGTATCATCAGCGCGTGTGAACTTGAAAAAGAGGGGGCGCAGCGACCGGGCCGCCCGCACTCTTTCTATTTTTTTCGCTGGAGGCCTCTAGTGGCGTATTCACCTCTAATCCCGGGCGCGCGTTGGCTCCGCTGTGATCTCCACGTGCATACTCCTTTCGATCCAGAAAAGCAGTTCGGGGAAAATATTCAACATGCAATTGAAGCATTCAAGAAGGAAAGGACTGAAAGGCTGGCGGGAATTGCGGAGAACTTTGTTGCGGCCTGTCGGCGCGCAGCCGGTGGGAATGGGATTGACGTGATTGCGATCACAGACCATAACAGCATAACGGGCTATGCGCGCCTCAAACCTTTCTTTGAATCGATTGGTCAACGATCCGCTGAAGAGAATAAATATATGCCAGCGGTTCTTCCCGGTGTGGAATTCAGCGTCGGCGGTGAAAGGCCTTTGCACTTGCTTGTTGTGTTTGCAAAACAAACGCCAGTCGATGCAATCGAGGGGGCAATTCGACATTGTTTTCAAGAATCTGATCCATTCGATCCTAGGACCGGAACTCCTCGGGCAACGGGGAATTCCGTCAACCACTTTCTTAAATGCCTCTACGACTACTGTAGGCCCGCCTCGGGGGACAGAAACCTGTCATTTGTGATTATCCCCGCTCATGCCGATAGCTCTTCGGGCGTAGCCCGGGAGACCACTGGGCAAGTCTCGGTCGCGACGTCCATTTGGGATGAAATGCGCGGGCATCTTCGCGAGAGGGTTATCACTCGGCGAGATTGGCATGGGTTCCAGACTGCCCGTCCGTTCGACAAGCTACCCGTGGCCTTTCAGGATTTACTGTTGAGGTGGACTGCCGCACGCAAAATGCTAGATTGGGAGACTCTCACAGCCGCGGACCGAGCGAGATTGAGAGGTCAGAGGTATTGGCCACTGATCGAAGCTTCCGACCCACACAATTACGAGGCCATTGGAACCTCTTACACTTGGCTCAAGATGGAAGTCGCGGACGTGGAAGGCATCCGATTGGCGCTGCTTGATCCTGAATCCAGACTTCGACGGATGTCCGACGGCCCCCCGGGGCACGCGTATCCTGTAATCGACAGTATAACCGTCCGCAATACCGATTTTTTTGACAGTATCGAGGTCTCGTTGAATCCATGCCTAAACACATTTATTGGTGGCCGCGGGTCGGGAAAGTCCACAGTGATAGAGTGTCTGCGGTACGGACTGGATCGTGCGAGGCCGGCAGATTTTGATGAAGATGAGGCCGAGATTAGAGAAGTGGTGAATGGGCTGCTTCAGCCGAAGAACGAACGAGATTTTGGTGAAACTCCTGGAACTCTTCTACCTAGCCACGAAATCACGTTAGATCTCACAGTTTCGGAGCGTAAGTACCGTGTTTGCCGAAACGGGGATGGGATTTCCGTGACGCCTGATCCCGGTGCACCAGGCGCGGCTGCCGCCCAGCTGGACGTCAGGGCTCTCATATTTCCCCGAATTCTGTCCCAAAAACAAATTGCCCGAATCGCGAAGGATCCTACGGCCCAGAGACGCGAGTTAGATGCGCTCGGTGACCCCGCTGCATTAAGGGAATTTCTGGCGGATCAGGCTCGCGTTCTAGCGGCGATTAAAGAACTCCAGTTGAAGCGAAAACAGCTTAACGAACAGTTGGCCTCACTTCCGTCTCGCGAGACTGAACTGAGAAAGGTCACCGATAGGATTGCGGTGCTAGAAAAAGGTGGAAACAAGGAAACGCTGGCCAACTATCAAGCTTTTCAGGGCGAGCAGCGTTGGGTTAAGGATGCCTCCGAAGGGCTTTCCGGAATCACAAATCAAATTGCTGCGCTCCTTGGGGAATCGGTCAAAATGAGGAGCAGGATTGAGAAAGTTCCGGATGGTCCTTCAACCGAATGGAAGCAGTCAGTTCTGAATCGAGTATTGCAAGCGATTGACGAGTTCCAATCCACACTAACCCAGTTCACTGCGGGGCTTATAACTCTGAGAGCGACGATAGCTGCTGAGCAGCAGGTTATATGGCAGCCAAAATTCGACGTCGTAAAGGGTCAATACGAACAACTTCGGGCTGAGATGCAGCGTACGGGAGCGGATTTTTCACAACACGAGCGGCTTTTGGACCAGAGAAACTCCCTGGAACGCGAAATTGAGGGGATGCAGGCCGCCTCTGCTGAGCTGCTCGTAGCCGAGTCCAATCTGAGAGATGTTAGACGCCGACAGGTAGACCTGTTTGGTGAGAGATTGGCACGGCGACGCGAGTTGGCGGGAAGGCTTGAAACAGCTGATGCCGATATTAGGCTCGAGATAATCCCGTTTGGCGATCAGCGCGACTTTGTTTCTCGTAAAGAGGAATGGTTTGGAGGGGCCGGGCTGCAAGACAGAGATTGGGAGGTTCTTACTCAATTCGTTTATGCTTCGCCGACGGAAATTGTTCAGAAGCTGCACGGCCTGGTCGAGGCACTTCGTACAGATATAAAGGCGTCCCTAGGCTCAGGTCGGCCGCTTGAGCTGTCGAATTCCGCAGTCGGCGCGTTGATTGGGACCGGGCTCAGCAGCCGCCTCACAAGATATTTTTTCAACGCTTTGCAGAAAGGCGATCGAATCCGAACTGACGAAATGGAGTGCTTTCTGCCCGAGGATTTGATTGACGCCAAGGTAAGGTCAGCGGACGGCACGTTTAAGCCAATCACTCAGGGTTCCGTGGGCCAGAAGAGTATGGCGGTTGTCAGCCTGCTCCTATCGGCCGGAGATCAACCACTCATAATCGACCAGCCCGAGGATGACCTTGACAATCAATATGTATATGGGGTTGTCGTAGATCTGTTACGGAAGCGAAAATTCTCGCGGCAGATTATTGTTGCTTCACACAATGCGAATATTCCAGTCAACGGTGACGCCGAGCTAATCGCGGGCTTCGAGGTTCAGAATGGCCTGGGCAAAACGATGGCCGCTGGGAGCATCGACCGAGCTGAAATCAAGGAATTCGTGAGCGTAATTATGGAAGGGAGTGCTGAAGCTTTCCGTCTGCGTAAGGAGCGGTACGGCTTCTAGCGTTCTTCAGTCGCGCTGTGGGCTCTTTGATTACAAAGCAGTTCTTCATAGGCCTCAGAAACTAGGTCTGGAGTTTGCACGGCAAGCTGAAGAATCAGGTCCTGCGCCACCCTCATAGCACGGTGGAGGTCCCTTTTTCGTTCAACCGGAACCTCTACCTCCAGGTATCTCCCAAGCCCTTCCACATCATCAAGATGAATGCGGGCACCGTGAGAAAGAAAAACCTGTCGATTTTTTCGGACGACACACCTTATGCCAAAAAGCCTTTCAAGGTCCCTTTTTGCGCCTTCAGCATCGTCAATCGGCTTACGGAAATAGTTCGAGACAGAGGGCCCCGGGGCGTTAGGACGCCGGTAGTAAACAAGCTCAAAGTTGTCCGAACCATTCCGGCGCATCTTCAGGCGACCACGCGGTACGGCGAAGAAAGTGTCCTCTTGTTTGACGGTCTCAATAATCTCAGCCCCGATGGCACGCAGTGCCGCCCGCAATCTTCTTATGTTGCCGATGCGAGCTTTTATCTCTATGTTTGCAGACATATTTCCGTCCCTTCACTGAACATTCACAATCCTGAGCCAATCCTCGGATATTGAATTCAAATAAGTGTCCGGTGCTACGTAAAGTGTACCGGGAGGATATACCGGTTGGCGTTTCAAGAGAAGCATGACGCAAAGAAGAATCTCCGAGAACACGAGATCAAGGATTTCGACTGGTAGGCTGGGCAAGAGGAAGTTTACAGCCGTTCCATCTCTCACAACCATTATACTCTTAGAATTTGAGAGAATATATTTCTTAATGTGCTTCGAGATGCTCGACTCCGCGAGAGCCTGTTCCTTCAGAACCGCCACCTCGAATTCGCTATCTCGCGACCCTACGCTTGCGAGAATTACATTATCTTTACTCTCCTCAATCTCCGGCCAAGCTAGTGCACAGTCAGCGGTCGCAGCAAAGACTATATCCGCATTTTCAATTAGCTTTCGCTTGCTATTAACGGAGAATCCGTCCACAAAAGCGCGCAAATTTTTATAATCATGTTTGTCATAAACAGAGACGTTGAGGTCATGCCTTCTTAGTGCTCGCGCCACATTTGAACCAATCATACCGTATCCAATCACGAGAGCATTGCGACCAGATATCGAGACTCCGAGGTCCCGGAGAACAAATTCCACCGCCGCGACAGCATCAATACCAACATACCGAGCTTCGATCTCCTTGAGCGCGCTTCTTGCGACAGAAAAGACTGGGACAGGGATTTTGTCTATTAGTTTCGCATAGCGGTTATGACCGAAAGTCGTGTCCTCAACTACGCCGGAAATGAACTGGGCGGCTTCTAGCGAAATTCGACTCAGCGGTGCGGCGAAATATCCTCCCACCTCTAAAATTACGATTTGCTTTCCATCGTGTTTAGTCTTCTCAATCGCTGTTGCAAGTAATTCGTCCAAAAAACCAGGTTCGTCTAACTCTTTATAGGACTTACGTATTACGCTTAAACCTGATTTCTCCATCCGCTGTGCCACTTCTTCGTCAATAGAATATGGCTTCGCAAGCAGGCTGAAGACCTCTGCTCCGGCTTCGCACAAATGAGTCACAAACCCCTCGGTTGTCGTTAGTATGTGTTCGAGGATGATAAATCGCGCGTTTTTTAAGGAGACGCGATTGCGCGGTTGGCGGGTGTATTTTAGTACGACCCTTAATTGTGTGTGCTCTAGGTGATAAGGCATTGCACCCTAAAGTCTCGCGCCACCATCATTTAACTCAATTGAGGGGTGGCGAGCACCAGTTGCATTGCGATGCGTTATATCATCTATCTCCGATAAGTCAACTAACCATTATCGAACACCCTTCCCTTTGCTCTGGACCCGCTTTCAAAATCGATTACATTTCAAATTCGCAACCTGTCACCCATTGCAGCGGTTCGGGAACGCACCCGAGTTTTTGAAGAGATCGGCGGTAGTGATTTCATCTTTGTCTTTCACACGCAATCCCGCCATTCGAACAGGCATTCGAATTGGTTTTGGGTAAAATCTTCCCCTAATTCCTATATAATTCTCTTGACACTAGTTTACCGTTATTGTACCATGCCCCATGGAATCCTCACTGCAAACCGCGGTCTCACGTAGCCCTGGCTTCAGCCTGCGCAGTGTTTCCCAAAATGGAACTCACATCGTGAAGCTCGCCTGCCGCCCGCCTGCCGGACAGGCAGGGCTAGGCAGGCCTCTGTTACTCAAACCGATCGCGCACCTGCTTGAAACGCCGCGGGGCTCCAGCAAACCGGACCCCGTCGGCAACGACAAAATCGTCGACATAGACGACAACGACCCCCAATGTTTTCTATCACTTACGGACTTTCCCCGCACACGGCCCAAAAAAGACCCCAATGTTTTCTACCACTTACGAGCCATGTTTCACCTAAGTACCAGTCTTTTCTATCACTTACAAAAAAGGGGGGGGTGCGCTGGTTATGCGTCCCGACGAATTCGGTCCGGAAGAGGACAAACGATTCCGCTAAGTCCCTTAATTCCAGCACTTACGGGGTCCGCAGCTGTAAGTCTTTTAGAATCAGCACTTGCGTAAAAAAGGCGGAGGGGGAGGGGTCCGAGGGCCGACTATTCAGGTTGCCGGCCGCGCAGCACGCGTGAACTGGCCCGTGGTTCCTCTTCGCGCCCTCGGTTCTTTGGTGTTTGGAGCGCCCCCCGGTGCGCTTCCGTGGTGGGCCGACAGTATTTTCCTATAGCTTGGACGGCTGAGACAAGCGGTAGGCGAATACATGGATGCGTGTATTGATGTGGAACGCCCGGAGAACATAGTCTGCAGTTATTACGAGTGGCGGAGGCGGATTCACCCGCTGAATCCGGGATTGCTCCGCCGGAAAGGGAGGAGACATGTTGCGATGGGCGATCATATTCTTCATTGTGGCGATTATTGCCGGAGTATTCGGGTTTTTGGGGATCGCGGCGGCGGCGGTGGGCATCGCGCGAATCCTGTTCTTCATTTTCGTGATTTTGTTTGTGCTGTCGCTCATTGGACATATGTTGCGCCGGGTTTGACGCGGTCGCCGAACCTGAGAGAATAGCGCGAGTTGCCTTTCCACGATTCGCGGAGGAGCGGAGATGAAACTTGCGACGGTGGTCGGCGTGCTCTTGATTATTTTGGGCGTGAATTCGCTGGCGTATCAGGGCATCACATATACGACGCACAAGGAAGTTCTGAAGATTGGGTCTCTTGAGGCGACAACATCAGAAAAGAAGACGATTCCACTGCCTCCGATCCTCGGGGGAATTTCGCTGGCAGGCGGGATTATCCTGCTGGTTGTGGCCCGAAAGGGCAGCGGCAAAGGATAGGGATTTTGGGCGCGCGCGAAAGCGGCATGCTGCGCGCCCGAAACCGCCAAGAAGAAAATAAAACCACCGTCCGAAACTGCTGGACGGAATATCCCTCGCCGCCACCCCGGCTCGGGATGACGAGATTGAACGACGCCTCAGGCGACTTGCAGGATTTCGCGGTGGCCGGTTAGCCAGGCGTCGGTGTAACCCTTCATTTTTTCGCGGAACGCGGTGTTGGAAGCGTAGTCCTTCTGTAGAGCCTCAAAGCCCGCGAGATTTTCCACTTCAAACTCCAAGATGACGCGATTGAAATCACCGGTCAGGTCGGTGAGGATGCGGTGCTTGCTGATTTTGGCAGCTGCGCCGGCTTCCTTTAATTGTGCGGCCATTTTGCTGGCTTGCCCCGGCTTGGCGACGAACACGTTGCGAACGATTAGCATGAGCCTCTCCTCCGTGAGGGAAATTTGGATTTGGAAATCCGGCGGAAATCATACGACGGGAGAGTTGCGGGAGGCAATGCGTGGCCGGCGGAGATTGGGCTTGTGATTTGGGTACTACTGGCGATAGTTTAGCGGCGAATTGCAGAGTTGCGGGAGGAAGACATGAACCGGAGAGATTGGTCAGCGAGAAATTTGTGCGGCGGAATTATTTTCTCAATTTTCGTGGCGATGATCGCGATGCTTTGGCCTGCGGCGGGGTTCGCGCAGGGGCGGCGCGGCGGCGGGCGCGGCGCGGAGGACGACACGACAACACCCGGACTTGGTGCGCTGCATTTCCGCGCGTTGGGGCCGGAAGGGAATCGCGTTGCGTCGATTATCGGAGAGCCGGGAAATCCGAGCGTGGTGTACATCGGCGCGGCCGACGGCGGGATTTGGAAAACGTCGGACGCGGGGACGAACTGGGCGCCGATTTTTGATCGCGAGAACGTGTCGGCAGTCGGGGCGCTGGCGATGGCGCCGACGAATCACGATGTGATCTGGGCGGGGACGGGCGAGCCGTGGTTGATCCGTCCTTACTACACGATGGGCGACGGAGTTTATAAATCGGGCGACGCGGGGCGGACGTGGCAGCACATGGGGTTGGAGCTAACGGGGCACATCGCGCGCATCATCGTGGACCCGCACGACGCGAATCTTGTTTTTGTTTGCGCGATTGGCGAGGCATTCCGCACGCAGCACGAGCGCGGAATTTTTCGCACGAACGACGGAGGAAAAACCTGGCAGCAAGTCCTTTATGTGAATGACAGCACGGGCTGCTCGGAGATGGCGATGGACCCGGGCGATTCAAACACAATTTATGCCGGGATGTGGCAAGTGGAAATTCACCGCTGGAATTTGAACAGCGGGGGAACGGGCAGCGGAGTCTATATCAGCCGCGACGGGGGAGATCATTGGAGCAAAGTGAGCGGGCGCGGATTGCCCGGCGCGGAACATCCGATTGGGAAAGTTGCGGTGGCCGTGGCGCAAAGCAATCCGGACCGCGTTTACGCGCTGTTGCAGGATACGACGCCGGGGCTGTATCGCTCGGACGATCGCGGACGGACTTGGACGTTGGTGAATCAATCGCACGTGACGACGGAGCGGTCGTCGTATTACACACGATTTGCTGTATCGCCGGACGATCAGAACTTGCTCTATTTTCCGTCGGTGGCGTTCAGCATGTCGCGCGACGGCGGCAACACCGTGTTTCAGCCGGGCGGCGGAGGCGGAGGTGGCGGCGGGCGCGGCGGAGAAGGCAGAGGCGCAGCGCCCGCAGCGTCGGGGCTGGAGTCGGCGGGCGGAGACAATCATGACATCTGGATCGATCCGACAAATGCGAATCGCGTGCTGGTGGCGAATGATTCCGGAGTGAGCATCAGCAACAATCGCGCCGCGACGTATCAGAGATTTGTGCTGCCGATATCGCAGGTGTACCACGTGTTTGCGGACAACGAAATTCCCTACAACGTGATGGGAAATGTTCAGGATAAGTCGTCGTTCCGCGGGCCGAGCCGAACGCTTTCGGGAGGCGGCGGGCGCGGCGGGATGTCACTGGGTTACTGGACGGGGACGGGCGGATGCGAGGACGGTTACGCCGTGCCCGACCCGGTGGATTCAAACGTGGTGTGGTCGGGCTGCGACAACGGGAGAATTTCGCGCATCGATTTTGGAAAGGGCGCGATGGCGCGCGACGTGTCGGCGTGGCCGATTACGAGTTACGGTTGGGCGCCGGCGAATATGAAGTATCGCTGGGATTGGGTGACGCCGATCGCGATTTCGCCGCATGACCACAACCGCGTTTATGTTGGCGCGCAAGTCGTGTTCATGACGACCGACGGCGGGCAATCGTGGAAAGTGATCAGTCCGGACCTGACGGCGGACAATAAGGAGCACGAGCAGAATTCGGGCGGGATTACTTCGGACAACCTTGTGACGTTTGACGGCGCAACGATTTATTCGATTGCGGAATCACCGGTGAAAGCGGGCGTGATCTGGACGGGCAGCGACGATGGCCAGGTGAATGTGACAGAGGACGGCGGCGGGCATTGGACGAACGTGACGAAGAATATTCCGGAGCTTCCCGCGTGGGGCACGGTGTGGAACGTCGAGCCTTCGCATTTTGACGCGGGGACGGCGTACGTGACGGTGAATTTGCAGCACGTGGGAATTTACGAGGCGCGGGCGTACAAGACGTCTGACTATGGCGCGAGCTGGAAGCTCGTGACCGCCAGCGTTCCGAAAGGAATGAACAGCAGTGCGCACATCATCATCGAAGATCCAATGCGCAAGGGAATGTTGTTCCTCGGGACTGACAACGCGCTTTATATTACATGGGACGACGGCGATCACTGGACGCGTTTGCGGAATAATTTGCCGCCCGCTCCGATTTACTGGATGCAGGTGCAGCCGAGGTTCAACGACCTGGTGATCGGGACGCACGGACGCGGCGTGTACATTTTGGACGACATCAGTCCGCTGCGCGATTGGGACGCGGCGCAGGCGAAGGAATTTGAGCTCTTCAAGCCGCAGCCGGCGTACCGATTCCGGCACACGGATGACGGGCGCGAGTCCGACGTGGGCGCGCACGTGAGCGGGGAGAATCCAACTTACGGCGCGGACATAAATTTTTGGCTGAAAGCTCCCGCGCGCGGGATAGAAATCACGTTTACGGGCGCGAACAACGAATTGATCCGCACACTGCGCGTGGAAGGGCAGGCCGGGCTGAACCGAGTGTGGTGGGATTTGCGGTACGAGCCGGGGTCGCCGGTGCGCATGCAAACGACGCCGTTCGATGCGCCGTGGGCCGAGCCTCACCACAATTACGCCGCTTACGGCACGCGGATTCCTCCCGCGGGGCCAGTGGCGCCGCCGGGGAATTACACCGTGCACATCAAGGCGGGCACGAACGAGGCGACAGCGCAACTGACCGTGTTGCCAGATCCGAAATCGCCGGGCAACGACCAATCGATTCGCGCGCAGGTGCAATTTTCGCGCGATGTGTTGGCCGAAATAGACCAGGCCGCGACAATGATCAATCATTTGGAATGGACACGGCGGCAGGTTGAGGATCTCGAAACGGTGCTAGGCGCGGACGCGCAGAAGAATGCGGCCGCGATACAGGCATGCAAGGATTTCGAGGTCAAAGTAGTTGCGCTCGAAGGCAAATTGATTGACATCCACAACACCGGGCGCAGCGAGGACGCGTTCCGCAATCCCGTGCAGCTCTACGAGCGAATTAGCTGGATGGTCGGGCCCATGGTCGGCACGCCGGGAAGCGGGAGCGGCGGCGGGGATCTGGCGCCCACGGCGCAACAGATTGCCGTGAACGCCGAGTTCAAGCAACAGCTCGCGGCGATTCAGGCCGAGTTCAAGCAGATGGTCGAGAGCGGGACGCCTGCGTTTAATGCGGTGCTGAAGCAGAACCATGTGACGGCGTCGATTGAGCCGTAAGAGTGGCGGTAAGATTTAGGAGTTCGCAGGCGAGACCTGCGCACTGCCGAGGGAATCACCTTGATCGGAGCGGGTAGTCCGCTCGAAGAACAGACGATGGACCTTGGAGAAAATAAATGTCATGCCAAGAACGCCCACGAAATAGACCAAGATATAGAGATGGGACGGTCTGGTTATCGGAGGCGTGTGGCGTCTGTATGCAGAAGACAGGAGTACTATGAGACGTGAACTCAGCCTGGTCCACCCAGCGCTGAAAGCCAGGGCGAGTGTTAATGCAAACAATCCCTTGCGGCGCCGCGCCGACATGGCCGAATAGATAAGAAGACAGACTCCTAAAGCTAGGCACGCAACGTCTACGGGCGGCATGACCCGGTATGCCGCCAACGCAAGGGCGATCAGAATCCAAGTTGCGAAAACGTGCCGCACGAGCAAATCTCTCGAACCATATCGAATCGCGGCGTAGACCAGTCCCACGAAGAGTATTATGCCTGCTTGGCTCAGAAGTCTTAATTCCCAGGTCCAGGCAATCAACTGATGGTACAAAATCAAATTGATCACACGACGAACGACCAGCCAACTCCCGATCCACAAGAAAGACGCCGCACCGAGAAAAGCGATAGAACGCCGCCAGGTTAGCGAGAGAACCACGCGCGCAACGGACATCCAGAACCAAAGAACGCCTTTTTGTGGCACGGATTCGAGAAGGTCGCCAGTGATGGAAGACGCCCGGCTTCGGGTGGTGAACCGCGCAAAGATCCATTCCGCAAGCGTTGCGCTACGCATTGACATCTCCGATTAAGTCCAGACCTGCGAGAAGACTTTGGAATGAACGCTGCGCGTGAGCGACGGCGGCGCGGCCCGCCTTAGTGACGGTGAAGTAGCGTTTTGCGCGCCCCCCACGCGCGGGAGTGGGGTCACCCATTTGCGAACGGACGAGGCCCTTTTCTTCGAGGCGATCGAGCGTGGTGTAGAGCGCGCCAAGGGCTGGTTCGCGGCGCGTGCATGTAGCGATCTCAGCGCGAATGGAAACGCCGTAAGCGTTTTCAGCCAGCCGCAGGATTGCGAGAAGGACGATTTGCTCGAATTCGCCGAGAGTTAAGGGCCGGCGCATTAGGACTACAATGTAGGATATTTAGAGTGGGATGTCAAGCCCCAAATTGGAAGAAATTCCAATTGCGCGCGGCGGGTTCGACCCTGTCGCAATGGAACAAATCGGCAGGTTCCACGTCATAAGTGAGTAGCGTGCAACTGGAAGCAGACCTCTGCGCGAGCGGGCGCGTTCCGCGCAATTCGCCGGTTCGCGCGCGTGCGGGACAATCGGGGAAAACAAATTGAAAATTGAAAACAGCCGATCAAAAAGCTTCGTCTGGTTCCGGGCAGCAGTTGTTTTGGAGATTTTCCTGGTGGCGGCGGGCGCTCCGGCGCTTGCGCCGGACATGGCGACCTTTCGCGGGAACTTGCAGCACACCGGCGTCTACGAAGGATCGGGCGCTCCCAAGCTGAGCTCCATCAAATGGAAATTTCACACGGACGGGAAAATCTATTCATCACCCGCCGTGGCGCAGGGAAAGGTGTTTTTCGGCAGCACAGACGGTAGCGTCTACGCCGTGGATGACGAGAGCGGGAAACTTTCGTGGCGATTCAAGACGGAAGGGCGCATAACGTCATCGCCCGCAATCGCTGGCGGGCTGGTGTACTTTGAAAGTTATGACGGAAATTTCTACGCGGTGGACGCGGCCAATGGGACCTTGAAATGGAAATTCGCGACGGGCGGCGAGCGGCGGTTCGCCGCAAAGCACATTCACGGAATCGACCCTCCGGAAGAGATGATGCCGGACCCATTTGATTTCTATTTGTCGTCACCCGCTGTGTGGGATGGAAAAGTATATTTCGGGAGCGGGGACGGTAACATTTATGGTCTCGATGCGGCGACCGGGAGCTTGGTGTGGAAATTCAAGACCGGCGACGTTGTCCACGCTTCACCGGCCATCGCGAACGGAATACTTTTCATCGGGAGCTGGGACACTTATTTTTACGCGCTGGATGCCAGGACTGGCAAGGAACGCTGGCGGTTCAAGACGGGCGAAGATCCCAAGATCCACAATCAAATTGGAATTCAAAGTTCGGCCGCGGTGGCTGAAGGCATCGTCTATTTCGGCTGCCGGGATTCAAACCTTTATGCCCTCGATGCCACAACGGGCGCGAAGCGATGGGCTTATGACAACAAGGGGTCATGGGTGATTGGCTCGCCAGCTGTGGAGGGCGGCCGAATATATTTTGCAACTTCGGATTCCGGTTTGTTCCACATTGTGGATGCGAAATCCGGCGCGGATGTTGCGTCGATGAGTTTCAAATGGCCGATGTTTTCATCACCTTCAATTGCGGCGAATCACGCATATATTGGGTCGCACGAAGGAAAGCTCTTTGCGATCGATCTTGGCACGCGGCAGGTCTCGGGAGTTTTTCAGACAGATGCCTCGGTTCAAAACGGTCCAGCCTTGACGACCAAGGACGGCGGGCCTAAGTACGAGGCGGCGATGCCATCGAATTTTTATGACGACATTGTGGCGGGCGTCCAGAAAATGTTCAGCGTTGGAGCAATTCTCTCCTCACCCGTGATCGTGAATGACACGGTGTATTTCGGAAGTGCGGACGGATACCTCTACGCGGTCAGATAAACAAGAACAAAGGAGTGCGAAACATGAAGTTTCGCTTGCTTGGTCAATTCTAGGCAATTGGCGCTCAGGCGTTCGCCAAAAGCTGCGCGAGGCGATCCAGGCTCTGGTTCCAGCCCTGTTCCATTCCTGCTACGGCCCTCTCTACTTCCGGCGCTGCCCTTACGATTACAATTTTCACCGTGAGCTTCGTTTTGCCGTTGTGATCTTCAAATGTGACGGTGTTGCGGACTTCTATTTTCGGATTGCCGTCTTTATCAAAAAATGCGCGCGAGGTGAAGACGAGGCGCTCGGGCTCGACGATTTCGTGAAAGACGCCGGTCATTGGATGCGCGGTGCCATCGGGCGTGACCATTTCGATGCGAATAACGCCGCCGGGGCGAACGTCCAATTCACAGGAGCGATTCGTAAAACCTTTCGGGCCCCACCATTGCGCCATATGATTTGGATTGGTCCACGCTTTGAAGACTAGCGCGCGCGGCGCATCGAAGATGCGTGTGATGGTTGCTTCCCGCGTGGCGGGTTGAGTGGCGGAACTGCTATTTTTTTCGGGCATGGTTCTTCTCCTTTTTCTTCAGGACACGCAAGTAATCGTCCAGGCGATCTAAGCTCTGCTCCCAGAAAACGCGATAGTGCTCGGTCCATTCGGCGACGCTCTTAAGCGGAGCGGCCTTAAGACGGCAGGGGCGCCATTGGGCTTCGCGTCCGCGCGCGATGAGTCCGGCGCGCTCGAGAACTTTCAAGTGTTTGGAGACGGCCGGCAGGCTCATTTGAAAAGGTTCGGCGAGTTCGGTGACGCTGGCGCCGCCAGAGGCGAGGCGGGCGAGGATCGCGCGACGGGTGGGGTCGGCGAGGGCGGCGAAAGTGGCGCTAAGGCGGTCAGGGGTCATTTGTATTTAACCTATAGGTTAAATACAACAAAAGAGGAATTCGTGTCAAGAGAAATCGAGCCGCGCTGGAATCTGGCAATTCAGGTCTAGGAGCAATCGCGGAGAAAGAAGAAACAGAGACCCCGCACCCTTAAATGTGAAGGGTGCCACGCCCACCGGCAGGCAGGCGGCACCCCTTTATGTGTGGTGGCAGCAGGTGAGGGGCGGATTCAGGAATTCTTCACGCGGTTGCGGGCTTGGGACGAAAAATGGCCGCGA
>Ga0335079_10004364_pt1 | contig 16283 bp, 17 predicted proteins | sample Lox_Sample_33_FD_206719 | JGI IMG/M metagenome (GOLD analysis project Ga0335079, IMG submission 206719) | Soil microbial communities from Loxahatchee National Wildlife Refuge, Florida, United States - Lox_Sample_3.3 | ecosystem: Environmental > Terrestrial > Soil > Wetlands | place: USA... | reverse complement strand
AGATATTGCCCTACCTGCTCACCGGTGATGCCGTCGTACTACCACTGCGCCTGCCCGTTTGCCGGCACAATGACGGCCGCAAATTCCGCCTGACTGCTCATTGGGATCCCTTCGCTTGATTGTGATCTAGTCGTTCGGGTCCGAGCCTCCACCGGATGTCTTGGCGCCGCATGATGGGAAACCTCGGGGCGTTCACAGAGACGGGCCAATGAGCGGCACCGCCGATACACGCGGCCCCGGCAATCTGCCGATCACCTTCGCTCAACCTGCGTCAGGGCGTCTCACCAGCTGAAAGGGCCGCCAACGGCGGTGCGGCCGACGCCGCGAGGACCGCGAAGACGCTGGTGCACAGAGGACTGGTGGCCAGGCTGGATGGGGCTCGGCCTCCGGTTGGGCTCCTTTACCGGAAGCAGTCGCCGCGGGCATGGATGAAGGTGAGGTCGAGACCGGCGTGGTATGCGCTTCGGCGCGGTCCCGCGGTGCTGCGTTCTGCTGGGCCTGCAGGGAAGCCCGGCGACTGGGCGGCAGTGGTTTGAGTTGCACAGGTTCCGCCACGCGTGGCAGCGGTTGGCCCCAGGAGCCACGGGGTAAAGATGGCCCGCGTTGCGATAATAGTAGTGACATAGGGAGATGGGTCGAGATGGTTGAGACCAAACCAAACGAGCAGCCAAGCAGGATGACCGCTGAGATGGCGCAGGTCATCACTGACCTGTTCCGCGCTAAGCACCCGAGCGCGGCGGCTGAGATCGGTAACCTCGTCGACAACATCGTCCACGCGCTTGACGTTACCGACCTTGATGGGCATATCCGGGACGCAAGGGGCCCTGTTTCCATGCAGGCAGCGCAGGCAGCGGTCGAGTTTGTGATGGCAGCGATGCTGACAGCTTCCAGGTGAGACCGCGTGAACCACGCTGCGATCTGCGCCATGCCCAAGAAACACGTCGGCACCTCGGATAGCGAACGCCAGCCCCGACGGGGTCGCCCGTCTTCAGCCCGGCAGCAGGGGGAGGCCGAAGGGCTGGCGGTCGCCCGGATCGCATAGTCGCCGTCCGCGGCGGCGGTGTCGGCTCGAAACGCGGGGCCAGACACCAGCAGCGATAAGACATTCAATGCCTGGCGGCGCGCAGGACGCGATCACAGGAGTCGGCCCTGTCATCGCAGTAGCGGGCCTGTTCCCAACGGTCGTGCCGCCGTGATCGAGCAGTGCGGCCAAAATCGGTGGGTCGAGCAGCCTCGTTTCGCGAAGTGGTCGGCCCCTTCCACGCTCGGTTGGATGACCGGCGGGCGCCCGGATGCTTGCTGCCTGTCCCGGCAGGCGAGCCTCCGGACCACGCCTCGGACGCGTAGGTCGTCGGGGACCTGTGGTCCGACCGTACTCATGACATCAAGATGTTCCTGGCCCGCAACTACGTGCCCTACCTGGGGTACGACGTCGAGCGGGACGCCAAGGCCCAGCGGTTACGGGACCTCAGACAAGCGGCGGCGGACCGAAACCCGGGCCGCACGTTCAGGGCGCGTACTTCAGTACCAGGTCGCCGACATGCGGGAGTGCGGCCTCGACATGCTTAACTGCTCTGCGGCGGACGGTGCCATACGCCTTGACGACCGTGGGCCGGCCGGAGGCCGCCGCGCGGGCGTCGGTCACCGAGAGCAGCGCCTGCGACACCTCCTCGCCGCGCTTGGCCAGGTAGTCGCCGAACTCACAGCCTCCGCAGGCGTTGAAGTCCGCCCAGTACGGCTCAAGCTTGTCCACCATCTCCGGAAGTAGGGACTCCACCATGTAGCGGATGTGGCCGGGCAAGAAGGTGTTCACCGTCTTGTAGGCGAGCTTGACCGCGGTCCCGGAGACCCCCGACTTGTCCGCGACCTCCTGCTCAAGCAGCGTGTAACAGTCGGCGATCACCTTTGGCCGGGTGTCCGGCGCGAGCAGGATCTCCTGAAGCGTGGGTGCCATGGGTGCGTCTTCTCCCGTCGCTGCGGCGCTGCCCAGTGGATCCCCGCACGCATCCCGCAATGCGCCGCCCGTAGCTAGACGGCGACCGCCCGACAATGGTTTACCGAGATACGGCGACAAGCTCGGAAATGCGCCGACTCGAATCCTTGAGCGATCCTCTCGACCAGGTACCGCGGACATCGTGCCCGCTAGCGTCCCAGCCCGGACAGGTTGAGCCCGGCCTGGCCCGCCGGGTTGGCCGACCCGGCGATGCAGACGTCGTCGCCCTGGCACTGGCTCGCGTCGCTGGCGTTCAGGCCGCAGCAGACACCTCGGCCGGTGAGCTCGCCGTGCCCGGCTGCTTCCAGGCGTCGGTAGCACACGCCCGTCGCCGCGATGAGCGCGCGCCTCGATCTCTCCCGAACCGGCGAAGGAGCCCAGCCCGAGCGCGCGCTTTCCCGGCATGACCAGGCGGCGACCGCGTCTGCAGACGCACACAGATCACCCACACCCGCGCCCCTAGGGCAGCGCCCGCACGGCCGGCAGGCAGGCAGGCCGCGCAGATCAGCGGCAGTGCGCGCCAAGTCGGACGTACATTCGTTACTGAGCGTGAAGACACAGTCGGACCGTGGTCAAAGCCGGACTTGCCGACGGTCACGCCAGTCGCGGCCGACGCCTCCGTCGTCGATTCGTGCACGCTACCGCAGGCGTACCTCATCGCGGCACGTCCGGAAGTTGTCGCCTTGACCGGGTCAGTGGTGACCGATTTAGCCGGCGACAACGTCAGCAGGAACCGTCGCAACGGGTGCCCAGATCATGGCGCTATGCGCGGCGACGGTATCGCGGAACGAGGACCGCCCGGTAGCGGCGCGCTGGGCTGCATCGTAGATGATCTCGTGCGCGCTGCCGGGCGATCGCCGGACCGGGCTTTGGCATGACCGCATCGGCGATGATCAGGCCGCCGGCGAGGCCGAGGTGGGCGCGCATCCGCGCCGGGTCGAGCCGCAGCCCGCCTGCGAGCGCGCGCTGACGATGGCCGTCAGCAGGTCACCGTAGCGGCCCGCTATCGGGCCAGGAAGTCGAGCAGCAGTGCGTTGACCCGGCCCGGTGCGTCGAGCTGCATCCAGCGGCATGGGCCGTTCAGGCGCTCGTATCGCCAACTGCCCGCCACGTTCTCGGCGGAGTCGGTCATCTGGATCTCGGTCAGGGCGGGGCATGCCCAGCTCCGGAAGTTGGCCCAGCCATCTTCGGTCAGCTAGCGTTCGGCGATATCGGGAACTGGAACAGATACCGGGAACTGGAACAGCAGCATCTAACACGACCGCTCCCGCTGCTGCGGTGTGCGGCGGAGTGTGGATAGGCGAGCAGCCAGGCCACGACCGCGCCCCAGTCGTGGCCGCATCAACCCGAAGTTCCCCCTGGTGATCCGCGCGTTTGGCCGTTCACCTCGGGTTGGCCCCGGACCCTCAGATCCGGACACCGGGTCAGTCAGTGCCCAACACATCGGATGAGCGCTTGATTTCTTGGTCCGTTCCGGCGGCCACCGCCACCGCTTCCTGCTGCACCCCGCCGCGCAGGCCTGCCAAGGCCACGATGGCCGCCACCGCCATGATCCCTGCCATCACATAGAGTACGGTCCGCGTCGCATACGCGAAGTCGAGCCGGAAGAAGTGCGGAATCGACGCGATGCTCCCGGTTCCCGCAGGGGACTGCGAGAGCCTTGCCACCTCAGAGCTCGCCCGTGCACTGGGTATGCCGAGGGAGGTCAGCGACGTGGTGACCCGGTTGCGCATCTCCGTGACCAGGATGGTGCCGAGGATCGCCAGGCCCATGCTGGCTGCGAAGTTCCGGACCGTCTGCGTGATACCGGTTGCCTCGCCGTAAGAGAGCCGGCTGGCCCGGTTAACGGCGTCCGTGCTGGCCGGCCCGAGCATGAATCCCATTCCGGCCCCGGCCAGGATGATGAACCACTGCTGCGCGCTGAAGTTGAGACCGGTAACCTTCCCCGCCCATAGCCCGAACCCAACGGCACCCAGCACGCAGCCTAGGACGACCGGGCGCTTGGCCCCGGCGCGGTCCAGCATTCGCCCCCCGATCTGCGCGGCGATGACGAAGCCGATGAAGAAGAACAACAGGATGATGCCAGCCTGGGAGGACGACTTCCCCAGCGAGATCTGGGCGTATTCGCTGGCGATGAAGAACACCGGGATGAACACCAAGTTGGTCACGCCAAGCACGATGTTCTCGACCAGGAACGGCCGGATGCGGAAGATGCTCACCTGCATGAGGGGTGACGCCGTGTGCATCTCGGCAAAGTAGAACACGACAAGGAGCGCCAGTCCCGCGACGACGCATGCCGCGGTAGCCGGATTGCGCCAGCCCCAGATGGACGATTGCTGGAAACCAAACACGCTCAGGCCCACCCCGGCCGCGATCAGGACCACGCCCCGGTAGTCCATCCGGGCCGCCTTGTGCTCCGTGACCGGCTTCGAGATGACGATCAGCGCCAGGGCGATGAGCGCGACGGGGATATTCACCCAGAAGATCGCCCGCCAGGTCCACTGCGTGAGGTAGCCGCCCAGGACCGGGCCGATCGCGGTCAGGCCGCCGGCGATGCCGAAGAACAGGGCCAGGGCCCTTCCCCGTTCGCGCAGCGCAAAGGTCTGCACCACGACTGCCAGCGCCGCCGGGAACATGATCGCCCCGCCGGCGCCCTGGACGGCACGAAACGTCACGATCCATGCTTCAGCGAAGCTTCCCTTGGGGGTCAGCCCGCACATCGCCGAGGCGCCAGCGAACACGATGACGCCAAGCGTCACCATCTTCCGGTGGCCGAGCGTATCGGCCAGCCGGCCGCCGAAGGCGAAGAGCGCAGCCAGCGAGAGCAGGTAGGCGTTGACCACCCACTGCACGCCGGTGCTGGTGAGGCCCAGCTCCAGTTGTATCTGGGGCACGGCGATGGACACAATTGTCTGGTCGATGAAGGTCATCGAGACGGCAAAAATCATCGCCGCCAGAATCAGGGTCCGCGATCGACCGCCAGCAGCGCTCACTGTCATCTCCGCAAGGGTCTGCACTGGTGAATCGAGACAGCATGGCCAAGGTAACAGCCCCTCTCCAGCGCGCCTAGTACTACAGCCGCACTTTGCCAGAGGCACGCCTCTGACCTGCATGTGATTAAACGATCTTGCTAGAGATGCTCGGGTTGGCAGCTCGGTGACCAGCACGTTCTCTCAGGGCGGCTCGGAAGTGCGGCTGTAGTACTAGCCGCCTAATCTGTACGGCACCGGATGCTCGGTCAAGAGGCGCCGCCTGCGCAGATCTGGTGGACTGTGAACTGTGCGCGCCCGACTGTGGCTGCAGGCTGCGCCTACACCCGGTCGTGCCGGTGCGCGTGTGTGACAGCTCCGCCGAGATCGAGTTCAGGGATGGGACTGCCATGCCCGTGGCCCGGGCGCACGACTGAGGCGACCATGCGGGACGGTCCCCGCGTCATCAGGCCGTGATTTACCCCGTAGTACGGCCATGGTTTGCGCAGTAGCCAGTGCCAGAATGTCCCGCCGCGGCCGCGCGGTCCCGCCACAATGCTGCCGCCCCAGGCCTTGTCCGATTCCTCAACTCTGAGAGGCAGAGGCCGCTTCGAGCCGGTATCCGGCCGGACTTTGACGCTGCCGCCGCGCACCGCCACGTCATCGGCCACAACCTCGATGCCGGGCCTGGTCACCAGGACGAGGCTGCTGCGGGCGGAGGGGTTCAGCCTCCAGGGCAACGCCAAGGTCATAGCGGGTAATCACCCGCCCGAGTTGTCCACCTCGCCCGCCTCCGCACGGCCCCGCTCCTTCAGGAATGAATGGTATCGCCGGCGTCGGCGAGCGAGCTCAGCATCCGGTAGGCAACCGCCCGATGCACACGGTGCTCCTCGAAGCGATCCGCCAGCGACTCGCGCTGGATCCGGTAGGCAACCGCCCGATGCACACGGTGCTCCTCGAAGCGATCCGCCAGCCACTCGCGCTGGTCCATCTGTCACATTTTCGGCTTGCCGGGTGTCATCAGAAGTGACCCCAAACACACACACGACCGATGTGACAGGGAATACAAGGAAGGAGCACGCAATGCGAGTCCTGGTCGTGGGAGCCAGCGGTGCTATTGGCGCCCGGCTCGTTCCTCAGCTCATTGATCAAGGCCACGAGGTGATCGGCACCTTCAGGCCGGCGAGAAGCGCCGGGCGTGTACGGATGCTCGGCGCGGAGCCGATCGCGCTCGACCTGCTCGACGCGCGCGCCGTCCGCAAGGCCGTCTTCGAAACCGAGCCCGAGGCGATCGTCCATCAGGCGACCGCTCTGGCGGGTGTGCGCTTCTCCAGGAACCTCGACCGTAGCTTCGCGCCCACCAACCGGCTTCGGACCGAGGGCACCGAAGCCCTGCTGGCCGCCGCGCGCGAGGCAGGCGTGCGTCGGTTCGTCGCGCAGAGCTTCGCCAGCTTCCGCTACGCGCGCGAGGGCGGGCCGGTCAAGTCCGAGGACGATCCGCTCGACCCTGCTCCGCCGGCAGGGGCGCGCGAGACCAGCGCCGCGATGCGTCATCTTGACCGGGCTGTCACGGACGCCGGCGGGATCGCGCTTCGCTACGGCGGCTTCTACGGCGCCCCCACCGACGGGCTGCTGGAGCTTGTGCGCAAGCGGCGGTTCCCGGTCGTCGGCAACGGCGGCGGCGTCTCCTCGTTCATCCACCTCGATGACGCCGCCGCAGCGACCACGCTCGCGCTCGAACACGATCGAGCCGGCATCTACAACATCGTCGACGACGAGCCCGCCCCAGTCCGCGAGTGGCTGCCAGTGCTCGCGAACGCGCTCGGCGCCAAGCCGCCCCGCCACATCCCCCGCTGGCTCGCGCGGCTGGTCGCGGGCGAAGGCGCGGTGATGATGGGAACCGAGTCCCGCGGCGCTTCCAACGCCAAGGCCAAGCGAGAACTCGGCTGGACGCTCCGCTACCCAACCTGGCGCCAGGGCTTTACCGCGGCCTACGGCCAGCCGAAACCGCTCAAGGCCAGGGCGTGACGCAGCATGGCCGCACGCAAGCCGGCGTCCGCGCCGTCGAAGGCTTCCGCAGCCGCTGGGCTCTGGGTATGGTCTGTGAGTTCGGCATCGAGACGGTGCCAACCGCGTTGACGACAGCGTTTTCTGGCGGGTAGCGGCCCCGGCAACGGCCCCGGCCAGCTCGGGCAACGCCACACCGCCCATTGCCGCCTGCTGCGACGGATGAGGGCAACCCACCAGCTGAGTGAAGGCGGTCTCCCTACTGACCCTCGCTCGTTCTCACGTCACGTGGCAGCATCGTCGCATGACGCAGCGGGTCGGTCCGCTATTCTCGCCGACGCTGCCCGGCGAGCGGCGGCCGCCGCACCAGCAGAAATCTCGCGCAGGCACTTCGGGGCCGCCGTTAGCATCACCTACACGAAGCACATCTCGGCGTCACGCCACTCGTTGCCAACGAGACGGTCGCAGGTCGGGCAGTACCACCGCGCCTCGATCGGGGTGCCGCATGCGGGGTGGCGTGGCGTTTCCGCCGGGTCGGTGTGCCTGGCTCCCCAGTGCGCCAGGAGGCGGAGCGCGCCGGCCAGTTCCTTGCCCTCGGCGGTCAGCTCGTAGGCGGAGCGGGGCGGCCGCTCGGAATAGGGCCGGGCCACCAGCAGCGCGTCCCGCTCGAGCCGCTTGAGGCGCTCGGACAGGATGTTCGCAGCGATACCCGGGATCTGGTCGAGCAGATCGTTGAACCGGCGCGGCCCGGTGAGCAGCGCCTGCACCACTAGCAGCGTCCACCGGTCGCCGACCCTGGCCAGCGCCTCGGCGAGCGGCGACGAGGCGTTCTCCCGTTCGCCCATGCACCGATCCTAGCTGCCATGTTGACACCTCAGTTGTTAGTAGTAGTTTGCAAGTTACTACTAGCTGGGAGGCGTAGCAGGGATGGCGATCCTCGACGAGATACAAGCAACCATCGCGGCGCTGGCAGAGGGCACCGGCTCCTCGATCGTCGGCATCGGGCAGCGCTGGGGCGTCGGCTCCGGCATCGTGATCGGCGGGGGGCGGGTGCTGACCAACGCGCACAACGTGCGCGGCGATGAGGTGGCGGTCACCTTCCCCGGCGGACGCAGGGCCGAGGGCAGCGTTGCCGGGCACGACATCGACGGCGACCTCGCCGTCGTCGAGGTCGATACCGACGGGTCTGCGGCGCTGCCGTGGGTCAGCACGCCCGCCGGGATCGGGATGCCGGTCTTCGCCTTGGCTAACCCGGGCGGGCGTGGGCTGCGGGTGACGTTCGGGTTCGTCTCCGGGATCGACCGGACCTTCCGCGGCCCTCGCGGCCGCCGCATTACCGGCAGCATCGAGCACACCGCGCCCTTGCTGCCCGGTTCCTCGGGCGGCCCGGTGCTAAACGCCGAGGGACAGCTGCTCGGCATCAACACCAACCGCCTCGGCGAGGGCTTCTATCTGGCCATACCAGCCGACGAGGCGTTGCACGGCCGGATCGATGCGCTCGCCCGTGGCGAGTCCGCGGCGCCGCTGCGGCTTGGCATCGAAATCGCCCCCCGGCACGTGGCCAAGCGGCTCCGCCGCGCCGTCGGCCTCCCCGACACCGAAGGCCTGCTGATCCGCGAGGTAGCGGCGGACAGCCCGGCCGCACGCGCCGGCCTCGCACAAGGCGACCTGATCGTCGCGGCCGCAGGCCGGCCGGTACGCACCATGGACGACCTGTTCGACGCGCTGCAAGCGGGGCGCGCCGGCAGCATCGAGATGAACGTCGTGCGCGGCACCAGCGAACGGACCATTCACGTGCTGTTCGGCGACAGCGGTCAGCCCCGCCAGGAAGCCTGAATTCCCGCCGCCCGGAATGGCAACCGTCACACGCGGACGCGCCGTCACCGGCCCATCCTGGGTTACATGAGCAGCCCGACACTGAAGTAGTCATCTTCTGCAGTGACCAGTGACTACGCCACGGACGCCCTGCCAATTCCCAGCCCGGCTCGGGCGACGACGACGATCTCAGCGCTGAGGCCGCCAGCCGATTCGTTGCCGTGCCTGGCTGCCTGGCTTCCTGCCCTCGCCGCGATCGTGTTATCGACCGCGGGGCACGCCCCCGGATCGGCCCGGTGGGCGCTGGCGTCGGCGGGGCGCAGGGAGGATAAGGCCCCGTCGGCCCTTTCCGGCCAGATTTAATTGACGAATAGTGTTATCGCGGCAAACTGGCACGCCGCGGCGGCGCAGACAAAGGCGTGGAAAACCTCGTGGTAGCCGAACACCGACGGGTACGGGTCGGGCCGCCGACGATGGTAGAAAATCGCACCGGCCGTGTAGAGCAGGCCACCCGCGAGCATCAGCGCTCCCGGCGCCGGACCGGCATGGAGCCACACCTCCGGCAAGGCAAGTCCGGCCGCCCAGCCCAGCCCGACGAACGTCGCGCCGACCACAACCTCCGGTGCGCTCATCCACGCCATGTGGATCGCGGTCGCCGCGAGGGTGAGTGCCCACAGCACGATCAGGCAGACCAACCCGAAAGCACCGCGTGCAGCGAGGAGGAATGCGGGCGTTGCCGTGCCGGCGATGAGGAAGAAGATCATCGCGTGGTCCAGGCGCTGCAGGCGCCGACGCCACCCGACCGTCCAGGTGCCGCGGTGATACAGCGCGCTGATCCCGAACAATCCGCTCACGCTGGCAGCGTAGATGGCGGTGGCCGCGACCCGCGTGACCCCGTGCACACGGCCCAGCAGCAGCGTGCCGCCCACCAGCGACGCCTCGAACCACAGCAGGTGCAGCCAGCCGCGCAGGACTGGCTTGGTGTAGTAGACACCGCGCCGGGCATCATAGAACGAATCCACCGCCGACGGTGGCGCTGGTGCCGCTGGACTGGGGTCCCTTACCGTCACCATCGACCTCCCGTTCGTGCCAGGACCCCCGGTGGCCGCCGATGCCGCCGATGTCCGCCACCCAGTGTCGCGCACAGCCGGTCATGCGTGTGCCGCCACGGCGCAGACCGCCCGTCCATTGCGAGCCGAGACCGCGAGACTCAGCGTTCTGCTCGATCAGCAGCGGGCCCCGCTCGCGGTCCCCGTCGACGGTGGCGTCGGTCTGCCCGGCAGGTTCGCCGACGGCGGCGCCTCGAACAGCGGCAGCGCAGCCGCTCGGCGATCAGCCCGCCCAAGGAGTGACCGACCACGAACCGGTTCCGCTGGCAGCGCTGACGGTCGCCGACCCGCCGATCAGCGCTTACGTATCAGCGCATGCTCATCAGCTTCGCGATAGCAGGTCGCGGACGACCAGCGTCGCGGCAGCGGGTGATCCTCTGACGAAGCCGAAGAACGGCCCGAAGTCTTGTGTAGCTGAGAAACCCGTGATGTACAGCCCGTCGAGGCTCGTCTGAAAAGCGTCGTCCAAAACAGGGAAGCCGTTGGACAATTCGACTTCCTCCAGCACACCCGCCAGGTAGGGGACTTTGGCGAGATCGGCACGGTATCCCGAGGCGAACACCACGCGGTCGACAGCCAGCGGGGTTGAGTTCGAGAGCAGCACCCGCACCTCATCATCGCCTCCGGCTGGGGTGACTTCGACGACCTCCGTTCCGGGCCATCGGCTGATCCCCTTCCATTCCAGCCGGGGAGTTAGCCAGTACTCAAGCGTAAGCCTGCCCACTTCCCAAAAGCGCCTGACGATCGCATCCTGTTCGCTTTTGGGACGGCTGCGCCAATATCTGCGCACGCTGAGCGTCTGCTCGACGTGGGCGTCGACGAATTCCCAGCTGACCCGGTCGAAGCGCGGGATGCCGTGACGGTGGACGATGTCGATGCGCGCGGCGCCGTGCTCCCGGATCAACGCGGCCCACTCGTACGCGCTCTGCCTCCCGCCGATGATCAGGACCCGCGCTCCCGCCATGTCGTCGAAGCGCACCAGGCTGCAGGTGTGAGCTGCGCATCCAGGGGTCAGCGATGACGCCCAGCCAGGAAGGTTCGCATAATGGCGGATCCCCGGCGCGGCTACAACGGCGACCGCGCGAATGCACTCACCGCTTTGAAGCGTCGCCTCGAACCGGCCATTTGACTTGGTCAGGGTGTCGACGAACTCTTCGCGGACCTCGATTCCCTTGGCCTTCTGGAACCAGTCGGCATAATCCAGGAAGACGCTGATCGGAATTGGATCGACCTCACCCGGCTGGATCCCCCGGTCCTCCAGATATGCCTTCAGCGTGTGGACCGAGGCGCCGTCGAGGTGCCAATCCGGCCCCGACCGAAGGAACATGCCCGCGGGCATGTTCTCCCGCCAGAAACCCATAGGCCGACCCAACACCATGGTGTCGATACCACGCTCGCGCGCATACGCTGCGGTCGACAGCGCGTATGGCCCCGCGCCGACAACGAGCAGCTGCGTCTCCATGACCTAGGCCGCTTCACTCCCAGCTGTTCCGAGATTCCCGGCCGTTCCGAGCCCCGGTAGGGCAACACTATAGTGGACTCCGGGACGAAACATCCGTGCAGCGGCGCTCGGGAATCGTCTCCGCGCTCAGGACACCAGTCGGCACGTCCGGCTCCGCTTTGCGCAGCCGCTCCGCCGCTCGGCGCCGTCGCGACCGGGCGAGCGATAGCCAGAGCCAGTGTCGCGCGGATGGAGGTCGACTACGTGGTAATGGGGCACGTGTTGCAAGCCGGAACCGACCAGATCACCTCCCGCCAGGCAGCGATCGGGCCCGGATTCTGAAGGAGGTCCCAGGATCACGCTGAACAACGACGTGTGCCTGTGGTTTTCCGAGGTGGTCAAGGACAGCGCGGCTGGCGTGCCAGCCGTCGACGTCGTCCCTGTCCGCACCGAGAACGACCTCGCTGTCGTCGCGATATTCGTCCAAAAGGCTTTGGGCGCCGACCCGGCCGACGACGTAGGCGTGCCCGTGACGCATGCGCAGCACCGTCGGGCCGACCCGTGGCCGCCCAACCCGCCAACCGACAACTCGCCGCCCGGCTGCAGGGTGCTCATCGTGGCTCCCGCACCGACCGACCAGCGCTCAGTTCGCCGCTGCCAGCCAATCCGCGGCGGTCACCATTGTGGCGCCACGCCCTGAGGATCTTCCGGACGGGCCAGGCGGCTCACCCGGTAGCGGTGCGCACGGCACGATGTCACCGGGTCACAGCGCCGCCGCGGCGCCATTTCCCGGGCATGTCGGTAATACCATGCCGCCGCCGACCCGGGTACAGGTCATCGAACTCGCCGTCCTTCACCCCGGCCAGGAACGCCGCGACCTCTGCGCGGGTATAGATCAGGGCCGGCCCGGACGGATGACGGGAGTTGCGGACAGCGATCACGCCGCCCGCCAGCTCGGCGACCTCCACGCAACATCCGCTGGGATTGCTGACCCGGCTCTTACGCCAGCGAGCCGCCAGCTGATCGGCCGGGACACCGTTCTTGGCCTGCATCATCGCTCTCCAGATCGGCTACGGGGCAATGCGCGTGCCACGCGCACGCGGTGGTAGCGCCGAAATGATCACTTGCACGATGCAGGTTAACAGTTCCGATGCATGTGCATATGGATTTGCAGAAGTTTTATTGTCATAGCTCCATGCATGGGGTGAGATGCGGCTTTTACGCGTGTTCCCTGCCACGACGAGAGTGGCCGGACGGCGATGCCCTTACCCCTGGCAGCCAGCGCGGGCAGCCGCGCAGGCTGGCACTGGCCGGAGCCCGGCCGCTGAGATGGCCGCCGTGGCGAGCGGGAACCGGCCGCTGACGCCAGATCCCGCGCCCAGGGCTGGACCCGCTATCCGCGGATCGCCACCCGCACGCCGGGCGCCGATGCACCGCGGCGATGACGAGGATCCCGTCGTGGGAGCCGGAGGGCCGCTCCTTGCCGCCGATGCCGACCCGCCGGCCCGACGCGAGCAGATGGCGGCGGCGAACGGCGGCAAGCCGCCGGCCGCCAAGGTCACCTGGTCGTTTTGCTTCGAGCAGGCCAACCGGCTGTCGCCGGATGGCGGCGCTCCATTGTTGCTGGCGCTTGCTGCGCTTCTTGACGGCAATGGGATGCCCGGTGCGCTCTTCACCACGTCGGCGGCGTGCAAGTGCCTTGCGGGAGATAGCGGCGCGGGCCGGGCGGATCGGGAACGTGCCTGGGACCTGCTGCTGCTTCTGCGGCGGTCGGGTTTGCTGGCCATCGATCTGGCAGGCAGCCAGGCGACGGTCCGGATGAGCCGGGCGGTACGGGCGGCGGTCCGAGCGGAGACGCCCAGGGGAATACTTGAACGGGCGGCGAGCGCGGCAGCGGACGCGCTGCTGGAGGTGTGGCCAGCAGGTGAGCCGCAGGCGTGGCTGTCTGAGGACTTGCGGTCGTGTGCGGCGAGCCTTCAAGCGGCTGCCGGAGACCTGCTGTGGGCGGGTGGCTGTCACCCGCTGCTGCTGCGAGCCGGCCAAAGCCTCGATACCGCTCGTCTGACCGTCCCGCCGCCGCGTACTGGAGGAACCTGGCCGCAGTCAGTGGCCGGCTCCTTGGGCCCGGCCACCCGAACACCGCGCCGGCCAGCGAGCGACTGGCCGGCGCCTATCTGACTGCCGGGCGGGCGGCGGAGGCCGTTTCATGGTTTCGGTAGGTCCTGGCCGCCCGGTCTGGCGAGCCCGGGAAAGATCATCCCGGCACCATTGCAGCCCGGCACAATCTCGGCCATGCCTTGGTCGCCGCGAACCAGCTCACAGAAGCGATCACCGTCCTGGACCAGGCGGTCGGCGATTACGAGCGCACTCGCGGTCCTGACCATCTCGATACGGCCGGCGCGCGGCAGGATCTCGCTGCCGCGTACCGCGCCGCGGGGCAGTTCGCAGACGCGATCCGGTTGTACCAGCACACGCCGGCCCGACCGCGAGCGTATTCAGGGACCACGGCATCCCGACGCCATGAAGACCCGCCAGCAGCTGGCCGACGCCTACCTGGCCGATGGCCAGATCAAGAATGCTCTTTCCCAATACAAACGGGTTCTGGCCGACCGGGATTGCGTCCTTGGCCGCGCCCATCTGGACACGATCGCTGCCCGCGGCAGCCTCGGGTCCGCGTATCACGCGGCCGGCCGGATGGGCTCCGCGCTGCAGCTGTACGAGCAGACTCGCACGGATTACGAGCGGGTGCTGGGGCCCGGGCATCCGGATACGCTGGCCTGCTGTGCGAACCTGGCGAACGCCTATTAGAAGGTGGGTCGGCTGAGCGACGCGATGACGCTGCTTCGCGATACCGTCGCACGCTGTGAGCGGGTACTGCCATCAGGGGATCCGCTGACGCAGGTTGTGCGAGAGAGCCTGACGAACATCGCAGGTGGATGACAATGCTTCGGCGGTGCTTTCGTAGCCGCCCGCGGCAGCACTGTCGCCGCCCGCGCGCGCAGGTATACCTGGCAGGTACGACCTCATCGTGTGCGCCCTCGCAATCCACTCGCCCATGATCGCGCCGCGCGTGTGTCCCGGGGTTGGAGACGTCACCCGGGCCGGGCCGTGCTCGAGGAAGTGGGAGGCGGTGGCCGGCGGGCTGCCACAAAATTCCTGCGCTCCCAGGCCGACGCGATCGTGGCGGGCGACTTCTTCGCGGTCGATCCCCTCAACCGCACCCAGGCATGCGTGTCAGCTGCTGCGGGTCCGTGTCCCGAGGGGGACGGCAGCAGCGTGATGATCTCAATGATTAGCGGACCCAGGAATGCTGTTGTAGCCGCCACCTGAGTATATCGACAGCTCTGCAGCAATTTCGGCAGAGGCGGCGGCGCCTTCCAGCCCGCTCCCCGCCTTAAACGCCGCGACGATAGCTGGATAACTACCATTATTCATTTCTGTCGGGAACGCCGCCACGAAATCGGCTGGGACCGGATAGGCCTGGATTCCGTCGCTGGCCGGATCGCTGTCAGCAGTACTAACGGTGCTTCCGCCGAAAGGTGTCTGAAGGTTCAAAGGATTATTGAGATCATGCGGTGTGCCTTCATTGGCGAACCAGTCCACCATTGTCTGGACATTCGCGGTCGTCGTGGGGGCGCCGAGCGCAGCGAGGGCAGCGCCGGCCCAGGCCATTGCCGCCGATCCCGTCAATGCAGTATTTACCGGCAGCCGGGCCAGGCCCGAGGCCGAATTTAAGCCGCCGCGCGCGGGCGCATGATCTGAGGCCCTGCGGGCCGGCGCATGAGACAGCGGGACAAGGGATGGCCGGCGGTGCGGTGGCCGGCCGTGCGGTGGCCGGCGGCGCGGGCGGCCCAGCCGACGCGATCGAGAAGAAGGCGACGGGCCCGGGAAGGGTGCTTGCGCAGCGGCCGCGGTCCCGGCACTGGCAGCCGAACCCGACCCCGCCGCGACCGCGGTGGCAGCGCCGGACGGCCTGGCACCCGTTTGACCGCCGCCGAGGGCCGCGCCTGCCACGTCTATGGCGATGAACGCCGCGACGACGCTGCTGCCGATCACGGTCAGCACCTTGTGCCGCGCTATCCAGGGGCGTTGCTGCCGGCCGCGGAACCGCGGGGCACCGCCAGGCGCCTTACCGCCCTCGTCCAGCTGACCGGCCGAATGCCGCCCCATAACGGGCCTCCCTCGCGCCGCCTCCGGTCCCGGCTCAACCATCTGAGCACCGACCACTGATCTTCCGGCGCCTGGCATGTTACCGCCCATATCGGCTGCCGCGTCGCTTCTCGCCACACACAGCAGATGGCCGAGCTGACCAACGCGGTGAGACGCCACGACCTCACCTCCCGCCGCAAGGCGGGAATGGCAAACGCAGGGCGCGGCTGCTGCAACTCCTCAACGGACCCATGCTCTGGCCCGCCTTCGGCCCGCCTTCGAGAATCGCGCGAGGTAAAGGGGACCTGCTTCCGACCGCCGGCCCGCGCCGTTGGCGACGTCGCGCACGGCACCTTCTCCGCTGTGCGCGTTGGATTCCCAGAGCCTGAAAGCGAGCGCACTATCCGCTCTGATACTCGATTGGGGGTTGACGTGCGCTGTGGCGAACATGATGGACGCGTTGAGGGTTGGCTTGCGGTACTGCTCAAGATCGTCTATCTGCTGACGAGCCGGGTCCTCGGCCTGGTGTTCCGCGGCGACCGGGCGAAGGATGCTGACTGCTCGTGCTTCGGCACTAGAACGCGGCGCTGCGCCGGCGCGCCAGCCGGGCGCGGTATGAGCCGGCCGACCGATGTGGTTCGCCGCATCAGCACGGCGCACTACTATACGGCCTTGCCGCACCTGGGTATCGCGAATATACGGCCTTGCCGCACCTGGGTATCGCGAAGCGCGTCCCCGATGGCGAACACGACGGTAACCGCATCACTGTTATCGACCTCGACCGCGAACTGATCGACCGA
>Ga0335079_10004363_pt1 | contig 16284 bp, 12 predicted proteins | sample Lox_Sample_33_FD_206719 | JGI IMG/M metagenome (GOLD analysis project Ga0335079, IMG submission 206719) | Soil microbial communities from Loxahatchee National Wildlife Refuge, Florida, United States - Lox_Sample_3.3 | ecosystem: Environmental > Terrestrial > Soil > Wetlands | place: USA... | reverse complement strand
GAGAACGTTCAGGGGCTGGTGGCCATCACCCCGCGCAAGCGTTTCAAGCCGCAGAAGCTGCTGCCCAAGACCAACCAGGAACAGCCGCAGCTGATCGGGGTGCTCCCCAATTTCGTGGAGATCAACAGCCTGAAGCTGGTGTCGGGGCGGTTCTTCAGCGAGGAAGAGAATCAGCAATCGGCGCCGGTCTGCGTGCTGGGCGAATCGGCAAAGGTCAACCTGCTGGGGTATGACGACGCGGTTGGCAAGTACGTCAAGGTGAACGACACGTGGCTGCAGGTGATCGGCGTGCTGACGCCGCAGGCGAGCGGCGATTCCGACGTGGAAGGCGCGCAGGCGGCGAACCGCAACAACCTGGTGATCGCCCCGCTGAACACGGTGATGCGGCGCTTCGAAGACAATACCAGCTATTTGAAGGATGAAATCGACGGCATTTACATGAAGGTGCAGCCGAGTGTGGATTCGATCGAGACCTCGAACGTGGTGCGCGCCATCCTCACTGCGACTCACAAAGACGCCGGCGATTTTACGGTGATTGTTCCGGCCGGGCTGCTCGAGGAGCGGAAACGCACGCAGTCGATTTTTAATATCGTCATGATCTGCATCGCCGGCATTTCGCTGTTAGTCGGCGGCATCGGGATCATGAATATCATGCTGGCCACAGTCCTGGAGCGGACGCGCGAAATCGGCATTCGCCGGGCGATCGGCGCGCGGCAGAGCGACATCGTGCGGCAGTTCCTCACCGAGGCTGTGATGATCTCGATCATGGGCGGCCTGATCGGCATTCTGTTTGGCTTCACGCTCTCGCGGATTATCGCCTCGGCGGCCGGCTGGTCGACCGTGGTGACCACATCTTCCATCGCGGTGGCGTTCGGAGTCTCCGTTTTCATCGGCCTGCTTTTCGGCATTTACCCCGCTGTGCAGGCAGCGAAACTCGACCCTATCGAAGCGATTCGTTACGAATAAGAACCTATGTTTTTCCGAGTCTTAGTCTTAGGAACCCTGGCGACAGTTGGCGGTTTTGCGCAGATGGCGTCTTTCCCCAGGCCGAATTATTTCCGGGAGACGTTTCAGAAAGCGCGCACAAAGGTGGAACTCCGCGACCCGGTGCGCCTGAAGGATTTTGTCGTCGACGGCAAGCTCGAGCTGTCGCTGAAAGACTATCTGGCGCTGGTAATGGCGAACAACACGGATATCCAGCTCCAGTTGCTGAGCGTCGAGGTTCCGAAGAACGCGATTCAGACGGCTTTCGGGGCGTGGGACCCGAAGGTAACCGCCAGCTTCTCGACCACGCGGTCGACGACCCTGCCGACCAACATCACCAATGCCCAGAATATCGACCAGGTAACCAAGTCTCTGATTCAGCCGTATAGTCTCGCCTATACCCAGACGCTGTCCAACGGATTTCAGTACACGGCGCAGTACTCCGGGGCCAAGCGCTCTTACGAGAATTCGCCCGTGAACTACAATCCCCTGCTGACATCGGCCATGCAGATCACGGTGACGCAGCCGCTGATCCAAAACCGCGGCGCTTATGTAAACCGGATTCCGCTGATGCAGGCACAGGTCGGGTATAAGATGTCGCAATTCCAGGAGACGCAGCAACTCTTAAACCTGGTCAACACGGCGGAGACGGCGTATTGGAACGTGATTGCCGCGCGCGAGAACCTGAAAGTCGCCGAAGCCGGGCGCACCAACGCGGACGAGTTCCTGAAATACATGCAGAAGCAGCTCGATCTGGGGGCGCTGTCTCCGTTGGACATTTACAACCCACAGCAGTCGCTGGCGGCCGCCGATCTGCAAGTTTCGCAGGCCAAGTTCGCGCTGGCGCAATCCGAGGATATCTTGCGGCACCAGTTGGGGGTCGATCTCGATCCGGAAGTTCGCAAGCTGCCGGTTGCGTTAACCGAGACGGTGGATCTCAGTGCGTCCGATGTGGTTGGCGTCGATGCCGAACAAGCTGTTCAGAAGGCCTTGATGATTCACCCCATCATCCAGCAGGGGATGGAGAAGCTGGACTATGACGATATGGGGATACAGTCCGCGAAGAACGGACTTCTGCCGAATCTCGCACTTTCGCTCTACTATACGTCCAATGGAACGGGCGGACTTCTTTGCTCGAGCGCCCGGTTTGGGGGGCAGGAATGTCCGACGCCGCTGATTCCGGGCGGCGTGGGCGACGCACTGAGCCAGATGTTCGGTTTTGGGTATCCGACTTACTTCGCGAGCCTGAATCTCACACTGCCGATTCGTAACCGCGCGGCGTCGGCGGCCATGGCCAACGCCGTGGTTCAGAAGAAGACCGACTCATTGAATCTGCGCAACCAGCAGCAGGCGATCCGGCTGAATATTCTGAGTGCAGTCAGCAAGCTCGAAGGCGCCGAGGAGCAGTTGAAGCTGGCCAAGATCCAGTTGGATTTCGCGCAGAAGAACCTGGACGCCGAGAACACCAAGTTCCAACTCGGCACCGAGATCAACCAGAACGTGATCAACGCGCAGCAGGTGCTGGTGCAAGCCCAATCGGCCGTGGTGACCAACCAGATCGCGGTGCGGCTCAACCGGTTGAACCTGCTGACGCAAACGGGCGAGTTGCTGGATGAACGCGGTATCGTGGTGAGATAGCCCGGCGGATCGCCGCGGCCTTTCATGCGCACTCTGGTCTTTGCGCTACTGCTGGCGGCGGTTCTCAGCTTCCTGTGCACCGCGGTTCAGGCGCGCGTTCGCAAGATGCTCGAGCGGCGGCGGGCCGCGGTATGGATTCTCCCGTTTCTCCTCACGGCCGTGTTCGCTGGCGCCGCGCTGCTGGTGGACGCCGGGAGCGTGCCGCTCGTCTTGTTGGTCTTGGCGTACACGGCGGCGCCGGTGTGGTGCGCGTGGGGGGCGCGGCGGAATCCGGCCGCGCGGCCGTCGATCCTGGATTTCACGGCCATTTTGCTGCTCTGGCTTCCGCTCGAGTTCGCGGCCGGCGCCCGGCTGGTGCCGCGGCCGGCACAAGGATTTCTGCACAGCGTGGCGTACGGGATCGCGATTCTGCTCGGCCTCGTGCTGTTCCTGGCCTTCCGGGGGTTCGAAGGATTGAAATACAATCTGCCTCGGAGTGCGCGGGACGCGTGGCTGCCGCTGGCGGGTTTTGCGATCTCCGCGCCGGTGCTGATCGTTCTCGGGGTCGCGATCGGATTTATCCCGCTTCCGCACTGGCCGGTGCAGCGCGCCGGCGTCATGGCGGTCGCGGCGCCGGTGATTTTCGTTGGAACCGCGTTGCCGGAAGAGATCCTGTTCCGGTCACTGATCCAGAATCTGCTGATGCAGCGCTTCGGGTCAGGATGGCGCACGCTGCTCGCGGCCAGCATCATCTTCGGGTGCGCGCATCTGGACAACGGGCCGCAGGCTCTGCCAAACTGGCGCTATGCAATTGTGGCGACGGTCGCGGGCGTGGCCTATGGGGCGGTGTTTCAGCGCGCTTCGACGGTGCTTTCGTCTGCAGGGCTCCACATGCTGGTCGATTGGACCAAGCACTACTTCTTCTAGGCAGGAAAAAAGCGTCTGTCCCCTTTTTCTGGCGCTGATTGTGGGGATGCCGATGATGGCTGCGCAACTTCAGGTGGATCACGTAACCGTCGCGGGGCGAGACCTCAAGGCGCTGCGGCACGCGCTTGAATCGGTGGGGATTCCGGACGAGTATGGCGGACCGCATGCCAATCATGCCACCGAAATGGCGCTTACCAGCTTTCCGGATGGGTCATATTTAGAACTGATCGCCATCCAGCCGCAAGCCGATCCGAAAGCCGTTGCCGTGAATCAGTGGCACAAGTGCCTGGAGACGAATGGCGGACCGTGCGGGTGGGCAGTTCGCCCGGCCGATATCGCGGCGGAGGCGGCTCGCTTGCGGAGCGCCGGAGTTGCGGTGACGGACGTCATGAAGAGCGGCCGCAAGCGTCCCGACGGCGTTCAGCTCGAATGGGAGACCGCGCAAGTGGGAACGGGGAACGGAAATTTCTTTCCATTTCTGATCCACGATTTCACCCTGCGCGACCGGCGCGCTTACCCGAGCGGCAAACCGACGGTGAGCCAATATCGCGGCATCGTCAAAGTGGTTCTCGGCGTGAACGATCTGGAAGCCAGCATCCGGCAATACCAGCACGCCTACGGGTTGGCGGCGCCGCGTCAACAGGACGACCACGCCTTCGGCGCAAAGCTCGCCTGGTTCGAGGGTACGCCGGTGGTTCTGGCGGCTCCGGACGGGCCAAAATCGTGGCTGGCCGAGCGGCTCCAGCGTCTCGGCGAAACTCCGTGCGCTTTTGTGCTGAGCGCGGCTTCAGGAACAGCGGCGGCCAAGCCCGCGGCCAACTGGTTCGGCAAGCCGATCTCGTGGATCGCCCCGGAGACGCTCGGCTGGCGGCTGGGCGTCGAATAGCCGCGTAATTTCGCAGACATTGCGCAATCGCGTGCTAAATCAGCCGTGATGGCTGCCGATCGGCTGCGTGGATTCGTCATTGGCTGCGCCCTGTTCTGCGAGATCGCGCCCTCAAGTTCGGCACAGTCGCTAATCCCTAAGCCGACCAAACAGCAAAGATTGAATGAGTATTTGCGCGCTCTGGTCAGCCCGATTGCGGTCATCGGGAGCGCGGCCGGCGCCGGAATTGGTCAATGGCGGGACAGCCCCCCGGAATGGGCGCAAGGCGGCTCCGGGTACGGCGTGCGCTATGCGAGCTCGTTCGCGGAGCATTTCGTGCAGCAAACGATCCTTTCGGGGACGGCCGCGTGCCTCGGGGAGGACACCCGATATATTCCTTCGGAACAGCGAGGGTTCAAGCGGCGGCTCAAATATGCCCTCGCGAGCACGGTGATGGCGCGGGCGAATGACGGCTCGCGCCAGTTGTCATTCGCCAAAATCGGAGCCTTTGCAGGAGGAGCCTTCGTGTCACGCGCGTGGCAGCCGCCGAGCACGAGTGCGGCGCCCGATGCGATCGTGAACCTGGCGGCATCGGTGGGCGTCGCGGCCGGCTTCAATGTAGTGCGTGAATTTGTGCCGCGCGTTTTACGCAAACTGGAGTGAACGGCGGAGGCGGATTGCAATCGGCTGCAGGCTGCCAGCCTGCCCTACTGGCCGCCGAAATTGAAGTGCAGGAAAACTTCGCTCGGCACCGGTTTGTCGTTCAGGCGTGCCGGGGTGAATGGCCAAGACCCGGCCGCATAAGCCGCCAGCCGGATCAGTTCTTCATCTTTTGGCGAGAGCAACTGTACGCGCGTCACGTGACCGGACTCGTCCACGGATGCCTTGAGGTCCATGCCGCCCTGTTGCAAAATCGGCCGCGTCTCGGCCGGAAGCACGAGGGTAATGTCTCGAGCTGGCTTCGCAGCCACGAAGCCTTCCTGACTTTCCGGCTTCTGGCGAAGCCGCAGGACTCCCAGCACCCGTTTCAAACCACCCGATTTTGCCGGTTGAAGGGTTGCAGTACCGACGACCGGCTTCTCGCGGAACGAAACGGGCACGCCGGGATTCGGCGTGAGCGTGGGAAGCGCGGGAGCACCCGGCAACTGAGGAACGCGGTCGTGGGAGATGTCGGCGGTTTGCACGAAAGGCTTGAGCGGCTTTCGAGCTACAGCCCGCTTCGAACTCCGGGACTCGCGATCGACGGCAGGCGCCGTGGCGACGGGTTCGGCTACGGCCGGCGTCGACGGCACAATTTCTTGCTGTTGGCGGTCCGCGTCGCTGTGCGGCACAAATGGCGAAGGACGTTCGACTGAGCTCGCAGTAGCGGCATCGGCGACCTTGGTCACCTGCTCCGAAGCGGCTACGGCGGGCGTTTCCGACTGCTTGGGCACGACATGGGTTTCCTTGCGTTCCCGATGCCGTCCGCAACCGGACAAAACGAGGATCAAAACGGCAAACAGACCTAGCCCGCGAGACATAGAAGTGTAAGAAAAAGTCTGCAAGCGGACAGCCAAACCGAAGGACATTGGAACCGCAGAGGAAGCGCCTCGGGTCGGTGACGCGAAAGTTTCCACACCCGAAGAAATTACTCGGTTCTAAACGTACTAAATCTTACCATTCAACGCCGGTCTCGCTCTCGCGGCCTGATATTTAGAGGGACACAGGTCCTGGAAGAACACGCACCGTCGGCAATGGTCGGCTTCCATCAGCGGAAAGTCCAGACGAGACTGGGCCTGCTCGAAGTCATGGACAACCTGTTCCGGCCCGTCGAGCAGTGACGGTGTGAGGTCGACCTCAATGGCTGTGTTCGGACGAAGGAAATGCAGCCACGCGCGATCTGGCGCGCGGCCGGTTACTCGCTCGACAGCCATTGCATACAACCGCAATTGCAGGGCGTAGTCGCGGGCGCGCTCGTGCGCCTCCACAGCCGTCACCTTATCGCTTTTGTAGTCAACGATCGCGAGTTGCCCACCCTCTTCGAACCATAGATCCACCTGTCCGCGCAATACCAGCCCGTCCAGCGCCATCAGGAAATCGAATTCGCGCTCGATGCGGGAAGCGCTTGCCGCGCGCCGGCCCAGCGGGCTCTGCCGAAAAACTTCGGCCAGGCGGATCGCTTCGGGATCGGGGTTTTCCACAGGCGAGCCGGCAAGCAGGGCGTGGACCTGCGTGCCCAGTTCGGCCGCCGGAAGTTCGCCGGCATCCTCGATCCGGCGCGGCCGCCCTTCGTAGCCCAGGTAGTGGGCAAGGTAATATTCACGCGGGCATTTCGAAAACGATGCCAGCGCGGTGACGGTTGCGTTTGTATCCTGCTGATCGGTTACCGGAAGCGGCGCGAGGCGCTCCACGACTACCTTCACCTCGGTGGCTTCCGGCGCCGGCAGCGGATCGGGCAGGTTATTGCTCACGAGTACATGTAGGTTCCAATCCTCTCCGGCTGGTGACGTGAAGGTGATCTTTTCGTCGCGCGGCTGATCGAAATCGAGATTCAGGTTGTCCACGAGCAGGCTGGCCCAGTTCTCGCGTTTTTTCCCGGAGACCGAGAGGCTGAGCACCAGGTGCTGCTCGGCCCTGGTCATCGCGACATAGAGCAGGCGATTGCTCTCCTCTTCCTCGCGCAAGCTGCGTTCTTCGCGGATGGCGTGTTGGAACAGATCGTCTTTCTCTTCGCCAGTGCCCGGATTGCGCCAGCGCGCGCCGATGCCAATCTTGCGCGAGAAGGCAACCACTGGCGGGCTGGTCTCCACACCTTTGTGCAGCGCCGATACGAACACTACCGGGAACTCCAGCCCTTTCGCCGAGTGTACCGTCATGACGTTCACGGCGTTGCCGGAATCCTCGGGGGGGGCATCGGTTTCGCGCGGGTTAGAGGCGCGCACCCACGCGAGCTCCTCTACGAACTCGTCGAGCGACATGCGCGTCGCGGCGCGCCGGGCCTGCGCCAGGAATTTTTCGATATTCGCCCACGCGCGCGTGCCTGGTTCGGCCGGGTAGCCGGAGTCATCAATTGCGGCCAGCAGCATGCGGTCAAACGAGAGATGCTCGCGAGCCATCCGCCAGCCGTTCAGCCGGTCGCGGAAGCGCGTGAGCTTGCGAAAATCCTCGACGTCGAAAGCCGGCTCGGCGGCGCCGTCGAGCCGCATCAGCGAATTGCCCAGGTTCGATCCCAGAGTGCGCAACCGGAGCAGCGCTTCGTCGGAAACCTGCACCAGCGGCGATCGCAGCACGGCCGCGAGGGCCACCTCATCGTGCGGATTGGCAATCACCCGGAGTAGCTGCGTCAGATCATTCACTTCGCGCGCGTCGTAAAATCCCCGGCCGCGGTTGACGACGTATGGGATTCCGGCGTCATCGAAGGCGCTGGTGAATTCCGTCAAAACCTCGGTGTTGCGGACGAGCACGGCAATGTCTCTGAAGCTGAAACCGGAGTCGCGCTCACCCACCAGCTCGAGGATGCGCCGGCCGACCCACCGCGCTTCCTTGCCCAAGGCATCGTCGATCTGGGCCGACACCGCAGCGATGGCTTCGACGCAAACTGCTCTCTCCTGGTCGAACGTGCGCCCGGCGATCAACTGGCGCTGCTCGATGCCGGCCGCGCCGTGGACGATGGTTTCCACGGCGCGCAAAATCTCGGGCCGGCTGCGAAAGTTGTCGGCCAGTTCGATCTGCCGTTGAACCTGGCCGCGATACTCGCGGAAGACGTCCGGCTCGGCGTGGCGGAATCCGAAGATCGATTGGTTGATGTCGCCGACAGCGTAAAATCGTCCCGGCCGCCGCACCAACTCCAGAAGCTTCGCTTGCTGCCCGTTGGTGTCCTGGAACTCGTCCATCACGATGTGCTCGAACTGGGCTTGCACGCGGGCTCGGGTTTCGAGGTGCTCTTGGAGCAGGCGGACCGCGAACTCCTCCAGATCGGCGAAATCGAGAACACCGGCTTGCCGCTTGCGGCTGCGGTAGATTCGATCGAACCGGCGCAGAATCTCGATCAGCACCTTGCGCTCGCGTTCGTAGAGCTCGGTGATGAGAAAGTATTGAAAATTCTTCAGCAGTTCGTCTTTTAATCGTTTTACGAGGCCGTAAGCGGGGGTGCCGCGCTTACACTTCGGCAGCTTGGCGGGAAATGCAGCAAGTGCGCGAAGCGCTTCGGCCGGGCTCGGCGCATGCACGATCCGGTTTCCGTGCTCGACGATTTCATCCCGATGAAGCCGTTGCTCACGGTCCCAGCCATTCAAACGATCTACTCGAAGCTCATCCAAAGCTTCGGCGATCTCTGCGCGGGTGATGCCAGCGGGAGGCGCCATCGCGGCGGCCTTCTCCACACTGGCTCCGGCGCCGCGCATCGCGTCATATGCCGAAAGCACCGCTTCTTCGAAATGGGGAGACGAGAGCCCGGCGATCAGATCGCGAACGGCCGCCGGCCGCTCCGCAAAGACTTCCGCCACCGCCTCGCTGATCGATTCCTGCTGCAGGCGCCACGATTCGCGCTCATCCGCAACGGAAAATTCCGGATCGACCCCGGCGAAGACCGCGTTCTCTTTGAGCAACCGCGCGCAAAAGCCATGCACCGTGGAAACCCAGGCGCGCTCGAGTTTGGCTCCCATCTCGCGGTCATCTTGAAACGCCTCCGCCAGCTTCTTGCGCATGTTCGCGGCGGCTTTCTCGGTGAACGTGATGGCGAGGATGCGGGCGGGGTCGACGCCCGCTTCCACAAGGCGGCGAAAATATTCCACCAGCACGGTGGTTTTGCCGGAGCCCGGCCCGGCCACCACGCAGGCGTCGAGATCGCGTTGCGAAATGTCCAACGCCGCAAGCTGGTGCTCGGTGTACGGTACCGGGTTCATGACTGCCCCGCTGCCTCGGCCGGACGGCGCACTTCGACCCGGCAAACGTCGCGCGAATCGCAGAACCGGCAATTGTCGGAGTTCGCCGGCTCGGGTGTGATGCGGCCGGCGCGCATCTGTTCGACCAGCCCCCGCGTCCTCGCCACGGCTTTCCCCAGCCAGTCCTCGGGAATGGGATCGGCGTCGAGAAACCGTTCGTTGCTCCAGCCCGCGTATTCCACCTTGGTTTTCAGGCTCACGAAAAACATGCCGGCGGCCTGCGCGCCGAACGCCTTCTCTGCCGCCATCATGTAGAGCGGGGCCTGGAATTGATCGCCGTTTTTCTGCCGGTCCTTCACACGCTGGGGCGCGCTGTACTTGTAGTCGATCACATAACTCCGCCCGTTCCTGCCGGTATCGATGCGATCGATGCGGCCTGAGATCGCGAGCGATTCATCCAGCGCGAACTCAAACTTCTCCTCGGCTCGGGAACCGAACTGCCCGCGCGGCCAGGTGTCATCCGCGGCGAAGCGCTCGAGATCGCGGCGCATGGCTTGCCGCAGCCGCTCGGTCTGGTATCCGTTCGGAATCCGAAACTGTTCACAGTATTCGCCGAACACGCGGTCAAACAGCGGCCCGATCTCCTGGGGCCCGGCGCACCATTCCGCAAGCACCGCGTGCACCAACTCCCCCTGTGCACGAAAATCCAGACGCTGTTCCGGACGCGGCGGGCGTGGTTCCAGGCGGAGGATGCGCCCGCCGAAATACTGGAACGGGCACTGGAGGTACGACTCGAGCCCGCTTGCCGAAACACGTGCCGTCTTCTCCCGCAACACGGTCAACAATGCTGGGGCACGGATGGCCGCCGGTGTGGGGCGAGTTGGAACGCTTCGCGCCTCGGGCCGGACAGATCGTGTGGGTTCCTCGTCAAGTCCGAGGTCCTCGACGTACAACGAGCGTAGATTCCGCTCGCCCCGCGCATCCGACTCCGGATAAGAAAGCGTCACCTCGCTGGTACCGCGCGTGATGGCGGAATCGAACAGGGCTCGCTCTTCCCGCTCGAACTCCTCGGCCGTGCGGACGCGAATGCCGGCTGCGGCCATGGCCGCGCGCGCCGCCTCCGGAAAGAATGGATCCTGCGGGTGGACGTGTGGAAACTGCCTCTCGACCATTCCGCAAACGAAGACTACGGGCAAGACCCACTGCCGCGCTTCCGGCGCGCTCAGCACGTGAACCACGTTGCGCCGGCCGTCCTCAAGCCGCAGCGGCTTCAGCCGAATGGCCGATTTCACCGCGCGCCAGAACTCCGTCAAGCCGATTGTCCGGCCCGGATCGAGCGCCAGTGCCGCATCCTCCACGGCTTCCTCGAAACGCTCCAGTGCAGCCGCATCGCTCCGCGCGCGCAGAGCCGTTTCGTGATCTACGCTTTCCAGCGGGCGTGCGAACCGGAACAGATTGCGCAGCGTGCGAAACCGGGCGGCCCAATCGCGCGGAGGCAGCTCAAACGAACGCCACTCTTCCAGCTTGGAGAGCGAATCGATCAGATGCGTCAGCGGCGTTTCCATTTCGCCGGCCAAGCCTTTGAGTTCGCCCAAGCCGCTGCCGGGCAGTTGTTCGCGAACCGCAAAATCGAAGCCGTCCATGGCAGCCGAATTGGCGAAACGCGGCGCTACGCGCAGCACCTCGAGTGTGGCCGCATGATCCCATCCGCCGAGCATGGCGTCGACAGCCTTCGTCAGGAAACGCGCCGCAGGATGATGCTCGAGATCTGAATCAAAATAGAACCGCGCCGGAATGCCAAAGCGCTCAAGAGTAGCGCGCAGGATGGGTACGTACGTCTCAGCCGCGCGCACAATGATTCCGATCTCGCGGAAGGCGCGGCCGGCCGCCGTCTGTTCGAGGATGCGGCGCGCGATCTCATCGGCTTCGCGCTCGATGGCGGGGGCGCGAACCAGCCGCAACTCCGGCATCGGCGGCATGCCCGGCGCGCGCTCCTCCTCGAACCCCATTCCCCATAGGCGTGAGCGGACGGCCTCGCCCGCATCGCTGTCACTCAAGGTTAAGGTGACGTCGGCGTGCTGCGCGATTGCCTCGATCACTTCCAGTTCCGGGTCCGGCAGCACATGAAAGCCGTCGAGCCAGATCGTCCGGATTTGGCCGAGTCCGTCCTTTCGGATGCGAGCCGCCGCCCGCGCCAGCCGTTGACCGCGCAACGCAAGCCCGCGACGGTCAAGCAGGCGATCCACTTCGCGATATACGGCGAGGAAGGCCGCCGCGAGCGGCGCGTCCGGAAGATTTTCGGCCAACCGGCCGCTGTCGCAGCCTGCCGAGGAGAACTCGCCGATGGTGCCCGCCAGTGCCGCGCAGAACCCCGGCAGCTCCGCGACGCGCTGGAACTCCGGCCGGTTCACCCGCGCCACCGCCTGCTCGACGATCAGGTGCACCACCGGATCGGGCGCCTGCGGCCGCTCGGCCCAAGCGTTGATGAAACCGGAGAGAGTTTGAATCAGACTCCGCCGGAAGACGAACCCGTCGCGCGCGATCCGATTTTGCAAATGCTGGGCGAGCGTGGCGGTCGGGACCAGCAGGCGGACGGAACCGTCATTCGCCCGCAGCGCTTCGGCAAGTTGCTCGACAATGAGCGAAGTCTTTCCAGAGCCCGCCGGTCCCGTGATGAGGCGCACTCAGAACAGTGTAGCGCAGGCGAAGACAAGGCGAAAGAGCCTGTCGGATTGCGGGGCTCCGCCGCATGGCGCAGCGGAGCCCCCAACGCGGCTACAGAACCCAGCCGCGCTTCAGGTTGTACATCCACAGAACAACGGTGGCGATCAGCAAAATGAGAAACATAAGTCGCCTCCGTACAGATGAAAAGCATCCGGCGTTCCAAAACGCGAGCCGCTCCGTCGGCACCGTTCAGAATGTCACGACGCCCACGCAGATGGTGGATGCCGCCCAGTAAAGCGAACGGCGGAAATCACCCGCGACCGCATAGCAGACGGCTGAGCTGGCATTACAAACCAATAAGATCAGAGGGAAAAGCTTCGTCCAATTTGCGAGACCCATGAAACGCACCCGAATTGCCCACCTAGGCTGGCACTCATCTTATCGGCAATTCCTGCCGCGATGAAGTCATCTTCGGTAAACGACGGTTCGCTAGGGCTTGGCGGTAAACGCCACGACGTGCGAATCCACCTGGAACTTCTTGTAGTCGCTGAAAGTGAAATCGAGCTCGCGGTTCAGGCCTTTCAACAGCAGGATGCGCGCCGCCGCATTGATGGAAAATTGCCTGGGCAGCCAGACACCATCGCTGACCCGCGTCTGGTCGATTACCATGCGGCTGCCTTTCGAGAGCCGGAGAACGAAGCCCCCGAACGAGATCGTGTCGAGAACGTCCATTTCGACATGCGCCCCTTCGTAATCGGCCTTGTCGATCCACATCCTCATTTTGACCTTGGGAAAGATCGCAGCGATTTGCGATTTCGGTTTGAACCCGGGTCTTGGGGTGCCGTCGATGCGGTACACCGGCCGGCCGTTGAGCTGTTCATCCGGCAGCCTCCTGAATTCAAAGGCGTCCGGCAGTTCCTTGACGGCGTCGTGTTGCCGGTCGAGCCGCCGCTGCCATTCCGCCAGACGGCGCGCGCGTGCTTCGCTGCTCTCTTTCCGGCGTTGATCCTCGCTGAACCGCAGCCGCTCGTCTTCGGTTTTCTGTTCTTCGGGCGAAAGGGGCCGGTCGTTGCGCGCCACCAGGCGGCGGTACGGTGAGCCATCGAGCAGAGTGATGTCCCACGTCTCGATGCGGCGGCTCTTCACTTGCCCGGCATGGTCGAGTTCGCGCACGTCCTGCCGTTGCAGATAGGTGTAGTTGCGCGCGTCGGCTCGATTCTGCTGGTCACGGTCCACGGCCCGCCGCACAATTTCGCGCGAGTTCGAATTTCCGGCCTCCTGGGCACCCAGGGAACTCGCGGCCGCGAGCAGGAACACGCACGTGACCGCGCGGAACATCATGACATGAGACTCTGGAAACGCGAGCCCGGTTTCACGATCGTTTGGTTGCGCTCCGGTCCCGTGGAGATGCAGCCCGCTTCGACGCCGGTCTGCTTCTCGAGAAATGACAGATACTGTTTCGCGTTCGCCGGCAGTTGATCGTATGAAGTCATACCGAACGTTGATTCCCGCCATCCCGGCAGGCACTCGTAGACCGGCTCTAGTTTCGCGATCTCGCTTACAGTCGGCGGGATCTCGCTGACGTCCTGTTTGCCAATCCGGTACCGGACGCACACGGGAATGTTGTCGAACTCGTCGAGCACGTCGAGCTTGGTGATGACAAGGCTGTCGAACCCATTGATCGCAGCCGAATAGCGCAGCAGGGGAACGTCGAACCACCCGCAGCGCCGGGGACGTCCGGTGACCGCGCCAAACTCTTTCCCGCGATGGCGGATGCGTTCTCCGGCGCCGTCCAGAGATTCAGTGGGAAACGGGCCGCCGCCCACGCGCGTGACGTATGCCTTGGCCACCCCAACGATGCCGGTGATTCGCGTCGGGGGCACACCGGTTCCAGTGCAGGCGCCGCCCGCGCTCGCGCTCGACGACGTCACAAACGGGTAGGTGCCATGGTCGATGTCCAGCATCGTCCCCTGCGCGCCCTCTAACAGCACCGCTTTTCCTTCGTGGATGGCTTGGTTCAAGAGCACGGCCGTGTCGCACACCATCGGCCGGATGCGCTCGGCGAAACGTTCGTATTCGTCGCGGATGCGCTCCAAGTCGAGTTCTTCATAAATTCCCAGCGCCTTCGCGATCGTGACCTTCTCTTCCATCAGAGTCGCGTACTGCGCGCGAAAAGTGTCGCGATCGAGCAGGTCGGCAATGCGGATCCCGCGGCGCGCAATTTTGTCTTCATAGCACGGGCCGATGCCGCGCGAGGTTGTCCCGATGGAGACACGCCCGGGTCGCCCTTCCGACATCTTCTCCATCATGCGGTGCGCGGGAAGCAGCACGTGCGCGCGGTTGCTGATCGAAAGAGACCGCGACACCGCTATGCCCGCCGCTTCCAGTACATCGATTTCCGCAAGCAACGCCGCCGGATCGATCACCAGCCCGTTGCCGATCACCGCTCGTTTGCCGGGCCGGAGAATCCCTGCCGGGATCAACTTGAGAACGAATTTTTTTTCGCCAATGAAAACCGTGTGGCCGGCATTATGGCCGCCTTGGTAGCGCACCACCAGATCGAAGCGTTCGGAGAAGAGATCCACCATCTTCCCCTTCCCTTCGTCTCCCCATTGCGCACCGAGGATGATCAGATTGTGCATTTTGGCCAAACCGAACTATTGTACCGTAGTCGAACCTATATTCTCGCGTTTCAAACCGCGGCCGCGCGTGGTACGCTGGACACTTATCCAGATATGCAGCTTTCAGAAGTCTACCTGGGCCTCGGCCCGGACGCCTTCGCTCAACTGGTGCGCAGTATCTCGATCGGCAAGCTGAAAACCTATCAGATTTACGAAGGTTTTAAGGTCCGAACGCATCTCCACAAAGTCAACACCGAGACCCTGCGCAAGGCCACTCCGCGATTCTGGACGCGGCTCGGGGAGCACGATGAAGATTTTGCGCGTGATTTTGCGCAGGCCATCCTGGTCTCTCACCTGGACATGATCATCTCCGTGCTTGACCTGCTCGGAGTCCCGCACGAGAATGGATTTTTTGCGAAAGATCTGGAGGCCGCGCGCTATTTCACCGACGGCTGGGAAGAACGGGTACTCGATAAATTTCGGGCCACTTATTCTGAAACTGTTTTGATCTTCTATATCAACCATTTACGATGGGAATTACTGAATTCGACAGAACTCTACCGACCGGTTTCCCCCAACCCCGTATGAGTTCGGCTGATGGCGTGCAAGAATAGCGTGCGGATCATGACAATTTTACCCGGAACGTCCCGTTTGACGAAGTCGGAAAACGGCCTGTTTCCGGCGGAAAAACGAATGTTCTCAGCCCCTTGCGATGTAAATGACGATGTGCGGGGCGCTGTGTCCGGAATTGGGTCCGGTGGTGAATTATGCGCCACTACACCCAATTTGAGTTATCTTGATCTTAAAACCACGAATGTCGTAACGAGGTGCCTGACAAATGAATCACTGTGATTTTCACTATTCTCACCTGTTGCCCAAGAAACCTGGGATCCTTCCGCTCGAGGAGACAATGACCAAGCAGTGCCGCCGCTGCGGCGCTGAATTTGTCACTCGCTCCCGAATCCGGAAGCGGTGCGATGCCTGTCAGGCGATTGTGTCGGCCGAGAAGCAGAAAAAAGCCAACGAGCGGTTGAAGGCGCGGCGCGCCGCACGCCGCATGTGCCTGCTCAAAGCCAGCTAATTTTCTGTCTCCGGGCTCAGTGTCACAATCGCTTGCGACTCCGCGGATTCGCGCTGGCCAACCGGGCCCAGTTTCTCCGCCGTCTTGAACTTGACGGAAACGCGGTCCCGCTCGAGTCCTAACGTCAGAGCAAGCTTTGCACAAATCGCGTCGCGATAGTCCTTCAGCTTGGGACGCTCGAGAATAATGGTGGAATCTATGTTGACGATCCGGTAGCCGCGCGCTTCAGCGAGTTGCTTCGCGTGCCGGAGGAACACCAGGCTGTCGCATCCCTTCCACCGCGGATCGGTATCCGGAAAATGCATGCCGATATCGCCCAATGCCAGCGCCCCTAAAATGGCGTCGGTGATGGCGTGCGAGAGGATATCCGCATCCGAGTGTCCGTCGAGCCCCAGATCGGACGGCACGGTGACGCCGCCCAGAATCAGCGGCCGGCCGGGAACCAGACGATGAACGTCCCATCCCAGCCCCGTCCGGACTTCACTCAAGACCGGACTTCCTGCTCTTGAAGGAAAAGCCGCGCCAGATCCATATCGGCGGGCTTGGTGATCTTAATATTTCGATCGCTGCCCAACACCACAGTGACGTCCACATCCAGGCGCTCCACCAGGCTGGCTTCGTCGGTTCCGATGAACCCGTCATCGCGAGCCGATTGGAACGCAC
>Ga0335079_10004362_pt1 | contig 16284 bp, 12 predicted proteins | sample Lox_Sample_33_FD_206719 | JGI IMG/M metagenome (GOLD analysis project Ga0335079, IMG submission 206719) | Soil microbial communities from Loxahatchee National Wildlife Refuge, Florida, United States - Lox_Sample_3.3 | ecosystem: Environmental > Terrestrial > Soil > Wetlands | place: USA... | reverse complement strand
ACGCCATCATCGGGTTTCGAGGGAGGCGTGATCTTGGGCAGTTCCTTGCCCTCGATGATCATCTTGATCTCGTTGGCGTCGAGCACTTCGCGCTCCAGCAGGGCCGCGGCTACCTTCTCGAGCGTACCGTGATTGTCCGCCAGGATGCCCTTGGCGGTGTCGTAGCCCTTCTGCACCAGGCGTTTTACCTCTTCGTCAATCCTGATCGCCGTGGCTTCGCTGTAATCGCGATGCTGGGCAATTTCGCGGCCCAGAAAAATCTGCTCTTCTTTCTTGCCAAAGGTCAGCGGCCCCAGGCCGCTCATGCCGAACTCGCAGACCATCTTGCGCGCCATGTCGGTGGCCCGCTCAATGTCGTTGCCGGCGCCGGTGCTCATCTGGTTGAGGAACATCTCCTCCGCCAAACGTCCGCCCATCATAATGGCAATTTCCGTCTCCAGATAATCCTTGGTGTAGTTGTGCTTGTCATCAATGGGCAATTGCATGGTCACGCCCAGCGCCATGCCGCGGGGAATGATGGTGACCTTGTGCAGGGGATCGGAATTGGGCAGCTTGGCCGCCACCAAGGCATGCCCGGCCTCGTGATAAGCAGTAACCTTCTTTTCTTCTTCGGAGAGCAGCAGCGATTTGCGCTCCACGCCCATCAGCACTTTGTCTTTGGCCAGCTCGAAGTCGTACATCAGCACGGCCTTGCGGTTCTGCCGCGCCGCCGCCAGGGCCGCCTCGTTCACCATGTTGGCCAGATCGGCGCCGGAAAATCCGGGCGTGCCGCGAGCCAGAACGGAAAGGTCCACGTCGTCGGCCAATGGAATCTTGCGGGTGTGCACCCGCAGAATCTCTTCCCGCCCGCGAACATCGGGACGGTTCACCACTACCCGCCGGTCAAAGCGGCCCGGCCGCAGCAGCGCCGGATCGAGAACGTCCGGCCGGTTGGTGGCCGCCATCAGGATGACGCCTTCGTTCGACTCAAAGCCATCCATTTCGACCAGCAATTGGTTCAGGGTTTGCTCGCGCTCATCGTGGCCCCCGCCCAGGCCGGCGCCGCGATGCCGCCCCACCGCGTCAATTTCATCAATGAAGATGATGCAGGGGGCATTCTTTTTGCCCTGCTCGAAGAGATCGCGAACGCGGCTGGCGCCCACGCCGACAAACATCTCGACGAAATCCGAACCGGAAATCGAAAAGAACGGAACATTGGCCTCGCCGGCGACAGCACGTGCCAGCAAAGTCTTGCCCGTTCCAGGCGGCCCGACCAGCAGCACACCCTTGGGAATGCGTCCGCCCAGCTTCTGGAATTTCTGCGCCTCGCGCAGAAATTCGATAATCTCGCGCAGCTCTTCTTTGGCTTCATCCACGCCGGCCACGTCTTTGAAGGTGACCTTCTTCTGCTGCATGGAGAGCAACCGGGCGCGGCTCTTGCCGAAAGACAGCGCTTTGTTTCCGCCGGTTTGCATCTGCCGGATCATGTAGAACCAGAGCAGGGCCAGCAGGGCCAGCGGCGCCAGGTTGATCAGCCAGGTCCAGCTGCCGCTGTTGGCGTCGCGAATGTTGATATTGACGCCCTTATCGCGCAGCGTCTTGATCATGTCGGGATAATTGGCCGGAACGGTGGTGTGGAAGCCCTCGTTGTTGTGGTCCTTGCCGTGCACTTCCATGCCGGTGATGGTGACCTCTTTCACGTTGCCCTGGTCCACATCCGACATGAACTCTGAAAAGTTGATTTCTTTCTCTTTCTGGCCGGCTGTCCCCGCCTTTACCACCTGCCAAAGCAGAAAGGCAGAGAGCAGGATTACCACCCAGAAAACCACCGTTTTGACCGTCGAGTTCACCTATGCACTCCCCTTAAAAATTGCCACCCCAGGCAGCCCAGGCTGCCTTTTAGATGCCCTGGCGAGAGTTTGGATGGACAATTCCCCAGATTGTTATTCTAACCGTTCTCGCCGGAAAAAAGGATGCCCTTCTTCGCATGACCTAAGTCATGAGCGCCGTTTAACTTGCAGCGGCGACGTAGGGCAGGTTGCGGCCGGTCTGCTCAAGCGAGGCCAGCCCATATCCCATCACGTATGCGTCATCCACCAGAAAGCCGAAATAATCCGGCTGCAACTGCACCCGCCGCGCCGACTGGCGGTCAAGCAATGCAGCCAGCTTTACCGAGGCTGCCCCTCGACTCCGCAAATCATTCATAAGAAATTCGTTAGTCACACCCGAGTGCACCAGGCCCTCTACCAGCAGAACATGTTGGCCGCGAATCGCCGCGCCGTAGCTGAAGAAGATCTCCAGTATCTCTCCCTGATGGTACTGCGGCTTGATGAACTGGCAGACGACAGGAACTTCCAGGCTGCGCACCAGGTCCGCCATAAACACGAAGCCGTTCTCCAGCAGCGCCAGGGCATGCACAGTCTTGCCCTGATAGTCATCGGAAATCTGCCGCGCCATCTCCTTCACGCGCTTCTGAATCTGCTCACTGGAAATCACCTGGCGCAGATGGTTGCTCACTTCAGGGCTCACGCCTCATCAACTCCAAAACTGTTCTCAGAATATCTCGCATACGAAAGAAACAATAGCCTTATTCCGCGGACGGGGTGACCTCGCGGATGATCACCGCCTCAGGCGCTCCCGAGGGCGGACGAAGCTGGGACGAGGCCAGAAAGCCGCGCATCCAGACTACTTCGTCGCCGCTGACGACCACCGGCCACAGCTTCCGCTCATCGCCGCTGATGTGCCGCTCCTGCAAGAGCTCTTTGATCTTCTTCGGCCGCCTGCTGTGGGCGGCCCAGAAACGGTCGCCGGCGCGCCAGTTGCGCACTCGCAGCTCGCGGGGCAATTGCGCTGCGTCCAGCAGGGCGCCGGCAGCCGTTTGCCCGCTGGCTGCCACCAACAAGGCCTCCAGCCGCAGATTTGCCTCGGGAACCTCGGCAGAGCCCGGGACGCGCAGGGGGTACTCATAGTCACCGGCCTTCGGTTTTACGGCGGCCGAGCAAAACTGCATCGCACTATGCGACCGGGTCACTTTCCAGCCCCCAGGCAGTGCGATCGAGCTCCCGGAGTTCTCTTCCGCCAGCTTGAGAACTTCTTCGACGTGCCGGAATTCCAGCCGCAGACCGAGAGATTCCGCCGCCGCCCGCACCATGCGACGCTGCAGAGCTAAAGGTAGCGCCAGGAGTGAGCCTACTTTCAGACCGCCGGCCGTCTGCCAGATTGCGGGCAGGGCCCGCGCCACCTCGGCTTGCCAATATTCTTCTTCTCCACGGGCAATCTCGGCGCTCTCGGCCAGAACCTCGCGAACTGCCGGGTTCAGGTTGCGCTCCAGCCGGGGCAAAATGCCGTGCCGCACCCGATTGCGCGCGTGGCGCAGGTCGCGATTGCTCATGTCCTCGCGCCAGGGCTGGCCCAGCTCGCCGAGATAGGCCTCCAGTCGCGGTCGGCGAATCGCGAGCAGGGGACGGATGATGGTTCCGCAGCGGGGTTGATTGATGAGTGCTGATTGCCAAGTGCTTTGAGGATAAATCCCTGCCAGACCCCGCGTGCCCGCTCCCCGCACCATCCGCAGCAACACCGTCTCTGCCTGGTCATCCAGGGTGTGCGCGGTTGCGATTCGATCCAGATCAGTCTGGAGCAATTTCCAGAAATAGCCGTAGCGCATCTCGCGGCCGGCCGCCTCCAGGCCCACGTGCCGTTTGAGGGCATGTGCGGCCACATCTCCGCTGGCATGGTGCAGCGTTAGCTCATGAAGGCGCGCCAGTTCCGCGACGAAATGTTCGTCTTCCTCGGCCTCTGCGCCGCGCAGCTTGTGGTTGAAGTGAACAACGGCAAGAACAATCCCCAGTTCACTTCTCAGCTCCAGCAGAAGGCGCAACAGGGCGACGGAATCGGCGCCCCCCGAGACGGCAACCCCCACCCGATGGCCCGCCCGCAGAAGACGCTGGCCACGGCTGTATTCCAGTACATGCTGCGCAAGGCTCGGCACGGCTCCCCATGTTACCGCTTGGAACCGGGAACCGAGAACTCAAGACGGAAAACTTGTCTCTTGGCCACGAAGCGATCCCGCGGGGGCTAAAGCTTGGACGTTGTCAGCGTTCCAGCGCCACCAGGTGGTCAGGCGTTCAAGCCTGGTTGAGGCGCTCCATAAATTTCCCTTTGCTGATGACAGCCCGGCTCACCGTGCCCCGCCCAATTTCCTGCTTTTCATCGCGGGCGCTCACTCGCAGGGTGTAGAAGCGGCCATCGAAGGCTTCGAGCATCGCTTCGGCGGTGATGCGCGCGCCCATGCCCGTTGCCGCCCGGTGCTCGATGTGGATGGCCGTGCCCACGGTGATCTCGTCTCCCTCGCAGTAGGGCTGAAGCGCGTGAAATGAGGCCTCTTCCATGAGCCGGATCATATTGGGCGTGGAATAGATCGGCGGCAGGTCCGGATGCCGCGAGGTGAGGGTATGCTCGAATTGCACCGTCTCTTCCGCCATCGCGCGGGCGCCGATCTCTGCCTTTCTGGCCATAGTCTCTCCGCAAAAGAAATGAGCCAATGATTCTACCGAATCACTGGCCCCAAACCTGCGCGTTTCTCTGTGTCCTTTCCGGTGAACGCTTCTCTAGGCTGCCAACGCCATGCGCCGCGCTTCGATTCCGTCGAGCGCATGCCACAGCGCTATGGCTGCCGCTTCTGCCGCCGCAAAGGCCCTCTCCGCTGCCTCCGGATTCGTCTCCACCCGCTTGCCCAGCAGCCGCTTCCATACACCGGAGTGGAACACATCGGCCGTGGTGTGCAGGGTGAAGTAGCCGCAGGTGGCTTCGTCGGCGCCGTACATTTGGCGCAGCCCGCGCGCCTTTTCGGCTGCCACGCGCGGCACCTGCGACTCATAGGCGTAAAAAGCCGCCAGCGCCTCCTCGGGAGCGCCCTCACTGGCAATGCGGTGAAAGAATGCCACCAATTCTGCAATCTCGGGTACCGGCTGATGGCCCCACATGCCGCGTCCGCCGCCCATGCCCTCGGCGAAATCCAGCCACAGATCGGAGTGCGGCCGGCCGGCCGCCCCGCTGCCGTCTTCCATGCCCTTTTCGTCGCACATGTTGGCTAGAACGGCCTGGCGCAGCTCGCCCTCATTCAACCGAATGGCGAGTTCGGCCAGGTAAGAGGGAAAGGCCTCTACGTGATGGTAGTAATCGCGAGCGTACTCCTGCAGATCTTCGCGGGTCAGCTCGCCCGCGGCCCAGGCCTGATAAAACGGATGGCACAGCAGATCATATTTTGCGACGCGTTTATCCAGCTCGGCGAAGAATCGCTCGGCAGTCATAAGGCCTCCTCTTTAGATTTACCGCTATCACGAATTTGTCACTATAGCCACCTCGCCAACCGGGTGGCAAGAACCTGGCAAAAAGACCGGTGTCCTTCAGCAACTAAAGATACCGGGGTGGGCCGGCGGCTGTCTGTGATTCCCGTCTCATTCGGGCCGAAGTCATCCAACTGATAGAATCATAAGAGGTTGGGGAGACGGGGCCGCCTTCTGCAGCATGCAATTCACCGAAAAATACGAAGTCGTGGTGGTAGGAGCAGGCCACGCCGGCTGTGAAGCCGCCATGGCAGCCGCCCGCATGGGCCTTAAGACCGCGCTCTACACGCTCAATCTCGACCTGATCGCGCAGATGTCGTGTAATCCGGCGGTCGGCGGCATTGCCAAAGGCCACCTCGTGCGCGAGGTGGACGCTCTCGGTGGCATCATGGGCGAGGTCACCGACGCAGTCGGAATCCAGTTCCGTCTGCTCAATACCTCGCGCGGCCCAGCGGTCTGGTCGCCCCGCGCCCAGTGCGACAAGCAGGCTTACCGCCTGAAAATGCGCGAGGTGCTGGAGTCGCAGCCCAATCTCAAGATCAAGCAGGCGGAAGTGGCCGATCTGATTGTGGAGGGGGGCACTCAGCATTCAGGATTCAGCACTCAGCACTCAGCTTTCAGCGCTGAGCCATTACCCTGTCATCCCGAGCGGAGCGAGGCGCAGCCGAACGCAGTCGAGGGACCTGCTGCTTTTGCCAACGACCAAGGACCAAGGACCAACGAGCATCGCCGCGTCCTCGGCATCAAACTTCGCGACGGCCGCACCGTCGGCGCTTCCGCCGTCATCATCACCACCGGCACATTTCTCAACGGACTCATCCATTGTGGCGAGCAGCAGTATCCCGCCGGCCGCTCGGGCGAACCGCCCGCGGTCCTGCTCGGCGAATCCCTGAAGAAGCTTGGCCTGCGCAACTGCCGCCTCAAGACAGGCACGCCGCCGCGCCTCGACGGCCGCACCATTGACTGGTCGCGCTTCCAGCCGCAACCCGGCGACCCCGATCCCACGCCCTTCAGCTTTCGCACCCACCGCGTCGCTCATCACGACTCGCAAGTTCAGTGCTACATCGCCTGGACTACGCCTGAAACCCACCGCATCATCCGCGAGAACGTGCACCGCTCGCCCATGTACAGCGGCCAGATTCAGTCCGTCGGCCCACGTTATTGCCCGTCAATCGAAGACAAGATCGTCAAGTTCCCCGACAAGACGACGCATCAGCTTTTCCTTGAGCCGGAGGGCCTGAACACCTATGAAATTTACGTCAATGGCATGAGCACGTCGCTCCCGGTCGAGGTGCAGGTGGAGATTCTGAAATCCATTCCCGGACTGGATACGGCCGAAATGCTGCGCCCCGGCTACGCCATCGAATACGATTCGATTGATCCCACCGAGCTCGAGCGCACGCTTGAAACCAAAAAGATCGCCGGCCTTTTTCTCGCCGGGCAGATCAACGGCACGTCAGGCTACGAGGAAGCCGCCTGCCAGGGCATTATGGCGGGCATCAACGCCGCGCTCAAAGTGAAAAACGAGCCGCCACTGATTCTCGACCGCTCGGAGGGCTACACCGCGATCCTGATTGATGACCTGATCTCCAAGGGCACCAATGAGCCCTACCGCATGTTTACGTCCCGCGCCGAGTTCCGCCTGCACCTGCGCATTGACAACGCCGACCGCCGGCTTACTCCGCACGGCCGCCGCGTGGGTTTGATCTCCGATGCCGCCTGGGCCGACCATCTTGCCAAGCAGCAGCGCCTGGAATCGCTTAAGCAGCTGCTTGAGAACACCAAGCTGACGGGGGCGATGCTAGAAAGCATTCAGCACTCAGCACTCAGCCTTCAGCCATCCGAAGACTGTGTGGGGGCGGGTCTTCGACCCGCCCAGACGGGTCAGAGACCCGTCTCCACACATCCTGTCTGCACACAAACAGAGGGAGCCAACGACCCACGACCAACCTCCCACGACTGGTCCTCTGCCCTCGGCCAGCCCCTCGCGCAGCTCCTTCGCCGCCCGGAAATCAGGATAGAGGATCTGGTTCCCGCGCTTCGCGAAATCGCCCCGGGCTTCTTCTCCACATCTGTCATCCCGAGCGCAGCGCGAGCGAATGCGAATGCGGGGTCGAGGGACCTGGGGTTAACTTCCACCCTCCGCAATGACCTCAAGTCGGTCGAGACCGAGATCAAGTACGCCGGCTACCTGCAGCAGCAGGAGCGCGCCATCGAGCGCCTCAAAAAGGCCGAGCAGCGCCACATTCCCGAGTGGTTCGACTATCACTCGGTGAGCGGCCTTTCCCGGGAAGTGCAGGAGAAACTGGTCCGCGTCCGTCCCCGCACGCTCGGACACGCCGCCCGCATTCCCGGCGTCACCCCGGCCGCGGTCTCGCTAGTGAATGTCTATATCGAGATTCAGGCCCGCCGCCGCGCCCAGAGGGAAGCAGTTTAAGCGCTACTGGCGAAGTCCCATCCAGCGCTCGGAGATGACCAGCGAATTCCCCGGATTGTGCGGATCGTAGCGCACCGAAGTGGGCAGGCCCAGCCGGCAGGAGTGCAGGTTGATGAGCGGGCGCAGGTAGGTCACGTCCTGGGAGCATTCGTAAGAAACGCCGGCCACGTCGTAGTGGTAGATCAGGATGGTAGTGGACTTATCGTTGGGCCCGTGAATCTCCTGCACGTCAATCACGGTCCCATCGGTGATGCGGCCCACGTGGTCGAGAAAGGTGCGCCGTTCCATCTCCACTTCTTCTGGGTTTTTCGGCTTGCGCCGGAACAGGTAATATCCCGCCAGCGCCGCGCCGGCGACGCCCAGAACGACAGCATAGAGATGATATGAAGTCATGACCAACGGCTGGAGTCACTGCCCAAAGGCCGCGTGAACCGGGGAACTTCTCACTCTGAGAACCGGGAACTGAAAATCTTTTACAGTCCCAGCCTGCAAATCTCCCCTACAAGCCTGTTCGCGCGGCGGAATCCACCAGCTTCCGATGACAGAATAAGACTTAAGCCGGAATAGCGGAAGGGGCGCAGGCAAAACCTGAGTGCCGTATTTGGTACGTCACTTTGGTGAGTCGGCGATTTTCCTTAGAGCGGCATGCTGAACAGGCTAGCGTTCATCCGCCACGGGATTGCGCAGCGTGCCCACTCCGGCTACCGTGACCTCAACCACATCTCCGGCGGCCAGCGGACCGACGCCGCTGGGCGTGCCCGTGGCAATCAAATCTCCCGGCAGCAGGGTCATCGCCTGCGCGATATGGCGAATGAGAACGTCGAGCACGAAGATCAGCTCGGTCGTGTTGCCGTGCTGGCGCATTTCGCCGTTCACCCGGGTCTCGACCTCGGCCCCCGCCCACGGATCCACTTCTTCGGTCACCACTGGTCCCACCGGGCAGAAAGTGTCGAAGCTCTTGGCGCGCGCCCACTGCCCGTCTTTCGACTGTAGATCGCGGGCGGTAACATCGTTCACGCAGGTGTAGCCCAGGATATAAGGGCGAATGTCTTCCTCCGCGCCGGGCTGGTGGCAGGCTTTGCCGATCACCACCCCCAGCTCGCCCTCGTGGTCCACGCGCTCGGAGATTCGGGGTCGCACGATGTTTCCTCCCGGCGCGAGCAGCGCCGAAGGCGCTTTCAAAAAGAGCAGCGGCTCGGCCGGCACTTCGTGGCCCAGTTCGGCCGCGTGCTCGCGATAGTTGCGCCCGATGCAGACGATCTTCGAAGGCTGCACCGGCGCCAGCAATGTCGCCTCAGCCAGCGGAATACGCTCCATGCGCCGGGTTGGGGCATCCTCCAGGCCTCCTCCGGTCTTCTCCGGAGGCGTGAGCAGCAGGCGGGTGATCTCCTCGCGCCCGGCGAGAGATTCCACCAGGCCGTAGTGCGATTGGCCCTCGTGTTGGAAGCGGCAGTATTTCATGGCTTTCAGCTTTCAGCAGTCAGCACTCAAGCCCTCAGCTTGCCAAACGGGACGGCCGTAAAGCCCTTGTCATTCCGGGCCGTCCGAAGCCGCGCTTGCGCGGCAAGGACGTGTGAGGAATCTGCTGTTCCCGAAGAAGCATATCCTTCACTTCGCCCGCGAGTGCCAACGGGCGCGCTTGGCAGTTGCCATCAGAATCAATCCTGATGGCTGATGGCTGAAGTCCTATGGCGCTTCCTCGCTCGCCTCCGCGGATTTCGCGCTCTCATTCCCTCTCACATCCACCGCTGAGACCGCATAGAAATATTTCTTCCCGGTTTGCACGGCTGGGTCGCGGAAAGCCGAAGTTTTCACGAGTTCCGGGTTCAGCCTGGCAAAAACGCCGCCCTCTTCCCGGCGATAGACGTTGTATCCGGCCAGGTCGGCATCACTATCGGGCGTCCAGATCAAGTCCACGAACGGCGGCTGCCCCACCCCTGAGAATACCGCCTGCAGGCCGTTGGGAACCGCCGGCGGAAAAATATCGTGGGCAAACACGCGCAGGCTGGGCGTGTCATCGCCCTCGATTTCTACCTTCGCCTCGCCCGGCTCCGAAATCACGCTGATCACGGCCGCCCGGTAGTCATAAGTTTTTTCCCACTCGAAGCCCGTATCCAGCACCGCGGCGCCGTTGCAATCGGCGAAATTGACCTCCGCCGCAACTTCGTCGAGCGAGCTTGCTTCCGCCCGCCGATAGACCCGCAGGCGGTAGCCTACACCCGGCACAGCGGGCAAGGATGACGGGCACTCCCAGGAAAACCGAACGCCCTCTGCGGTCACTTTCGCCTCGAAATCAGCCGGCGGCGGCATGGCCGGAAACAGCGGCACCCGCACCTGGTTCGAGAGTCCGGCGCCTCGCCCGCGGTCATTGAGCGCCTCAACGGCGTAGGTGATTTGCGCATCGGGCGCCACGCCCGGCACTGGCAGCAACGTGTCTGTGTAGCTTGCTTTGGCTCCAATTTTCGCCGGAGGCGCAATCTTCGCCACGGGAGCGCCACATTCCCTTATCGGCGCGGCCTGGCTCCGGCAAACCAGCGTTGGCCCGGCGCTCCGTATGTTCTCGTGATCGCTCGTTTCCCTAGGGTCCGTCCAGGAAAGATAAACCCTGTCTCCTTTCCGGACCGCGCGCAGGTCGCTGACCGGCGTGGGCAAGCGAAGCGACGGCACCAGCGGAGGTCCGGCTGAGGCGCAGCCACTCCACATCGCAATCGCCGCCAGGGGAAGCCCCAGCTTTGGGAAAGTGGCCTTCATGCCGAAGCCAACAGCCTATCAGAGGAGGCAGCGGCCGCGGCCACTACCGCCTATCCCACCAGCTCCCTTACCGCCTCGCGGAACACGCGGCTGTGGTGGTCCACATCCGAGGCTGAGGTCTGGGGAGACATCAGCGCCATATTGTGAAATGGCGTCAGCAGAATGCCCCGGTTCATGGCGTAAAGATGCAGGAAGCGCTCCAGGGGAAAATCCATGGCGTCGTGCGCCTCGGTGCCGTTCTTCGGTGGCCGCGGCGCAAACAAATACTCCGCGCGGCATCCCAGGCGGGTCACATGCCAGGGAATGGTGAATTCATCAATCGTTTTCTGCACCCCCGCCGTCCAGCGTTCGGCCAGGGGAATCATGCGCGCGAAGGCGTCCGCGGTCAGCACTTTGGTGAGCGTCGCCCGCATCGCCGCCAGCGATAGCGCATTGCCGGCGAGTGTGCCGCCGATTCCGCCCGTATCGCAATCCTCCACGCTCTGCTTCTCCCGGATGCGCTCCGCCATCATCTCGGTAAACCCGTAAGCGGCTCCCGGCACGCCGCCGCCAATGGGCTTTCCGAACACCAGAAAATCAGGCTCCAGCTTCTCTGCCGCCGTGTAGCCGCCCGGCCCGGCGCAGATGGTATGGGTTTCATCCAGAATCAGCAGGGTGCCGTTCTTGCGGGTCAGCAGCCGCAGTTGCTCATGAAAACCGGGCTCGGGATGCACAATGCCTACGTTGGTGAGTGCCGGCTCGGCCAGAACGCAAGCCACATCGCCCGGCGCCAGCACCTGCTCCAGCATTGCCAGGTCGTTGAACTCCACCACCTTGGTGGTCAGTGCCGGGTCCACCGGCGGCCCAATGTTGCCTCGCCTCGGCCTGACCGTGCCATCTCTCTGCAGCGTGATGAAAGTCTCATCCACCGTGCCGTGGTAGCACCAGTTGAAGACCAGAATCTTCGGCCGCCCGGTAATCTGCCTCGCCAGGCGGAGTGCGAAGCGGTTGGCATCGGTGGCCGTCAGGGTGAACTGCCAGTAGGGCAAGCCGAAGCGCTTTTTCAGTTCTTCCCCCACCCACACGGCGTCTTCGCTGGGCAGCATGAGCGTGATGCCCCGCCGCATCTGCTCTTCCACCGCCTTCACCGTGGCAGAGGGCGAATGGCCGGTCATGGCCCCCGTATCGCCCAGGCAAAAATCAATGTAGCGATGGCCGTCTATGTCGTAGAAATGCGCTCCCTGCGCCTCGCGCACAAATGGAGGAAAAGCTCCCGCCCACTTCAGCATCCAGTTCATGGGCACGCCGCCCAGCAGCGACTTGCCCGCGCGCTCGAACATGGCCTCGGATTTGGGCCGGTCGTTGACGAAGCGCTGCTGTTCGCGCTCCATTAGGGTTTCGACCCGATGCGACGAAATGACGGTCATGGAAACCGTAGATTATGGGAGGAAAGAGTAGCTTGGCAAATTACCCGCGAATCAGTAGTGCTGATTCGAGTTCAGGCGCTGCCGCCGGAGTGTTCCGAAGGGAGACAGCGGATATCACAGACGATTTTCGACCGCCGCGCTACTGCACATAGGGCATGAAGCCGACCGCCAGCCGCGTGCCGGCGATCGCCGCCACCTTCATGCGGCTCGAGAGATCATCCACAACGTCGCTCACGCCCTTCACGTAGCCATAGTCGTGCCACACCACCAGCCCGCCAGGGCGAAGGTTCTTCATGGCGTTCTCGGTGTCGCGCACTACGTATTCGTAGAAGTGGCAGCCGTCAATGAAGACCATATCGAACGGGCCCGGCAGCGTGGACCAGTCAAACTTGGCCGAATCGCCAAAGACCTGGGTGATCTTCTTCTCGTAGGGCGTGCCGTGGAAGCGCTGGCCGATCAGGCTGGCGTCGGTGGGATACTGGAAACCCGCCGGAGTCTTGATGGAGAACTCCCCGTTCCAGTTCGGCCCGAGGTCAAGGGTGAAGACCTGGGTCTCCGGCGAGGTATTGGCCGCCAGGTTCAGCGCGGTGCCCCCGTCGCAGGTCCCAATCTCAAAAATCTTCTTTGTTTCCAAAAACTTGGCCATGCTCAGAAGAGCGGCCAGCTCCTCCGTTTCCAGGCCGCGGCTATTCCGGTTGTAGGCATCCAGCATCAGAATCGAGGTCTTTTCGATCCCCGGAAAGACCTGCTTCAGTTCAAGCCGGGGCAGTTTGCCCCAGATCCAGCTGCGGGTCTTGCGCAGGCGGGGATCAACCGGAACCACCAGCCGCCAGAAGAACTCTGCGGCGGCGCTGGGAGACTTTACTTCACGGAAGAATTTCTTGGCAGCATCTACAGCTAAACCGTTGGACATGAGCCACCTACACCGTACGCGCTTTCTTGCCCCATGCCCCGGATCGTAGGCAAAACTGCAGAACCCGAGCCAAAGTTAGCAGCTCTGGCTTCCACCACCGCACCGGCCCTCAGCCAGAGGTTGCACTTAAATATCGTGTGCGGACCATAAAGTCAAGCGCGAATCCCGACCCTTACAATACTTTACCAGCCGTTTACATACCGAAAGCCGTCAAAGCACGGCATCTCATCGTATTGTAAGCCAACCGAACCGCTATCCAAAATAGAATCCTAAGGATAGCTGCCCGAGCCAGCGCCGGCACCTAAAGAATGTACCGCGAGAGATCCTGGTCCTTCACAATGTCGGCCAGCATCTTACTGACATAAGTGGCGTCCACGGTGATCTGCTCGCCCTTCTTCTCCGGGGCGTCGAAGCTGATCTCATCCAGCACCCGCTCCATGATCGTGTGCAGGCGCCGGGCGCCGATGTTCTCCGTGCCTTCGTTCACCCGGAAGGCAAAACGGGCAATCTCCTCCAAAGCCTCGGAGGTAAATTCGAGCTTCACTCCTTCGGTTTCGAGCAGCGCCGTGTACTGCTTGACCAGCGACGACTTCGGCTCGGTCAGGATGCGGATGAAATCATCCATAGTAAGCGACTGCAGCTCCACCCGGATCGGAAAGCGCCCTTGCAGCTCGGGGATCAGGTCGCTGGGCTTCGAAACGTGAAACGCTCCCGCGGCCACGAACAGAATGTGGTCGGTGCGCACCATCCCGTAGCGGGTGTTGACCGTGGTGCCCTCGACAATCGGCAGAATGTCGCGCTGCACGCCTTCGCGCGAGACGTCCGGTCCGTGGCCGCTCTCCCGGCCGGCGATCTTGTCAATTTCGTCCAGAAAGATGATGCCTGAATCCTCCACCCGCTCGATGGCCATGCGCGTGACCTGGTCCATGTCAATCAGCCGCTGTTCTTCTTCCTGGATCAGGTACTCGAAGGCCTCGTTCACCTTCATCTTCCGCTTCTTGGTGCGCTGCCCGAAGAGGTTGGGCAGCATGTCTTTGATGTTGACGTCCATCTCCTCCACGCCCTGGTTGGAGATGATTTCGAACGACGGAAAATTGCGCTCGCGCACGTCAATTTCCACCATGCGCTCATCCAGCTTGCCCTCGCGGAGCTGAGTGCGGAGCTTTTCGCGGGTGCGGGAATAGGATTCCGCCAGCGCGGTGCTGTTGCCCTCGATCACCACCCCGCCGGCGCTGGAATCGGGCGTGCGCGAGGGCGCCGCCGGGGGCAGAAGAATATCCAGCAGCCGCTCCTCGGCATTCAGTTCAGCTTTATCGGAAACATCCTCGAGTTTTTCTTCGCGCACGTTGTCAATGGCGATCTCCACCAGGTCGCGAATCATGGATTCAACGTCGCGCCCAACGTAGCCGACCTCGGTAAACTTGGAAGCCTCTACTTTCAGAAACGGCGAGTTTGCCAGCTTGGCCAGGCGGCGCGCAATCTCGGTTTTGCCCACGCCGGTGGGGCCGATCATGATGATGTTCTTGGGAATGACTTCATCCGCCATGTCAGGAGGAAGTTTCTGCCGCCGCATGCGGTTGCGCAGGGCGATGGCCACCGCCCGCTTCGCGTCTTTCTGGCCAACTACGTACTTATCGAGCTCGGCCACAATTTCGCGCGGCGTCAGTTCATCCAGCGCGGCGCTGGCTTCTTCGGCGATTGCAGGGAGATAAATAGCCATAGATCTGCGTGGGGACAGCCGCCCTCGGCTGTCCGGTCGAGCCCAGCTCGACAGTTCCTACATCCCAAACCACTGCCGGGTCTTCGACCCGGCCGCACAGCCGAGGGCGGCTGTGCCCACATGGTTCTTACAGTTCCTCGATCGTCACCTTGTCATTAGTATAGATGCACATCCTGCCGGCAATCTTCATCGCTTCTTCGGCAATTTGCCGCGCCGAAAGCTGGGTGTGCTCGGCCAGCACCTGCGCCGCGGCCTGGGCGTAGGAGCCGCCGCTGCCGATGGCTGCAATTCCTCCGTCCGGCTCGATCACATCGCCCTGTCCGCTCAGCAGGAAAGTTTGCTCTCGATCGCACACCAGCAGCAGCGCTTCGAGATGGCGCAGAAACTTGTCCGTCCGCCAGTCTTTGGCCAGTTCGACCGCGGCCCGCCCCAGATTTCCGTGATATTGCTCCAGCTTCGCTTCGAAGCGGCTGAACAGCGAAAACGCATCCGCGGTTGAGCCGGCAAAGCCGGCCAGAATCTTGTCCTGATACAGGCGCCTGATCTTCTTCGCCGTGTGTTTGATAACTGCTTCGCCAAGAGTCACTTGCCCGTCTCCGGCCATTACGACGTGCCCGTCGTGGCGGACACAGAGGACGGTAGTGGAGCGTATCAGGCGCTTTCTGGCCATGGGGAGAAACCTGGATTATAGCAGCCGGATGCGGAGCCGCAGCCAGAGATCACCTCCGGAGTTTAAACTCCTGGCTCGCGCCGCCGATGAAGATTTCAGCACCGGTGTTTGTGCCCCAGGGAACTGCTGCCCTCAACCGACCAGGGCAGATAGAGATTGCTAAACATGAAGACAAGCATCCGGCTCAAGCTGGCGGCGGGGTTTGGCGCGGTGATCGCGCTTACGGCCGTGAGCTCTTTCGTCAGCGCCATGAAAATGAGGCAGATTCACCAGATAGAAGGGCGCATTCAAAGCGTTCGCATACCGTCCAGCCTCGCGGCCGAGCGGCTTAGCGGCGGAGTGGCCGATGCTGGCTTTGCCCTGCGTAATCTCATCATCTACGGCAGCGATCCCGCCCTCGCCGCCAAATACGAAAACGCCCGCCGCGCGGCCTGGGACAAAGTCTTTAGTCAATTGGACACCCTAAAGAAACTGGGCGGAGAAGAAGACCGCGCACTGTTGGCGCGCCTGGAAGATGACATTCGCAATGGCGCCTACCGCATTCAACTCGACGTAATCCCCGATTTCGTCGGCCACAGCGGAGCCCGGCGCCGGCGGGGACTGGCAAAGCTGAAGGCGGGTGCCGGCCTGGCCGCCAAAGTACAAGCGGATTGCGCCGAATTGAACCACCACGCCCTCGCCAAGCTGGACGAAGACAACCAAAAGCTCAACCAGGCCGAGTCTGCCACCAGCGCAACCACGGTTGCAACCGCCCTGCTGGTGCTGGTCTGCGGCCTGGCCGTGGCCTGGTTTGTCAGTGGGCAGATTTCGCGCGCCATGGCCCACCTGACACGCCGAATCGGAGAAATCGCCAACGGCGATTTAACCGGCACTGTCCTGGACGTGACCAGCCGTGACGAGATCGGCGCGACTATGGTCAACATCAACCAGATGCAGGAAAAGCTGCGCGAACTCCTGCAGTCCATCGCCAGTACCGCCGAGCATGTGGCCAGCGCCAGCGAGGAAATCTCCTCCTCCGCCACCTTGCAGGCCCAGGGCGCCGAGACCCAGACCAACCAGACTA
>Ga0335079_10004361_pt1 | contig 16289 bp, 19 predicted proteins | sample Lox_Sample_33_FD_206719 | JGI IMG/M metagenome (GOLD analysis project Ga0335079, IMG submission 206719) | Soil microbial communities from Loxahatchee National Wildlife Refuge, Florida, United States - Lox_Sample_3.3 | ecosystem: Environmental > Terrestrial > Soil > Wetlands | place: USA... | reverse complement strand
CGATACGGAAAGCTAGAAGTCGTCGAAGCCTAAAGTTCTAAAGCCGTAGCCAGCGTCCGATACAGCGGTTCAATCATGGGTACCGGAGGACTCTTCCTGAGGAGGCTTAGAGCGAGAGTTGCGACTGAGCCGACGGGGTTCGTGTGGGTAGAGGAAGGCAGGCTGGCCGGATCTGGATACCCTGCTTCGAGGACCCAAGTGATGTGGCTTGCGAATAATGGGATTCGCAGCATACTCACCCTTACTCCTGAGTCGCTCCCATCGGAATGGACGGAGGGACTCGGACTCGCTCTGGGTCATGTCCCGATGGAAGATCACGAAGCACCTGGCGTGGAGGCCCTGGAGAAGGGAGTCAGTTTCATCGCAACCCAATTGCGTGAGGGGAGACCGGTGGTTGTCCACTGCTTGGCGGGGGAGGGAAGGACCGGGTGCGTCCTGGCAGCTTTCCTGATCGCTGAAAGGCACGTGGGGAGCGAGGAGGTTCTCAAGGTTCTGAGAAAGGCAAAGCCCCAGTTCGTAGAACGGGGGCAGGAGAAATCGGTCTACGACTACGCCCGGGCAATGAAGCTGTAGATCACTTGCCCAGCGCACACGAACGACTCCGGCCGAAGCTCCTACTCCTCGGCACGGCAGTCCTCCTCCTGCTGGTTGCGTCCCAGCCGCCTGGCGGCGCAGATGCGCAAGGGTGCGGAGTTTCGCTTTCATTGGTGACCGGTCACATCGGATATCCCTCTGCTGTGCTTCCTCCTCCCGGACCATCGAACTTCGGTCAGGTATTCGACAGCAACTACACGGGCGCATTCTCAAACAGGACGATGACCCTCCAATACCTGAACGGGACGACCTGGATAGGTGTCGGTTACTTCACAGGGAACGAGATAGGTTTCACGGAGATTTCGGCCAGCGTCGACAGCTCGTGGGCACGATTCGGCACCAATTCGGTCAGAATACTTGCCGACGGTTGCGCCTCAAACGTTGCCACGTTCGAAGTCAGTCACGACTCATCTGCGTACGAAGTCGATGCTCTCGCCTATGTTGCGATGGCCGCGTTCGTGCTTGCATTTCTGTTCGCTGGGCGAAGGCTGGGCTGGAAGCGTTTCCTCGTCCTGGCCATCCCGGCGTACATCATGCTATCTCCGTTTACAGGCCAGAGGTACGACGTCTACTTCCTGTTGAGCTCAGGCTTGCGGATGCTACAGCACGTGAACCCTTTCGATCCCGGGAGTCCCCCCCTGTACCCGGGCCCCCTCAAGTGGGCCTATCCTCCGCTGTACCCGCTCTACAGCGCACTGTCGTACCTCGGCTATCAGGCTCTGACGGGGGCAGCCCTCCCCTCAGTGTCAGCCCTGACCTGGCCGGGGTGGTTTACGTCCACATACAACGTCTACTTGGCGTACGTCCCCTCCTCTCTGCCCGATCTGGTGCTCCTGCTGAAGCTCCCGATGGTGGCTTCGGCATTCCTGACCGGAGCGCTTCTCAAGAGGATGACAGGCAAGGAATCCTCCGCAGTCTGGTGGATTGCAAACCCACTAGTCATACTCGTGGCGGCCATCTGGGGCCAGCTCGACCCTATTGCTACGTTTCTGGCAGTCGGGGCGCTCTATTATTACAGACAGGGGAAGGAGTCCTACGCTTACCTGCTAGCCTCTTTCGGGGCCGCCGTCAAGATTTGGCCGGCGCTGATGATCCCCATGATGCTGGTTGCGTCGGCCAGGAAGAAAGGCGTGGTAGCGCTGAGGCCTTTGGCAGCGGTCCTGCCGGCACTGTTGGCCACAGTACTGCTGTACGCCTACTACGGCAATCCGCAGAACAGCCTGCTCGTATTCTTCTATGCCCGCGGTATCCCGACCTTCGCGGGAGCCTTCTCGGTCAACGGTCTGACATGGCAGGAAGTCCTTCTCGTGCTGAATTCCCCCCCTCTCCCCCTCTTCCTAGTCGCCGGGATTCCGGCCTACGTAGTCGTGCTCCTGTGGATCTATCGCAAAGGGGACAGCGACATCGCCAAGTGGGCTGTTGTATCCGTCCTGATCTTCTTTCTGACCTACAACTACGTCAATCCGCAATACTTCTATTGGGTCCTTCCGTTCCTGATGCTTCAGGACAAGAAGAAGGCGGGCATCGTCTTCACCGCGCTACCACTGGTCTACGTGGCATTCTCGTACAATATCTTCTACTTCATCTCCCCTTCGCTCCTCCCCAACTACCTCTCTCTGGGCGCTTCAATCGTGGAGCAGCTTAAACTGAGCTACTTCTACCAGAACCAGTGGCTGTTCGTACTCGTTTCAGGAGTAGTTCCGACGGGAGCCTACGCTCTAATGACCATCGCTGAACTCAGGCCCGGCTGGCTAGGCCGAAGGTTCAGGATGGACCGGAGTGTTCTGAAAAACAAAAAGGGTCTGGTCACCCAGCCGGTTGAAGGGAGCAATGCCTGAAAGGAGTGGCTCCAGGCGCTCCAACAACCACGGGATGCCCCTCAGTTTGAGGTAGTAGCCGTTGAGGTACGCCGGCGGAATGAGGGCGGGGAGCGCAATCACGTCGACCGGCGTGAAAAGAGGTCGAAAACGAGATGCGAATTCAAAAGGAGAGTAGTAGGTCGATGGAATGTCCACGCCCCCCACAGAAACCATCGTCGGCTGGAGTCTTCGCGGGGTCCCCTTTGAGAACTGAAGAACGAGAGCGTGAGACACCATCTCGCTGGCGCAGGTGGTGTTCCTGATTGAACATACGAAATAACCGTCCGGCTCCAGCAACGAATGGAGCTGGGAAACGAATGAACCCAGGTCAGGCTCACAGTTTAGTGCCCCGTTGAACGAGTAGGCTAGGCGCGATCTCCTGCCGCCGAGAACTTCCGCCACTTTGGAGATCTCAGCGGCTCGGACAGTCAGAGGAATCACACTGTTCTCTTTCCCCCTTGCCCTCGCCTTTGTGCGGACGAGGTCTGTCATGCGGGCAGAGACGTCAGTCGCGATGATTTGCGAAACCCAGTCCGAGACCTCCATGGCTTCGGCTCCTGTCCCGCACCCCACTTCTATGAGGAGGTCGTCAGGGCGTACAAGCCGTCTTAGGACCTGGAGAGACCTTCGGCGAATCCAGGTGTTGATGAAGTTCCTGTTGATTGTGAAATCGTACTCCTCGGCGGCCGAATCGAATGCGCCTGCCACCTCCCCGTAGTAGTCTCTGTCCTTGGAAGCCCAGTCCGCATAGGAGGTCTTTGCGTCCAGCTCCCCCGACCCGCCGCCACGCTTGACGGCCAGGTCTGTTGGCGCCAGCCGGAGACAAAGCTCCGCCTCGGAGTACCACCTCCGGAACAGGACGAGTCCATATTTGGATTTGAAGGCAGCAACAGTTGCCTCCGCCTCGCGCTCGTTGGCGACACACACGGTCACATCAATCAAGAATTCCCCGAGACGGACCCGCGCAGCGCCTAGCCTGAGGGCGTTCTCTGCCCAGTCGCTGGAGGAGTTCCTGCCAAACACGTAGTAGCTGCCTCCGAGCCATGCGTACCTCAACTCGACGATGTGTGGGAGCCCCGACTTTCGTCCCTTCGTTTCGAGCCTTAGGAATTGATTGGCGACCACAGGCCTTACGCGAGCTCCGAAGTCAAAGGTTCGTCAAGATTTGGTAGGTTCCCTTGGGAGGAGTGCAGCGACGTCTGGTCTGCAGCTTCATACTCCCTCTTCAGGTCCTGGTATCGTTTCGACTCGTAAATCAGGTGGTCTTCCCCGCGGCGCACACCGAAGACGTCACCGCCCTTGCCCCTTCTCCGGAATCTTCTGTTGAGCAGAGACGACTTCGCCTGGACGTACTTTCCCATCGCCGCGTACAGCAGCCTGTTGAACACTTTCGCGAACGACGAAGGACTCTGTCCAGGGGAAGCTGCGGAGCCCCCCTTGAAGACCTCCCCGTAAGCCACGGGATAGTAGTCGGAAATCCAATTCGCCGTCCTCAGAAGCGACTCGTAGTTGTGCCGCCCTACGAGGACCTTCGCCTCGATTGCATCTCGGGCGAACAACGGATGGCGGCGCGCTACGAACGCCGAGCGGGCGTATTCATCGTCCATCACGCAGCTGATGCAGATACGAGGTGCACCCCTGTTCATGATGTGGTAGGCCCTGGCCATGATGAGGGCCTTCGTCAGGCAGACCCACATGCTCTGGTGCGGGGCTATACAGAAGAGGTCTGTGTCCTTGGACACCGACGCAGAACCGTAGGACGTGGAACCGCTGACGGCCACCACCCGGAATCCGCTGCTGTGCAGGAACGTGACAAACCTAGAGGCATGAACGAGGTTGGTCCGGGCCGATTTTCTGCTGTCCGCCTCGAGCTCGATAGGTTCGGGTGAAGGTTCTCCCAGACGCTCTGTCAGGAAGCCGGATCGAAGCTCGAACGCCGAGCTCAGAGATGGGATAGAAGCGATGGCGTCCCTGACCTCTGATTCGGAGACGTTTTCAGGAAGAAGCCGAGACAGCTCATGGACCGTTACAAGGGAGCCGTTTCGCTTCGCGACCCTGAAGAGCAGGGCGATCCTCTCGGCACTCTCGGTCGAGAGAGTCACCTGAAGCGCCTCCAGACGGCGTGGGTCTTCGAGGAATTTACGCTGTCGAGTATTGACAGCAGCGTTGCAGTTACCTCGCAAATCAGCGCGGCCGGGATGGCGAGCAGTGACCTCGGTCGTCGCGCCAGTGTCGTGACAAGAATCCTCGCTCCAGTAGCGGGAGAGAGGAACAGGAGTGATTCAATCGTCCTGGGCGGCGTTCCGATCTGGCGCCAGACCTGCGCATGCCCGAAGAGTATCCGCCTCCTTTGCAATATCACGTCTGTGATGCGTTTCGGCGTTTTTATCCTGACTTTCGCGCCCGTCGAGACCTTGATGGAGTAGCCCCGGATCCTCGCTGTCGCGGCAAGAAAAGCTCCATCATTGACGGTGTCTTGCGGGAGGAGAGAGATGGCGCTGGTTCTTAACAGGACCATCTCATCGCAGCTGTGATTTGACAGGTTCATGTGATTCAGCAGAACGGAGCAGTCGTTGTGTGCGCTCCACATGAAGTGCAGGAGGAGCGAGACCAGCCCTGTGCCAGCATCCAACTGCGGGACGGCAGCTACAGCTCCAATGTTCTCGTCCGAATCCATCGAAGACAGGAGCTTGGTCAGCGCCCCGGGCTGAGGACGAGCGTCCGAATTCACAAACAGGACGAGGGGGGATCTGGCGCGAACGAGTATCTTGTTTATGGCGTCGGCTTTTCCGTTTCGCCTGTCCTCGACAAGCAAGTCGATCCTGCCTTCTTTCTCCTGCAGCCTCCTGAGGCATGACACGGTCTCGGCGGGGCATGCGCTCGCCACAACAACGATCCTCTGCAGCCGGGAATGCAGGCCGTCGGCCTCGGCAAGCAGGGACGTAACGAGCTCAGCAATGTCGGCGGATTCGTCCGTCGCGCATATTCCAATCGTGAACTTCGGGGCGGCCCAGGCCCGCAGCAACTTGAACGTTGGGTGCGACTCCGCGGCACCCCTCTCATTTGGGGCTACGGGAGTTCAGCTCCTTTTGGTCTGCCTTACAACAAGGTACGCAGCCAAGACGAGCGACGTCGTCACGACCACAGCGACCGCGCCGAAGGGGAATTCGGGGACCGAGTTCGAAGTGGTGCTCGACGTGGTGGTTGAGGTGGAAGCGGTGGAGCCGGCGAGGACGACGACTGACCCTTCCATGAAGGGGTGTATGGTGCAGTGGTAGTTGTAGACCCCTGGGGCAGTGAACGTGTGTGTGAACGTTTGACCCGGCTGCAGGGTTGCCGAGAACGAGCCGTCCAGGGCGACCACGGTGTGGTTGGTCGAGTCGTTGTTAGTCCACACGACTGTGTTGTTCACTCCCAGCACCACTGTGACTTTCGCCGGGTCGTAGAACTGCCCGTTGTTTGGGTCCTGGGCGCCCGAAACTATGCTGACGTTGGCCACGTTCGTGCTTATCGTGCTAATCGTCGAAGTGCTCTGGGCGCTGACCGCTGGAATGACGAGGGCGAACGCGCCTAACGAGATAACGGCCGCGATCATCGCGAGCAGGGGAATGCTTCCTTTGACCTGCGTCCTGTTCGTTCGACTCCTGGTGATCAACATCGAATTCGAACTTTGATGGTCACTTGACAATATCAACGTTCTTCCAAATCATGTCCAAATTCAGGACCCCATACGTCCGTCTTGCCGCTGTCTCAGAGGGTGACCCTGAACAGCACAAGCAGACCGACGAATTCGAGAATCGCGACGGCCGCGAAGTAGGGGGAAAGCTGCCAGTCATAGTTGAGGAAACCGCAGACGTAGGCCATGCCCGAATTCTGTGCCACCAGTAGGCCTGAGAAGATCATCAACCCGTAGGTGTACTCAGCATGAGTCTTGGCGGCTATCCTTGCATACACGTAGATCAGGCCGACGAGGAGGGCCACGTTCACGAACGACATTGCCGTCGCCACGGTAGCGTATGTATCCAATTCGTACGGTCAAAATCCTGCCCCACGGCTATTAACCGTTTTTCCAAATTCAGAGGCGGCGACCAACCCCTATATAGAAACAGGGTTTCGGGGAGGTTGAATGGAAGAGGACCCGGAGCTGCGTAGGACCCTCTGGTTCCTCCTCGGAGGGAAACGAGGCGGCGAAAACAGGGCCAGGATAATCTTGAGCCTGCGGGCCAAGCCTAGCAACATCAATCAGCTGGCGACGGAGCTGAACCTCCAGTACAAGGCCGTGCAGCACCACATCAAGATTCTGGTGGGGAGTTCACTCCTGGCGCCGTCGGGGGAAGGCTACGGGGCCGTCTATCTCCTGACTCTGTGGTTCGAGCACCACTTCGTACAGTTCGAGCAGATATGTGCCAAGCTGGGTTTTGCCGGGGAATCCGCGGAACCTGGAGAGAAGGACAGCGAAAGGAAGTAGCTTCACCTCAGCTCGGGTGCCTGCGCAGGAACCTCAGAACCCTCTCCATGAAGGACTCCCTCTCCTCCCAGAATGCGAGGTGGGAGCTGTTGGGGAAGATAGTAAGCTCGGAGCCGCGAACGTGCTCGTGAATCTCCCTGGCAACCAACGGGGAGACCTCGTCGAACCTCCCGCCCAGTACAAGTGTGGGGACCCTGATTGTTCTAAGCCTGTCAGTGACGTCCCAATAGCGGGTGTTGCCTATGATGGTAAACTCGTTGGGTCCGTTCATCGTCCCATAGACGGGCCTGCTTATGTGATCGAGGGAGTAGGTTACCTCTGCCGGCCAGGGGTCGAGCCTGCAGAGGTGTTTCTTGTAGAAGACCATCACTGCGGCGAGATACTCTGGGTTCTCGTTGTCCCCCTCGTACCTGGCGAGGGTCTTCTGGACGTTCCTAGGAAGCCCCCGCTTCATCCTCTCCATTTCCCGGAGCGTCAGAGGGACGCTGTGCAGGCCGCCGACGGTTGTCATCGTCTTCATGTTCCGCTGATACTTGAGCGCGTAGGCAATGGCGAGCATCCCTCCCCAGCTCGAACCAATGATGTGCGGGCTCACCAGCCCCATCTCCTTCCGGAATGCTTCGACCTCCTCGACGTACCTCTCGGGCACAAAGAGCGCTGTGTTCTTGGGTAGCTGGGAACGGCCGCAGCCCAACTGGTCGTAGAACGTGACCCTGTAGCCGCGGTCGGCGAGGTCCGCCATTGACAGGAGGTAGTCATGGGTGGCGCCGGGCCCACCATGGAGGCAAAGCACTTCCCCCTCCTCCGGTTCCCCGAACTGCCTGTAGAAGAGGTCGTAGCCTAGGACGTTGGCGTAACCTTGTCTCGGCTTCACGGGGCCAGGTCGGATGGGACCGGCTTAAAGCCTGGGAGGAAGGCCTGCCCATCTGGCGTAGCTCTATGCAGCTTGGTCCTAGGCGAAGTCGGCCATGGATTCTAGGGGTCGAAAGTCGAAGGGTTGACCAGGTTCAGCTCCGGCTTGCAGACCTTGCAACGCTTTGCTCCAAATGAGTGAGCCGCTGTGGCTATGCTGTCTACCCAGAAGTAGCCACCTTCCTTGCGGTCGTTTATGGTGACCTTGAGGTTGAAGCTGTCTGCCTTGATGCAGCTGGAATTCACCTTGTGGATGATCGCCCCGCGGGTGCTGTCGGTGATGACGAAGTACCCCTCGTCGGCCAGCCGGAACCTACGGAGCTCTTCGAAGGTCAGTATCTCCTTGGGTTCAGCCATGTCGGAAGGTTGTCCGGGCTCGCTGTAATAGCTGTCTCGGCCAGGGCTGGTGAGTCCCTCTGCTAGCTCACGGGAATGCCCATCATCTTATAGGCTTCGACTAGGTTCGGCTTGTTCTTTGCCCTCAACTCTTCGTAGAGGTTTCTCCCTTCGGGGTCGATTATCACCGTCAGGGGGCCAAAGTCCTCCACCTCGAGAATCCAGAGCGCCTCAGGGGTTCCCAGGTCGAGCCATTCGACGCCCTTGACCTTCTTGATCGACTTTGCCGCAAGGGCTCCCGCCCCCCCGGTGTATATGGCGTAGGCGGCTCCCAGCTTCTTGCACGCCTCTGCCGTCTTGCCGCCCATCCCTCCCTTGCCCACTATCACCCTGGCCCCCGTTTTTTCTAGGAACTCGGCCTCGTAGGTTTCGAGCCTCGTGGACGTCGTCGGCCCTGCCGAGTAGACCTTCCAGTCGTCCCCCACCTTCCTGACTATGGGACCCATGTGGTACACCGCGAGACCCCGGAGGTCGACAGGGAGCTTCTCTCCCCTGTTCATGAGCTCCAAGGCGCGCCTGTGGCCCGCGTCCCTGGCCGTGACAACCGTGCCGGTCAGGAACAGGACGTCCCCCATTCGAAGCTTCCTGGCTTCGTCTCCTATCGGCGTGGTGAAGCGATACTCGGGCATCTAGACGCCCCTCCCGTTCAGGAACGGGTGGGTGGTGAACTCCACCTCCCCCCTTGAGTTGATCTTCATCGTGCTCTTCCTGTCTTCCCAGCAGACCGTCGCAACGCCCACGGCGAATGAAGCGGGGTGTCGGTTGACCGCGTCCATGTGAACGTCCAGTGCAGTGGTGGAACCCCCCACCCCGTGGGGCCCCCAGCCCAGCTGGTTGATGGCACGCAATAGCGACTCCTCGATCTTCGCTATTTCAGGGTCGGGGTTGCGCTGGCCGACGTCGGCCAGGAGCGCTTTCTTGGCGAGTTTCATGGCGATGTCCGCGGTAGGCCCAAGACCTATGCCCACGACCACCGGAGGACAGGGTTTGGGGCCCTGCTCGAATATGTCGTCGAGCACCATCTTGTACACGCCCTTCATGCCTTCCGCCGGAGGTATCACCTTCGCAAGGCTCGGCGCCTCGCTCCCTCCTCCCTTTAGCACGACGGTGACCTCGGCAGCGTCTGAACCCGGGACGAGCTCCCATTCGATCCATGGGATTCTGTCAGCGGTGTTGTTGCCCGAGTTCTTGCCCGTGAAGATGCTCACAGAGTTCGGTCGGAGAGGGACTTCGGCCGTCGCCTTCACCGTGGCGTTTCTGAGAATCCCCTCAAGCTCCCCGAGGTACGGGAACTTGTCCCCCGCCTTTACGTAGAAAATCACCGTTCCAGTGTCCTGGCAGGAGGGCCGGCCCTCGGCCTCGGCAACCTCGAGGTTCTTCAGCATGGAGCCGATCACCTTCTTCGCCAGTTCGGTCGACTCGCTCTGTTGAGCCTCCCTCAATGCACGTTTCACGTCTGGAGGCAGGTAGATGGCCGCGGCGGAGATGAGGCTGGCAGCGGCGTTAGTTATCCTTGCCTCGACCGTCAAAGCCTGCTGGCTCATGGCTTCTGCGGATTTGAGAGGGGTTATACGAACTCCCCCTAAACTGGCGAAAACGACAACGAGATTCTCGACAGCGGGACTTACTGTGTTATGTTGGGCGGGCTTGGTGTCATTATCTGACCACTTCACTCGCCTCTGCGACGACCTGCCCGGTACTTGCCTCGGTTCTTCTCTCGACCCCTCTTCTGACGATCATCACGAAGAATGTTCCCATCCAGAGCATGAACCTTGTCGGGATTCCCAGGATGTCAAGACTCCAAAAGGCCGGGAAGATAGATACAAGGAAGAGCACAGCTGCCGCGAGGCTCCCATAGCCCTGCAACCTGTAGCTCTTCAGCAATCTTTTCGGAAGGAGCTTCCTCTCCTCCTTCGTCAGCTCGCCCAGGAAGTAGGCCGTCACCAGAAAGATGGCACTCATGTCGAGGGCGTACAGAGATGTGGCGGTGCCAGGCTCCAGGGTGGCGCCGGAGCCGTACGAACTGTAGATCAGGTTGTACAGGTAGGGTTCAATCGAGACAAAAAAGAGCAAAAAGAGGTTGGCTCCAACCATTCCTCCGGTCTCGATTGGTAGAACCGACATGATACGCGTGTACCGCACCCAGACAAGCGCCAGTATCAAGAAGGCCCAACCGAAACCAAGGATGGAACCTGCGAGATCGGAGAGATTGCTCGGCTTCCCGCTGAGAAGCGGTATCACGCTTATGGAAAGTGCCAGACCGAATATGACGTCGGAGAGCGTCTGGATTCTCGGACGAGGGATTGCCTCTCCAGTATTCGCCGGGCGTCCCTCGCCGCCTTCAGTCAACCGCGTTGACCTCCGTGCACAGAGGGGTGTCTGTCGCTGGTTTATGCTTTAGTTCTGAGCTGAGAAACGTCAGTCCGGTTCCGAAAGCAGGAACCCGCTCGTGAACGAGACCTGCGCGGCTTGGTTTGTCGATAGACCCATGCTTTGGAATCGAGCGTCGGGGACTCGCCCGACTATCCTCTCTTCTGAGTTCTTCAGGACTACAAGTACACTGTCCTTGAGCTCGGATATTCCTTGGATGGTCAGATCCTTGCCGTCCCCTCCCCGTCCGGTTCGGCTTATCTCCACGGATTCTGGAGGCACTGCGAGTATCGCCGGTCGGCCAATTCGGACCGGCGCCGAGTTCAGAACAGAAATGGCGACCTCTCTGTCCCACGCTGGAATGTACATCAGGCACTTGTCGCCGAGCTCGCCGCGCGGTTCGACCTTCATCAGATTGAAACCAAGGAATTCAGCAGTGTCCCGATTCATCCCTGCCAGCAGGTCCTTCTTCGTCCCGAACGAAGCGAGCCTACCAGAGAGCAGGATGCCGATCTTATGGCCCAGGAAGAAAGCTTCGTCCAGGTCATGGGTTACGTAGACCACGGTTGTTCCGAAACCCTCAAAGAGCGTCTTCATCTCAGACCGTATGGCTCCCCTGGTTTGCGGATCCAAAGCTGAAAGTGGCTCGTCCAAGAGGAGCAATTCTGGCTCGAGGACCAGGGCCCTAGCAACGGCGACTCGTTGCATCTGGCCACCGCTAAGCTGCCCGGGCCTCCTGTCCCGAAGTCCTTCAATCCCCACGGTTCGGAGCATCCCAGCAACCTTCGCTTTCAAGCCGTCCTCAGAAAAATGCCGCGCCCTCAGACCGAAGGCGATGTTATCGAAGACAGTCATGTGAGGGAAGAGGACGTAGTCCTGGAAAACGTATCCGACGCCTCGTTGTATCGGCTTGACGCGTACGGACTTCTCCCCCGCTCGTTCGACCAAGCGGCCCCCGATGGACACAGTGCCTTCGTCGGCAGGAATGAGACCCGATATGATGTTAAGGGTGGTCGTCTTGCCAGCGCCGCTCGGACCGACTAGGGTGCCGATGGTCCCCTTCTTGAGGGAGAAACTAACGTCGTCCAAGACCTTTGAACTGAACGATTTCGTGACGCCGTCCACTTCAAGCCCTGATTCCGAGTGGCTTCACGCTCCCGACCACGTACCTCACTCCTACGATCACCCCGAAGGAGATGACTATCAGGATGCAGGCTACGAAACTTGCCTGTTGAATGTTGACTGCAAGGTCAAGGTAGATTGCGAGGGGCATGGTTTGGGTGAAGAATGGCAGGTTACCTGCAAAGAGTAGAGTCGCCCCAAACTCTCCCATTGCTCTCCCCCAGGCGAGTATGGCCCCCGCAACGAGACCACGGGAAGCCAGAGGAAGGACAACTTTCCTGAATGAATAGAAGCTGGAGGGAGAAAGGAGGCTCGTTGCCGTCTCGATCTTGGGGTCTATCTCCTCGAACGCGGTCCTGGCTGACCTCATGAAGAACGGCATCGCCACGAACGTCTGAGCCATTATGACCGCTGCGATGTTTCCAGGAAGGATGATCCCATACTGAAGAAGCAACGCTCCAATCGGAGATTTGGGAGCGAAGGCCAGCAAGAGCGCCAGTCCCGCGACCGCGGGCGGAAGCACTATGGGTATGTCCAAGATGGTATCGATGAGCCGCATACCCCTAATCCTTCTTCGAGCTAGCACCCGGGCGGTGGGGATTCCAAGGAATACCATGACGACGAGGGAGATGGTGCTGGTTACCAGACTGAGTCTGATGGCACTGAGTGTTTCTGGGTTGACCAGTTGGAGTCCTACGATGCTCCCAGGAACGTACAGGAACACAGACATTATTGGAATAACGATGAAGAGGATCACAACTACTGGGAATCCCCAGAGCAGGACTGACGCCCAGTCTATCCGCCTCCCATCAGCGTCCTCTTTCGTTGGCCTCTCTCCTAGTTCAGGTTCCGACGACATGACCCAGGCGTACTGCCTCCAGAGCCTGTCATACTCAACCAAGAAAGCAATCACCCGAGGGGAGTGAATCCCCACTTCTCGAGATACGCCTGACCAGAGGGGGAAAGCAGCCAATTGACGAATGCATTTGCCTGTGTCTGATGGGACGATGACGCAACGACGCTTACGGTGTAGACTGCCTGGGCGTTCACATCGGACGGAATTGGGATGGCCTGAAGCTGTGCCGCGTTGGCGATGCCGTCGCTGACATATCCGAACGCCGCGTCCGCAGCGCCTGTAAGGACCTGCGTGATTGCCGATTCCACGTCGGTCGTCTGGCTGACGACGTGAGGCATCATGTTCGCCGAGAAGTTGGCGTAGGCCGCCGACTTGAAGTCAGGGCTCGATCCGTTTCCCCATTTCGATTGGACCTTGTTCCATACCTGTAGCGTGTATTTCCCCGCCGGAACGGAAGCAGGCGCTCCGATCGCTATGCGCACTCCGGGGTTCAGCAAGTCGGCGAGGGTCGTGATGTTCTTCGGGTTGTCCTTCGGCACAAAGAGCTCAACGTAGTTATAGAGCAACTTAGAGTATGTGTCCCCATTCGCCAACAGAGACTCGTTCTGCAGCTTGGCGTTGTTCGTCGCATCAGCAGAAACGAAAACGTCCACCGGAACACCCTGGGCAATCTGCGATTCGAGCGAACCGCTGCTTGCGAAGTTGAAGACAAGGGAAACACTGTTGTTCGACTGGTATCCCGACTGCACTGCCTGGAAGGCAGGAGTGAGACTAGCCGCCGCGAAGACCTTCAGCTGGACGACACCACCCGAAAGGGTCGAGGTGCTCGTCTCCGTCGTTGACACCGTCGTTGTGCCTGATCCGCTCGCATAGGCAAGATACCCTATTGCCGCGAGCGCAACGACGACGACAGCTAAAACTCCAACTACAGTATTCGTAACACCGCGTGACCTGCTGTCAAGTTGCATAGGCGTCATGCAACAGTTTGCATGACCCTATTTAGAAGTTGCGGGAAGCTCGTGGAGGCACGCTCCGAAGGCGCTCATGAGGAAGCGGACACGGCCAAGACTTAAGTCGCGAGCATTTGCCAAAGCGCAGTCGAGCCATGAGTCGGAAAAAAGAGCTCAAGCTGGTCCCTCATCTGACGCTTCTCGGCAACAAGGGGAGGATCTTGGACGACACCGATGCCTTGCTTCTCAGGAGAACCTCAGAGAACAACTCGCTGACCGAAGCGGCTAAGCTGCTTGGTATCTCTTACAGAAACGCCTGGGGGCGCATAAGGAAGATAGAATCGACGTTCGGCAAACGGATCCTGCAGACGACTTCCGGAGGGGTGAGCGGGGGCGGCTCCGTCCTAACTCCGGACGGTGCGTTGCTCCTCAAAGACTTCAGGCGAACCAGGAAGTACCTTTTCAACGTCCTAGAGGACCTCGAATCAGCGGAGAACATCGGCTACAAGCTGAGTGCCAGAAACAGGTTCGAGGCAAGGGTGGAGGGAATCGAGAGGGGTGATGTCGCTTCCCTCATCAAGATGACCACGAAGGCTCCAGTTTCACTGACCTCGATAATAACGGAAGATGCCCTTAAGGATCTTGGCCTCAAAGTGGGAGACCGTGTAGTTGCAGTGGTCAAGTCGACCGAAGTGATGGTCGCAAAGCAAAACCGGCCTTTTGTTGGGACCGCAAAACGTCGGAAGCTGAAGTGATGAACCAGGAGCCCACGAATGCTGTCCAACCGAGCAAAGTAGATGAACAAGCCTGAATCCCAACGTGCATACGCCACCCGCAGCGGACGTACCCGCAGAGGGCAAGGACGCCGGGTTCTCACCGCTTTGCATTGCGGGTTTCGGCGTCCAACAGAAGGATTGTCGTCCTCGCACCACACTCGCTAGAAACTAACCTGGCCAGGCCCTCGGTGGCTCTGCTGACATCGTCTCTCGTCAGCGGGGGCAATGCGTCGATCACCAAGAAAGCATCATTGGTGGCCTCTGTCAGTTTCGTGATTTCCGACTCTCTCCAGTTCCATCTCCTGCAAAGGACTTCGTTGCCAGCAGCGTACACTACTTCCCCTGCATCAACTGGTTCGCTGTTTTCCTCCCCCAATGCCACGAAATGCTCCTGACCATCTGCGATCTTCAGTTCGATCCTACTGTCGCCTATTGACGCAAGATCCTCTCCCCCGACAGGAGTCAGGTACTTCAATGACAGGTAGTTGTAGGCGTCGACCAGCTTGCTTATGTGCCGAATCTGACTCCCCTTCAAGACTCGTCTCACCAAGGCTTCACTGGAACACTTGGACTTCGTCGGGTCTGCACCAAACGCAGCATACGTCCTCCGCCACGACGCAAAGTGAGGATCGTTGGGCAGGCGTTCGAGGGTGAATTGCCTCCTCACTTCGGACTCGCCTTCTCTCAGGAGGTTCGCCAGGGTGTTGCTCTCGCCCGAATTGTTGACGCCTCTGCAAATGACTACGCCGCAGATGAAATCTGGGAACATTCGGGATATCTCACTCGCGATTTCGAATTCCAAGTCGCCCACGCGGGACAGCTAGCCCAGCCACTGGCATATAGCGCCATGCTCATGGTGCAAGATGGCTTCCAGGTTCACCCTCCCCCTACACGATAGGGGTTCTGCCATACGCGCTTGTCACGGTCGGCTTCCGATGTTTCTCTGGCGAAAGGCACTCCCGTCTGGTGGGAGTATTTGGTGCGGGGGGAGGGATTTGAACAAACGTACCCCATACGGTGGACATAACCGTATGGAGGTGTACCCCGAGAATCAAACCCACACGTTCGATTTGATAGTTGCCCCAAGCACCATCTAGGTGAACGTCGGACAGAATGAAGTCAAGAGGTGCGCGAAGCCTTAAATTTTAGAAGAAACATAAGATTTACTGAAGAAAGGTATGCAAGATATAGTTCTGACGCGTCAAAAAACCGGATTCATCCAGCCGAGGGTCGTTGTTCCAGACCTGATGGTAGCTTCAGACGTTCCCGACAACTGCGATGTTTATGTCTTCTACATACCCGGAATAGTAAAGTATGACGATCTAAAGAACGCCCTGCTCGATTACGGCAAAACGACTGGCACGAATATTTTCGTAGGTTCGTGGGACCCAAGCGCGCAATCCCTCAAAGATGTGCTGACTGCCTTCCAGGTCAAGGGTAGCCCAGCAGTGGTGGTCTTTGGGAATCCCAAGGGCATTGTCGATGGACAGCAGCCAATCCAATCCCCCTACGCTAGGATTGACAATCCTAATCTTCTCAAAGACCTTGTGAAGGCTAGCACCTGCATTAACACGACGTGCAATCTGTTTACTCAAGGTCAAGTCAAGCAGGCTCTCACTAATGCCCGAAATGACCAATTCAAGTCGAGTCTAAATTTCTACCTTGGAAAGTTGGGCTCAGGGATTCTGAATTTCCTAAAGGAGGGCAACGTGAAGTTCGATCTCCCTGGCGGCTTTTCCATCTCCTTCTCCTCAGGGTCCAAAGATGCATCGTCAGGGTCCAAGCCCGCGTCTTCAGGATCCAAGACAGGAACGACTCCTCCAGCTGCCTTAACGGCTCCGGCCTAGGCAAGCAGCGCCTGGGAAACTCCGGACGCTGGCCAGCATAAGCTCGTCATGCAAGATGATGAAAACCTCAACTTGGTTGTGGGAAACTCGAGTTTGTCTTCAGCCAGCTTCAGCGAAACCTTTTTTTAATAGTTACATG
>Ga0335079_10004360_pt1 | contig 16293 bp, 15 predicted proteins | sample Lox_Sample_33_FD_206719 | JGI IMG/M metagenome (GOLD analysis project Ga0335079, IMG submission 206719) | Soil microbial communities from Loxahatchee National Wildlife Refuge, Florida, United States - Lox_Sample_3.3 | ecosystem: Environmental > Terrestrial > Soil > Wetlands | place: USA... | reverse complement strand
GCTGCGTCGGACGGCCGTCTCAGCTCGCCGTACTCAATCCCCAGACGCTGGTATGCATCGAGAAATCCCGGATCCATCCGAACGGCGGCTTCCAGTTCTCTCGCGGCGCCCTCATGGTCTTCCGCTTTCGACAGTCTGGCGGCCCGAGCGAATGCCTTCCGGGCCGCCTTGGGTACTCTGTGTTGGAGTTGTGCGATCGAAACAGAATCGCCAGCAGGCAGGTCCGGCACCGTGGGAGGCGCGATCTGGATCGGCCTCGCTTCGAAAGGAGTGCTCGGTTGCGGAAAAGCTGATGGCGGTGGCGGATCCCGTAACTCATTAGCGCCGAGCGCCGTTCTCTCCTCCGAGCTCGGAACTGCTTGCTGCGCCGAGCCAATGCAGACCGCCAAACATGCGATCGCGCAGATTCTTGTCATACTTTTTCGTGCCCCGGTGTTGAGCTCTCTCGCTCCGGGAGAGGGCGCGATCAGGAAGCGCCGGGGGACGGCAGACAGAGTCTGCAAGATCGCCGGCGCGGAAAGAAAATTACCCGGTTGGGTGGCGCGAGACGCGCAGCAATTCCTGCGCAGTCTCTGCCAGAGTCTTGCGCCGTTGCCGGCTCAGTTTTCGCAGTTGTTCGTAGGCTTCCTGCTCGGTCCAGCCGTTCCGGGCTTGCAGAAGTCCCTTGGCGCGTTCCACAACTTTACGCCGCGCGAGTCTCTCATTCACGACGCAAAGTTCGCCGCGCAGCCGTTGAACCTCCATCGCGCTCCATGCGGCCACCGCCGCGAGTTGAATCGCCGGCGAGAACTCCTGAGCAATGACGAAACGCGATTCACAACGAGAAATGCCGAACGCGACGATTACCTTCCACGGCCGATCGGGCCAGGGGACCAGAAAGAACGATCCTTTCGAGTCGGTTGCTCGCGCGAGGAACTGGCCAATGGTACTGTCGGCGGTGACAATTTCTTCCCAAGGCTCATCGAATATGACAGCATCGGCTTCGAGGCGAAGATCGGCCGACTCAACCGATACCCCGGGCCATTGGTATACCATTCGCAGTAGCGTGCCCTTCTCGAAAACCATCACCGACACACTGCTCGCTCCCATCGCCGTGGTTACTGGAACCAATGGGGACAGCAATTGCGTCAGCCCGTATTCTCCAACCCTCAAGAGGCGCGCCCCTCTGGCGTCATAAATTGTGGTTCAGGCTAACCGCGACGCCAGGGTCTACGGTCCAGGTACAGAGGGGCGGGCACCGGGCAAATCCCTGACACGCAATCTGCGACGGCCAACCTCTAGTGAAGAACGGTCCAACTACACGGACGAAAAGACGAATACGTTCGTTAGTCCAAAAAGTTCCGTCTTTCTTCCGCTCATCGCTGGCACATGACGTGCCGTAGTGCCCGTCTGGCACGGCTTACCCGACAGATCGAATCTGCCCGCTCTGCTGTAGTGCGGCTTGGAGTTTTTCGCGATAGCCGCGGCTGACCTTCAGTCGGGTTTCGTCCCGCAACACGACTTCGTGCTCGCCACCGGCATCGACACACAAATCCCGAACACGCGACAGATTGACGATTGTCGATCGATGAATCCGGCAGAAATGTCTGGGCTCCAGATCACGCTCCAGCTCCGCCATGCTGCGGCGCAGCAGATGGGTTCTGGCCCCGCTGTGCAGACACGAATAGTAATCCGCCGCTTCAATCCAGTCGATTTCCTCAGTGGCAAGGAAAGAGATGCGCCCGGCGCTCCGGATCATGATTCGCTCACGGAGACGGTTTTCCAACGGCCGCTGGGCCAATAACGCTTTTGCCCGCCCCAGCACGCGGAAGAATCGCGCATTGGCGTACGGCTTGAGCAGATAATCCAAAGCTTCGGCTTCGAACGCTTTCAGCGCGTAGCGGTCATACGCCGTCACGAACACCACCGCGGGAGGTATGTCGACTCCGAGCGATTCCAGCACGCCGAAGCCGTCGCAGCCCGGCATTTGCACATCCAGAAAAAGGAGGCAAGGCCTCAGCTCGCGGGCCAGCTTCACGGCCTCGGTGCCCGAACTGCACTCGCCTAAGACCGAGATTTCCGGATCCGTCCGCAGCAGGTTCACGATATTGGCTCGCGCCAGCGGCTCATCGTCCACCACGAGGGTACCGATGCGAGTCACACGGTAGTCCTATACGGAACTTTGATAATGGTCTCCACGCCCGCCTGCTCGCAGTTCCGAAGCTCGACGCTGCTTTGCGCTCCGTACAACGTGACCAGCCGCCCGCGCGTATTGGACAGACCGACGCCGGCTCTGTCGCCCGCACCCGCCAGCGAGAGTGCCGGACCGTCATTGTAGACGTGGATGGATAGCACTCCTTCGGACGCGCTCGCGGTGACGCGGATCTCTCCGCCTTGCACCAGTTTTCCAATTCCATGCTCGATCGCATTCTCGACCAGAGGAAGCAGAAGAAGCTGCGGGACCAGGGCGCCGTACAAATCGACCGGTACATCCACCGTGACTTTCAGCCGGTCGCCCAGGCGCATCGACTGCAGATCGATGTAGCTTTCCAGGAACGAGACCTCTTCCGCCAATGGGACCAGTTGCCGGCCGGAATCCTCGAGCACACGCCGCAGCAGGCAGCTCAACCCGGCGATCATTTCGACGGCGGTCACGTTCTGTTTTTCCCGGACCAGCCCGGCGATCCCATTCAGCGTATTGAACAGGAAATGCGGCTCCAGTTGACGGCGAAGCGCATCCAGTTGAGCCTTCGATAACTGACTGGCAAGCCACGCCGCCTCCGCTTCCCGGCGCGCCAGCCGGCGGATGGAATCGATGATGTTGTCGATCGCCACTGTGGCGCCGTAAATAATGAACCCGGTGTGGAACTGCATATAGACCATGGTGAAAAACATGGTCCGATAAGAAGGGTGCGGATCTTGAACCGGATTGATGGCCCACTCCAGAGCGGCCGACCACGCGATCCGCACAACGCTGATTCCCAATGCCGCGGCCAGGTGGAGAGGGACATTTCTCCAATCTCTGGTCTGCTTTAGCGGAAACCGCCGGCTGAAGGAGAGGATCACCGGAGTGGCAGCCGCCCAAATCAGCCAGGCCGCGGCCGTCGTGAAGAAAAGTGAAAGCCAATTGAGTTGTCTTCCGAGGGCAGCCATCCCCACCACCACCTGAGTGGCCGTGATCACGCCGACCGCGAGCCAGACCAGGGCGATCCACCAGGAGTGGCGGGCCAGGGTGTGCCGAAGGGTAGACATCGGATGGTCCCCAAATTGTAATCCGGGCCGGGCCGAAGGTGGGGACTGATGCAGCGAATCCACGGGACTATGCAGGGAACCAACGCGTCAGCGGCCCTCGTGCACGCGCTAGAATGTTGGTTTATGTTCTTTCGCCGAGAGCGCCCGAAGAACCCGACATTCGACGAGCGGTTGAATCAAGTCCGCAACCAGGGATTCACCGTCACCTCCCTGCCCGGAGGAGCCGTGCGGGCGAGCCGCGGTTCCTGCGCGGTGGACCTGGCGAACCGCGACGGCGCCGTCCACATCACCGATCGCGCCGGAATTATCATTGGCAATGAGATCGGGCTGCTCGTCGATGGCGGATATCAAAAGTTTTTCCGGGCCAAGAGTGGCAAAACCAAGCCCGCGCTCGCCGAGGAATTGAAAGCGCTCCACGATTTCGAAGAAGACCTCAAGGAAGCCCTCGGCCAGGAGAGCTACTACAACGAGTCGCTGGGAACGGTTTCCACCTATTATCTCTACGACCGCGTGAAGGACCGCGACCGCGGCGTTCCGAAGCGGGTCTGGGAAACGTAACGGCGCGGACGCTCGCACTTCGCTGTTGCCAAGGAGCCGGGATGACACAACACCGATTGCGGCAGACCGTCGCCGCTGCCCTCTTTCTGATCACGCCATTTGCGCTGCAAGCGCAGAAGAAAGCCCAGCCGCCGAATTCGGTACGCTTGTACGTATTCGACTGCGGAACCATCAAGGGCCTGGATCCCAACATCTTCCACTTCAAGAAGGAAGATCTGGCCGGCGTGGATTTCGTGGTGACCTGCTTCCTGGTGGCGCACCCTAAGGGGACGCTGATGTGGGACGTGGGCGTCATCCCCGACAGTGCCTTCGAAGGCAAAAGCGGGCCGGTCACCCAGAGGATTTCGACGGTGACGAAGACGCTGCGCTCGCAACTGGCGGCGGTGGGGTACGCGCCGGCCGACATCACCTATCTGGCGCACTCCCATTACCATTCCGACCACACCGCGAACTCCAACGATTTCGCTGGCTCCACCTGGCTGGTGCAGCAGGCCGAGCGCGATGCCATGTTCGCCGACAAACCCGCCGGCATCATTGAGCAAGCCACTTTCAGTTTGCTGAAGAACAGCAAGACCGTACTGCTGCACGGCGAGGACTACGACGTGTTCGGGGACGGCAGCGTGATCATCAAATCCGCCCCTGGCCATACGCCCGGTCACCAGGTGCTGCTGGTCAACCTCAAGCAGACCGGCCCGGTGCTGGTGGCCGGCGACCTCTATCATTACCCGGAAGAGCGTTTCACGGACAAGACGCCGACGTTCGAGTTCAACCACGAGCAATCGCTGGCCAGCCGCGCCGCCATAGAGGCGTTCGTAAAGAAAACCGGCGCGCAGTTGTGGATCGAGCACGATCAGGCCACATTCGTGAAGCTCAAGAAAGCGCCGGCATATTACGAATAGGCGGGCCTGGTGACCCGCGATGAAATCATCGGCGCGCTCAAGGCGAACCTCAACAAGCCTGTCTGGGTCAAGTTCACCGACGGCGTGACCGGCCGTATCAGACCGCTCACCGTCGATAAGGACGGCTTCATCCACGATCTCGCGACGCAGGATGATCTCGTCTTCTGGGTGGCGTTCGAGGAAGTTGTCTCGGTAACTACCGAGGAGCCTCCCGGCTAATGAAACCTGCTTCGCAGGCCGGAGTCCTGCGCCACGACGCTACTCCCAGCTCAGGATCACCTTCCCCGAGTTCCCCGACGCCATAATCTCGAACGCCTTTTCGTATTCCTGGTATGGGAAGCGGTGCGTGATGATCGGGCTGATGTCCAGACCCGATTGCAGCATCACCGTCATTTTGTACCAGGTCTCGTACATTTCGCGGCCATAAATGCCACGAATCGTGAGCATGTTGAAGATCACGTCGTGCCAGTTAATGCACATCTCACCCGACGGAATGCCGAGCATCGCGATTTTCGCGCCGTGGCTCATGTTCGCGATCATGTCGCGGAAGGCCGTCGCATTGCCGGACATTTCGAGCCCGACATCGAAGCCTTCCGTCATCCCGAGCTGTTTCTGCACGTCCTTTAGCTTTGCCGTTCGCGCATCGATGGCCAGCGTGACTCCCATTTTTCGCGCGAGTTCCAGGCGATGCGGATTGACATCCGTAATCACGGTATAGCGCGCGCCCGCGTGCCGGGTCACTGCGGCTGCCATGATGCCGATGGGGCCGGCGCCGGTAATGAGCACGTCTTCGCCGAGCACCGGAAACGCCAGCGCGGTGTGGACGGCGTTGCCGAAAGGATCGAAAATGGCGGCGATGTCGAGCGGAATCGCTTCCCCGTGCCGCCAGACGTTGGTCATCGGGAGAGCGATGTATTCGGCGAAAGCGCCCGGGCGGTTGACGCCAATTCCTTGCGACCGGACGCAGAGCTGGCGGCGGCCGGCCATGCAGTTGCGGCAGCGGCCGCACACCACGTGCCCTTCTCCGCTGACAATCTCACCGGGGCAGAAGCCGGCGACATTCGAGCCGACCTTCTCCACGCGCCCGACAAACTCGTGCCCGATCGCCATCGGTACCGGGATGGTCTGCTGCGCCCATTCATCCCACTTATAAATGTGCACGTCGGTGCCGCAGATTCCGGTGCGCAGGACCCGGATCAGGACGTCGTTGATGCCGATCGCCGGCATTTCGACGTCTTCCAGCCACAACCCCGGCTCCCGCCTGCTTTTGACCAGCGCTTTCATCCTTTTCACCATAGCATCCGGGGCTTGCCTAATGGCGAACAAAAGGCGAAAATGGAGCCATGGCACTCGTGGGAATCGCCCGGCTGGCTTCCCAAAGCGAACTCCTGGAAGCCAAGTCGCGGGTCCGCTATTTCGAAATTCCGGCGCGGAGCATTCTGAACCGCACCAAACCCGACATGCCGTTTCAATGGACCATCAACCCCTACCGCGGCTGCGAATTCGGCTGCAAGTATTGCTACGCGCGCTACACCCACGAATTCATGGAAATGGATGTGCGCGACTTCGAAGACAAAATCTACGCCAAGCACGCCGCCTCCAACCTGCTGCGGCAGGAGCTGGCGCGCGTCGACCGCAAGGACGGAATTGCGATTGGAACCGCGACCGATCCTTATCAGCCCGCCGAGCGGCGCTTCGGCCGCACGCGAACCATCCTCGAAGTCTTCGCCCGGGAACGAGGAAGGAATCTGGGAATCATCAGCAAGTCCGACCTGATCCTGCGCGATGTGGATCTGCTGCAGGAGATCGCGCGACGGAACGTCTTTCACGTGACCATCACGATCACCACGCTGAATGAGAAATTAGCCCGATTGCTCGAGCCGCGCGCGCCCCGCCCGGACCTCCGCCTGAAGGCGGTTCGCGGACTTTCTGACGCGGGTCTGGTGGTCGGAGTGAATCCCAATCCGATCATGCCGTTGATCACCGACAGCGAGGCGCACCTGAATCGCCTTGCCAAATCCGCTCGCGATTCCGGAGCGCAATATTTCGGCGGCGGCCCTCTCTTTCTGATGCCGTGTGCGCAGAAGGTGTTCTTTCCGTTCCTTGACGAGCACTTCCCCGCCCTCGCGCCTCATTACCGCGAGCAATATAAGAAGAGCCCTTACCTCAGCAAAGGCTATAAAGACACGCTTCGCAAGCGCGTCCAGACTATTCGGGACCGGTACGGGTTAAACTCGGGGCCCGGCGACTACCGGCCGGAGTTGTGGGAAGGCGAGGAGCAGGGCACGCTCTTTCCGTTGCAGTGAGCCGGCAGCCCCACCCGGGGTGATTTCGTTACAGTGAAGGCTGGATGGATCTGGCGGCCTTCGACTATCATTTACCGGAAGACCGGATCGCGCAGGAACCGTTGGCCGATCGCGCGGCGTCCCGCATGCTGGTGGTATACCGGGACGAGAAGAAGTGGGAAGACCGCGCCTTTCGCGATTTTCCCAGCTTCTTGCGGCCGGACGATTGCCTGGTGCTCAACGATTCGCGCGTGTTTCCGGCCCGGTTGTTTGGACATCGTGCCGGCGTTCACTCACTTCCCATCGGCAAGCACAACCCGAAACGGCACGAATATTTGAGCGGTGCGGTGGAGGTGCTTTTGCTCCGGCCCACTACGGCCGATCGCAAGGAATGGCAGGCTTTGGTGCGGCCGGGGCGCAAGATGCGAACCGGCGAACGGATCCGATTTGACGACTGCCTCGAAGCCGAGATCGTGGCGCGCGGAGAGTTCGGCGAACGGACCATCCGGTTCTTGACGGATACCGATCCGTTTCAGGAATTCGAAAGGATCGGTCACGTTCCGCTTCCACCGTATATCAAACGCGATGACCAGCCCACCGACCGCGAACGCTACCAGACGGTGTTTGCGCGGGAGAAGGGTTCCGTTGCCGCGCCGACTGCCGGACTGCATTTCACGCCCGAGATTCTGGAACAATGCCGGGCGCGCGGCGCCGTCGTGGCGTACGTGACGCTCCACGTCGGCTTGGGGACGTTTCAGCCGCTCCACGCGGAGCAAGTGGAGCAAGGCCGCTTGCACAGCGAGCATTACTCAATCACCGAAGAGCACGCGTCGAAAATCGCGGCTGCACGGCGGCTGGTCGCAGTGGGGACTACCAGCGTCAGGACCCTCGAAACGGCGCTGGCGTGCGGCACGATCGGCGCCCAGCAGGGAGAGACTGACATATTTATCTACCCGGGCTTCGCATTCCGCGGGACGGGCGCGTTGCTGACCAATTTTCATCTGCCGCAAACCAGCCTCCTGCTGCTCGCCTGCGCGTTTGGGGGCACCGATTTGATCTTGGCCGCGTATCGTCACGCCGTCGAGCAGCGCTATCGGTTTTACTCGTACGGCGATTGCATGTTGATCGTCTGACGGCCGGCTACGAATCGCCGAACTTGGCCAGCAGCGCGCGCGTGCGGCTCTCGGAATGATGCGTCGCCGTCTCAATAGCGCTGATCAGCATGGAACGAAGCCCGTGTTTTTCGAGTTCGTGAATGGCGGAAATGGTGACGCCGCCCGGTGTGATTACCTGATCGCGCAGAATGGCCGGGTGCAGCATCGTCTCGCGTACAAGCTTGGCGGCGCCCAAGACCGTCTGTTCGGCGAGACGCGTGGAAATCTCGCGCGAGAGCCCCATCTTCAGCCCGCCGGCGATCATTGCTTCAATCACCATGTAAACGTACGCCGGCCCGCTGCCGGAGAGCGCCGTTACGGCGTGCATCAATTCCTCTTCGACGAACGCCACCACTCCGACTGCCCGAAAAATCTCCTCGATTGCGGCGCGTTGCTCGGCCGTGCAGTGCGGGTTGGCGGCCACCGCGGTGGCTCCTTCCTCCACCACCACCGGGATGTTCGGCATGGCGCGAAACACCGGCAATGTGCAGCCGGTCAGCTTTTCGATGAGGGAGATGGGGACGGCGGCAGCCAGCGAGAGCAGAATTTGCGAAGGCCGCAGGGTCTCGCGAATCTCCTCGAGTACTTTGGGAAGGGTACCCGGTTTCACCGCAAGCACAATGATGTCGGCCCCGGCGGCGGCTTGGGAATTCCCGCCGGCCGTCACGCGAATGCCGTACTTGGAAGTCAGTTCCTCGGCGCGCTCGGGCGTTCGCACGGTGGCGATCAGGTGTTCCCGATCCGTCACGCCGCCTTTGAGGATTCCGCCGATCAGCGCCCCTCCCATGTTGCCGGCGCCGATCACCGCAATCCGCTTCATACGTTGGCGGCGACGGCGGGTTGCTGCAAGGCCGCGTTCACCCGCGAGGTCACCGCGCCTTCGGACGCCGAGGACACCAGCGCGCAATATTTCGCAAACACGCCGGTGGTATAGCGCGGCGCCGGCGGAGTCCACGAAGCCAGCCGGCGTTTGAGTTCGGCCGGAGCCACTTCGACGTTGATAACGCCCGCATCCGCGTCGATCGTGATCGGGTCGCCTTCGCGCACGACGGCAATCGGGCCGCCGTCATAAGCCTCGGGCGTCACGTGAGCGATCATAAACCCGTGAGTCGCCCCGCTGAAGCGGCCGTCGGTGACCAGAGCCACACTGTCGGAGAGGCCGGCGCCCACGATCGCGCCAGTCACTTGAAGCATTTCGCGCATACCGGGTCCGCCGCGCGGCCCTTCGTATCGGATGATAACGACATCTCCCGCCTTCACCTTGCCTTCCTTCACCGCCTGCTGGGCCTCTTCTTCGCGTTCGAACACGCGCGCCGGCCCGTGATGCACGGTCTTGTTATGCCCGGCGAGTTTGATCACGCAGCCATCCGGCGCGAGGCTGCCGCGCAGCACCGCAATGCCACCCCGTGGTTTGAGCACCTGCTTTAGCGGACGAATTACCTGCTGGCCGGCGGTTTCCTTCGCATCGGCGGCTTCCTGGGCAAACGTACGGCCGGTCACTGTCAACGCGGAGCCATCGACGTAATTGCCTTCCACCAGGCGATTCGCGATGACACCGATGCCACCGGCTTTATCGACATCGACCGCCATGAATTTACCAGCGGGTCTGATATCGACAAAGATCGGGGTGCGCGCACAGATGCGATTGAAATCGTCAATAGTGAGGGGGACTTCCGCTTCGCGCGCCATGGCGAGCAGGTGAAGGACGGCATTGGTCGAGCCGCCCGTGCCCGCCACACCGGCAATCGCATTGTCGAACGCCTGCCGCGTGCAAATGTCGCGCGCGCGGCGTCCGTTCCGCACGGCGTCCATAATGAATTCCCCGCAGCGGTATGCCACTGCGTCTTTCCGTTTATCGATCTGGGGCACGGCGGCGGTTCCCATAGGCGACAGCCCGATCAGTTCCATCACCGTAGCCATGGTGTTCGCCGTGTACTGGCCGCCGCAGGCGCCGGCGCCGGGGCAAGCGTGGTTTTCGATTTCGAGCAGTTCCTGATCGGTAATGAGGCCGGCATCGTTGGCGCCAATCGCCTCGTAAACTTCCATGATGGAGATGTCGCGATCCTTGTAGCGCCCGGGCATGATCGTGCCGCCGTACAGAATCACTCCCGGAATATTCAGTCGAAGCAACGCCATAGCCGCGCCCGGGATGGTCTTGTCGCACGCAACCAGCGCCACCACCCCATCGAACATATGACCGCGCACCAGCAACTCGATCGAATCGGCGATCACTTCGCGGCTGACCAGGGAGGCTTTCATTCCTTCCGTGCCCATGGTCACGCCGTCGCTGATGGCGATGGTATTGAACTCCATGGGCGTGCCGCCGGCCGCCCGGATGCCTTCCTTTACCTTTACCGCGAGTTCGCGCAGGTTGTAATTGCACGGCATCGTTTCAATCCAGGTATTGGCGACGCCGATGATCGGCTTCTTCAAATCGTCATCGGTGAACCCGATGGCTTTGAGCATCGCGCGCGCGCCCGCGCGGTTCTTTCCCTGGGTAATGGTGTGGCTCTGGAGCTTCATAGGAAGCAACCAGTGTACCGCGCGTAGCCGGAGAGCCGCGTTCAACCCGAGCCGCGCCCCATCGGCGGCATGCCGCCTATTCAACCATGCTCAAGCGGCGATGATGCTCGTGCAATGACCGCAGCGGCGCGCCTGAATGGGAATATCCATGAGGCATTCCGGACACGCGCGGGTAGTGGGTGCGGGTGGCGCCGCGGGTTTGCTCAGCCTCGAGGTGATCGCCTTCATCGGCACGATGACAAAAAAGTAGATCGCCCCGCCGACCAGCACGAACGCGATAACGGCATTGATGAACTCGCCGTAGAGGAACTTGCTTCCATTCACCGTAAAGGTGAGCGCCGAGAAGTCCGGCTTCCCGACCAAGGCTGCGATGAGCGGAGTTAGCAAGTCCTTCACCAGAGCCGCTACAACCGCGCCGAATGCGCCGCCGATGACGACGGCGACCGCCAAATCGACCACGTTCCCACGGAACAAGAACTCCTTGAAGCCTTTGAGCACGGAATCCTCCTTCCCGACATCCTACCCGGATTCGAAGACCCTCACCACCACCCGGTGAGCAGGCGGGTTTTCGGGGTCAGGAAACTTGCCTGATTGCTGGGCGTCCCACAGCGGGAGCCTGATCGGCATCAGTGCCTGCTGTCTGGAGCCGTTACACGCCGGCACCCCACAATGTGACAGGGCTAGAGGCCGGCGAGTTGCCTGGCACTGCGCGCATCGGGGTGGTCGGGACCTGCAGCGCTTTGGAGGTTTTCGAAAGCAATGCGGGCCGCTGCGCGAGCTTCTGTCGCCTTTCCTTCAGCCTGGAGAGCACGCGCAAGGTAGAGATAGCCACGTCCCGTCCTGTACGAGAGGATGCCAGGGGTTGTATTAGTTTGAAAGAAGTCCAGACTCCTGCGGATGTCATCTTCGGCCGCTTTGGGGAGCGCAGCCTGGAGCTCGATGATCGCACGCCGCTGATACAAAAGAGGCAATAGATTGATTCCAGCTTTTCCAGACTTGGTGGTCGCCTCGAGCGCTTCAATTGCTTGATTCACCATGCGTAGCGCTGACGGCACGTCTCCGCGTTCCAGTTCGAGAAGGGAGCGATCCCCAAGAAGTGATGCAAATGCGTAGTGCCCTGGAGGAAGGTCCTTGCGCAGCCTTGGCTCGACTTCAGCCAGTGCCGCTTCCGCTCGCTTGACCTCGTGTCGCGCGCGGTAAATTCTGCCACGCGCGAGCAACGCCTGGTTGATCACCACCTCGTCACCGGCATCCAGCGCTCGCGTGTACGCGCGCTCGGCGAATTCGGCGGCTTCATCGTAGCGCGCCAGGTCCTCCAGACTTGACGCGTAATTGTTCAACAACATAGGCGAAACTCCCTGGTCGGATTGGGCGGTGCGGCTAATGTCGATGGCGCGGCGAAAGAGCCGTTCAGCGTCGAGTGGACGCCCCATCTGTTTCACGGCCATCGCCCAGTTGTTGAAAAGAGTGCCCGCGGTTTCGCTGTCGTCACGGCCCAAAATCGTCAACTGATCTGACGCCTGCTCGAACGCGGCTATCGCCTGGGGTAACTGTCCCGCCTCGCGATAGGCTTCGGCGAGATCCATGAACACCCGCAGCTTGCGCATCTCCGGATCAAATGGGGCCTGCCGCAGCACTCGCGCCGCTTCCTGCACACGGAAGATTCCCGACTGCACTTCTCCGGCATTACGGTCCACACTACTCCCGAAAAGAAGGCAAGACACTCGATCGAGAGCATACAGCGGTTGGTCGGGAAGTTCTAGTAGACCCTCCTGGATCAGCGCCTCGGCGCGCTTTGAGTCGTCTGCTCTTCCTAAAACCTTACCTAGAGCGCAGGATGCCGTAGCGCGAGCGGACCGGTCAGTGAGGGCTCGCGAGAGCCGGTAGGCCTCTTCCACTACCGGCCGAGCCTTGGCATCTTCATCCTGGGTCGAGTACTGCTCTCCGATCGAAATCAGCAGACGTACTCGGCTGGCATCGTTGCCGTGTTGCCGTTCCACGATATGCCGGGCGCGATCGAGTAGCTGATTGACAGTGAAAGGCTTGCCTGAAGGAGCGGCATCGGAAAGCAGAAAGGAATTCAAGTCATTCACGGCCTCGGAATGGGCTAGCTGGCTAAAAGCGAAGTCCCGCTGCGCGCGGGCGTTTCGAGCCTGCACGATAGTTCCGACGATCCCGCCAGCCGTTGCCACTATTGCCATCGCTGCCAGCGCCACAGCAGCCCGGTTGCGCCCTACGAATTTCGCGACGCGATATGTGAGCGCGTCCGGATGAGCGTGAATCGGTTTGTGCGCCAGGTATCGATCGATGTCATCGGCCAAAGCCATCGCTGATGTGTAACGCTCTTGAGGCTTCTTGCGCATCGCTTTGGCAACGATCGTGTCGAGATCGCCCCGAAGCACCCGGCGCAGTTGTTCAGGTGTTGTGCCGCGCTGACCGGCGTTGGCGATTTTCGTTTGATTCTCGGATGTAGCCGGCATCACAACATCGGATGGTCGGCGCGGTTCCGAATGGACAATGGCGTTTAGCAGATCGGCGGGTGAACGCCTGTCGCCTGCAACTGGATGGTGGCCCGTAAGGAGTACATACAATAAGACACCCAACGCATAAACATCCGTAGCAGTAGTGACCGGATCGCCCGTCACCTGCTCGGGCGCAGCATATTCCGGCGTCATGGCCAGCCCGCTTTGCAGCGTGACCAGAGTGGCCGTTCCGCCGTCCCCGTCGTCCTCGAGCATTTTGGCGATCCCGAAATCCAGCAGTTTCACACTACCGTCTTTGCTGACCAACACGTTGGACGGCTTCAGATCACGATGGACGATCAAGTTTGTGTGAGCGTGCGAAACCGCCAGGGCGACGTCAAGAAACAGGCGGAGCCGCGCCTCGACGCCGAACTGATGCTGATCGCAATGACGGTCGATGGTTTCGCCATCGACATATTCCAGCACAAGGTATGGAACGCCATGCTCTGTGACACCCGCGTCGATCAGCTCCGCGATGTGAGGGTGAGATAGGCGAGCCAGGATACTGCCTTCACGCTTGAAGCGAGATTCGTTTCCCGGGCCGAGCACCGCTCGATCGAGAAACTTAACCGCGACTCGTCGGTCAAACCGCCCGTCACTACGCTCAGCTAGCCATACCGTTCCCATCCCGCCGTGGCCAACTGGCGAAATCAGGGTGTGCGCGCCAACGACCTGCCCTGGCGATCCGTTCGTTCCGATAGACATCGGGATGGGCGGATTGGCTTCGAACTGCGGCACGGACCTGCTGGCGGCAGCGCCGATGTGCTGCTGCAAAACGGCGGTTGAGCCCGAATCGAACGCCAAGAGCAATTCGACCTCGCGAAGCATGATCTCATCGATTTCATGCTCCGCATAGTAACGCGCGCGATCTGCGGCGGTATATCCGGCCAGTTCGTGGAATAACTCCTGGACGCGGGCGTTCACGGCGTGATCTCCTTGCGAAGCCACGCTTGGGCCAGTTGCAGCTCACGCCGAACGAGATGCACGGAAACGCAAAGCGCTTCGGCGGATTCCTCCGCCGTCATGCCCGCGAAAAACCGCATCTCAATCAGTTTGACCTTCAGCGGATCCGTGCGATCGAGCCGTTCGAGGGCATCATTGAGCGCCAGGAACGAGTCATCGGACGGAGAAGCCAAATCCGGAATCTCGGCCAGAACCACGGGCTCCGCGCCGCTGCGCTTTTCGGTCTTCCGGGCGCGCGCCATCTCGACCAGAACCTGCCGCATCAGGCGGGAAGCGATCCCGTAGAAGTGTGACCGGTTTTCGTAGAGCGGGTGCCGCGACCCCGCTAGCCTCAGAAAAGCTTCGTGGACCAACTCGGTGGTCTCAAGGGGTACTGGGTGGCCTTCACGGCGCAGATGTGAGGAGGCCAGTCTCTTCAGTTCGCCATAAACCAGAGGAACGACTTCGGCGAGCGCTTGCCTGTCGCCTGCATGAACCCGTCGCAGCAACTCGGTAATCGCCATGCCTGTGTCGTCAGTGTACAGCAAAACTGCAGTCGGACAGGTCAAGGTACCAGTACGGTTTCGCTGGGATTGAAGAAGAATCTGCTCTCCGCTCGCTAAATTTCCGCTCGGATCTCACAGGTATGGGTGTTCGGAATCAAAAAAGGGAGATCTCGTGAGACACCCACTTCGGCTGGCTACGCTCGCTGTTTGTCTTCTATGCGCAACCTCCGCATGGGGCGCAGTGATTCTCGTGACCCATACCGAACAGATTATCGGCGGAGGCGGGGGCTGCTCACTCGAGGAGGCTATTTACTCGGCGAATTTCGACAGCAATCTGGCAATCGTCAGCTACCTGAATGGCACACCGCAGGTTGTCACAACGCATTGTGTACCCGGCGACGGTGATGACACGATCATCCTCCCCGCTGGCGCGGTGTTTCTGATGAGGCAGGCGGTGGAGGATGCCGACAACCCGATGGGGCCGACGGCGACTCCGATGATCACGTCCAATATCACCATCGAAGCCAATGGCTCTACATTGCAGTATGTTCCTTCGGCGATCGCGGGCGTCCATACTTTTCATCCTGAGTCGATTCCGTTGTACTTTCGCGCCTTCGCGGTTGGCGATGCAGGCCACCTCACCATCCGCAATGCCTACATCAAAGGTTTTTTGACGCACGGCGGGAACGGAGGCATTATCAGCCCAGGCTTCAACCAGAACGAGGGCGGCGGCGGCGGTGGCTTGGGAGCGGGGGGCGCGATCTATGTCGACGGTGGAGGGCTGGTAGTCGAGAACACCACGTTCGATTCGAATGGAGCCATTGGCGGAAACGGCGCTAACGGCGGCGGCGGGGGCGGAGGAGGCGGCGGCCTCGGAGGAGACGGCGGACCAGGTTCCTGCGGCTTCCAAGGCGGCGACGGTGGCGGCGGTGGCGGTGCACGCGGCTATGGCATTGGCAGTTGTGCCGGGGATGGTGGCGGCACGGTATTTGACGCCGGGAATCGTTTTCCAGGATTCGACTGCGGCGGACCCGCTGGAAACAGTGATCACCTGGACGGCTTCGAGGCTCCTTGTGACGGCGGTGGAGGAGGCGGCGGCTGGGCTACGTTGGGTGTCGACCTGAGCATTCACGGTGGCAACGGTGGTAACGGCGGTTATGGTGGAGGCGGGGGCGGTGGTGGCGGAACCGGCAATGGCGGCAACGGCGGTTTTGGCGGCGGCGGCGGTGCCGGCATCGCGGGAGACATCGCCGGATCGAGTGGCGGCAATGGCGGTTTCGGCGGCGGCGGCGGTTACGGGCCCGACGGACACCTCCTAGGGGGGCACGGCGGCACAGGAGGTCTGTTCGGCGGCGACGCCAATACACACAATGGTGGCGGCGGCGGTGCCTTGGGAGGCGCGATCTTCAATAACAGCGGCAGCGTGGTGGTCCGGACCAGCACGTTCGCTAACAATTTCGTAACGCGCGGAGCAGGCGGCGGCGCGGGAACACCGGATGCGGCCGATAATGGCGCCGACGCGGGTGGGGCTATTTTTTCCAGAAATGGCCGTTTGACAGTCGTCGACGTCACGATCAGCGGTAATCAAGGAACGGGTTCCGGCGCCGGCATCGTCGTCGTCGGAGATGGATCGCAACCAGTTTTCACGCTCAATAACACGATTCTCGCCAACA